>Ga0102815_10002957_pt1 | contig 10246 bp, 7 predicted proteins | sample ColrivemetaGS759_FD_79113 | JGI IMG/M metagenome (GOLD analysis project Ga0102815, IMG submission 79113) | Estuarine microbial communities from the Columbia River estuary - Ebb tide ETM metaG S.759 | ecosystem: Environmental > Aquatic > Marine > Intertidal zone > Estuary | place: USA: Columbia...
ATAAATGAAGCCTTTTTGCTTACCTCATCAAATGCTACATCTCCTTTTATGACATACCCTCTAGGATTAGAAACATCAGGTACACGACTTATTCCAACATCAACGATCACGACACCATCTTTTACCATACCTGCTTTTAAAAATTCTGGAACTCCTAGGGCAACAATAATGATATCTGCTTGTTTTGTGATTTCTGAAAGGTCTTTAGTATGACTATGCGTTAAAGTTACGGTACTGTTTCCTGCTGGCCCTTTCTGACTCATTAGAATACTCATTGGACGACCTACTATATGACTTCTTCCGATGACGACCGTATGTTTCCCTTTAGTCATTACTTGATAACGTTCTAGCAATTGTAAAATACCATAAGGAGTTGCAGGAATAAAAGATTCCATCTCTAATGCCATTCGGCCAAAATTTTCAGGATGAAATCCATCAACATCTTTAGCTGGATTTACAGCATTTAATACTTTTTGCTCATCGATGTGTTTAGGTAAGGGTAACTGAACAATAAACCCGTCAATATCATTATTTACGTTTAAGTCTTGAATGATTTTTAATAACGCTTCCTCAGATGTTGTTTCTGGTAATTCTACTAAAGTAGAATTAAACCCAACACGTTCACAGGCTCGAACTTTAGAACCTACATAGGTTAAACTAGCTCCATCAGAACCCACTAAAACTGCTGCCAAATGAGGAATTTTCTCACCAAGCTCTATCATTTCTTTTACCGAAATAGTAATTTCATCTTTAATATCGTTAGCAGTTTTTTTACCATCTAATAGAACCATGTTGCTTCGGTTTTTTAATTATTTAATTACTAAGTATTATTGCATTCCTTTCATCGCTTGCATCATTTTTCGGCCACCACCACCTTGCATCATCTTCATCATTTTACTCATTTGCTCGAATTGTTTCATTAATTGGTTAACTTCTTGGACAGAAGTACCACTACCTTTACCAATTCTTTTTTTACGACTTGCATTTATTAGTGTTGGCTGGCTTCTTTCTTCTGGAGTCATTGAATGAATAATAGCTTCTATTCCCTTAAAAGCGTCATCATCAATGTCTACCTCTTTCATTGCTTTTCCGGCTCCTGGAATCATTCCGATTAGATCCTTCATATTACCCATTTTCTTTACTTGCTGAATTTGTTTCAAAAAATCATCAAATCCAAATTGATTTTTTGCGATTTTTTTCTGAAGTTTTCTTGCTTCTACTTCATCAAATTGTTCTTGTGCTCTCTCAACTAAAGAAACCACATCTCCCATCCCAAGTATGCGCTCTGCCATTCTAGATGGATGAAAAACATCGATGGCCTCCATTTTTTCTCCAGTACCAATAAACTTGATTGGTTTATTTACTATACTTTTAATTGAAATTGCCGCTCCACCACGAGTATCACCGTCTAATTTGGTTAAAATAACACCATCAAAATTTAGTCGATCGTTAAATGTCTTTGCAGTATTAACAGCATCTTGGCCTGTCATGGAATCCACTACAAACAATGTTTCTTCAGGTTGGATGGCCTTATGGATATTTTCAATTTCTACCATCATCACTTCGTCTACAGCTAAACGACCAGCGGTATCCACAATAACAACATTAAAGCCATTTTGTTTTGCATGCGCAATTGCCTTTTGGGCAATCTCTACAGGATTATTATTCCCTCGATCACTATACACTTCTATTCCTATTTGATCACCAACCACGTGCAACTGATCAATAGCAGCAGGACGATATACATCACAGGCGACTAATAATGGTTTTTTTGATTTTTTAGTTTTTAGGTAATTTGCTAACTTTCCTGAAAAAGTAGTTTTACCACTACCTTGTAAACCAGACATCAAAATTACAGATGGAGCACCACTTAAATTAATACCTGCAGTATCACCACCCATAAGTTGAGTAAGCTCATCTTTAACCAACTTAACCATTAATTGGCCAGGCTGAAGTGCGGTAAGTACATTTTGACCTAAGGCATCCTGTTTTACTTTATTGGTAAATTCTTTCGCTATTTTAAAATTAACATCGGCATCTAACAATGCTCGCCTAACTTCCTTTAAAGTTTCAGCAACATTAACTTCTGTTATACTTCCTTGCCCCTTAAGAACATGAAGGGCTTTATCTAGTTTTTCACTTAAATTATTGAACATGGAATTGCAAAATTTTATATAATACTACCTTTTTTGGCAGAAGATTTACAAAGATAACAATTGAGCAAGTAGTTACAAACTATTTTTAATGCTCATGTAAACATTAAAGAAACTTATTTAATTTTATTAATCATAAAAAAAACAATTCATTTTAAAATTTCTGCTTTTAATGACTTATTTTTAACATTCAAATTATGAAAAATAGTTCAACAAAAGAAGTTTTCAAAAAAAAAGCACCCTCATTCTTGTCACCACTAGAAGCTTTTTTATACTGGGAAAAAGAAAATCCCAATCACCTCTTTTTACAACAGCCCATTAATGGTAAACTTATAAAATACACTTATGGAGAAGCTGGTAAAGAACTAAGGAAGGTAGCTTTAAAATTACAAAGCCTAGGGTTAGAGAAGAAAAGTCACATTGCACTACTATCAAAAAATTGTGCTCATTGGATGATGTCAGATTTAGCAATAATGATGGCAGGATTTGTTTCTGTTCCTATTTATACTTCTTTAACTTCTAAAGCAATTCATCAAGTATTAACACATAGTGAGTCTAAAGCTATTATTATTGGTAAACTAGACGACTATTTTTCCATCAAGGATGGAATACCATCGATTCCAAAAATAGGAATTGAACTGTATGGAATTCAAGAAAAATACAGTTGGGAAAATATCATTCAATCGGAAACCTCAGAAATTACAATTAAGTTTCCAAAACTCTCAGACATACATACCATTATTTACACTTCAGGAACGTCTGGGAATCCTAAAGGAGTGCTGCATAGTGTAGGGAATTTTGTAAACAGTCTAAATACCATTCAAAAAATAATTAAGCTACCTAGTCATCCTAGATTATTCTCTTATTTACCTTTGGTTCATGTAGCAGAAAGGATTATTTGGACCTATGGTCTAACTATAGGTGCACAGTTTAGTTATCCAGAATCATTAAAAACCTTTGCAAAAGATTTAGAAAAATCTCAGCCCCATGCGTTTTTTGGAGTCCCAAGAATTTGGGTAAAATTTCAAGAAATTATCACATCCAAATTATCTCAAAAAAAGTTGGATTGGCTTTTAAAAACTCCTATAATTAAACACATAGTAATAGCTAAACTTAAACAAAAATTAGGGTTAAAAAATAGCGAAATTATTATTTCAGGAGCAGCTCCAATATCCAAAGATGTGCTCCATTGGTTTAAGACTATTGATATAGAAATTTCTCAAATTTACGGAATGACTGAAGATTGTTGTGTCTCACATTTTAATGCACCTCCTCACAATAAAATAGGAACCGTAGGAAAGGCTTTACCTGGAGTAAAAACAAAAATAACTAGTGAAGGAGAGATTTGCATCAAAAACAATTGTCTGATGAAAGGCTATTTTAAAAACCCTGAATTAACCGAAAAATATTTGATAAAGATGGTTATTTAAAAACCGGTGATAAAGGAGTATATGATTCAGATGGTAATTTAACAATCACTGGAAGAATAAAAGATCAATTTAAAACAGATAAAGGAAAATATATAGATCCATCACCAATCGAATTAGAACTTTCTAAAAACACCAATATAGAACAAGTATGCATAGTAGGTAGTGGATTACCTCATCCTATAGCATTAATTACAATTTCAGAAATTGGCAATTCTAATACTTCACTTGAATTATCTAATAGTATAATGAATACTATTAATCAATTAAATAGTCAATTAGAAAATCATGAGAAAATAAAAAAAGGTGTTGTTTTTAAAACTCATTGGACTATAGAGAACAATTTTTTAACTCCTACTTTAAAGCTAAAAAGGAATTTAATTGAGCTTGATAATGAACATAATTATTTAACCTGGTACCATGATGAAAAAGTGGTTATCTTTAAGAATAATTAAAAAACGAATAGAATGTCTGTAGTAATTTTAACAGCAATAGTAGCATGATGTGCAGTTTTCATTGGAGTAGCCCTCTGGCTAACTTTAGCTAAGAAGAAAAAAATAGCTTATATATTACATTCTTTCAGGAACTTCAATTCCCAACAAATTAAAAGCAGTTTTAATTACATCTGAAACCGCTTTGGAAAGTTGTATCCTAAAACTTTTTTCTTCATTATTATCAGCTCCTAATATGGAAACGTTTTGGTAAAAAGAATTAAAAGACTTTACCAATTCATAGGTGTAATTTGCAATTAATGCCGGACTGTATTGAACTCCCGCTTGCTGTATAGCGTCAGGAAATAACTGTAATTGTTTTACCAATTCCTTTTCTTTTGGATGCAATTCTAATAAATTACTAACTTCCGTTTGTGTTCCTGCTTTTCGTAAAATTGATTGAATACGAGCATAGGTATATTGTATAAATGGCCCTGTATTCCCTTGAAAATCGACACTTTCTTCAGGATTAAATAAAATTCGTTTTTTAGGATCTACTTTTAATATATAATATTTTAAAGCTCCTAATCCGATGGTTTTGTATAAACCTTCTTTTTCTTCTTCCGAGAAATCGTCGATCTTCCCTAACTCTTCACTAATTTTTTTAGCCGTTTGAGCCATATCAGAAATTAAGTCATCTGCATCTACCACTGTTCCTTCACGAGATTTCATTTTCCCAGAAGGCAAGTCTACCATACCATAACTTAAATGAAATAAATTTTTTGCCCATTGATACCCTAATTTCTTTAAGATTAAAAACAACACCTTAAAATGGTAATCTTGTTCATTGCCTACGGTATAAATCATACCCGTAATTTCAGGGTAATCTTTTACACGTTGAATCGCGGTACCAATATCTTGTGTCATATATACCGCTGTTCCATCACTTCGCTGTACTATCTTTTCGTCCAATCCATCATCGGTTAAATCGCACCAAATAGAACCGTCTTCTTTTTTAAAAAACACACCCTTAGACAGGCCTTCAGTTATAACTTCCTTGCCTAAAAGATAAGTATTACTTTCATAATATAACGTATCAAAATCTACTCCCAGAGATGCATAGGTTTTATCAAACCCTTCATATACCCAACCATTCATAGTTTTCCAAAGCGAAACAGTTTCTTCATCTCCAGCCTCCCACTTGATTAGCATTTCTTGTGCTTTTATTAATGAAGGTGCTTTTAATTTCGCTTCCTTTTCAGAATAACCTTCGGTAAGCAATTGAGCAATTTCCTTCTTGTATTCTTGATCAAATTTCACATAATAATTACCAACTAACTTGTCTCCTTTTAGACCGGATATTTCTGGTGTTACATTATTCCCGTAGGTTTTCCAAGCCAGCATACTTTTACAAATATGAATTCCACGGTCGTTAACAATTTGAGTTTTATATGCTTTTTTACCAGAGGCTTTTAAAATTTCAGCTACTGAATATCCCAATAAAATATTTCGAATATGACCAAGATGTAAAGGTTTATTTGTGTTTGGAGAGGAATATTCCACCATTATGGTTTCTTCTTCTCCAGTTACTTTACCAAATTTCGAATAATCGGAAGTCTCTTTAAAAAAGTTTAAAAAATAAGAATCACTAAATACTAAATTCAAAAACCCTTTTACCACATTAAAACGGATCACCTCTTCTACGTTTGCTACTAAAAAATCTCCAATAGACTGACCAATCTGTACTGGATTTCCTTTTACGACTCTTAGCATTGGAAAAACAACTACCGTAATATCACCTTCAAACTCTTTGCGAGTAGCCTGAAATTCTACACTTTCTAAATCTACTTTATATAGCTGACTTATGGTCTTTTTAATATGTATTTCGAGCGTTGCTTGAAGCGTCATTGTCTTTAATTTAAAAATGCAAAGATAGCAGAAAATTGGTTTGTTTTATCTTCAATATACAAACTCTTAATTAATAGATTTAAGATTGTAATTCTTTTTTAGATAATCAATTTTATTAGTTTTTTGGTAAAAATATTTCTGCCATCATACAGCGAGCACTTCCTCCTCCACAGGTTTCAATAGTATTTAAATCACTATGAATAATGGTACTATTTTTTTCAATACTCCTAATTTGTTCCGGAATTAAACTGTGATAAGCAGCTGAACTCATGACCATAAAATTATGATTATTAGCTCCTTTAACTTGTAACATATTTCCAGCAAACCGTTGCATTTGTGATTCGGAGATTTTTACAACTTCTTTACCATCTTCTTTTAGGTTTTGAATAAGCATTTTCTTTTCAGACTTACTGTCAATAGAGTCTAAACAGATCACAGCGATGTTTTCACCAAGAGCCATCAATACATTGGTATGATAAATAGGTAATCGTTGTCCTTTTATCGTTTGGTTTGCCGTAAAAATAATAGGATCATATTCAAAATCTTCACAAAACTCAATTACTAAATCTTCATCAGCCCTAGGTGAAAGAGCACAATAGGCTTTTCGGTTTACTCTATCTAATATCAAACTACCGGTACCCTCTAAAAAAAGACCTTCTTGTTCTGCACTGGTATAATCAAAAAGACTATTAATAATAAACCCTTCTTTTTCTAATCTAATTAATATATCCTCTCTTCTTTCTCTACGCCTATTTTCTGCAAACATAGGATACAATCCAACATCTCCATTTTCGTGAAAACTCACCCAATTATTCGGGAAAATAGAATCTGGAGTTTCCATTTCTAAAATATCATCTTCTACTATAACCTCGACTCCAACTGCGCGCAGTTTTAAAACAAAAACATCAAACTCTTTTTGAGCTTTGGCATTAATTACAACATCACTTAAATTCAAATTCTCTTGAAAATAGTTATTTACAGCAGTTTGTTCATTCATTCGATAGGCCACCGGACGAATCATTAAAAGAGTATTGGTGATTTGTTTCATTATAATGATAATTAAAAATATTAATCTCTCACGAGGGGCATTGTAGAACAACGCAACAGTCCTTCTTGTTTTGATATTTCACCGTAAGAAACCTCTTCTACAATAAAACCTTGAGATCTAAGCCAAGAATTGAGACGAATAAAACTTCTTTCTGAAATAATTATTTCTGGAGATATAGAAAATATATTACTATTCATGTGGTACATTTCATCTTTAGTGATATGAAAACAGTTTTCTTTACCAAAAAAATTAGTCAACCATTCATATTCTTCTTGCTCTAAAAAAACTTCTTTGTGAATAATACATTTACCTTTTCCTAGTGGTTGAAAACAACAATCTAGATGAAGTGCGTTATCCCTAGCTATGGTATTAGATTTTCGTAGATTAAATGAAACTATTTTTTTTGTTGGAAATAAATCTTTTAAACATTTTACAGCAATCATATTTGTTCTTGCAGTTATAAAATCTTCATAATCGTTTCCTCTATAAGTACCTACAAAAACATAATCGTTCCATGGCATTACATCTCCCCCTTCTATATGAGCTTCTTTTGGTAAAAAAATAATTTTATTTTCATCTATTTGTGAACATAGATATTGTATGGCTTCAATTTCTTTGTCTCTGTTTGGCAGAATATTTGAGACAATCATTTTATCATCAATTATAAATGCAATATCTCTAGAAAAAATCTGATTATAACCTATTATTTTATCAGGCCGATAAACCTTTACATCGTACTTTTTAAAAACTTGATAAAGAGATTCTATTTCCCTTACCATATCAGTTTCTTTTGGATAAGTTCCGGATTTAATATGCTCAGCAGATTTCGGATCATAGGTGTCTTCCAACTTAGGAATAGCACCATTTGAATTAGCGATTCCGAGCACTACTGATCTTAACCTAGAAGTTTCGTTAGTAATATTTAAGTTTATCATATAACAAATATAAAAAAAGCACTTTCTATTGAAAGTGCTTTTTTAAAAAACATAGTATTTATCTATCTTTTTTTTAATGGTATAAAATTACGATGTGTTTCTCCAATATAAATTTGCCTTGGTCTCCCAATAGGTTCTTTACGTAAACGCATTTCTCTCCATTGTGAAATCCAACCTGGTAATCTTCCTAAGGCAAACATTGGTGTAAACATGTCTGTTGGTATACCCAGAGCTCTGTATATAATTCCTGAATAAAAATCTACGTTTGGATATAATTTTCTATCCACAAAATATGGATCTTCTAGCGCCTCTTTTTCTAATCCTTTAGCTATATCTAGGACAGGATCTTCGATTCCTAATTCATTTAAAACTTCATCTGCTGCAACTTTTATAATCTTTGCACGAGGATCAAAGTTTTTATAAACACGATGTCCAAAGCCCATTAAACGGAATTTATCTTCTTTGTCCTTAGCTTTTTCCATGTACTTTTTAGTATCTCCATCATCTTCTTTAATAGCTTCTAACATATCTATTACTGCTTGATTAGCTCCTCCATGAAGTGGACCCCATAATGCATTAATTCCGGCAGAAATCGAAACAAATAAGCCCGCATTTGACGAACCTACAATTCGTACCGTCGAAGTGGAACAGTTTTGCTCATGATCAGCATGTAGAATTAATAATTTATTTAATGCACTAACCACAATTTCATTTGATTCATACTCCGCAGCAGGTTTTTTAAACATCATCTTTAAAAAATTATCGACATAGCCTAGTGAATTATCTCCATAGTCCAAGGGTAAGCCAGCATGTTTTCTGTAAGTCCAAGCTGCTAAGACCGGAAATTTTCCTAAAATTCTGACAATTGCATTGTACATTTCTTCCTCAGAGTCTACATTAACTGAAGCAGGATTAAATGCCACTAAAGCACTTGTTAATGAGGACAATACTCCCATTGGATGGGCAGTTTTTGGAAAACCATCTAAAATTTTCTTTACATCTTCATCGACATGAGCTTGATCTTTAATATCATTATGAAATTTTGTCAATTCTTCAGCAGTAGGTAATTCTCCAAAAATTAATAAGTAAGCAACTTCTAAAAAATCAGCTTTTTCAGCTAATTCTTCTATTGAATATCCTCTATAACGAAGAATTCCTTTTTCACCATCTAAAAATGTAATTGCACTTTCACAAGAACCGGTATTCTTAAATCCAGGATCAATGGTTGTAATACCACCTGTAATACCCCTCAAGGTTTTTATATCAATTGCTAATTCATTTTCAGTCCCTTCAATAATAGGAAATTCATATTTTTTACCGTCTACTTCGATGGTTGCTTTTCTTGACATTTATAATGTTTTTTTTAATTTTTTAAAAGTAGGCAAAGATACAAAAAACGTTGGTTTTTGAGTCTCAATTTCTTAATAAATTAAGATCTAATACAAACTTTTAAATCCTTATTATATTTAAAAAGTAGTTCAAAAAAAAAGTCCGAGTTAATTAAAAATCGGACTTTTCATAAATATTAAAATAGTTTTAATTAAACTTTAAAAGTATTTCTTTGAGGATAATAAGCAATGTCCCCTAATTGCTCTTCTATACGTAATAACTGATTGTATTTTGACATGCGGTCACTACGAGACATCGATCCTGTTTTAATTTGACCACAATTAAGTGCCACTGCTAAATCTGCGATGGTATTGTCTTCCGTTTCACCAGACCTATGTGACATTACAGAAGTATAACCAGCATGATGAGCCATCTTAACCGCTGCAATGGTTTCTGACAAAGTTCCAATTTGATTTACTTTTATCAAAATTGAATTTGAAATTCCTTCCTTAATTCCCCTTGACAAACGCTCTACATTGGTTACAAAAAGATCATCACCTACTAACTGAGTGTTAGCTCCAATAAGTTCCGTTAAATATTTCCAACCATCCCAATCATCTTCATCCATTCCGTCTTCGATTGAAATTATAGGATAATTTTTAGCCAATTCAGCAAGGTATTCTGCTTGTTCTTTTGAAGTTCTTATTTTACCAGAATTTCCTTCAAATTTACTATAATCATATTTGCCATTTACATAAAATTCTGCCGCAGCACAGTCTAAAGCGATCATAATTTCATCTCCAAATTTATAACCTGCATTCGTAACAGCTTTAGCAATAGTATCTAAGGCATCTTCTGTTCCACCTAAAGCTGGTGCAAAACCCCCTTCATCCCCCACTGCTGTGCTTAAATTTCTATGGTGCAATACCTTTTTCAAATGATGAAAAATTTCACTTCCCATTTTAATTGCTTCTGAAAAATTTGTTGCTTTTACCGGTATAATCATAAACTCCTG
>Ga0102815_10002965_pt1 | contig 10219 bp, 7 predicted proteins | sample ColrivemetaGS759_FD_79113 | JGI IMG/M metagenome (GOLD analysis project Ga0102815, IMG submission 79113) | Estuarine microbial communities from the Columbia River estuary - Ebb tide ETM metaG S.759 | ecosystem: Environmental > Aquatic > Marine > Intertidal zone > Estuary | place: USA: Columbia...
CGCTCTTTGATCTCTTCGGAGACACCTGGACCATTGTCAATAATCTCCAGGCAACAGATCACCTTGTGATGCTGGCCAGCAATGGTGAAACTGCGCTTAATTCGCGAGCGGAAAGTAATCTGAGGATCTGCCTCAGAGGAGTCCAGTACCGCCTGCATAGCGTTGCGCGCTACATTTAGCACCGCCTGAATAAGCTGCTCTTTATCACCCTGAATATCAGGGATACTGGGGTCATAGTCTCTCTTCAGAGTTAGGCTACCCCGGGTTTCCGCCTCAATAAGAGCCGCCACATGCTCTGTCACCTCGTGGATACTCATAGCCTCCATCTGAGGTAGATGGTTAGGTCCCAGCAGGCGATCGACCAGATTGCGCAGGCGATCGGCCTCGGTGGTGATAATGTGGCAGAGCTCTCTGGTCTCATCGTCCAGCCCCTGCTCTGCAATCATCTGATTCAGTAGTTGAGCAGCACCGCGGATACCTCCGAGGGGATTTTTAATCTCATGGGCCAAACCCCGTATCAGGCTTCTTGAAGTGTCATGGACTGACAGCAGTGCCTCTTCGCGATTTATCTTTAAAAAGCGATCGATAGGCTGCATTTCCAACAACAGCACAGCCTGACCATTCAGTTCCACCGGGGTGACTGTGTAATCCACCTGGGCACTCTCGGCGCTTGGCAGACGCAGGTGCTCATGCCGTCGAGTATGGGGGCTGCCGCTGTCCAATGCCTCTTGCAGAGTGGTTAGAGACATATTGGTATCCACAAACAGGTCCCTGGCCTCTGTTCCACACAGGCGCGCGGCGCTGGCTTGCGTTAAAGCTTCAGCAGCTGGATTTATATAGTCGATAACTAGGTCGGCATTGAGCAATAGCACCGCGGTATTCAGGTTATCGAGCAATAATCTGTGTAACTGATCTGAGGTCATAGGTTACGCAATCTGGTTAGTTTATAAGAGCCCGCCTCTTTTGCTTTTTAAAGTAGCAATAAGCAGGCCAATATTGGCTGCTGAGCAAGATAAACCCGAGCCTGTTTTTGGGGCCTGTAGAGCAGCCCGTCACAGGTAAAGCCATCTTAGGATTGATTATGCACCATTTTGGTGCGATCTGGTTTAATTTAACCGCAAATGGGTCAATAAAGGTGAGGTTGCGCCTGGTCGCCTGATTGGACTAACGCCTAAAGTGTCGCTGCACATGAATGCTGATCGGCTTGAGGGATAGCAAAATTTTGCCCTCGGCACTCCGAATCTGAGCACCAATTTGATAAGAGCCCCGCTCCAAATCCTCCAGTTGGTAAGCTGTCGCCCCAATAGGTGCGCCTAGAGGCTGACCATTGCTCAAAAACTGCACCCTGTGCCCGGGCTGAAGCTGAGGCTGCAAGCCCAGTTGAATAATTACATTGCGCTGCTGGTTAGGGATGATTTGATCATGGGCTGGTGACAGAATATAGGCCTGAGTATAACCGGCAAAAGCCGGTGTTTGCTGAGCTTCCTGAGTACCTTCCGCGTCGGGGTTGGCTGCGGGCTCAGGCTTTCCTATCGGCTCAGGCTATACTCTGGGCATTTTATTGACCGGCGGCAGTGCCAGCGGCACCAGCTTAGCATCTGGCTGAGGCTGGTCTGTATAGGTAATATTGCCATTGTTATCGACCACCTTGTAGACCTCCGCAAAGACTGGGAGGCTGAACATCAAGGCAATAAAATACAGTATTCTCATAGTCATCTCCTGGCAGGCAACTGGCTGCGCATAACCCTACTTAAAGATTAGACTTATATTAGAAAAACCGTCGGCAAAGAAAAAGCCCGCCATTCCAAGAATGACGGGCTCGTCCGATTTTGCTGCAAAACAGCCTGTGCTAAAAACTTAGCAGCTGTAGTACATATCAAACTCAACCGGGTGAGTGGTGTGCTCAACGCGGTAGACTTCTTCCATCTTCAAATCAATGTAGGCATCGATCATATCATCGGTGAATACACCGCCAGCTGTAAGGAACTCACGATCAGCACTGAGTGCATCCAACGCTTCACGCAGGCTGCCAGCAACCTGAGGGATAGCAGCGGCTTCTTCAGCAGGCAGATCATAGAGATCTTTGTCCGCTGCATCGCCTGGGTGAATCTTGTTCTTAATACCGTCCAGACCAGCCATCAGCATAGAGGCAAACATCAGGTATGGGTTGGCAGTAGGATCACCGAAACGAACCTCAACACGCTTGCCGCGCGGGCTTGAAACATAAGGAATACGAATCGCCGCTGAACGGTTACGAGCTGAGTAAGCCAGCATTACTGGGGCCTCAAAGCCTGGGATCAAACGCTTGTAGGAGTTAGTAGAAGCATTGGCAAAGGCGTTGAGCGCTTTGGCGTGCTTAATAATACCGCCAATGTAGTGCAGAGCCATCTCACTGAGGCCAGCATAGGCATCACCAGCAAACTGGTTGTCGCCGCCTTTGGAGAAAGACATATGGCAGTGCATACCAGAACCGTTGTCGCCAACGATTGGCTTGGGCATAAAGGTAGCAGTCTTGCCATAGGCATGGGCTACATTGTGAACACAGTACTTGAGAATCTGCACCTGATCAGCTTTCTTAACCAGGGTGTCAAAGCGAATACCGATTTCACACTGACCAGCAGTACCTACTTCGTGGTGATGTACTTCAACGTCCAGACCCATCTGTTCCATAGCGCCACACATAGCAGCACGCAGATCGTGCAGGCTATCAACTGGTGGTACGGGGAAATACCCGCCTTTTACGCCGGGACGGTGTCCCATATTGCCATCGGGCAGATCCATTGAAGAAGACCAGGCCGCTTCGTCGGAGTTAATCTTGTAGAAGTTACCGCTCATGTCGGCACCCCACTTGATATCGTCAAACACGAAGAACTCGGGCTCTGGACCAAAGTAGGCGGTATCACCCAAGCCAGTAGAGGCGAGATACTTCTCGGCGCGCTCGGCGATGGAGCGTGGATCACGCTCATAACCTTGCATAGTGGAAGGCTCAACGATGCCGCAGCGGATAATAACCGTTGGCTCATCGGTGAAAGGGTCCAGCATTGCAGTGCTGTCGTCTGGCATCAGGATCATGTCTGACTCATTAATGCCCTTCCAACCGGCAATAGATGAACCGTCAAACATCTTACCTTCTACAAAGAAGTCATCGCCCACTTCACCGACCGGAATCGATACGTGCTGCTCTTTACCTTTGGTGTCAGTGAAACGAAGGTCAACCCATCGCGCTTCGCTATCTTTAATCAGATTTAGAGTCTTCTCAGACATTGTTTCCTCCACTATGGAATCAGTAATGCTTTGTTTAAAGAGTCATTCGGCGCATTAAAGCCGAAATGACTTAGTTAGTATCAGGTTTGTCTTTAAAGGAATAGCAATAGTCATGCCAATGGAGCCACTTAAACTGCAGTGACCCCAACCACCATAAACACTGCGACTGGCGCAGTTGGGAGATTTTTCCAATAAAAGCACAGCAAATAATGCGCACCATAATGGTGCTTATTTAACAGAATTGCACCTGTATGGTGCGCAATTGATTTTAAATAGTATTATTGTGGACTGCCTGACTATAATGCCCCTCTGAATAACGTCTGTCATCTTTTCCTGCGGTTTTTGTTTATAGGCCTCGGGACTTCACAAGCCATTTATTGAAAACTGAGGTTTTAATATGGTTCCCTCTGACACAGGCACCATAGAACACCGCGGCAAGCTCGCAGAAGGGGAAATACTGATCGATGTGCGACATCCGGCAGACGCGGACGCTCAGCCTCTGTCCCTGCACAGCAACCAGCTTCTGTGCATTCCATTTTTTAGCCTCGAGCAGCAAATCGAGGATCTGGACCGCCAAAAAACCTATCTACTTTACTGTGACAAAGGCATTATGAGCCGCCTTCAAGCTCAGTTGATGCGCGACCGGGGCTTCGAACAGGTTGCCGTTTTCACAGGCAAAATAATGACCAAATCATAGTAATATCCCGATTGGTGCCCATTTTTTTGTATTAGCGAATATATTTAAGTATCGAGAATCAGGTTAAGTCATAAAATCAGCCGCAGGATGCAGCCGATGACAAATAATCAGTCAGATCTCCTCGGGAGCATGGAGGTCGGAACCAAGGGCTCTTCACCCCCAGATCAGTCCGTAAAATTCGAGCTGGATCAAACTCTGCTCAACCATCTGGGAGCCAGTGTTGCGCTGTCTGCAGCCGGCGGCCTGGCACTTGTGATGACCAGGTTCCTGACTGAGTTAGGCACTGAGCTCAACCCAGCGATAAGCCTATGGACAATGGGCCTGATCGTCAGCCATTTGCTGCTGTGGCTGGCGGCGCCCCGCTACGCCAAACCTAGTACCATCTCAATAACTGCAATTACTGTATACAGCCTATCGTGGATTCTGGCAGGGCCTCTATTTATCAGTGATGGATCTCTGGTGAATGGCATCCTCATTAGCACTGTTATTATTATTTTGACCTCTATCTGCCCTATGATAGTGCTGCAGCCTCCCTGGCTGCGCCGGCTCACCACCGCCCTTATCTACGGCTCAATCGCTGCTTGCCTGGTGGTGCAAACCCCCTCTCTGGCAGTGCAGGCGCCAGTAGCCCTACTAGTGCTGTACCTGCTGGTCGATATGGCCAATAGCAACTGCCGCCGCGCCTTGGTCAACCTCTCATTAAGGGCGCTTCAGGCGATGGACCGCTGTCAGCAGAGCCTCAATACCAGTCACAAGATCACCAGCCTGATCGAACAGACGCCACTGGGATTTATTGAATGGAATCAAAACCGGGAAATTATTGGCTGGAATCCAGCTGCTACGGCAATTTTTGGCTTTTCTCAATCCGAGGCCCTTGGCCGTACTACAGATTTTTTATTTGAAGACAAAAAAACTTTCTTAATGGAGCAGGCCGAACATGACCTGTTTTTATTTGGCAAAGATTTCTCCGGCACGGCGGAAAATATCACCAGTGATGGGCAGATTATTGTTTGCGAATGGAATGAGACTCCTCTGTTTGATAACGAGATGAATGTTATAGGCGCCGCCTCCTTTGTTGAGGATGTGACAGACCGGGTGCGCATGCAGACCAGAATTAAACAGCAGGCTTATTTTGACCCCCTGACCGGGCTCCCCAACAGGCATCGACTGATGGAGGAGCTCAATCGAGTGATCTCTCTGGCTCAGCGAACCCAGAGTTTCTGCGCTCTGCTATTTATAGATCTGGATCATTTTAAGGAAATCAACGACAGTCGCGGTCATCATTATGGTGATCTGGCTCTAACCCTGTTCGCCCAGCGTCTGCGCAAAGTAATTCGAACCCAGGAAACAGTGGCGCGGCTGGGTGGCGACGAATTTGTGGTATTGCTGGAGCGCCTAGGCACCGAGGGAGAGACGGCGCGGCTGCAAATTGCTCAGGTGGCGGAGAAAATTATCGATGCCGCCAGCGAGCCCTTTATTATTAAAGGCGAGAAATTTCAAATCAGCTGCAGCATTGGCATAGTGTTTTTTAATGATGGTTCCAGCGATGGCAACAGTATTCTCGAACAGGCAGATCAGGCCCTTTACACCATTAAACGGGAGGGTAATTCTAATTTCTATTTTCACAATCGCGAACTGTCTCTGGAGATGCAGAAACAGATGGAACTGCTTGAGCGCCTGCGAGACGAATCTCAGGCCCAGTCATTTTTGCCCTATTATCAACCGATTCTCGATACCAGCAACAATCTGATTAGCGCCCTGCAGATATTTTTGCGATGGCAGAAACCCAGTGGCGATATTGTTGAGGCCCACGAGTTTATTCAAGTACTGGAGTCCGGGTCGATGATTGTGGATATTTCCCTGTCGCTGATTGATCAGGCCTGCAAACAGGTCAATCTCTGGCGCAGCCAGGGCATATGGCAGGATCAGCAGCGCATTGTATTTACCCTTAGTCTGCGCGAGCTGGAGCACCCTTCGTTTATTCTTCAGGTGCAGGAAATTATGCTTAAACACGGGGTTGCACCTCGACTGTTTATGTTTAGCCTGCACACAGAATGTCTACCCAAGATAAATAGCTCCCTAAAGCTGCAGGTTAATCGGCTCCATGAATTGGGCTGCGGCCTGCTGGTAGACAATGTGGGTTACCAGAGTCTGCCGCTGCAGACATTGCGCGAACTGCAGGTTGAAACTATCCGCATCTCCCATCGCCTGATGACCGAGTCCACAGAAATTGAAAGCTCCTGGAATCTGGTTAAAGGCCTAGTAGAGCTGGCCAGATCTGTAGGTTTGAAATGCATAGCACCCTGTGTCGAGGAGGCGGACTTTCACCATAGGCTACTGGATCTCAGCTGCCAATTTTTGCAGGGAAACCTGATCGCACCGCCGTCTCCCCCCACCTCCATTACCAGAATGTTAATCGAGCGCAACGCCGGCGCGCCGGCTGAAACTTCGGCCAACTAAAAAGATCGGTAGCAGTTCCTGTCAATTCTCGTATAATCGCGGCTTTTTCGCCTGGTGCGATTATTTTAGGTATCCCAATGTCCATTGAAAACTTGCGCAATATTGCCATCATAGCCCACGTTGACCACGGCAAAACTACCCTGGTTGATAAACTTCTGAGCCAGTCGGGGACTCTTGATCGCAAAGACGCCGATGCTGAGCGTCTTATGGATTCCAACGACCAGGAAAAAGAGCGCGGCATTACCATTCTCGCCAAAAATACTGCGATCAAATGGAATGACTACCGCATCAATATTGTGGATACCCCAGGACACGCAGATTTTGGTGGTGAAGTAGAGCGCGTACTATCTATGGTGGATTCAGTGCTGTTGCTGGTAGATGCGGTGGACGGGCCCATGCCCCAGACTCGCTTTGTAACTTCCAAGGCATTTGAGCAAGGCCTGCGCCCGATCGTTGTAATTAACAAGGTAGACCGTCCAGGTGCTCGCCCAGACTGGGTAATGGATCAGGTATTTGACCTGTTTGACAGCCTTGGTGCCACCGATGAACAGCTCGATTTCCCAGTTATCTATGCCTCGGCGCTCAACGGTATTGCCGGCACTGACGTGGACAATATGGCTGAGGATATGACTCCGCTGTACGAAATGATTGTCGCCGATGTTCCTTCACCCCAGGTGGATGTAAATGGTCCTTTCCAGATGCAGATCTCTGCACTGGCCTATGACAGCTATGTGGGTGTTATAGGTGTTGGCCGCATAACCCGCGGCACCCTGAAGCCAGGTCAGCAGGTGGTAGTTAAGTCATCTGATGATAAAGAGCGCAAAGGCAAGGTGCTTAATGTTAAGGGGTATTTGGGCCTGGAACAGGTGGAAACTGACCTGGCTGAAGCCGGCGATATTGTCTGTATTAATGGCATAGATGGCCTGGGCATCTCGGATACACTCTGTGATCCGGATAATATCGAAGCTCTGCCTGCTCTCAGTGTTGATGAGCCCACTGTAAGCATGACCTTTATAGTCAACAACTCACCTTTTGCAGGTCTGGAAGGCAAGTATGTGACCACCAGAAATATCAAGGATCGCCTGGATCAGGAATTGATTCACAATGTGGCACTGCGGGTTAAGCCCGGCGACTCACCAGATAAATTTATTGTCTCAGGCCGCGGTGAACTGCACCTCTCTGTGCTAATTGAAACCATGCGTCGGGAAGGCTTTGAAATGGGCGTTTCACGTCCGGAAGTAGTTACCAAATTGGTGGATGGCGAAGTTCAGGAGCCCTATGAGCAGGTAGTAATTGATGTGGAAGACCAGCATCAGGGTTCGGTAATGGAAGAACTGGGCATGCGCAAAGGCGAAATGACCAATATGGAGCCAGACGGCAAAGGCCGTGTGCGCCTTGAGTTTATTATTCCGTCTCGCGGACTGATTGGTTTCCGTGGTGCCTTTCTGACTCTGACCTCTGGATCGGGCATTATGACCAGCGTCTTCGATCACTATGGCCCGGTCAAACAGGGCGAGACCCACAGCCGTCAAAATGGCGCCCTGATCAGTATGGTTAAGGGTAAGACTGCCGCCTTTGCGCTATTTAATATTCAGGCCCGTGGTCGCCTTTTCCTCGGTCATGCGATCGATGTCTATGAGGGCCAGATTGTGGGTATTCACAGCCGTGGCAATGATTTGGTAGTAAATCCCATCAAGGGCAAGCAGCTCACCAATGTGCGCGCCTCTGGTACTGACGAGGCTCTGACCCTGGTGCCACCGATCAAGCACACCCTTGAGCAGGCTCTGGAGTTTATTGAAGACGATGAGCTGGTCGAGGTCACGCCCCAGAGTATTCGCCTGCGCAAAAAACTATTGACTGAAAACCTGCGCAAACGCGCTCCCAAATAAGTCGCTTCTCTAGAGGCCGAAACTTCGATTTCTACGCATCTATGAACTATTATTTAGTGAATAGTGCATGGAAGTCGAAGCATGTCCAAGAGGGATAACAAGGATTTAGTCACCGGCGGGTTTCTGTCATTTTCATTAATGGCGCAGGAATTTATCGCCATTATGTTTGCCTTTTACTCTTACCGTCAGGGTGAAATGGCGCTGGCCACCTTTTACCTTGCGGTGGCCGGCCTGTTAATTGTCGCCCTGGGTCTGTTCTATATTTTTGATCATCACCGTCTGGCGCGAGTTCTGCTGGCCAGCACCCTGTTAACCTGCTTCTTTTTCCTATTGCTGGGCGCCTCAGATGCCAGTGCTTTGATGTGGTGTCTAACCGTGGTTCCGGTGCTGGTCGGTGCATTTGATCACCGCCAGAGTCTTGCCATGCTGATCATACTGTTTGCCGCCGCTACCTGGATAATGTTTGGCGGCTCCATGCCTATAGCCGTGCCTGAGTATAGCGACACAGTGGTGGTGCGGTTTCTATCCTCCTACGCTATTTTGGCTGCCTTTGCCGTAGCCATGGATAACTCTCGCTTCGACAGCCTGACCAAATACAAAGATCTCTCGTCTCGGGTCGATGAGATTACCCATCAGGATGTACTGACCCAGCTGCCCAATCGACACAATATGGAAGGTCGTCTGGCCGCCAAGTATCAGCAGTACCGTCTGGGCAAGCAGCCATTTTCAATTCTGCTGGCAGATCTGGATAATTTTAAGTTTATTAATGATCGCTATGGTCATGAAGTGGGGGATGAGATTCTCTACGCCGTGGGCCAGATGCTGCTCGAGCCTCTGCGCGACGAGGATGTGGTGGCGCGCTGGGGCGGCAATGAATTTATGGTGCTGCTGCCAACAGCCAATGCCGAGGCCGCAGTTAATATTGCCGAGCGCCTGCGCACCAAGGCCACCGAAATTGATATGCAGGCCCAGGGAGATAAGCTGAGAATCTCCCTCAGTGTGGGGGTGGCGTCCATAGATAAGTGCACCGGAGTCGATGACCTGATGTCCACCGCTGAGAACGGCCTCTATCAGGCCAAACATATGGGCCGGGATATGGTAGTGGTTGGATGAAGAGTGGTTGGATGAAAAGTGGTTGGCTAGATCACTGACAGTCCCTGTGGCGATAACAGTCTACAACATGGTCATTGACCAGCCCCATGGCCTGCATATGGGCATAACAGATGGTGGTTCCAAAAAACTTAAACCCACGCTTTTTCATATCTTTGCTAATAGTATCCGATAGAGCAGTGGACGGAGGAATCTGCCCATGGATCTGCCAGTGATTAATCAGGGGTTCACCGTCCACATAGGCCCAAAAATAGTTGGCAAAACTGCCAAACTCCGCCTGAACTTCCATAAAGCAGCGAGCATTGGAAACAGCGCTATTAATCTTTAAGCGATTGCGCACTATGCCGGCGTCCTGAACACAGCGCTCTATATCCTGCTCGGTAAATGCAGCGACCTTCTCCACCTCAAAGTCAGCAAATGCTTTGCGGTAGGCCTCTCGCTTGCGCAATATGGTTATCCAGGACAGTCCAGCCTGGGCACCCTCAAGCAGCACAAATTCAAACAACTTTTTGTCGTCGCGGCAGGGTACACCCCATTCGGTATCATGGTAGGCCTGATACAGCGGATCATCCCCGCACCAGATACAGCGAATTAAGTCAGTCATGGCTTTCCCCTTGAGTCAAAAACTAATAAGCCGTTTAAAAACTAGTCTAGCTCATCGATGTTGTCTATATTAACCTGACTAACTGTAGGTTAGGCAGGGCCCCAAAAAGGGCAGCAAGTAAAGCGTTAATTACCAGTCAAAGGAACTCTCATTAATGAGAAAAGCATTTCCAGCCATTCGCCCCTACCAAACCCA
>Ga0102815_10002968_pt1 | contig 10216 bp, 9 predicted proteins | sample ColrivemetaGS759_FD_79113 | JGI IMG/M metagenome (GOLD analysis project Ga0102815, IMG submission 79113) | Estuarine microbial communities from the Columbia River estuary - Ebb tide ETM metaG S.759 | ecosystem: Environmental > Aquatic > Marine > Intertidal zone > Estuary | place: USA: Columbia...
GATCGTCAGTCAGTCGAGGAGGAGTGCAATGATCGCCACACTGCAGCAATGGAAAGACAGCGGACGCTTGCTCTACTGGCAGGGGCAGCAGGTGTTTGTTGTCGACAGCGTCGATCAGGATCCGGCCGCCGGCGAAAAGCCGGTGCTGCTGGTGGTGCACGGCTACCCGACGTCCAGCTGGGATTTCAGTCATCTGTGGCCGCAGTTGTCGGCGAGCTTTCGCGTAGTGGCTGCCGACCTGCTCGGTCTGGGTTTCAGCAGCAAGCCGCGGCCGCACCGCTATTGCATGGCCGAACAGGCTGACCTGATGGAGTTTGTGTTGCTGCAGCTCGGTGTGCAGGACTGCCATGTGCTGGCCCATGACTATGGCGATACCGTGACCCAGGAACTGCTTGCCCGTGACCTGGAGCGGCCGCAGTCGCGCTACCAGTCGGTGATCCTGCTCAACGGCGGCCTGTTCCCGGAAACCCATCATGCCCGGACCCTGCAGAAACTCATGGCCGGCCCGCTCGGTCCGCTGCTGGCGCGCCTGACCAGCCGCAGCAAACTGCTTGGCACCTTCAGCTCGGTGTTTGGCAGCAACAGCCAGCCGGATGAGCCGACCCTGGAAGCGGTCTGGCAGCTGGTCAACTACAACCATGGCCTGCTGGTGCTGCCGCCATTGCTTGGTTACATCGCCGAACGCCGCCAGTTCCGTGAGCGCTGGGTCAAAGCCCTGCGCGAGGCACGCATGCCGCTGGCGCTGGTCAACGGCAGCGCCGACCCGGTATCCGGTGCACACATGGTGGCGCGCTTTCGCGAAGTGCTTGGCAGCCGGCACTTCATCCGCGAGCTGCCGGGCATTGGCCACTATCCGCAGCTGGAAGCGCCCGCAGCGGTGCTCACGGCTTGTCAGGAGTTCTGGCAGCAAATAGCCGCTGCATAGGACGGCAATGTGTGCAACACAAAAGCCCGGCGGGGGTTGTTGAGCGGGGCGGTAGTAGCCGGGTTTCGCCATGCTCAAGCCAACCTGCGGGGCTGTTCACGCGCGTGAACGAATCCACCCACGCAATTGCGGCCACAGCAGGTTCAGCGCCAGACCGCTGATGACCAGGGCAGCGGCGCCGAGCTTCCAGGCCGGCAGGCCTTCGTTAAGCCAGAGTGCTGCGCTGCCCATGCCGAACAGCGGCACCAGCAGGGCCATCGGAGTGATGGTGGCAGCCGGGTGGCGTGAGAGCAGCCAGGCCCAGGCGGCGTAACCGAACAGCGTGTTGCCCCAGGCCTGCCAGGCAACGGCCAGCCAGGTCTGCATATCTGCAGCGCGCAGGCCGCTGCTGATCGCCGGCCAACCTTCGGTCAAAAGTGACAACGCGGCCAGTACCGGGACAGCGAACAGGCTGGACCAGACCACATAGGCCAACAGATTGAAACGCCCGGCCTGCCGCGCTACCAGATTGCCGCCGGCCCAGGACATCGCGGCCAGCAATGTCAGCGCCAGCCCCAGCAATGTCGTGCTGCCATCGGTATGGCCGATGATGATGGCAATGCCGCTGCTGGCCAGCAGCAAGGCCAGCCACTGGATAGGCTGCAGGCGTTCGCCGGCAAAATACATGGTCAGCCCGATGGTGAAGAACACCTGTAGCTGAATCACCAGTGACGCCAGGCCGGGGGAGATATGGCCGTTCATGGCGAAATACAGCACACCGAACTGGCCAACGCCGATCAGCAGTCCGTAAGCCGCCAGATTGCGCCATGGCACGGCCGGACGCGGCAAGAAAAACACCGCGGGCAGCGCTGCAAGAGTAAAGCGCAGGGCCGCGAACAGTAGTGGTGGCAAATCGCCGAGGGCCAGCTTGATCACCACGAAGTTGCTGCCCCAAACGGCCACCACGGCAATCGCCAGCAGCAGGTGTCGCAACGGCAGGCTCGAATTCATCGGTGATCTCGCAGACTGGCGTGGGTGCACTGGCAGGGGAGGGCAATGCTACGCGCGGCCGTCGGACGCCCGCAAGTCAGGCATGGTTACATGCCGGTGACCTTATGCTGGCCAAGCCTTCGGCGTTGGTCACCCACAGGGTGTCGGATTGCGCAGGGTGGACAACGCTCTGTTTGTCCACCGCTCTCGTTGCGTCCGAGCGAAGCGGGATTGCCCGGACGCGCAAAACGGCTCAGGCCAGCAGGACCAGCAACAAGCCAATGGCTGCCGGAATCGCCTGAATAAACAGGATCTTGCGATTCGCCGTAGCGGCGCCATACAGCCCTGCTATCAGTACGCAGGTCAGGAAAAACACTTTGACCCCGGTGCCTTCAGCACCGAGCAGCAAACCCCAGAACAGCCCGGCCGCGAGAAAACCGTTGTACAGGCCCTGATTGGCAGCCAGCACCTTGCTCGCCGTCGCTGCTTCCAGTGTCTGGCCAAAGGCCCGCAGCCCGGCGGGTTTGTCCCAGAGGAACATTTCCAGTACCAGGATGTAGATGTGGAGCACGGCGATCAGCGCGACCAGCAGATTGGCGAGCAGCTGCATTGGGTATTCCTTGAATGGTTAGAGTTGCAGATTATTTCCGCAGGGCTGCGGGAGCAGAAGCTTTCCCGCGCAGGGCGCGGGAATCATGGAGCAGTTAGCAGAACTGCTAGATGTTGTCCTTGACGGTGGTGCTGGCGCCATTGGTTTTCACACTGGCGATGCCGCCATCGCGAGCGGACTCGGACGAGTACATCTGGCTGGAACCGATCACCTGATGGTTGGCCGCCTTGAGGTTGAAGAAGGGCTTGCCGTTACTGGCGGTCTTGCGCTCGTAGCGTTCATCCAGCGCCGCGTTGGTCTGTACCGAGGCGATACCGTTTTCGGCAGCCGCACGGGTTTTGTAGAGCTCGCTGGTGAGAATGGTCTCGGCGTTGCCGGCCTTGAGCACGAAACGGAACTGACCATCGTTGCTTTTGCTTAATTCATACCATCCAGCCATCGGATATCTCCTCATGAGAACAGGTGCGCGAAATGCGCAGCGGACGAATGTCGCTGATCGGCGAATAATGACGTGCAGTCCCTGGCTGGTCATCCATCCCTGCCACAGACCTTAGCTAGCCAATAGAGGTCTGTCTAACGCGATGGCCCCTCAATCCTGCCACTCGCGCCCCTGCAGTTCGAGCAAACTGTGCGCCTGCTCCGGGCCGTCAGTGCCGGCAGGGTAAGGTCGCGGGCTCTGGTAGGACTCCTGCCAGCCATGGATGATCGGGTCGATCCAGCTCCACGCGGCTTCCACTTCGTCGCGGCGCATAAATAGTGTCGAGTCGCCTTTCAGGACATCCAGCAGCAAGCGTTCGTAGGCATCCCAACGGCGGCTTTGCGGGTCGATGTGGGCCATGTCCAGGTCCAGCTCGACAGGGCGCAGGCGCATGCCCTTGCCCGGACTTTTGCCCATCAGTTGCAGGCTGATGCGCTCTTCCGGTTGCAGACGGATGACCAGCCGGTTGGCTTCGCTGGACTCGAACAGGCGGTGCGGCACCGGCTTGAACTGGATGACGATTTCCGAACTTTTACCCGCCATGCGTTTGCCGGTGCGCAGGTAGAAGGGCACGCCGGCCCAGCACCAGTTATCAATCTCGGCCTGCACCGCAACGAAGGTCTCGGTGTCGCTGTCGTTGTCGACATTTTTCTCGAAGTAATAGGCCGGTACGGCCTCGCCAGCGATCTGGCCGGCGCTGTACTGGCCACGCACTGTCTTGTCCTGCACATCGAGACCACTGATCGGTTTCAGTGCCTGGAGGATTTTGACTTTCTCATTGCGCACCGCCTCGGCATCGAAGCGTACCGGTGCTTCCATCGTCACCAGGCAGAGCAGTTGCAGCAGGTGGTTCTGCAGCATGTCGCGCATCGCACCGGACTGTTCGTAGTAGGCGCCGCGGTTTTCCACGCCGAGGGTTTCCTTGACGCTGATCTGCACATGATCGATATGCCCGGCGCGCCATACCGGCTCGAACAGCGCGTTGGCGAAACGCAGTGCCATCAGGTTCTGCACGGTTTCCTTGCCAAGGAAGTGGTCGATGCGGAACACCTGGTTTTCACTGAACACCCGACCCAGTGCGTCATTCACCGCGCGCGCCGATTCGAGGGAATGGCCAATGGGTTTTTCCACGACAATCCGCGTATTGCTACCGGTCATGCCGGCAATCGCCAGATTGGCGCTGATGTCGGCCACCAGGTCGGGTGCCGTGGCCAGGTAATAGATGCGCGATCTTTGGGCGTCGCTGCCCAGCCGGGTGCTGAGGCGGCCGAAGTCGGCACTTTGCGCGGCATCCATGGCGAAGTAATCGAGGCGTTCGGCAAAGGACTGCCAGACGCTGGTATCGAAGTCGGCGGGAGCAATCTGCACCCGACAGTGGCGCTCGGCCAGGCTGCAGAACTTGTCGCGGCTGAGTGGGCGGCGCGCCACGCCGAGGATGCGCATATCCGCATCCAGACGGCCGTCACGGTGCAGGTGATAGAGCGCCGGCAGCAGTTTGTGCAGCGCCAGATCGCCGGTGCCGCCGAATACCAGCATGTCACAGGGAGTAGGCAAAGCGGGCTCTCCGGGTGTTTTTCAGTGCGGTTGAGGTGCTCATGTAGTATAACTACACGCCCACTACATCTGCCCTGATCATAACCGAGTTACTGCCTGTGAACCTCTTGCAACATATCGCCCAGTCCCGCCATTTGCTGCGCAAGTCGGAAATCAAGGTGGCCGAGCATGTGCTGCTGGATCCGGCGGCGGTGATGCACAGCTCGATGGCTGATCTGGCCCATGATGTGGGTATCAGCGAACCAACCATCGTGCGTTTCTGCCGCGCCATCGGTTGCACTGGATTCCAGGACCTCAAACTCAAATTGGCACAAAGCCTGGCTGCCGGTGCCAGTTTTGGCCAGTTCGCCATCCATGAAGACGACTCGGTAGCCGACTACAGCCTGAAGATTTTCGACACCACCCTGCATACCCTTATTGAGGTGCGTGAGCACCTGGATACCCAGGCGCTGCAGAAAGCCATCAACGCCATCTCTCAAGCGCAACGCATAGAGTTTTATGGTTTTGGTGCCTCCGGTGCGGTGGCAGCCGATGCCCAGCACAAGTTCTTCCGTCTGCTGCTTACTGCGGCGGCCTACTCAGATCCGCATATGCAGGCAATGTCGGCGGTGACGCTCAAGCCTACCGACGTGGCGATCTGCATCTCCCAGTCGGGGCGCTCCAAGGACCTGCTGATCACCGCCAATCTGGTGCGCGAAACCGGCGCCACGCTGATTACCCTGTGTCCGAGCCAGACGCCGCTGGCCGATCTGGCCACGGTCAACCTGGCCATCGACGTGCAGGAAGACACCGAGATCTACACCCCGCTGACCTCGCGGATCGCCCACCTGGTGGTGATCGACGTGCTGGCCATGGGTGTGGCCATGTCACGCGGTCCGGACTTGGTCAATCACCTGAAAAGCGTCAAGCGCAGCCTGCGCAACCTGCGCCTGTCACCCAAGACGGTGAAGTCGCAGGACGAGTAGCGCTTCAGGATGTAACTGCAGGGCAAGAGCAACGGGCTTTTGTTGGAGCGGCGCCTTGCCGCGAAGCGGTCTGTCAGGCCAGCAATAGCTCGCGCCGGATCGGCCCTCCCGCAGGCTGTGCGGCTCGCCTGATCACTAAGCTGGTCAACGGATCTTCATCGACCTGAAAGCAAACTGTCATCTGGCTCAAGCAGGCTGGTGTTCCTGATTAACCTAATGGGGAATGCAGTCATGACTCAAGCCATAAGCAATTCGGCAGTGCGCAAGCAACGCGAGCAGGAAGATCACAAACGCATGCTGTATCGCCGGGCTATCGAGGAGCGTAACGAATTGCGCCGACTCAGCCAGGAGTTGGGCGAGTCGCCGGAGCGACTCACCGGGTTTTACCTCAATCCGGCGCTGGGAGCGCCGTGCTGAAGCGTTGTGCCAGCTGATCAATCAGCGCGCGCTCGCTGCGGACAAAGGCAATAAAGGCCTGTGCCACCGGTGACAGGCGTTTGCCGCGCGGGTGCACTACGCACCAGCTGCGGTAGAGCGGCAACTCCTGCACCGGCAGCTCACACAGGCTGCCGCGGTTCAGCTCCTGACTCACGGCGTGCCTTGGCAGCAAGGCCAGGCCGAGTCCGGCAAGCACCGCTTCACGCTGTGCCTCCAGTGAGCCGAGTTCCATGCTCTGGGCAAAGTGCACGTGCTTCTGGTGACAGAACTCTTCACAGGCCTTGCGCGTGCCCGAGCCCGGCTCGCGAACCAGCAACGGATAGCGGGTCAGGTTCTGCAGCTTGAGGCTGGCCCTAGCGGCGAGCGGGTGATCCGGGCGCGCCACGGCGATGATCGGGTTGTTGAGGAACGGCAGAAAGTCCAGCGCCATGTCCTGCGGAACCTGCGACATGATCAGCAGGTCATCGCGATTGGTGCTCAGGCGCCTGACCGCCTGCGCATGGTTGACCACCGTCAGTTGCAGGCTGACCTCCGGGTGCTGCTGGCGGAAGGCGGCAAACAGGTGCGGGGTGAAGTACTTGGCGCTGGATTCCACCGCCAGACTTAGCTGGCCCTGCAGGGCGCCGAGCATGTCGGTGAGTTGCATGTCGAGGCTGTCGAGGCGGGCGAAGATATCCTCGCTGGCCTTGAGCAAGGCCTCGGCGGCCTCGGTCAGATAGAGCTTTTTGCCGACATAATCGAACAGCGGCTGGCCGATCAGCTCATCCAGCTGGCGAATCTGCAGGCTCACGGCCGGTTGCGACAGCGCCATTTCCTCTGCTGCCCGGCTGTAGGACAGATTGCTGCAGACTGCGCGAAACACCTGCAGTTGCCTTAATGTGATACGCAACAATGACTTACGCATGATGCTCGAGAGCTCTTGATGATTTCCCGTTCAAATATAAGCATTTACTAATGGCTAGCCCAATAATTATTGATTTTCGTTAATCCACAGCAGCGACTATGGTTAACAGCCTGCACCGGCTTTGCCCGGCCAGATATCTGCCGACCGGCGCGTACGGTTGTCTGCCCACTGATCGAGGAGGTCATCCGTGATCAAAAAAATCCTGATTGCCAACCGCGGCGAAATTGCCGTCCGGATCGTGCGCGCCTGTGCCGAAATGGGCGTGCGTTCGGTGGCGGTCTATTCCGAGGCTGATCGCCACGCGCTGCACGTCAAGCGCGCCGATGAAGCCCATTGCATCAGTGCCGAGCCGCTCGAGGGTTACCTCAACCCGCGCAAGCTGGTGAATCTGGCGGTAGAAACCGGCTGTGATGCTTTGCATCCGGGCTACGGTTTCCTTTCCGAAAATCCCGAGTTGGCAGAAATCTGTGCCGAGCGCGGTATCAAGTTCATCGGCCCGTCGGCGGAAGTGATCCGCCGCATGGGCGACAAGACCGAAGCACGGCGCAGCATGATTGCCGCCGGTGTGCCGGTCACGCCGGGTACCGAAGGCAACGTGGCGGATATCAATGAAGCACTCAGCGAGGGCGAGCGCATCGGTTACCCGGTGATGCTCAAGGCCACCAACGGTGGTGGCGGGCGTGGTATTCGCCGCTGCAACTCGCGTGAGGAGCTGGAACAGGCTTTCCCCAGGGTGATTTCCGAGGCGACCAAGGCGTTTGGCCGTGCCGAAGTGTTTCTGGAGAAGTGCATCGTCAATCCCAAGCACATCGAGGTGCAGATTCTCGCGGACAGTCAGGGCAACGTGGTGCACCTGTTCGAGCGTGACTGCTCGATCCAGCGGCGCAACCAGAAGCTCATCGAAATCGCCCCCAGCCCGCAGCTGACTCCCGAGCAGCGCGCCTATATCTGCGACCAGGCGGTACGTGCGGCGCAGGCGGTCGGTTACGAGAATGCCGGCACCGTGGAGTTTCTGCTCGCCGAGGGCGAGGTGTACTTCATGGAGATGAATACCCGGTTGCAGGTCGAGCACACCATCAGTGAGCAGATCACCGGGCTCGACGTGGTGCGCGAGCAGATCCGTGTTGCCTCGGGTCTGCCACTGTCGGTGCAACAGAGCGACATCCTGTTCCGTGGCTTTGCCCTGCAGTTCCGCATCAACGCCGAGGATCCGAAGAACAATTTCCTGCCCTCGTTCGGCAAGATAACCCGCTACTACGCGCCCGGCGGCCCCGGCGTGCGTACCGATACGGCGATCTATACCGGCTACACCATTCCGCCGTATTACGACTCGATGTGCCTGAAGCTGATCGTCTGGGCGTTGACCTGGGAAGAGGCCATGGACCGTGGACTGCGTGCGCTGGATGACATGCGTGTGCAAGGGGTGAAGACCACCACCGCGTATTACCAGGAAATCCTGCGCAATCCGGATTTCCGCAGTGGTGAGTTCAACACCAGCTTCGTCGACGAACACCCGCAACTGCTCGAATACTCGATCAAGAAAAATCCATCACACCTGGCCATTGCCATCGCCACTGCCATCGCCGCGCACGCCGGTCTGTAAGGGAAGGAATCAGCAAATGAGCAAGAAGATTACTGTCACCGATACCATTCTGCGCGATGCCCACCAGTCGCTGCTGGCCACGCGCATGCGCACCGAAGACATGCTGCCGATCTGCGACAAGCTGGACAAGGTCGGCTACTGGTCACTTGAAGTCTGGGGCGGCGCGACCTTCGACGCCTGCGTACGCTTCCTCAAGGAAGACCCGTGGGAGCGTCTGCGCAAGCTCAAGGCGGCGCTGCCCAACACGCGCCTGCAAATGCTCCTGCGCGGGCAAAACCTGCTCGGCTACCGGCACTACAGCGATGATGTGGTGCGCGCTTTCGTCGCCAAGGCCGCGGTCAACGGCATCGACGTATTCCGCATTTTCGATGCGATGAACGATGTGCGTAACCTGCGCGTGGCTATCGAGGCGGTCAAGGCTGCCGACAAGCATGCCCAAGGCACCATCGCCTATACCACCAGCCCGGTTCATACCATCGACGCCTTCGTCAAACAGGCCAGGGAAATGGCGGCCATGGGTGTCGACTCGCTGGTGATCAAGGATATGGCCGGGCTGCTCACCCCGTACGCCACCGGCGAACTGGTGCGGGCACTCAAGGAGGCGGTAGACCTGCCGCTGGTTCTGCATTCCCACGACACCGCCGGCCTGGCGTCCATGTGCCAGCTCAAAGCCATCGAAAATGGTGCCGACCGCATTGATACCGCGATCTCCAGCATGGCCTGGGGCACCAGCCATCCGGGCACCGAGTCGATGGTCGCAGCGCTCAAGGGCAGCGAGTACGACACCGGCCTGGACCTGGAGCAGATCCAGGAAATCGGTCTGTACTTCTATGGGGTGCGCAAGAAGTACCACCAGTACGAAAGCGAATTCACCGCAGTGGATACCCGTGTGCAGGTCAACCAGGTGCCGGGCGGCATGATGTCGAATCTGGCCAACCAGCTCAAAGAGCAGGGCGCGCTGGACCGCATCAATGAAGTGTTCGCGGAAATTCCGCGGGTGCGCGAAGACCTCGGCTTCCCGCCACTGGTCACGCCGACTTCGCAGATCGTCGGCAGCCAGGCGGTATTCAATGTGCTCGCCGGTGGTCGCTACAAGACCATCACCAACGAGGTGAAACTGTACCTGCAGGGCGGTTACGGCAAGGCGCCGGGTGCTATCAACGAGACACTGCGCAAGCAGGCAATCGGCAATGAAGAAGTGATCGAGGTGCGTCCGGCCGATCTGCTCAAGCCGGAAATGGACAAGCTGCGTGCAGAAGTCGGGGCCCTGGCCCGGAGCGAGGAAGACGTGCTGACTTACGCCATGTTCCCGGAAATTGCGCGCAAGTTCCTCGAAGAGCGTGCCGCCGGCACGCTCAAGCCGGAAGCCCTGCTGCCGACCCCGGTGGCCGGTGCAGTGGCCGGCAGCGAGGGCGTGCCGACCGAGTTCGTGGTCGATGTGCACGGTGAGAGCTATCGCGTCGACATCACCGGTGTCGGCGTCAAGACCGATGGCAAGCGGCACTTCTATCTGTCCATTGACGGCATGCCGGAAGAGGTGGTGTTCGAGCCGCTCAATGCATTCGTCAGCGGTGGCAGCAGCAAGCGCAAGCAGGCCAGTGCGCCGGGCGATGTCAGTACCACCATGCCGGGCAATATCGTCGATGTGCTGGTCAAGGCCGGAGATACGGTCAAGGTCGGCCAGGCGGTGCTGATCACCGAGGCGATGAAGATGGAAACCGAAGTGCAGGCGCCGATCAGCGGTACGGTCAAGGCGGTGCATGTAGCCAA
>Ga0102815_10002970_pt1 | contig 10212 bp, 12 predicted proteins | sample ColrivemetaGS759_FD_79113 | JGI IMG/M metagenome (GOLD analysis project Ga0102815, IMG submission 79113) | Estuarine microbial communities from the Columbia River estuary - Ebb tide ETM metaG S.759 | ecosystem: Environmental > Aquatic > Marine > Intertidal zone > Estuary | place: USA: Columbia...
GTTACCGTGAATTAATTGTTCCCATCGATTAATGCCGCCAGGCCAGCATTTTTTTCCCTGCGACCAAAGCCACTGTGGCGCCACGGATAAGTTATGTATGGGTTTAACCTGTTCGTGCATAGATTTAACCTGCGCTTTTTAATCCAGATCAGGGAATGCCCTGGTGATTCTGGAGACGTTGATCTCGATGCTGACAAGCACCTGCAGTAGCCTGGCGGCGATAATCTGGTTATGGGTGCCGGGACTATCGGTATCGACTGCATGATCGCGCAAGACGCTGTAGTAAAATTTGCTATACAAATCGGCATCCCGGAGTTTTAATAACCCGCTGAAACTTTGAAATCAACGGATAGTGCAATGTCAAAATTGGCTTTGATCGTCGGTGCAGGCAGTGGCAACAGCGCAGCTTTTGCGCGTGCACTGGCGCAGGACGGTTATCAGGTGGCGCTGGCCGCGCGCAATGTCAACAAGCTGGAAGCGCAGTGTGCGCAGATCGGTGCGCAGGCCTTCCACTGCGATGCGACATCGGTTGAATCGGTAGCCAATCTGTTTGCAACGATGGAGCAAACCCTGGGTAAGGCAGAGGTCGTGCTATACAATCCGAGCGCCTATACCGCCGGCTCAATTACCCAGCTCGCTCCCGAGCTGGTTCTGAATTCATTGATGCAAACTGCCTATGGTGCCTTTCTGGTGGCGCAGCAGGCGGCGATCGCTATGCAGCAACTCGGTGCAGGCGCGCTTTTCTTTACCGGTGCCACCGCCAGCGTCAAGGGATTTCCCAATTTCGCACCCTTTGCGATGGGCAAGTTTGCGCTGCGTGGCCTGGCGCAAAGTCTGGCGCGCGAACTCGGGCCGCAGAACATACATGTGGCGCATTTTATTATCGACGGTGGCATCGCTGCACCGGGCCGTGACCTGACGAGCGTTGAAAGTTCCAGCAATGCTGACGATGCCGAGCTCGAACCCGATGCCATCGCACAGACCTATATGGCCATTCTGAAACAACATCGCAGCGCCTGGACTCATGAAGTCGATCTGCGCCCCTGGACGGAGAACTTTTGACATGTCGCAACCCGTTGATTACCTGACACCTGATGTCCCCGGACAATTGCCCTGGCACGATGTGCCATTGATCATCGCCAACGATGAAAGCGTTGCCGACTATGGCTGCCTGGTATCGGATCCGGAGAACTTCGAGATCGAGATCGTGCAATGGCCGGCGCAGGACTGGCGCCCAGTCGATGCGGGCACCGGCGACGAGGGTGGCGCAGTTGAGGGTATCTTTCACAGCGATTGGTAGGGCGAGGTGCTGCATGGTCACAACGATGCTGTTAACGGTAAATACATTCTGGGCTGGTCGGAGAATCCCGATACGGCCGATGACGCGGCTCGGATGGAGATCCCGCAGCGTGTATTGTTGTGGCATTTAAACTATCACCCCGACGGTGGGCAGATGTTTTATCCGATGGAGCAACAGCCTTTTGTCGTTCCGGTAGCCGTACCCGGGGATGACCTGGCGCTGGAACGCATTGTGGCACTGTGGTGCGATGGTAGCCGGGGTTTGTATATTCACCCCGGTATCTGGCATGAGGGTGTTTTTCCATCAACCCCGGCGCAATCGTTTCGCGATCGTCAGGGCAGGGTGCATGCGCGCGTCAGCTGCAACATCGCGCAGGAATTCGGAGTGTTTTTAAACGTTCCGTTGCACCCGGCTTAAGCACTCGACTTAAGCTATTACGAAGCCGGGCCGGCTAATGACACGGACGGCTACTTTTTGACCAGACTGATTTGACGCCCGGCCCAGTCGGGTAGCTCGGGAATTGCCGCTGCACTGAGTTGTGCCTGAACCTCGTCGGGCATCTCCATGGTGCGACTCTCGCGGGTATTGTAATGCAGGCCCATGAATTCGGCGGTGGCGCAAAGCTTATCGTCAACCAGCATGCGGTGGGCAAACCAGATTTTTTTAGCATCGCTACCGAGTACCAGTGTTTCAATTTCCATGGTGGCGGGCGCGCGCACGTCATTCAGATAGCGCAGGTGTGTTTCCACGGTGTAGAGCGCGCAGCCGGTCGCGTCGAAATAGTCGCTGCCGATGCCGAAGTGATCCTGCATCACCCAGGTGGTGTTGCTGAAGGGAACCAGGTAGTAGGCTTCGTTAAGATGGCCGTAAAGGTCGAGCCAGCTGTCCTGCAGCGGCTCGCTATGAAACCTGTAAACCGTCATGTGCTTCTCCCGTCTTGATTGGGGTGATGAGTGCCGCGAGTATAACGCATCCGCTCAACTCCGAAAAAGCCCGCGGATAGAGCTCCTGGGGAATATGGGCTATGTCCAAGCAACGCGTCTGATAGTAGAATCGCGCGATGAAATCCATTGTACAAATACAGGCGCTGTCGAAAACCTATGGCAGCGGCCACCAGGCGCTCAATCGAGTCGACCTGGATATCCATGAAGGTGAAATCCTGGCATTGCTGGGCCCTAACGGAGCCGGCAAGACGACTCTCATCTCGATCATCTGTGGCATCGTCTCGGCCAGCACGGGTTCGGTTAGCGTTGCCGGCTACGACATCGTGCGCGATTACCGTCAGACCCGTAATCTGATCGGTCTGGTGCCGCAGGAGCTGACACTGGGTGCGTTTGATTCGGTGTGGAACACGGTGAATTTCAGTCGTGGTCTATTCGGCAAACCGCCGAACACCGCTTATCTCGAACAATTACTGAAGGATTTATCGCTGTGGGACAAGCGCAATAGTGAGTTACGAGAATTATCGGGTGGAATGAAGCGACGCGTGTTGATCGCCAAAGCCCTGTCGCACGAACCACGTGTCCTGTTTCTTGATGAACCGACTGCGGGTGTCGACGTCGAGTTGCGCCAGGACATGTGGAAAATGGTGCGCAAGCTGAATGACTCCGGTGTGACGATTATCCTCACCACACACTACATCGAAGAGGCAGAGGAAATCGCCGATCGGGTTGGGATTATCAGCCAGGGCAGTTTACTGCTGGTCGAAGACAAGCAGAATCTGATGCACAAGCTCGGCAAGAAGCAGCTATTGATTGAGTTACGCCAGATGGTCGATGTGATACCCGACGCTCTGGCCGATTACAATCTGGAAATCTCTAAAGACGGCAGTCACCTGGTTTATACCTATGACACACAAAGTGAGCGCACCGGAATTACTTCGCTGTTGCAGGATTTGAACAGTACCGGATTGTCGCTCAAGGACCTCAAATCCAGTCAGAGTTCGCTGGAAGATATTTTTGTTAACCTGGTGAGTGCAAAATGATCAACTATCAGGCCATTCGGGTCATCTACAAGTACGAAATGCTGCGGGCCTGGAATACCCTGTTGCAGACCATCGCCTCGCCGGTGATTTCAACCTCGTTGTACTTTGTGGTTTTCGGCGCCGCTATTGGCTCGCGTATCGAAGAGATCGAAGGCGTTCCCTACGCCGTTTTCATCGTGCCCGGACTGGTGATGCTATCGTTACTGACGCAAAGCATTGCCAACGCTTCGTTTGGTATCTTTTTTCCCAAGTTTACCGGCACCATCTATGAAGTCATGTCAGCCCCGATATCATTCTTCGAGATTCTGGTTGGCTATGTCGGTGCTGCGGCCACCAAGTCTCTGATCCTCGGTGTCATTATTCTGATAACGGCGAATCTCTTCGTCGATCTGAATATTGCGCATCCATTCGTGATGGTGCTGTTCCTGGTGCTGACCTGTGTGTCTTTCGCCCTGTTCGGCTTTATCATCGGCCTGTGGGCAACCAACTTCGAGAAACTGCAATTGATACCGATGCTGGTAATCACCCCGCTGGTATTTCTCGGTGGCAGTTTCTATTCAGTGAGTATGCTGCCGCCAGCCTGGCAGACGGTAACCCTGTTCAACCCGGTGTTATACCTGATCAGTGGTTTTCGCTGGAGCTTCTTCGAAGTGGCCGACGTCAGTGTCGGTGTCAGCCTGGCAATGATAAGCCTGTTCCTGCTGGTTTGCCTGGCGCTGGTCTGGTGGATGTTTAAAACTGGCTATCGACTGAAGCAGTGATGTGGTGACGGGGGAAGTGAAGTTGGGTTTTAAACAGGCATAAAAAAGCCGGTGTGAATGCTGTGATTCACACCGGCTGTTGCCTCACTGCTGGCGCTTACTTCTGCCAGAAGAATTTAGCTGATTCCCTTTCAACGTCTGCGACGGTAAGGCCGATATCATTCAGCATGCGCTGGCTCATCTGGCCAAGCAAACGACGCTCGTTTGAGCGGCGGACCCAGAGCTTGATGCCCCCGGATACGGTAGCCGCGAAGCCTTCGATGCGTTCAATTGCTGCGAAAGTCAGGGCGGCAATATCCAGGTCTTCTACAAGATGGAAATGTTTCGCTTTTAAAGTACTCATGGTATTGCTCCTGTTATTAAGCTGTTGGTCTTCGACCAGCAGCGGTGTTGATTCATGACGAGAATTATAGGCAGCAAAAGCAATAGAAACAGATTCAGTTTTTTTGAAATATGACCGTAACAGTTTTCAGTAACAGAATTTCGTGTGCATCGGGAATGTGAACTACTTCACAGGCAAATTGTGCAGTGCAACACAATTGTTTTCAGGGGATTTTTTTGTGGCTATTGGGGTTTATATAAGCCACTGAATAATATCAATTTAATTGGAAATATTGTGATGCGGAAAAAGTGGCGCAAGAACCTCTCTGAAAGCAATGATTCAGCCAGGTCCCGGGTAAATCATGACCTGGCTGAAACTGTACTGGTATTACAGTTTTCCGCTATATTTTGAATATCGTTGAACCGGTTGTTTCGCGGGCTTCGAGTTGCCGATGGGCTTCCGCGCAGTCAGACAGGGGGAATGTCTGGTTGACGTTTATCTTGACCTGGCCACTACTCACGGCAGAAAACAAGCGTTCGGCACCTTCCTGTAACAACGCCGGTGTCGAAATGTGGGTCGCAAGCGTTGGTCGAGTGACATAAAGCGATCCCTTGGCCGCCAGGATGTGCGGGCTGAAAGGTTCGACCTTACCGCTGGCGTTACCATAGGTTGCGAGGACACCGAACGGTCGCAACGAATTGAGTGACGACTCGAACGTAGCCTGGCCAATCGAATCGTAGGCGACCGCTGCACCCTCCCCATCGGTAATCTCGCGCACTCGAGTGGCGATGTCCTCGTCACGATACAAGAGGGTATGGTGACAACCATTTTCCTTTGCAAGCTCGGCTTTTTCCTGTGAACCGACACAACCAATAACATTAGCACCGAGCTGTCTTGCCCACTGGCAAAGAATTAATCCGACACCGCCCGCAGCGGCGTACACGAGGATCGAGTCGCCAGGCTGAACCGGGTAGGTTCTGAACAGCAGGTAGTGTGCGGTCAGGCCTTTCAGCATCATTGCTGCGGCCGTTTCGTCGCTGATGGCATCCGGCAGCTTGACCAGTTTGTCGGCATCGATCAGGCGCTGCTCGGCATAGGAGCCGAGATTCATCGGGTAGGCAACGCGATCGCCTGTCGACAGGCCCTCTACACCATCACCGATTGCGTCGACACTGCCGACACCTTCCATACCGATCACCGCGGGCAAGTCACCGACCGGGTACATGCCGCTGCGGCCATAAACATCGATGTAGTTCAAACCACAGGCGGTTTGCTGCAGGCGCACCTGCCCGGGGCCCGGGGCACCTACCGAGATCTCTTCCCATCGCAGTACTTCGGGTCCGCCAGTTTGATGAATTCGAATTGCTTTTGTCATGCCCGGTTATCCGCTAAAAGAACTGAACCATGCCTTAAAGGTGAAGCGGGATCAAGCACTCGCTGGCTTAAACCGAATAGCCAGAATAACGACCGAGATTACCAGTACGACACCACTGACCTGAATCAGGCTGAGTGTCTCGTTCAGTACCATACTGGCGAGCAGTATCGACACCACCGGCTCGAGATTGAGCAGGAACGCGGCCTGTGCCGCGGGTAATCTGGCCAATGCCTCGAATTGACTGAGAATGGCCACCAGATAGAAAAGTGTCGCCAGACCAAGCGCGAGAATGCCGGCGCTGGCGGTTGGCATGACGAAATTGCCGACTATCAGCGGAACAATCATCAGTAAGCCGGCCAGGTTTACCCAGAAGCTCAACAGTAAAGGAGACATGTTTGGTGCTATCCGTGCGCCGGAGATGAAGGTGAAGGCCGCACCGCAACTGGCCAGTGCTGCAAATAATATGCCTGACGGATTGATCGTTACGGTGCCGCCCGATAGCGCCAGGTATAAACCAGCAAACGCAGCGCAGAACAAAGCGAAGAGGGTAACGGTGGCTTTCACCTGGCCACAAAGCACTGAATACGCCAGTACCAGGAGCGGATAAAAGTAAAAAATGAGTACGGCGAGGCTGACGGAAATAGTTTCGACCGCCAGCAGATAACAGATCATCGCAGCGGACCAGACGACGCCGAGCAGTGACAAAGGTAGTCGCTGCGGGCGTTCAACCGTCAGGCTTGTGCGTCTTAACAGCAGAAACAAGCCGAACACCAGCGTGGAGGCCACGAAGCGCACCAGCATCAGTGTCAGCGCATTACCGCCGTCTGCGTAAAAGAGTTTCGCCTGGGTGGTAATGGCGCCGAGGCCGCATGCGGTTATCAACGCGAACAATATACCGAGGTATGGTTTTATGGTTTGTGGCATCCCGATTGCACTATAGCGGCATCTTTGAAACGGCGTCACTATAACGGCATGGAGGGTCACTTGCCAGATCCGGGGTATTTGGCTATGTTGCGTCTTCTTTACCATCGATGGAGCGGCTATGTCGACCCTGCAAATTCCCGGCTCGCTGGTAAGCGTCGCCTGGCTGCAGCAACATCTGGGGCACGATGATCTGCTAGTGTTCGACGCCAGCTGGCACATGCCGGCCACCGCTCGCGACGGCTTTGCAGAGTGGCAACAGGAGCGCATCAGCGGGGCCCGTTTTTTCGACTTCGACGGCAGGATCTGTGCTCCGGGATCGAGCTTGCCGCATATGTTACCGGATGCGGACAGCTTTATGCGTGAACTGCGAGCGTTGGGTTTGAATCAGGAAAGTCGGGTCGTGGTATATGACTCGATGGGTATGTTTTCGAGTCCGCGGGCCTGGTGGATGTTAGCTGCTATGGGTTGTACCAATCTGGCATTGCTCGATGGCGGCTTACCCGCCTGGAAGGCAGCTGGATTTGCGCTGCAGGCGGGTGAGAATGTGGCTGGTTACGAACCTGGTAATTTCAGCGCAAAGTTCGATGCGGCGCAGGTTGTCGATGCGGGCCGGTTACTGGCTGCCCTCGATGATGACTCGGTCTGCGTGCTGGATGCGCGTCCCGAACCTCGCTTCAAAGGTATTGCAGAAGAACCGCGAGCGGGCTTGCGGCGCGGACATATGCCGGGTGCTGTAAACCTGCCGTTTGCACAACTGTTTGACCAGGGACTGATGAAGCCCGACGCTGAGCTCGCGCAAATTCTGAAACCCCTGGTCGATGGACATACCCGAGCGATATGCAGCTGTGGATCAGGCGTTACCGCCTGTATTCTTGCTTTCGCACTGCAGCGGATCGGCTTTGAAGACGTCGCGGTCTATGATGGTTCCTGGTGTGAGTGGGGCTTGCCTGGCGAGTTGCCCGTGGTGGTTGACTAGGGGTTACTTCCTGGCGCCAGCCTGTTTGAGATATTCGGGCAGGTTGCGGATGTCATCGAGTACGATATCCGCGATGGATTCAAGATCGCTGCGTTCGCTGGTTCCGGTGAGCACACCAACGCACACACCGGCGTTTGCATTTCTGCCCATTTCGATATCGTGCCGGTTGTCACCCACCACCACTACCTGTGCGCAGGCGATCCCTGTTTGTTCACAGAAGGCCGATACCATGCCAGCCTCAGGTTTGACGCCGTGGCCACTGTCGTAACCGGCGAGAAAATCGAATTGTTCCAGCACGTCGAAAGATTGCAGGGTGTTGATTATGCCCTGGTAGCTGTCGGCAGTCGCGACGCCCAGTATGTAGCCGCAACCCTTTAATTGTTCGAGTGTTTCAGCCAGTCCCTCTACCGGAGTTGCCTGTATCCTGCCCTGGTCGCGAAAGATTTCATTGAGACGCTGGGCGATCGCTTCGACCTGGTCCGGTTGTTGCAGTTGCAACGCCCAGGCATCGGCAATCTGGTGATTGTTGCCAGCAGCCAGCAGGCTGCCGCTTTGAAAGCGACGGCGTTGTGGGTCGAAGCCGTGATGCGCGAGGAGTTGTTCGGCAAGCGTCGCAACACCGCCGGCAAATTCGCTTGCTGCATGGAGGTAAATGGGCAACCAGGTGCGGTTGAAGTCGAGCAGGGTGCCATCCTTGTCGAACACTATGCCTCGATAATTCATGGCGCTTGCTCGAGACGATGCAGGCTGCTGTAAAGCCCGTCCAGATCGCTGTAGGCGCCCTGTAAATGCCGTGTGCCGGATGCTGAGTAAGCCTTGCGCGCGTGCAGTATGCGGGTGTTGTCGAAGAGCATCAGTTCGCCCGCCTGTAATTTAAAAACAATTTGTAGCTCTTCGCGTTCAAGGATTTCGGCATAGTGTCGGTAGGCTGGATAAAAATCGCGCATGATCGAGGGTGGCAGTTTCACGGTGTCGATAGAGCGATTGTTGAAACGCACTTTGACAACCTGGTCGAGATCGTTCACTTCGATAAAGGGCACGCGTGACTGCAAATCAGAGCTGCCATCGCGGAAGCGAAAATTGATCCAGTTGCGACTGAGTGTTGCAAAGTGCTGCGGATTTTCCAGGCGCAGAACCTTGGCGGCCATGAAACCATCCTGCAAAATCGACTCACCACCCGTCGTCGACGATTCCAGGCAATGCAGCAGCTGTAGTCCTGGAACCGGGTCGCGATAGGGATTGTCGAGATGGCAGCCCAGGCCGAGATTGGTAAAGGCGAGGTTGCTTGGATCTACCGTGGTGCGCACATCGAATAAAGGGCCATAATTGGTTTCACGCACGAAACCGAACCGTTCAATCACTTTCAGGATCTCTCCCGACTCACAGTCGACTCCATCGAGCACAACGAAACCGAGATCTCGCACCGCCTTGAGGGCAGTGAGCCTTGCCGAAGGTTGAGCGCAAAATTCATTGTAGTGGCAGCGCGGCAGACCGTCGGCGAAGGACTGTCCGTCCCACAAAGTTTTTGACGCTTCACTGCGATCGTCCTGTTGATGGTTGAGGCAGTAGCAATTGTCGTGCAGCCAGTCGAGATCGAATTCCGAACGATGTCCGCCGTCGGTAAATTCAATCTCCAGGATGCGGTCGTCGAGTCTTATAGCGACGATACCGATATCGACTGGAATGTCGGTTATGTTTAACAGGCGCTGGCCATTCTGAGGATTCCGGCTATCCGGCATCTGGCAGTGATCCCGCAACCATAATGCCTGAAGTTCGCTTTCGCCACCGTCTGTCCAGGTGATGGATAATTGATCGCGATCGAAGCGATAGTCCTGTATTGAATGCACGTTATCGGACCACCATCGATTCCAGGGTTTGTCGATAGCTGGTTACCGGGCGAATGGTGAGGCCGGCTACTTTACCGTCGTCGTCATAGCGCCTGAGGTTGACTGCCGCCGAGTGGTGCGGGTTAGCTTCAAAGGTTTCAATCTCGGCCGCGGTCATCGGCCCACCCTGTACATTGAGTGAATTGATGGATGCGTCTGAAAGTCGCCCGAGATAGTCGGCATCGGTGGCGCACAGGTAGCGTTTGGCTGAAACGTGTAGTCGCACCGGTTCGCTGATTGAAGGCGGGAAATGCTTCTGCAGATAGTCTGCACCGACCTCTTCGTGATAGTTATCGTCACCCTTTTCCAGGGCGTCGATCGGGTGTTCGCCGATGAAATGACCGATGTCGTGCAATAAGGCTGCAATCACCAGTTCATCCGCGGCGTTGTCGGCAACTGCACAGGCTGCGGTTTGCTCCATGTGCTGTGACATGGTTACGGCTTCACCCATATATTCGGTCGCCCCCTGGCGCGCGAATAGATCGAGGATAAATTCAACTGCTTGCCTGGGGCTGGTGCTCGGCATGGTCGTTACCTGATTTGCTGTGGTCGCACTGGATAGTGATTCTGGAACAGAATGCCAGGCGAGTAAATCAAAATGTATAGTCAGGGATCGGGGCAGGGTGGGGACATGAGTGTTTATTCGTGCCTCGACGCGCACGAGCCGTGTTCATGAGCAAAGAA
>Ga0102815_10002972_pt1 | contig 10211 bp, 4 predicted proteins | sample ColrivemetaGS759_FD_79113 | JGI IMG/M metagenome (GOLD analysis project Ga0102815, IMG submission 79113) | Estuarine microbial communities from the Columbia River estuary - Ebb tide ETM metaG S.759 | ecosystem: Environmental > Aquatic > Marine > Intertidal zone > Estuary | place: USA: Columbia...
AGCCTACTCAAATAAAAATTCTGTCCATTACAGGGCACAATTGTATTGTGGAAACAGATAATTTTGACAAGATCGACGTTTCTAGTCTGAGTCAGGGAACTTATATCATTCAAGTTTCCTATTCAGATCGTATTCAGCAGACAAAATTCATAAAAAATTAACATAAGTCAAAGTCCGGGGATGTACGCAATTGCTATGTCCCCGGTTTTTAATTTCAGTAGTTTATAAGATTATCAGATCATTCTTTTAATCAGTTCAATTGCTTTTGAAATGAATATTCTGATTTTTACTTTTTTTACTTTTTTGACTTTTTGTAACGATAATAACATTCTATGGGATTTTATGCTGGGCCGGTAATTTCTTTAATAGTCATAATTGTAGTAGCCTGGTTGTTGCTAAAAAAAGTCTATCCTCATGCTGTTTTACTGGCAGCAGGATTGCTCATGCTTGTTTTGGCATTTACTTTTAAATTTGAGCTGCCACCGATCAAAGAACCGACCGGGTTTTTTGGATTTGATCTTTTTCGATATATTAAGGAATCCTTTGGCAAAATCAATGCGAAGGTTGGATTGATGATTATGGCTATTGGTGGCTTTGTAGCTTACATTGATAAGATAGGAGCTTCTAATGTGCTCGTGAATCTGGCAATGAAACCTTTAGCAGTTTTTAAGAAGTATCCGAATATTGCAGCCATTTTTGTTATACCGATCGGTCAGTTGCTATTCATTACCATTCCTTCAGCTGCCGGACTCGGATTGTTACTGATGGCTTCAGTCTATCCAATTTTGATCCGTTTGGGTGTAAGTAAATTATCTGCTGTTTCCGTCATTACAGCGGGTACAGCCTTTGGCGTAGGACCGGCCTCTGCGATAACCGCAAGTGCTGTCTCAATAGCTGGAGAAAACGGAATTTTGTATTTTATAAATAAACAAATTCCCCTGATCATTCCATTGAATATTGTTTTCATGGTCTGTTATTTCTTCACCAATCGCTATTTTGATAAAAAGGATGGTAAAACAAAAAAAAATATACCTGTCAAACTGGAGAAAAAGACAGATGCTCCTTTGATCTATGCCATCATACCCGTATTTCCTTTGATATTGTTGATCGTTTTTTCAGAATTATTTTCAATCTTCAGTCAAAAGATCACTCTTGATACAACGACAGCGATGTTTATAAGTCTTTTTGTTGCTATGTTATTCGAATGGGTAAGGTTGAGGAGTCTTAAAAAAGTACTTGAATCCCTGAAGGTTTTTTGGAATGGAATGGGCAATATCTTCAAAACGGTCGTTACCCTGATCATTGCCGCTGACATTTTTGCCAAAGGACTAATTGCTCTTGGTTTTATTGACGGACTCGTGCTAATGTCCCAAAATATGGGTTTTGGGTACGTGGGTATCGGAATTGTTATGACCGTAGTGATCTATCTAGCAGCCATGATGATGGGGAGTGGTAATGCGGCCTTCTTTGCTTTTGGGCCCCTGATCCCTGATATTGCTGTTAAATTTGGAATTCAGAGCAGTTCAATTTTATTACCTATGAATCTCGCTGCTTCAATGGGAAGAACGGTTTCACCTGTTGCCGGAGTGATTATTGCAGTTTCTGAAATTGCAGGTGTCAGTACTTTAGGAATTGTAAAAAGGAATTTTATACCCATTGGAATTGCGCTGATATTTTTGTTGATTTTACATTTTATATAGAATATGCTAATAATAAAGAATGCAAATGTTTATGACCCTGATCCTGTTGGAATCCGGGATATTCTGATCGTAGATGAAAAAATAATCTCCATAGAGGAAAAAATTAAGCTGAGTGGTGTAGATCATAAGGTTTGGGATGCTCAGGGAAAAACGATCACGAGTGGGTTGATTGATCAACATATTCATACGATTGGAGCAGGTGGGAAACACGGTTTTTCTTCCATGACCCCTGAGATCATGCTCTCTCAGTTGATAGCTTGTGGTTCTACAACTGTTGTTGGATTGCTTGGTACTGACGGCACGACGCGCAGTGTAAAAACCCTCTACGGGAAAACAAAGGCACTGGACAAGGAAGGTATCACAAGTTATATGTTTACCGGATATTACGGACTTGAAACCACCTGCCTGATGAATTCCATTCAGGAAGATATGATCTTCTTTGATAAGGTACTTGGTTGTAAAGTTGCCATTTGTGATATTCGATCATCCTATCCAACGGCACTGGAACTTGTCAGAATATTAAAACAGGTTAGAGTAGGGGGAATGATTGGTGGTAAAAAAGGAATTTTACACATACATCTTGGGAATCTCGCAGATAAAATGGACCTGCTTTTTGAGTTGGTCAATAAATATGAATTTCCAATTGCACATATTTCCCCTACGCATGTTGGCCGGACAAAGGATCTGTTCTACCAGGCGATAGAATTTGGGAAAATGGGGGGAATGATAGACATAACAACCGGTGCCTCCAAATATACGGAACCTTATAAAGCAGTTCTGACTGCCTTTGACAAAGGTTTGAGTGTTGATCAGATCACTTTTAGCAGTGATGGGAATGCCGGCCTTGAAAAGCTGGATGGAAACAAGAATTTGATTGGATTCAGAAGAGCCCCTATAGACAGAAACCTGGGCGAGGTACAGGATCTTGTAAATACTGGAGGTGTCCCGTTTGAAAAGGCGATCAAAATCATTACTTGTAACCCGGCAAGAAATCTGGGTTTAAAACATAAAGGTTATTTGCGACCTGGTTATGATGCAGATCTGTGTCTTTTTGACGATCAACTTAAATTGACAGATGTTTTTGCACGTGGAAAAATAATGATGGAAAACAATGAAATTCTGGTCAACGGAAGTTTTGAATAAAATATGAAACAGCGCATGAAATTTTTGAAGTACACTTGTATACTTATTTTCCTTTGCCTGATTCCGGCGCTTGGTTTTGCTCAAAACAAATTGCAAGCTGAAATAATTACTGAACGGTATTTTCAGGATTTTGATGTAAAAATAGAAACGCCTGCTTTTTCTAATGGAAATGGATTTACTTCCTACGATGAAATGATGGTTTTTCTAACTGATTTACAGAAAAAAAATCAAAATTCTATTGAAATCAAATTCATTGGAGAAAGTCAACTTGGAAAAAAGATCCCGATGGTCCTATTGTCAGGTTTCTCAAATAGCAAGAAAAAAATTCGCGTCCTTTTTCAAGGGGGATTGCATGGAAATGAACCAGCTGGAACAGAGGCTCTTTTGTTTTTAATGCAACAATTATATACTGAAAATACCTATAAGCATTTGCTGGACAGCATTGATTTGGCTATCATACCAATGGCAAATATAGATGGTTTCAATAAGCAATCGAGAACGGCCGCAAATGGAATGGATCTCAACCGGGATCAGACTAAATTACTGGCACCTGAGACTATATTGCTAAAAGAGGCATTTAATGCATTTAACCCTCATGTTGCCGTGGATTTTCATGAGTATAATGCTTTCAGAAAGCACTACAGGAATATGGGTGCATCCGGATATATTGGATTGCAGGATGTAATGTTCCTATATAGTGGAAACCTGAATGTTCCCAAAGAACTTAGAGCGTATACGAATGACTTATTTATCGAAAATTGCCGACTTGAAATGGATGAAAATGGCTTGCGATATCATGACTATTTTTCAACAAAAAAAGTGGATGATGACATTTATTTTGTTCAGGGTGCATCAAATGCAAGGTCCAGTGCAACCGCCTGGGCATTGAATAATACGGTTGCAGCCCTGATTGAAATTCGGGGCGTAAAACTTGGTTTGACTTCTTTGAACCGACGGGTACAGACTGGGTTTCTCATTGCCAAATCATTTCTCCAAACAAGTTTTGACAATCAAAAAGAGATTCGAGCAATATTAGATGGGAGGACATCTATTTCTGATTCTGTTTATGTAAAAACAGAACCGCAGAAAGGAAAAAGTAATATTGAAATGATCGATCTGTCAAGTAATCAAATAATTGAAGCAGAGGTCCTGAATACCGATGCATTCAGATCAACTTCTCTCGTCTCCCGAAAAAGGCCTGTAGCGTATGTGATCCCAAGTGAAGAAAAAGAGATTGTAGATAAACTAAAGGTATTGGGAATTAAAGTAATTTCATTTCGCAGTTCTGTAAAAATGGAATTGGAACAGTTTAGGATCACTCAATTCACAAGAAAAAGCAAAGAATGGGAAGGCGTTTATCTTCAAACGGTTGAAACTGCAGTGGAACTAATGCACAGGTCATTCTCAAATGGATTTCATTATATCCCATTGGATCAGAAGAATGGAAATTTATTAGCTGAACTTTTGGAACCAGAGGCCCCAAATAGTTTTGTAAGTCTGGGTATTATTAATGCAGATAAAGCAGATATCCTTCCAGTATACAGGTTGATGGATAAATTCGCTGTATTGGAATTGAAATTAAAAAAGTAAAACTTAATAAAAGATCCGAAACAAATTGCTTCGGATCTTTTAATTATCTGTTTTCATAAGGTTCAGGTCCTTTGAGTTTTTCCGGGCTGTTTATTAATGCATCAAGCAACCACTGTACGGCTTTATCTAATTGTGTATCTATTCCTTTAGCGAGCTTGGTTGGGTCTTCGAGGACCTCTATGTCAGGATCTACACCATGTCCTTCTTTGAACCAGCTACCATCTGTATTATACATTCTGAACGTTGGAACGGTAACTACACCTCCGTCTATGAGTGCCGGTGCACCTGAGATACCGATTAAACCACCCCATGTTCTGGTGCCGATTAGAGGTCCCATGCCTGATTTTTTGAAATAATCAGGGAAAGCATCCCCACCTGATCCGCTCCACCCGTTGATCAGCATGGCCTTTGGTCCAAAATTTGCTTTGGGAGGCCATTGCCAGTTTTGTCCATCCCTCACGGCCCAATTGGCCAATGGCTTTCTGTTGAGTAATTCGATGAACCTATCGGGGATTTGTCCGCCGCTGTTAAATCTCTCATCTATAATGAGGGCATCTTTGTGCCATTGACCATAAAACTGCCGCACGAGTTCATTTTGTCCGTCTATTCCCGTACTTCTGACATAAATATATCCAATCCTTCCACCAGACGCTTTGTCAACATAATTCCTGTTGGATTCCATCCAGGCCTGATGTCTCAGGGGAGATTCATCTCCGATGGTTTGGACGACAACTTTTCTTGTACTATCAAGATCATTCTGATTGCTGACTATAAGTTCTATTGCTTTGCCGGCAAGACCCTGAAATGCTACAAAGGCTTCTTTGTCAGAATAAAGTGGCATCCCATTAACGGCCAGGATGTGATCACCGATCTTGATTTTCGATCCTTGTTTGGATAAGGGAGAGCGATGCTCAACGTCCCAAGAAGCTCCCTGAACGATATTATGAATTTTGTAATAACCTGAACTAGCCTGAAGATCAGCTCCAAGATAACCGACATTTCTATTATTCGACATTCCGACATCTCCTCCGTAACGATAAGTATGAGATGCATTTAATTCACCAATTAATTCGCCGATAATAAAATTAACATCCCATCTGGTTGAAGCATGATTGATCAGATTACCATAATATTCCTTCATTTTGTTCCAATCAACTCCGTGCATATTTTTGTCATAGAAAAAATCCCGTTCCAAACGCCACACATCATTAAATATCTGTTTCCATTCTTCCTTTGGTGCGATGTAACTTGACATTTCATCCAAACGAAGAGGTTTTTCCATTTTTTGGTTTTCTGCACAATCAATCACTGCAAATTTGCCATGAGAAGAAACGAGGATTTTTTTTCTGTCAGCTGTCAATTCATATCCACTCACCTTATCCATGATCAACTTGGTTTTGGCTTCCTTGATGTCGAAATAATTTAGCCTGGAACCAGATTCTGGGTATTCCATGAAAATCAATTTACCTTCGACTGCAGCTAAATCCGAATAATTTCCTCCAGGAAGTGGTAGTAGTTCAATTTTGGATTCCAAATTTGAAAAGTCAATTGCTAATTCAGGTTTTTCATCTTTTTTGTCATTGGCAGTGCTGTCTGTCTTTTCTTCCTTAGTATCTATTACGATTGCTACTTCATCATTCTCGACGGGAAGAACGGAAGGCAGATCTTTTTGTAATGGAATTACAGCTAATTTGCCTGATTTTGAATAGATAAATGTATTTTCGAAATCGCTATATGCTGGTTGAAAATTCCGACTGGTCACGAAATATAAATAGGCACCATTTTGATCAAAGACAGGAGAATAGTCGCTATAATAAGAACTGGTTATGGGATGTGTCTTTTTGTCTTTTAAATCATAAATGAAGATGGATTGGTTACTGTTTTCTTCCCCTCGGCTATAACATAGATATTGACTATCCGGTGACCAACTCACCGAGAAATAATCGAGCGGGCCATGGAACATTCTTAATCCCTGATCAATTTTTGTCGTAGTTTTATCGTTAAAGTTAAACAACTGAATGGACATTGTTTGATCGATAAATGCAATGTTTTTATTATCCGGAGACCAGAAAATATTGTAACGATATCCCGAGGAATAATTCGTAAGTATTTGTTCTTTATTTGTTTTACCATCCATTATGTGTAATTGATATTCACCTGAAGCATCACTCCAGAATGCCAGCTTTTTACCATCCGGGGACCATGCGGGATATCTTTGTGCAGAGCCGGATGAGTTTGTCAGGTTTTTAACATACCCATTCTCAGCGGGAACGGAGAAAATATCCCCCCTTGCTTCCACTAAAACTCTTTTCCCGTCATGTGATACAGATGTCTTCTGCGTCAGGTTATTTACATTAACAAATTTTGGTTTGCTATCTATAAAGTCCATAATCACCTGAATTTTGATGATTTGGATTTTATGATCTTTTAAATTCATTAATTGTAATTTTCCATCTGCCTCAAACACGATGTCCTCCGGTCCGATGGAAGGAAAATGGATATCAAAATTCTTGAAATTTGTAAGCTGTTTTGTCGTTTCTTTTTTGAGGTCATATACCCAAATATTAAAACGTTTTTCCTTTCCTCTGTCCGATAAAAAATAAACTTTATCTCCATGCCACATTGGTATTTCATCATTAGCAATATGAGGACTAATTCTTTCATGAGAAAAATCCTTTAGGTTAAATCTCATCAGATCAGGAGCCATTCCGCCTTCATAACGTTTCCAGCTACGCCTGATCCTTGACTTGTCCGTATAAATGATTTCTGTGCCGCTTGAATTCATGGAAGCCATCTCGCCATACGGAACTGGTAGTTTTTCTGCCTGACCTCCTGAGCTTGATATAACAAAAAACTGTGAATATCTTTGGCGGCCACTTTCTCTCGAAGAAAGGAATAAAATATTTTTTCCGTCAGGGTGCCAGTCCAAAACCTGATCATAATATCCATGATAGGTTAATCTTGCCGGGATGCCTCCGGTTCCAGGAATAACATACACATCCGTATTCCCATCATAATTAGCACTGAACGCGATTGTTTTTCCATCTGGTGAAAATTTAGGCCATATTTCCTCACCGGCTGCGGAACTGATTTTCTGTGCCGTCCCGCCTGATTTGTTAACAATCCAGATATCACCTGCATAGGTGAATGTTATTTTATCCTTTGAGACATCTGGATATCTGAATAATCTGGCATTGACCTGGGTTGAAACTGAACTGTATGCAAAGAGAATAAGCAGAATGGATAATACAAGGAGGTGGGTAATTTTTTTCATATTTGAAAGGCTTTTCCTGAAATTTAAATAAACAATTAATTCTTAGTGGTTCAGGAGCTTAAAAAGCTCATACTGATAAAGATATGAATTATTTTTAAGAGATAGGCCTAAAAAAACAAACCCCAACGAAGTGTCGGGGTTTGTTGTAATCAATTATCACTAAATATGAATAAACTAAATAATATTTTTAACGATTTAATATCAAAATTTTGGATTTAAAATACTGTGTTTTTGATGAAACCGTTACGATATACACACCAGTCGGGAAGTTGGCTGGTAAATCCAGCTTGAAATTATTTTGCCCTTCCTGTGCTTCGATTTTCTTGATCATTTGAACTTTGCCGGTAGCAGGGTCCATCAATTCTAATTGTAACGGCTCTTCCTGCTCTGAAATGAAACTATAATTAAAATAAGTTGAAATCGGATTTGGGAAAATACTCAACTGATCTTCAGTTAAATTACTATTCCCGATCTTATTCGTAAACCTCATATTGTTCAATGAAGCAATTATTGCAGCGTTTGCCGTATTTGTTTCAAAAGTAAAGGAGATCAATACCAAATCATTTGGATTGATTGTTTCCTGATATGTCTTTGACCTGAAATCTGCAAGATCAATTGCATACTCTTTATTTTTTAATTCTGTCAAAGGCAAAACGATCTCATATTGATCTTCAAAATTGATTATTGATTTTTTGATCAGTCTGATTCTCACACGTTCTGTTCCGGAAGCTGCCAGACTGAAATATTGGTAATCTGAAAGGTTGAGTGGCAATCCACCACTTCTCAACATCTTGTAAACGGTGATATAGTCTGAACTGATTGCATCCAGTTCTATATTTCTGAATAATCTGTATTCTTCGCTGTCTGGTTGAATCTCATCATTTGAAATGATGAATTTATTAACCGTTGAACTTTCAGATGCGTAGATGTTCCAGATTCCATCGTTATTATAGATGTAATCTTCTCTTTTGTCATTTACAAATAAGCTAATTTCAGATTCTGCAATATCCTTTAATGGGACGATCACATTGGTATCAGCGTTCGGCTTAAGATTAATGTCAAAATTTTCAATAAAAGGAATTTCAGATTGTTCATTTGGTTTTCCTGAAATAATCAATGTACCTGTTTTAGCTGATGTATGATTTCTGATATTCAGCAAGAGGTTCAATTGATTTTCAGGATCTCTGTCCGCTTTTGTTACATAGACTGAAGGCATTTCTCTTGGGCCAATTTGTTTAATTGGAGCTATTGAAATTAATTTATCCATAACGTCAGCAATCATTTTATGCAATAAATTCCTGTCAGAACTCCAAAGTTGGAAGTTGTACATGGTTTCGTATGGCAAATATGAAAAAACAAGCCATTCAGACTGCAGTTCAATTACTGGATTGCCATTGTTTTTACCAACTGAGAAACTAACGGCATATTCCATTATGCCATTTGTTTGCTTTAGGTGATAAAGAAGAAAATCAAAATCACCATAATTTATTGAATCTACAGACAATAATTCAGCCCCTTTTAGTCTATCACATACAGGTTTTGTGTGCGTGTATACATCTCCAGATGTTTTTGTGCAAAATGCAACTGCACGATTTATTCCATTTTGTAAGTAATCGACAGCTGCCACTTCCTGTGCGTTTGTAAACGTCAGAATATCCAATGGAGAGGAGACATATGCTTTAAATCCATTTCCGAGGATACCTTCACTTGGAAGCAATTCACTGATATTTTCAAAATCCAAAAAGGATCTGTTTAGATCTGTTGAAACAAATGGCTCACTGGACTTATAATTTATTTTATCGGTTTTTCCTTCTGTTTTTGATGCAAACAAACGTTCAGCAATAGCCGTTCCTAAACTTTCACTTTCTAAACCGCCATTCGATCCAGAACCAACACCCTCATCTGTTATTAAAACGTCATGGGTTTTTGTTGTTGTACCATAAGTATTCGTTACAGAATAACTAATAACCACTTCGCCATTACTAACACCTGTAACCTGACCGCTTGAGTTTACGGTGGCAATACTTGTATTGCTACTGCTCCAAACACCATCTGGTGTTTCATTGGTTAAGCTTGTACTTGCTCCAGGTGCAAGTTGTGAATCTCCTTCAATATCAGCCACGACAGGAATGCTGTTAATGGTCAATGTGTAGACTGCTGATGTATTAGGTGATATACCATTATTTCCAATAATAGTGATATTATGTGTTCCAGCGGCAGCTGTTTCGCTCCAGCTGATTATCCCAGTATTTGGGTCAATTGTTACGCCGGTAACTGGAGTACCTATGCTATAAGTAACATCTCCTCCTCCGTCAAAAATAGTAGGCTCTACTGAAGAGCCAGCAGATCCATAATTCTGTGTCGCGCTAGCAGTAGAATAGGAAAGGTTAGTAGGGGGTACAACGGCAAGACTCATTAAGTCACCGGTTGAGTTTGCTCCATTTGACAGCGGGTAAGAACAAATACAAAGTACTTCTCCATCAATCGGATCAATAAATTCAATC
>Ga0102815_10002973_pt1 | contig 10203 bp, 5 predicted proteins | sample ColrivemetaGS759_FD_79113 | JGI IMG/M metagenome (GOLD analysis project Ga0102815, IMG submission 79113) | Estuarine microbial communities from the Columbia River estuary - Ebb tide ETM metaG S.759 | ecosystem: Environmental > Aquatic > Marine > Intertidal zone > Estuary | place: USA: Columbia...
CTATACCATGGGTACCGGTTTTAGATACAAAATTGCGCGAAGACTTGGTGTAGATATGGGAACCGACTTTGCCTGGGGCAACGGTAAAGATTTCGCATTTTATATTGTTTTTGGAAAATCTTGGTAAAGTTTAAGTATCATTAAACTACTTTGGTAAAGAAAAGATGCCAATTTAACAATAGAATTGATACAGAAATATTATATTTAATTCGAAAATCAAAGTTTTTTGCTCCTCGTAAAAAAATGAGATTAATTAATATTATTTTTTTCAATTGAAAAGAATTTCAAAATTATAAATTATAGGATTATGCAAATAATAGGTCGTCAGTTAATATAAATTATAGACGCGTGGTCTTTATAATATGATTTAAATATATATATTTATGAGTATGAAAAAATGTTTAATTTCTGCTATTTTAATAATTAATTTAGGAATGTGCTCTCTTATCAGTGCACAACAATATAATTCAGACAACTATTTGGTAATGCCACATGGCATAGGTACCATTGTTTTAACCACGGGTGAGCGAAATGTAAGTTTTGTGACATCACTGGCTTTAATTCCTAAATTTGAATTTGCTGTGGCGGGTTATTTATTTTGGGATGATCAAACAACGCAATCACCTCAACATTTTACGACTTCACTTTATGCGAAGTACAGTGTTTGGGTTAATAAGGAAAATAATGGTGGTTTGGCGGCCTTTTTAGGTTTGGGAAATTCGCCAAGTTATTATGAGCAGACTCAGTTTGTTGACCTTCATAAGAATTACTGGACCGCGATAGCTTTCACTTTACCTTTATTCAATAATAAATTATCTTGGGATTTGTTTCCAGGTGCCATTGTAGATATAGACTATGGAGAAGATAGTGAAGTCGCTTGGGGTTTCACCTATAGCACACGTTTAACTATTAATAATGTCATTCCAAAATTTAATATTGTTGGTGAAATTTTTGGTACGGAAGGGAAAGCGTTTTCTCCAACTGAATTTAGAGCTGGAATCCAGTGGATACCGAATACTTATATTATTCCTTCATTTACTTTTGGTTCTCAGTTAAATGGCAATAAAGGTGCTGGATTTGAGATAGGTGTTATGATTCTTACACCTCCTTTCTTGAAAAAGGATTATTTAAAGCAAAATAAACTGGTGTACTAAGCATTTTTAGTTGGCAAATCTATTTAGAGTTTTAACGAAATAATTAAGCAAGAATTTTTATTCGTTTAGTTCAAAAAAATAATTTTTTACAAACTGCTAACATTCCAAAAGTAGTATTAGATAGTAAATTACTGGCATTAACACGAATAGGAACCTTACGCAATCAAAATAAAAAAGACATGTTGATTAAAGGGGTGAAAAACGTGCTCATTAATTATAGTTAACCCCATTTTTAGAAGTATTCCGTTCAATTTCAATGCATTCCGTGAGGCTTCCAATTTCACTCCGTTTCCATAAGAATAAGTTTAAATCGTCAGAAAAAGTGGACTATTTTATTAAAAAAGAATAAATTCTTTTCAAAACGCATCTATGAACCAAATATTTCAGTAAATTTAAATCGAGAAAATAAAAGTGAATAGTTAACACCAACATTTTAATTGCCATATTCAGCGCTTTTTTTAGATTAAAAAACCTTTTTTAAAGTAGAAATTAAGTTAAATAAATATGGTTTTCATCTAAATTTGCTGATTACTAATTGAAAAATCGCTCAATGATTATTGAAAGTTATTTTGAATTGATTTTATTGATGGGAGGGGTCTTATCCTTTCTATTATCCATGTATCTCATTTTCTACCCCGGTAATTTTTTTCCAAATAGAATTTTAGGTGCTTTGGTGTTTTCATGGACAGTCACAGTTTTTGTTTTTATTCTGTATTCAACCGATTTTTACACAAAATATGTCCATTTATATGCAGTACTCGATGTTTTTGCGTTGATGTTTTTTCCATTGATGTTTTTGTATTTAAGGAATTACTTATATAGAGATATTAAAAGCCCAGGCCGTCAGTTTTTTCATTTCTTACCCGCAATGCTCTATTTATTGGTATTTATGCCATTCTTTCTTCAGTCTGGAAATGCAAAACTTAAAATGTTCGAAGAAGGTTTTCCTTTGTGGTATAGAATTTCACAATCGGTTTTTAATATAATCATCATTCTTCAAGGGATTTTTTATAGTATTTTTTGTTTGAGAGAAATACACCGATTTCAATATTTCCGTAAAAAACACCTTTCACAATTTCAATTGGCTACCCTTCGTTGGTTAAGAATGTTTGTTTTAATAAATGTAGTCCTTTGGATGTTTGGAACAACCGGAGCCATTTTAGACCTCTTGGGTATACGATTATTTATAGACCTTTTTAAAATATTTTATGCGGGTCTGAGCTTATTTACCATAATTCTGGCAATCTTCACAATAAAAAGACCTGAGTTGTTTTCTGAATCAGAAGATATAATAAACTTGGTTCGTCATAATAAAACTTCGGGCCCTAAAACCAGCTCTGATCAAAATAAGGAGGATTTTGAAGTGCTATCTCAATTTATCGAACGAGAAAAACCATATTTAAAGAATGATCTTAAAATGCAAGATCTTGTCGAGTCCACAGGTATCACTTACAAACGAATATCAGAAGTATTCAATAAAAACTTCAACAAAACCTTCTATGAAGTCATGAATGAATATAGGTTGGAAGAAGCAAAGGTCTTAATTAACAAAGGATTTCATCGTGATTATACGATAAGTCATTTAGCCGAAAAGGCTGGATTTAATTCTAAAACAACCTTCAATAGAATCTTTAAAAAATATACCGATCAAACGCCCAGTGATTATATTCAGAATTTAGAGGAGTCTTCTATCTAAAATTGGTATCACCGCTTACTTTTTTGTATCAAATAACCGAAGTGTTTAATTTTATTTAACATTAGAAATAGCTTATCAGTTTATTCTTCAAAGATATATTTTTATTGAGCGCAGTTTGAATCAGATGTAGAACGAATGGGCACCCACAATCCTTATCAAATTCAGTTTTTTTTAATCAAAACTTCCTTTTTTTATATATAATATAAATATTTCTTAAATATTTATAAATCAATCTATTGTTGTGGGAGTTTCATTGAATACTTCGTATCAACACATGCAATGACACCTAAAATTACTTAACGGCACGCTAAATATGAAGTAAATAAGTAATTATGCCTCAACAATAAATAAATTTTAACTAAATATTAATCAACTAAATTTTAAAATCATGAAAATTAGAACATTTACCTCTTTAATATTGGCGGGTATGTTATCGCTTAACAGTTGTGTCAACAATGGAGACATTGACGAATTGCAAGATCAAATTAACGACTTAAATTCCACCGTAGAAACCCTTCAAAAAACGCAACAAGAAGCATTATTGGCTGCAATTGCTAGTTTAACAGCAGATTTAGTATCGTTGGAAAACGAGTTGGGATCTGATATTGATAACTTAGGAACTGATTACAACGCATTACTTGTTGATCTAGGCATACTGGAAAATGAAGTTGAAGGAAATGCGAAGGCTGTATTTTACGGAAATGTAATCACAGAAGCAGATTACACAGCTTTAACAGCGCAAGGTGCTACAATTATTACTGGTAGAGTGGTTATTGGAGGTGATGCACATGTAGCCGCTTTAGCCAATGTAAAGTTAATTGGAAAAAACCTTGAAATCAATGGTGGTGCAACAATTAGTTTACCTGCCTTACAAAGTGTTGGAGAAGATTTACTGGTTTCAGGCCTAAGCACTAGCGCTACCATAAACTTGGCTAAATTAACTTCAGTTGGTGGAGATGTTGAAATTAGGAACAATGCAGGTCTTACGAGCGTTATGGCCAACGAGCTTGTATTAATTTCAGGTCGTCTAAGTTCTGAAGTAAACGAAGCCTTAACTGCGTTGTCTTTTTCAAAATTAGATCAGGTTAATGAAATTTATGTGAATGAATATGTAGAAGGTAATTGGGACAATCCACAAGGGGTATTGGCTATGTTAGATGTATCTGCTACCAATGTAAATGGAAACGTATTTGTTTCTTATGTGGGAGATGTTGATACACTTTCTTTTGGTAATGTAAATGGAAACTTCGTTGTTACATATTCTAAAATTGTAAATATTTCTATAAGTGGAATGACACTTGCTGGAGACTTTAAATTAGATTACAATACAAGATTAAAAAAGGTTTTAACGCCTAACCTTAAGCGTATAGAAGGCTTATTAAACATAGCGGGAAATCTTGATTACAATGCACCGGGAAGCTCATTAACAGATTTACCAGCTTTCTCAGCTTTAAAATACATTGGAGGTACTGTTACCATTAGTAGTAATGGTGATTTAGTTACTGCAGACTCTTTTAATAGTGTTACTGAAGTTGCTGGAGACAGAATAGATTTTTCTGGAAATGGAAAATTTGAAAGTATCAATATTTTTAACGCTTTAACAGATACTTATAGTCAATATCAGGATGCTCATTTATTTTTAAGTGCCCAAACAAATTGGTTCAATGGTTTTTCTGAGGTTTCAAAATTGAATGAAATTTCTATCACAATCCAAGTTCCTGCTGAAGATGACGGAGGTTTTGGAATTAGCTCAGCAGCGGCTTCAGCTGTAACAGGTGTCGCAAAAATGGAAGGCTTTGGTAAATTAACATCTTCAACAAATCTTCAATTATACATAAGCGAAGTTACAGAATTTAATGCTTTTGGGTCATATACAGGTTTTTTAAGATCTTATGGTACAGGTTTAGTAATTCAAATGCCTGCAGCAGAAGTTGGAATGTGTTCTATGGAACCATTTTTAGCAAAAGTAAAAGCAGGAGATTTTGATTCAAAACCGATGAAATTTCAAGAAACAACCATCAACGAATGGGGATGGCCTGAATCTGTAGATGTAGATAAAGATATTGCTGTTGATCAATTACTTGCTCCTTGTGGAGTATAATCAAATCTTTTAAAACAGATTTATAAAAATCAATTTCTCAGCACCCCTATGATGGGGTGCCGAGAAATTATTACACATATACCTTTTTATCGTGTAGGTAATGTAACATAATTATAACATTATATCAATGCAACAAAGAATGAAAAGACTAATAGGCTGCCTTATTTTATGCTGCTTTATGGGAGTAAATAACACTTTTGCCCAATCCATAACAGTAGAAGGTATTGTAAATGATGAAAATGGACTACCCTTACCTGGGGTAACAGTTATAGTAGCTGGAACTAGCCAGGGATCAACAACAAATTTTGATGGGTATTATACGTTGCCAGTTCCTAGTGGAAAAGAGAAGCTTGTCTTTTCGTATATGGGAATGCAAACACGAACTGAGCCAATTAATAACAGATTGGTGGTCAATGTTGTGTTGCAAGTAAATTTAGAAGCATTAGAAACCGTTATGATTGTGGCCTATGGAACTTCAACTAAGGAGGCTTATACAGGAGCAGCATCGGTTGTTGATAATAAAATTATTGAAGACCGACCGGTAAGTTCTTTTGAAAAAGCACTTCAAGGTACTACACCAGGTCTTATGGTCTCAAACAGTTCTGGACAGCCAGGAGCCGCTTCAACGGTAAGAATTAGAGGTATTGGTTCTTTAAGTGCAGGAAGTGCACCTTTATATGTGCTTGACGGCGCTCCTATGTCAGGATCAATGTCTGATATCAACCCAAATGACATCGAAAGTGTTACAGTTCTAAAAGATGCGGCCGCATCATCACTTTATGGTTCTCGAGCAGCCAATGGGGTCATCCTTATCACTACAAAACAAGGAAAATCTGGCTTTACAAAAATTAGTTTTAGCAGCCAGTTGGGAATTTCTGAAAGAATTTCAGAAGGGTATGCCTTAATGAATGCAACCCAATTTTACGAACAATCTTGGATGGGACTTTATAATGAAGCGCTCCTTGATGGAAAAACAATAAACGAAGCGCAAGCTTACGCACAGGGTGCTGTAAAAGAAGTGGTAGGTTACAACCCATTTGGAGTTGAAAGCCCATTAGATAGCAACGGTAAATTAATACCAGGTACACAAGTAGTTACCGATACCGATTGGAGAGATGAAATTTACAAAACGGGTCTCATTCAAACATACAATTTAAATATTTCAGGAGGGTCAGAATCTACTAAAGTATTTATGTCTTTCGGGTATTTTAAAGACTCAGGAACGACTTTAGGATCCGATTTTTCGAGAGCTACAAACAAAATTAATGTATCGCATAAAATAAATAACTTTTTAAAAGCTGGGATCAATTCTCAATTATCATATTCAAAAACCAACGCACCACCAAGTGGTTCTGGGGGTGCCAACCCTGTAAGATCTGCTGAGGTAATTAATGCCGCATCTCCGGTTTATGACGGCGCTGGCAATTATGAATGGGGTAACAAAGCCATTTTCGATTTTAATCCGGTAGGATTGGCTGCTTTAGATAAATATACCTATAAAACAAAAAGAGCAGTTATGAGTACTTATTTAGATGTGGACATTTCTCCTTCGTTTAAATTCCGTACAACAGCCGGTATTGATACCAGTTTAGATGAGGGCTTAAATTATTACAATCCAGACCATGGAAATGGTGCTGGTGTTAATGGACGCAGTACAGCTTCAAGATCTGATCTTTTAAGTTGGAATATTTCAAATATATTAACCTACGCGCGTTCAACTGACCAATCGTATTTCGAAGTGTTGCTGGGGCAAGAAGCCTTAGGAACAGATTACTCAGTGTTATCAGCTGCTGTAACAGATTTTTCTGTTCCAGGAAAGCCAGATTTAATATGGGGTGCGAAACCGGAACAACCAGGAAGTTTTACGACTTCATCTACAATGGTATCTTATTTATCTCAAATAAAATACGATTATGATAAACGCATTTACCTATCAACAAGTGCACGTATGGATGGCAGTTCACGATTTGGTACAAATAACAAATATGGTTTGTTTTATTCTTTTGGTGCTGGATGGCAATTGTCAAAAGAAAGCTGGATGCCGGAATGGTCATGGTTAAACAACGCAAAGTTAAGAGCTAGTTATGGTACATCTGGGAATAACAATATTGGTAATTATGCGTCTTTAGGTTTGTATGGAAGTGGCGCTAATTATGGTGGTTATCCGGGTTTAACACCTATTCAATTAGAAAATAAAGATTTAAGTTGGGAGAAAATTCAAAGTTTTAACATAGGTCTAGAGTTAAACTTTTTCTCTAAATTACAAACTTCTTTCGAATTTTATAACCGTAACTCCGATGGATTGTTATTCGCAAGACCATTATCGGCTGGTACGGGTATTGGCTCAATTTTATCCAACCTGGGAGCCATGAAAAATAGGGGTATTGAAGCTTCATTTAAATATAATTTAATTGATAATGATAAATTTTATAGTGCCTTAGGATTGAACATTTCTACCAATTCAAATGAAATCCTTCAATTGACAACAGATAAAATTGTATCTGGAACTAAATTATTAGAAGAAGGAAGCAGTATTTATCAATTTTATATGCGCGAATGGGCTGGTGTAAATCCAGACAATGGTAGACCTATGTGGTTTGTAAATGCAGATGCTGACGATAGAGAAGAGAACACACTACCCGAATCTGCTTTTGAAGATCCTTTAGGTTCTGGAAAACAAGTAACCAGTGACTATGCCGATGCTGAAAGAAAACGATTAGGAAACGCACTACCTAAAGTATATGGTGGTGTAAATTACGAATTGGCTTATAAAAATTTCGACCTTAATTTTTACCTATACTATAGCTACGGTGGTAAAGCTTATAACAGTGATTATGTTGCAAACATGCACGACGGAACACAGTCTGGAACGAACCTAGCAGTAGATGCGGCCAATGCTTGGACGCCAAACAACAGATATACGGATGTGCCAAGATATGTAATAAACAATACGGATCAGTCTGAACAAATGTCTTCAAGATTTATTGAAGATGCATCTTACCTAAGATTTAAAAATATCAACCTATCCTATCAATTACCTGAAAGCATTTGTAAATCATGGAAGTTAAATAGCTTTAGAGCTTATGTTTCGGCAGAAAACATATTAACATTTACAAAATTCAAAGGCTTTGATCCGGAAGTCGCTATCAATGGAACAACAAACAACAACATTCCAGGTGTTAAAGTTGTAACAGTAGGATTTAAAATAGAGTTATAGAAAAATGAAAATATTCGAAATGAAGACAAAAGTAATAAATCTGATTAAAGCTGCTTTTCTAGTTTTAGTTTTAGCAGGATGTAGTAAAGACTTTTTAGACTTAGAACCAACAGATGCTATTTCTGAAGACGAAGTTTTCGGTTCTTATGTAACTGCTAATTCGGCATTAATGGGTGCTTATGACCAGCTAAGTAGTTTTAGTTTTGGTGGACTTTACAACCCAATTATGGCAGATATTATGGGAGAAGATGTCATGATTAATTCGGTTAATAACTGGAATTGGTTTATTCCTGTTTATCAAATGAATTTGCTGCCAAATTATACATATATTGATGCGCCTTGGTGGGCTGGTTATAAATTAATTTTTAATGCAAACCAAATCATCAACAACGCTATTTATATTCCAGATGCAACACCCGAACAAATGGCTAGTTTGGTAGGGCAAGCTCAAGTATTGCGTGCTTATGCCATGTTGAAATTAGCGCAAATGTACAGTCCCGCCTATGCCAAAAATCCGGATGCACCTTCAATTTTGTTAAACACAGATTCAGATGATTTAGATGCAGGCTTTGTTCGTGCTAAATTATCTGAAGTATATGCACAAATTGAAAGTGATTTAATTGCAGCTGCAAGTCAGCTTAAAGCCAATGATGATAAAGGCTTTTTTGACAACCGTTCTGCAAATGCACTTTTAGCCAGATTGTATTTGGATATGGGCAAATGGGAAATGGCAAGAGACCACGCAAAATTAGCGTCTAAAGACTTAACACTGATGGATATAAACGATATGTTCACAGGTTTTAGCACAAGAAATTCTGAGACCATTTATACCATTGCATATACACAAGAAGACAACAATACGTACTTATCCTTACCGTCATTTTATTGGCCAGTTGGTGGTTACAGTTCAATGCGTGCAAATAAAGATTTTGTAAGTAAATTTTCAGCAGCAGATGCTAGAAAATCCTTTTTTCTCAAATTGGATGAAATAGATAAAGACAGATTTCTGATTGTAAAATTTGGACACAACAACGCCGTAGGAAATGCGGAAAGAATTTGTATTCGTGCTTCTGAAATGATTTTAATTGAAGCTGAATGTGAAGCTGAATTAGGAAACCATACGGAAGCGCAAAACGCTTTATACAAAGTTCAAAAAAGAGCAAATCCTGGGGTTACAAAAAGTACTGCAACAGATCAAGCATTAATGAATGAAGTTTTACTGGAAAGAAGAAAAGAACTTTTTGGCGAAGGATTTAGATGGCAAGACATCAAAAGAAGACAATTGCCTTTTGTTAGAACGGGAGATCACTGGGTGAAATTTTCATTCACAGCCCAAGATCCAGATTATTTTAGATTAACATTTCCAATACCACAATCTGAAATTGATGCGAACCCTGCATTGAGTAATTCGGATCAAAATATGGGCTACTAATACAGATTAGAAAATGCTAAAAAATACAATAAAATATAACGTAAATAAAGGAATACCAAGCTGGGGATTACTGCTTCTGCTGCTGCTATTTCTTGCACAAGCCTGCTCAAAAGAGGAGGATGAGCCATTGAAGTTGTACCCCAATGCCGGACCTAGTTTTATAGATATTGAAAATGAGGGGTATGTTGTCCAATTAAATGCAGTGCCCGTTAAGGCACCGCTTATTGGTACTTGGCGTATTTACAACGGCGAAAATGGTTCTTTTGAAAATGTAAATGATCCAAAATCCAAATTTTATGGGGAACCGGGCGAAACTTACACTTTGGGTTGGGAAATTGGCAATGGAAAAGATTATGGAGCAGCAAGCATTACCGTTTCTTTCCTGCCCCTTAATCCAATAATTGTAGCACCCAATGCTGCTGTAGACACCTTGAAAAACAATGTGTCGGCATACCTAAAAGCGGTAGAACCAAAATTTGGCGCAACCGGTCTTTGGGAAATTGTGAGTGGAACCAACGGAAGAATTGAAAACAGGGATAATTTTAAAGCCGAATTTATAGGTAAGGAAAAGTCGGATTACAAATTGCGATGGACCCTAAAATA
>Ga0102815_10002979_pt1 | contig 10193 bp, 7 predicted proteins | sample ColrivemetaGS759_FD_79113 | JGI IMG/M metagenome (GOLD analysis project Ga0102815, IMG submission 79113) | Estuarine microbial communities from the Columbia River estuary - Ebb tide ETM metaG S.759 | ecosystem: Environmental > Aquatic > Marine > Intertidal zone > Estuary | place: USA: Columbia...
ATCATAGGGCGGGACGTTGCCGCCCAGGGGCGGCGCCAAAGCGGCGCGCGAGAACCCTCTCACTGAACCCCAGGTCATCCCCGGGGTTCCGGCTGCTCGGGGGTCTCGGCTCCTCGGGGGGGCCGGCTCCTCGGGGGGTCCGGCTCCTCGGGGGTTCCGGCCTCTCAGGGGACGCGTGCGAGCCAGAGCGGGCGTCCCGGCGCGGCCTCGCCGTCTTCGTGGTGGATGGCCGGCCTTCGGGGTCGTGGCGGAGCGCCGGCCGTCGGTGACGGAAGAGGGGCGCCGCAGCATGAGCTGCGGCGCCCCCCCCCAGGTGGCTGCGAGAACGGGCTGCGCCCGAACCGCTCCGTCAGGGAGTGATCATGAAGGCGACTGCGTCCGAGTAGCGCGCTCCGTTGGGGGCGGAGTTATCGCGATAGAGGTACTGGAAGGCGAGGACGTCGCCAACGACGAAGCCGCTCCCGCCGGTACCCAGCGGCGCGTAGACCGCGTCCTCGAGGTCGATGGGGAAGCTGAGCTCGCCTCCGCTGGCGAAGCCGAAGGCCACCCTGATCCCGGAGGTATTGACGCAGGTCGTGCCGAACGGCGACGTCGCGGGCATGTCAGGGATTCCAGCGATCATGACGCCGAAGGAGTCAACGGGGAGCTCGTAGGCGAAGACCGAGGTGTTGTTCAGCTGGAGAGAGCCCGGGCCCTCGATCGCAAGAATTCCAAGGTTGGTCGGATCGGCGGACGTGATGTAGCACCGCTCGACGTCGGGGTCGCAGGAAAGGTTCTGCTCTCCGGGCGTATCGAAGGTCGGAGCATCCGGGACGAACGAGCCGTAACGCCATTCGTCGTTGCAGCGGATGGCTTGGCCGGGGACAAAGGTCCCGTCCGGCCCGACATCGCTGAAGCCGAGGCTGACGGCGTAGTACTGTTCCCCACTGCCGGGCGACTCGACGAGGCTGACGGCGTCGATGACTTCGGTCCAGGGGGTGATGTCCAGGATGCCGTCGTCATCGGTGTCGAGGTCCTCCTGGAGAACGCCCGTGAAGTCGCTCACCAGCAGGTGGGTGACATTGTCACTGTTCTCAAAACCGAGCGAGGTGGTGAGGTCGGGGGTGGCGCCGAGCGAGAAGGTGCTCTCGGCGGCGAGGAAGATGCCGGAGGCACCGGTGGAGAGGCCGGAGAGGTCGGTGATGGACTCGACGACGCCCGAGCCGCCGGAGCCGTCCCCGATGACGATGTAGCTGAGGGAGGACAGGTCGGCGCCGGGCTCGGTGAGGAGCTCGAAGTACTCGTCGTTGTCGGAGCTGGGCTGATCGATGCGGATCTCATTGATCCTCGGGCCGGGGCAAACGGGCGAGTTCGGACCGCCGGGGGTGTCCGTGGTTCCCGGGCCAAACTCGCCGATCTGCCAGCCGGCCGTGCACTGGAAGACGTGGCCCGGGACGAAGGTCCCGTCGGGCCCGACGCTGGCGCCTCCGAACATCATGGCGTAGGTCTTGTCCTCAGCGTAGGGCTTCTCCACGAGCGAGACGACGTCGAGCACATCGCTCCAGGGCTCGATGTCGAGGAAGCCATCGTCGTTGATGTCCAGGTCGTCCTGGAGGGCGCCGGTGAAGCCGACAACGAGCATGTGAGTGACGTTGTCGCTGTTCTCAAAACCCAGCGAGGTGGTGAGGTCGGGGGTGACGCCGAGGCCGAAGCTGCTCTCCGCGGCGAGGAAGTAGCCGCTGGCGGGGACGGTGCTCCCGGTCAGGTCAGTAATCGACTCGACCACTCCGGCGCCCGCGGATCCGTCGCCGATGACGATGTAGTAGACGTCTGTCAGGTCGAGGGACGGGTCACCCTTCAACTCGAAGTACTCGTCGTTGTCGGAGCTCGGCTGATCGATGCGGATCTCGTTGATCTCAAGCGCGCCGCTGAAGCCGCCGCCGCCGGCGATGGCTGAGGTCAGGGCAAGGGTGGAGAGGAGGGTCATGGTTCTTGGCTGGTTGGCGATTGGGGGGGGCAGCTCGCGCTGGCGCGGTCGGATTCCGCGTTTTCCGACGTTATTGGAACGCGCATTGAAATTGCGCGCGACTGGAATTCCGAAATCGCACGCTTCCAGGGGCTGTCGTGCGGCCAGCGGAGGGTGCCGAGGGGTCGCCGCGTTCACGCGCTGCTGCAAAGAAGGTCTCCGAGGGAGGCGCGTTTCCCTCGAAGAACGCGCCTCCCCGCGCTCGCGGCGACATGCAATCCCGCCGCCGTTGAGCGCCCGTGATCCGAACCGGAGGCCACCACCCACTTCTTGCTGAGAGGTCGCCCGCAAGCTACCCGGGTCTGCCCCCCCCCGGAACACTCATCGGGCTTGGCGAGGCGAGGGCCCCTGGCGCGGTTCCTGTGGGAGCTAGAAGGGGGCACCTCGCATGAGGAGGGTGAACCCCACCCGGCCTGAGGCGGCTCAGCCCCTGGTGGGGAAGAGCGCTCCGGGGAGCGTGGCGATGGCGGCCGCGGCGACGACGCAAGGGGCGGGCGGGAGGTCGATCCAGAAGGATGCCAACAGGCCAGCGGCGGTCGACGCGAGGCCAACGGCAGCGGAGAGCGCGAAGAAGCTACGCACGCTGGTGGCGAGGCGTCGTGCGCCGAGCGGGGGCAGCACGAGGAGGCCAAACAGCATGACCGGGCCAACGCTCATGGTCCCGACGGCGATGGAGCCGCCGAGCAATGCGGCGAATACGGCCTCGAGGCTGCGGACAGGTCGACGGTGAACGATCGCAGCCTCGCGGTCGAGGCTGGCCAGGACGAGGTCGTGCCGGAGCAGGAACAGGAGCACGACCGAGACCGCGAGGGTCGTTGCGAGAGTGGCGAACTCTCGCGGGCCCACGACGAGGGACTCACCCGTGAGGATGCCGTTCACAAAGATCTCCCCGAAGGGGGACGCGTTGGCGCAGAGGATCGTCACGGCGCTGGCGGTGGCGAACGCCCCTGCCATGCGCGCGCTCTCCATGCCCAGTCGATCCTGCGGAGCGACGAGGGCAGCGAGGCCGATGAAGGTGCCGAGCGCAGCGAAGATGAGGTGGTAGCTGTGTGCGGCGTGGGAGTCGCCTGCGACTTCCTCCACCGGGACGGAGCCGAAGGCGCCGAGGGCCACGACCCAGGGCAGCAGCAGGAATCCCACCGCGATCCCCGCGGCCGCGAACTGGGGCAGGGCGAGGCCGTGGAAGCTCGTGCGGCGCAGGAGCAGGAAGGCGCCGAGGACCGGAGCCGCGAGACCGGTGGCCAGGATGGCCAGGATCGACCACCGGAAGAACTCCCACGCTTCTGCGAGGCTCACGCGGACTCCATTGGCTCGTTGGGTGCCGGCGCACCACCAGCCTCTGCCCGGACGGTTCCGGCTTCCACGCGCCAGATCCGGTCGACTCGCTCGTGCAGGCCGCGCTCGTCATGGGTCACAAGGAGCGAGGCGACGCCCTCCTTGCGGGCGGCGCGATCGACCTGACCGAGAATGACCTCGGTGGACTTCCGGTCGACCCCGCTTGTTGGCTCATCGAGCAGGAGCACCTGGGGGTTGGACATGAGGGCCCGGGCGACGAGGGCTCGCTGGCGCTGGCCACCTGAGAGGTGGTTCAGCGGACGGTCCGTTTGGGGCTCGAGGCCGAGCTCGTTCAGGAGGGCCTCCGCGCGTGCGCGGTCGACCTGCGAGTAGCCGCGGCTCCAGCCCCCGAGCCGTCGAATGGCGCCCTGCAGAACCAGCTCCCGCGTGGTGATCGGGAAGATGGGGTCGAGGCGCTCCCGCTGGGGGACGACGCCAAACCGTGACGAGGAACCTTTCACCTGCCCGGCAAGGGGCGCGAGGAGGCCGACGAGGCCGCGCAAGAGCGTCGTCTTGCCCGCGCCGTTCGGGCCGAGAACGGCGATCCGCTCACCGACCATGATTCTCAGGGAGACCCCGGTGAGGACTGGGTCCCCGCCGTAGCCGAGGGTGACGTTCGAGAGCTCCGCCACCGTTCTTCCGTTGACGGCGTCCGCGCGGGGTTCAGTCCTGTTCGTCACGCTCTTCAAGCTCGAGCCCCCAGGCGGCCAGCAGATCCCCGTGCAGGCGGTCCATGAAACCGAGCCAGGTGCCGCCGTCCCTCTGGGTCATCACCGGAAGTTCCACGGCCTTCGCGCCTGCGCGCTTGGCTGCGTCTTGGGCCACCCGCCCAGGTGTCCAGGGGCCGTGGAGGATGACCGTGACGCCGAGCTCCCGCATTCCCTTCGTGATCCGCGCAAGGTGCCCGGGGGTGGGTGGCACGCCGGGCTGAGGTTCGAGGGCGCCGACCATCAGGATCCCGTTGGCGCCGCACAGGTAGCTGTACTCCTTGTGGTACTGGACGACCTTGCGCCCCTTGAGGAGCTTGGCGGCCTCCTCCCAGCGCTTGCGGTGCACGGCGATGCGCTTCTCGTAGGCGGCCAGGTTCTGGTCGAATTTGGCAGCCTGACCCGGGCGCATCTCCTTCAACCTGTCCCTGATCTTTCGACCGGCGTACGAGCCAAAGTCAGGGTGCATGTTGATGTGCGGGTTGCCCAGCGGGTGGATGTCCACGCCAGCGCGCCGGTCGAGGGTCACGGGGACCTCCACGAGCTCAGGCCACCCGGTGCCGACATTGAGCGGGCCGTCCCTCATGATCTTGCTGTTCCGGGCGCTCTCGAGGAGCCCAGGGACCCAGCCGTGCTCCAGGGCGAGGCCGACCTGTACGAACAGGTCGGCGCGCGCGGTCATGACGAGGTGTGAGGGGCGGAGGCGGACGCTGTGCAGGTTCTCTCGACCCTTCGCGACACAGCGAACCTTGACCGCGTCACCTCCGACCTCACGCACGATGTCTGCGAGGTCAGGGATGGTGGTGACCACATTGAGCGGATCCTCTCCCTCGAACGGCGTCTCCGGTGCTCCCGAGACGAGCGAGGTGACGCCGATGAGGGTCGCGAGGAGCAGGAATAGCCGGGAGATCATGGCCGCGGGTTCTACCAGTTGTAGGGGTGGCCGTGGGCGCCGATGTACCCGGTGAGTTGCAACATCAGGGCCTGGCCATCCTCGGCGCCCTCCCGGTCAGAGTGGATGCCCGCGACCCGGACTCGCATGAACTCAGTGGGGTAGTGGCTCCAGTACAGCGTGGACTCGGTCTCGCGCGGAAGCGCCTCCTCAAGCTTCTCGAGGGAGGAGACCATGAGTCCAACCGAGTTCTGCTGGTTCCAGGCGTGCTCGGCGAAGGCGAACCAACCCTGCGCGGAGCCGCTCAGGATCTCGAGCGAGGCCGAGGGGAGCGCGTCGTCGACAACCTCGGCGTTGAGGTCCCCGTCGGCGTAGAGATATTCGCCCCCGAACGTCCATGAGCGGGTCCCGTCGTCGCTGTTCCAGCCGTAGGTGAGGTCGAGGCCGTAGATCGACTGGTCCAGACCGTCAGTGCTCAGGGTGTCGCCCGTGTCGTTGACTCCTCCCTCGAACCCGAAGTCCGGGACGGCCCTGAGGGAGGCGCCAAACTGGAGCATGCTCTCGTCGCCGATATCAGTCATCGCCGTGGCCCTGGCCGTGAAGATGAGGTCCGCGAAGTCTCTTCGGTCGTCCACAAAGGGCTCGGTCTCCGGCCCGTGGCTCTCGTCGTGATCGTCAAAGAGAAAGCCGTGCCCGTGCGCCTCCTGGTCACCAAAGACCGCGGCGGAGAAGCGGAATGCCGTGGTCTCGCCGACGGGAGCCCAGTGATCGAACTGGAAGCCGGTGCCCGGGACCTCCGTGCCGAGATACTCCCGCAGGACGGCGGGGCGCTGCGGGGTCGAGAGGTCATGGACGTGGATCTGCATCTGCTTGCCGAAGTCCAGGAAGAAGCGCCCGGCCCTGATGCTGGTTCGGTCCGCGAGGCCGCTGTAGAAGAGCGCGGCTTCGGTGAGCTCGACCTCCTCGGCGTTGGTCTCAAGGGCGAAGTTGCCCCACCAGTTCGGGGAGATCGCGCCCTGGCCGGTGAGCTCCGCAACTCCGAGGTCGAAGGCGAACCCGTCCTCGTCCGATCCGCTGTCGGCCCAGTTGAAGGAGCCGTCGACGGCGATGCCGAAGGCGGGGTTGAAGGCCGAGGTGAAGCGAGTGGTCTGGCCCCAGTAGATGCGCGGCATCCCCGGGCTCCTGAGGAGCCCGATGGGTGCTTGAGCCTGGTCCGGGATCGGGTTCAGGTTCATCCGGAGCTCTGTCCCGGGATAGTCGATCTCCTGGGTAGCCGTCTCCGACCCGGTCTGGGCTGCGGCGGGCTCCGTCTGGTCGTCTGCTGTAGGGAGAGCAGCTGCGGCGGCAGCGGGGCTCTGTTCGGCGGGGCTCTGCTCGGCGGAGTTCAGCTCGGCGGAGTTCAGCTCGGCGGGGGCCTGAGCTGCGGATGCCTGCGCCCCGAGGAGGGCGGCGAGAGCGAGCAGGGAACTGGAAGACTTGGCAGGAGAGGTCATCGGGTGGTGCCGGGAAGTGGAGGAGATCATCGCGGGTGCGAAGGCCAGCGGGCCAGCGTCGAGCGCGCACCGGGCGGGACTTTATGCCAACGCATTGGCATTTGCAACTCGAGGGTGGCGTGCTAGAATCGCGCCATGCGAATGACGGATCAGCGGCGGGCGATCCTGGCCGCTTTTAACGCTGCCACGGGGCCCCTTAGCCCCGTCGAGGTGCTGGAGGTGGCGGGTGCAGAGGTCCCGCAACTCAACCTGACGACGGTCTATCGCAACCTCAAAGGGATGGTCGAGCGTGATGAGCTCGTCATCGTCCGGGTCTCCGCCCAGGCGGCCCGCTACGAGCTCGCAGGGCTCGCTCACCACCATCACTTTCTCTGTGAGAGCTGTGATCGGGTCTTCGATATCCCCGGGTGCCCCGGCTCCATTCAACGCCTGACGCCAGATGGATTCGAGACCACAGCCCACGAGGTGACCCTCGTGGGACGGTGTCAAAGCTGCGCGTGACCGGGGGGGGCGCCGGTCAGCGGAACATCACCGAGTAGCCCTCGGTGAAGTTCGAGGTGGGCCCTGGGTTGGCGTCGCGGTGCCAACACTGGAAGTTCCAGGTGTCCCCGGCCAGGGTCCCGATGGCGCCCGTTGAATTGGGGATCGCCGCGGCGTCTACCACGAGGCGGATGGTGCCGGTGGCTCCGGAGTTGGTGGCCTGGGCGAGGTAGCGTCCAGTCGTCCCGCCGACGCAGAGAGTCCCTTGACCGCCGCCGATCATCGGCACTGAGGCCTGCCCGCTCGCGACCACGAAGAATCCGGTCTGCTGGAGCGGCAGCTGGGTCGCCACCAGCTCAAGGTTGTTCTGCACGAGGAACGCCGAGCCCTCGCCGATGATCTCGCCCACCAGCCCTGTGGAGTTCGGGGCTCCCTGACAATAGGCCGTGCCGACGGGGTCGTTGCAGCCCACGTCGTAGACGCGGAACTCGTCAATCGCGGCCTCGACAATGTTGGGGAGGCCGGTGTCTGAGGCCACGAAGCGGAGCTGGATCTGGTCGGTCGCCACGACGAACTCGGGGACCAGGAACGCAGCGCGGTTCCATCCGCCGTTGGTGCCCGGACCCAGGGGACCCACGGTCTCCAGCTCGACCCACGTGGCGCCGGCGTCGTTGGAGATAAACACCTCGAAGGCGTCGTCGGGATCGTTCTGGCCGAAGACGTTCGAGAACCACCGGTAATACTCGACCACGGGGTAGTCCATCCCCGTGAGGTCGAGCACGGGAGAGAGCAGGGTCGTGAAGCCCTGGTCGACGTCCGCCTCGGTGTTGTTGGCGACGACCCCCTGGCCCGTGAACCAGCACTGCCGCCCGTTGACGGGGAAGCCGCCGTTCGGCTCGGCATCGGTCCCGAGGGGGCGCTGGCGGGTCCACTGACCGCGGGGCGCTGTGTCTCCCGGCAGGTCCCCTTGCCAGCCGTTGGCCGCCTGCATGTCGTCGTATCGCGCCGTGGTCACCGACTCGCCGATGAAGGACACGAAAGGTCGTGCCGGCGCGCTTGCAGGGAAGGTGGACTGGACTCCCGAGGGCGCGCGCGCGCTGACGTACCAGGTGACCTCGGCGCCACATGGGAAGCTCGGGATCTCGGCGGTGAAGGAGCCCGGGGTGGGGCCCGCGGTCATCGGCAGGGCCACCGGGCCAGCGCCGCCGTCGACGATCAGCTCGACGGAGCCCGTCGCGATGGAGTTGCCGTTGATAGTGCCCACCGTGGCGGACACCGTGGTCCCGGCGCTGTCGAGTTCTCGCAGGCCTGTGGCGTCCACGTCGACGTGGAGCGGATCGAAGGTCCAGACGAAGAGCCCGCGCTCGAGGTCGCTCCCGATGACGGTGCCGCTCGGGAGCCCGACGTAGCAGCTCCAGAGTCCGTTGAAGGAGGACGAGGTGAGGTCCGGGGCGGTATCGAAGGACGCGATCTCGGCGGGGCTGTCGGGGTCACTCGCCGTGTCGAAGACGCGCAGGCCCGAGGTGTAGTTCGCCTGAAACAGCAGCCCGTCGCGCTCGTACATGTTGTGGCTGATGCTCGAGACACCGTTGGTGAACTCGCCGACGAACGACGCGCTCCCGGGGTCGCTCACGTCGAAGACGCGGGTGACCGTCGTGTTCACCCCGGCGTTCTCGTCGAGCTCGTCGCCGAGGTAGAAGCGGCTGCGGTCCGGAGACAGCCAGCCCTGGTGGCTGTAGCGTCTGTTGGGGTACGCGATCTGCTCGATGCGGAACGGGAAGTTCTTGTTCGTCACGTCGACGATCGAAAGCCCCGTGTCCCCCGAGCCGTTGCCGAGACCCGCGCAGCAGAAGGCGAGCTGCCGGCCGGCGTAAGGGCCACTGGTGTAGGTCACGACCTGTGCGTCGTGGACATAGCGGCTGCCCCAGGACCCGACGTATTGCGGGGACGATGGGTTAGCGAGGCTGTAGATCCGGAGGCCGTTGCCGCCGCCGCCGGTGCGGTAGAGGTAGCCGCTGACCTCGTCGATGGCCACGTTGTGGGTTCGCTCATCCCCCGAGCCTGTGATGGTGTTCTCGAGGGTGACGACGCCCGCGTCGACGGCGGACAGGTCGATGACCTGGATGCCGCCGCCGCCCTCGCTCACCGAGTAGGCGCGGTCCCGGTAGACCTTGACGTCGCGCCAGAGGCTGAGCGGACCCTGGATGACCTCGATCACCGCCGCGTTGGAGGGGTCGGAGACCTCGACGATGATCGTGCTGCTCGAGGTGCCGACGATGGCGTACTCGCGCCCAGAGGGCGAGGCATAGCCCCAGCAGTCGTTGCCAGTACCGGCGCCGTCCAGGTCGCCCAGCGTCAGCCAGGACTCCAGGCGGAGCCCTTGGCTCTCGAAGCCGAGGCTGGCCCCGGCGCTGGCAGCCCGTTGGCCCGCGGGCGAGGCGGCTCCCCTGAGAAAGCCGGAGCCGGCATAGGCCGGCCGGCGGTCCAGGATCTTCGGGTCGTCATCGTGCCGGAGGCCAGCGGCGGCCGAGGCGCCGATCAGGAGGGCGGCGCATGCGACCGGGGGGAGGGCAGTGAGGGCGCGTCGGACGACGGGACGAGTCATGGGGAGGTCGTTGGGAAGCGAGGCCGCGAAGCGAGGTGACCGATAGGACAGCCTAGCGGCCGGACGGGAACTGGAAACAGACGGGGTCGGTCCTTCTTGGGTTCCCGGCCGGCCGGTGCGCGTGGTGGTCTCGTTTGGGGTACCGGGAGCGCGGAGGGGCGCAGGGCGCCCTGGGCCCTGGTGGCTGGGGCCTGGAGCTTGGGGCCTGGGCGGGAACGGCCAGAGGCCAGGCGCTCCCTTCGGAGCACCTGGCCGGGGAGGATCAGGGGCGACGCGCGTCGTCGAGGTCAGCCGCTTAGCTCAGAGGGTGCCACTAGGCTCAGAGGGTGCCACTAAGCTCAGAGGGTGAAGTTCACCGTGAGGGCGTTGGAGAGGTTGAACATGGCGCCGCAGGGCCCACCGAGGTCGCGGTAGAAGGTCTGGAAGTGGAAGGTGGAGCCCGCCGTGATGTGGCCGGAGAGAGCAAAGCTCGAGGTGGAGTAGGCGACCAGCCCCATGGAGACGTTGGGGGTGCCGCGGCCGATGGAGGCCGTGCCGCTGGCGGTGGAATAGGGGGGGAAGCGGTGGATCCAGCCGCCGACGCAGCGGAGCCCGTTGGCGAGGATGGCGGGCGGCGTGGTGCCCGTTCCCATGACCGTCATGGCGAAGGACCCGGTGGGCAGCCCGCTCGTCGTGA
>Ga0102815_10002983_pt1 | contig 10190 bp, 6 predicted proteins | sample ColrivemetaGS759_FD_79113 | JGI IMG/M metagenome (GOLD analysis project Ga0102815, IMG submission 79113) | Estuarine microbial communities from the Columbia River estuary - Ebb tide ETM metaG S.759 | ecosystem: Environmental > Aquatic > Marine > Intertidal zone > Estuary | place: USA: Columbia...
CGAGCTTTATTAGTGCTTTTATTGAAGATAAAGCATGGGATGAAGTGGTGAACGAAATGGATGCCCTAGAAAAAATTACAAAAGAGGATATTATCAACTTTGTGAAAGAAAAATATGGTGATAATTATGTGTGTATCTATAAAAAACAAGGCGAAAATGAGGGGGTGATGAAAATTCAAAAACCACCTATTACACAGGTAGAACTAAACCGTGAACAACAATCTCCGTTTTACAAGGATTTTATAGAAACACCTTCTAGTCGATTAAAACCGCTTTTTCTCGATTATAAAAAAGATATAGAATCACATAAACTTAAAAAAAGTGGCATTACCCTTAACTATATCAAAAATGAGCTAAATGAAACGTTTAACTTGTATTATATTTTTGATATGGGCAGCAACCATGATAAAAAATTAGCCCTAGCAGTTAAGTATTTACCTTACTTAGGTACCGATAAGTATACAGCATCTCAATTACAAGAAGAGTTTTACAAACTCGGATTAAGCTTCGATGTGTTTGCATCGGGCGATAGGGCTTATGTGTCTTTGTCGGGATTAGAGGATTCTTTTGCTGAAGGAGTGAAATTGTTCGAACATATTTTAAATAATGTGAAAGGTGATGAGGCTGCTCTAGAAAAAATGATTGATGGGGTGCTTAAAGATCGGGCTGATGCCAAAACAGATAAAAATACTATCTTCTGGCGTGCCTTGTTTAGCTACGGAAAGTATGGTAAAACATCTCCTTTTACCAATAAATTATCAGAAAAAGAACTAAAAGACTTAACGGCTAACGAACTTGTTGCCCAAATTAAGGAATTAAGTAAATATAAGCATAGCATTTTTTACTACGGACAAAACACCCCCCAAACGGCTATTAAGGTGCTTAGCAAATACCACCGACCTGGTAAAGCAAGTAAACTTAAAAATTATCCTACACGTACCGAGTATACCGAACTAGATACGAAAAAGAATAAAGTGCTATTTGTAAATTACGATATGGTGCAGGCACAAATTTTTATGATTTCTAAAGACCAACAGTATAGTACCGACATATTACCACAAGCTCGTACCTTTAACGAGTATTTTGGTGGGGGTATGTCATCGGTGGTGTTTCAAGAAATTAGAGAGGCGCGCGCTTTGGCTTACTCGGCTTTTGCTAGCTACGATACCCCAAATAAAGCCAATGAATCACATTATGTACAAGGATTTATGGCGGTTCAGTCTGATAAATTACCCGATGCTATTGATGCTATGCGTGAACTAATGACTGATATGCCAAAATCAGAAGGCGCTTTTGATAATGCGATTACTTCTATGATGAAAAAAATAGAAACCGAACGTATTACTAAAACTAGCAAATATTTTGATTACCTCAGTGCAAAAGATAAAGGACTAGATTACGACGTAAGAAAAAACATTTACGAAAAAGCACCTAATCTTACTTTCAACGATTTACAAGCCTTTTTTGATGATTATATCAAAGATCGTAACTATACCTTTATGGTAATTGGCAATAAAGAAACTCTGAATATGGATTACCTCAAAAAATTAGGCGAATTTGAAGAGCTTAACCTTGAGGATATTTTTGGGTATTAATACCATAAAAAAGTAATCGATTGTTGTATTCATTACAAAATAAACAATAACTTACGCTTCATTGGTCGCTTACAAACGATTAATGAAGCGTTTTGTAAAAAAAAGCTTGCCTTGTAGGACGTGTTCGCAAGAAATAAAAAAAAGTCTACCTTTTTTTATTTCTCACTAAACAACCCCATAAGCTGGCAGTCTAATCATCGATTGTCAACATTTTTGTATCTTTACACCATAGAAATATCGATTTCTTAAAACAAATAACCATGAATAAGAATATCCTGTCTTTCACTATAACTTTTTTATTGTGCCTCGGTCTTATCGCTTGTAATACACAACCTGCTGATAATAACTCGACTCCTATCAACAAATCAGCTCCTATTGAAAAACCGGTGTTTGGCAAAGCTAAAAAAACACAAAGTACGGTATTAGAAATGCCTGTTGAAAAACAACGACAAATTAAGGAAAACCTTAAAAACCAAAAGCTCCAACCTATAACAAAAATTAATAAAAATAAACCTCAAAACACCAAAAATGGTGACCCTAAAAAAACCCTTACAGGACAAACAACACCCGTTAGTAATACGGTATCGGGCAATTTAAGCCCCGATGATGCCGAAAAATATATCGACGACCGTACCCAAGAAGTGCTTACGGCCATTGCTAGTAAAAATTATAACAATTGGGGTAATGCAGTTCATCCTACTAAAGGTGTTCGCTTGTCTACTTCTGTCAGTATTAATACCAATACCGACCTTACGTTTACCGCTACACAAATTAAAAAAATGGGCACAAGCCGACAAAGCTATACTTGGGGTATTGCCGATGGTAGTGGCGAACCTATTAACCTAAACTTTGCCGGATACTACAGCAAATATATTTATAACTACGACTATAAAGGCAGCGACGAAACAAAAATTGCTTATAACGAAATATTAGGCACCGGAAATAGCATTGATAAACGTACAGAAGTATACCCTAATGCTATTATTGTAGAATACCATATTCCAGGTGTTGACCCTAAATATGGTGGTATGGATTGGAGCAGCTTAATCTTAGCCTACGAACAATACAAAGGAAAATGGTATCTTGTGGGCATAATTCATAATGGCTGGACTATCTAAAAAAAGTCCCCGCTATTAACAGCAAAACTTTATGTCGGAAGCAAAAAAAAATATTTTAAAAAGAATAAGAGAAGCCATAGCGAAAGAAACGCCTAAACCTTTTCCTGACCTCAAAATGCCCGAAGAGGTGTATTATATTGATGAAGCCGCAACTAGCTTACCCGAAATGTTTGCAAAGGCTTTTACCGAAGTATCTGGGCAGTTAATTTATTGTCAAGATGAAGAGGACTTTTTGTATAACTTTTTAGACCTTAGCGAAGCTAAACAATGGCAGCATATTTATTGCTGGAACCCCGATTTACAAGTCCTGTTCCAAGAAATAGATTTCAGAAAATGCCGCATCGGAAAAAAACTCGATAAAGCACATGCTGGATTAACTTTTTGCGAAGCTTTGGTTGCCCGAACAGGCAGCATTGTATTGTCATCGGGTCTGTCGGCAGGGCGCACTTTGCCTATTTATCCACCTGTTCATTTGGTAGTAGGCTATACCTCTCAACTGGTGTATAACATTAACGATGCCCTACAAATGGTGCAACAAAAATATGGCAACAAATTACCCTCAATGATTAACCTAGCTACCGGACCTAGCAGAACGGCAGACATCGAAAAAACATTGGTACTAGGTGCGCATGGACCTAAAGCCGTTTATTTATTTTTGATTGATGATATGACCGATTATAAGAAAAATGCCGAGCAGTAGTACTTACTAACTCTCAAACAGCAACAAAATGGCTAAATATACCAACACCGACCTGCAAAATACTATTGTAGCCCTTAGTACACCGCAAGGACTTGGGGCTATAGGCGTTATTCGTTTAAGTGGCACAGATGCCATTGCTATTGTAGACCGAGTTTTTTATGGCAAAAAACTTAGCAAACAAGCAAGCCATACCATACACTTTGGTACTATCAGAAATGGCAGTCAAATTTTAGATGAGGTGCTGGTTGCCTTGTTTATTGCTCCTCGATCTTATACTAGCGAAAATATAGTTGAAGTAAGTTGTCATGGCTCGCCTTATATTTTACAGCGTATTATCGAATTGTTTATTAGCGAAGGGGCTAGATTAGCCAAACCAGGCGAATTTACTATGCGGGCTTTTTTAAATGGACGTATGGATCTAAGCTCGGCCGAAGCAGTTGCCGACCTTATTGCTTCACAAAGTGAGGCAGCTCATACTATGGCTATGCAACAAATGCGTGGCGGCTTTAGCCAAGAAATTGCCCTACTACGTGAACGCTTAATTCATTTCGCCTCCTTGGTAGAACTAGAACTAGATTTTGGCGAAGAGGATGTAGAGTTTGCCGACCGAAGCGCACTTATTAGCCTTATTCAACAAATACAAACCTTATTACGCCGACTTATTGGCTCGTTTAGTTTAGGAAATGCCATAAAAAATGGGGTAACAACGGTTATTGCTGGCCGCCCTAATGCCGGAAAATCGACCCTGCTTAATGCTATTTTAAACGAAGAACGGGCTATCGTTAGCAGCATTGCTGGCACTACACGCGATACCATAGAAGAACTGATCAATATTAATGGCGTGCAATTTAGACTTATCGATACGGCTGGCATTAGAGAGGCTCAAGACCAAATAGAAGCCATAGGCGTGCAAAAAACCATCGAAACCATCAAAAAATCAACCATATTGGTGTATGTATTTGATGTAACCGAATTAACACCCGAAATGGTCAAAAAAGACCTTCAATCTTTACATAAAAAAGGCTTGCACTTTTTAGCCGTGGCTAATAAAATGGACCTTAACCCCTACCTAAAACCCGAACTTTATGCCAATGATATTTTACCCAACAACAATATCGTAACCACTTCGGCACTTAATAAAATGAACATTGAACACCTAAAAGAAAAATTGTACGAATTGGCATTAAGCCAACAACTTAATGCACAAAGTACTATTGTTAGCAATGCCCGCCATTACGAGTCGCTACAAAAATCGTACGAAGCTTTAGATCAAGTATTACAGGGTATTGATAACCATATTAATGGTGAATTGCTGTCGTTTGATATTAGAGATGCCCTTGCACACCTAGGCGAAATAACTGGCGAAGCTATTACTAGCGATGATTTGTTGGGCAATATTTTTGGGAAATTTTGTATTGGGAAGTAAATACTCACCACAAATATCTTGTTATAGTAACATTTCAGATAATGAACAAATCTAAACGTGTAACAGTTGGTTTCTAAAATGGTTAGATGTACAAAGAAAATGGCAATACCACATACCATCTAATTGATTCGGAATTAAAGTTAGTTTGCTAGTTTACCCCCTTTTTTTCATACGTAAATTTAGAAATTTTTCCCTAATATCTTTGTATGATGATTTAGAGGAGCTGACCATTATGCCAAAACATGTACCATTATAAAACATTGATTATCAATCATATAGGCTGTATAGCTAGTGTTTGTTTCATAAAAAATACTGAACAAACACACTTTTTTGACTATTGTATTTTGTATAATAATACAATACTTTTGTGTTGCAATATGAATAATTCAACATAAAAAATACAAAATGAGCGTAGTAACAATTTACAGTGAAGAAAATTTTAAAGGTGAAAGTTATTCTTTTGATAACTTTACAGTTAATAATTGCAAAATGTTATTTGACAATCTAACATCAATTAAAGTGAAAGAAAATCATTATTGTTTTATTACTATTGAAGCAAGACCTCACTTAATTGATATGAATCCACTCCCAGAAAAAGAAACAATACAATTTTCTTGTTTTATTGATAATAATTCTAGCTTATCAATGTGGTCAGATGTTTGGAATGAATATATTGATTTTAGTGCCACAGTTACCGTAGGTACTGTAGGAGTATAATTTTTAAAAAATCATTAAATCCATAGATGATTTTCATATAACACCTAAAGAGCACAACGAAAAATTGAGTGTTCTTTAGGTGTTATTATATTGTAAGTGAAGCTACACAAAATATTAGAGGCGGGGCATGCCCTATCTATACCAAAAATAATAAAACATCACCCCCCCCTCTAGCACAAGACATAATTTTTAGCCGTAGCGGTGCAATGCTTGCACCGTACCCCAACCACGCCCCCCTTCCAATCCATTTGATTATCCAATTATTTTTGACTTTTCACCCAATAACACCTATATTTATGAGCATATAAGCAGAGTACCTCATGGACACATACTTATAGCGGAGGCTTGCAAGCGAATATACGTATTACAGGGTACACAATTACTAGGCATAAACATACTACCTCAAAGCAAAAAACGTAAGGGTGCAATGCTTGCATCCTTACGTTTTACTTGTAATCCTTTACACAAAGGCTTTTAGTATTATCCTAAAAACAAAACAGCACAACTACTTAATGATCATTGTGTTCTTCTTCGTGGAAATCCACAAATTCTTCGTCGCCGAGGGTATTACAGTGGTAGTGGCGTTTTTTAGTTGGCTGTACCTTTTGGGTAGCGCCGCCATTTATTTTCTCTTGCAACATCTTTTGTATTAGTCGGTTACGTTCGTCGGCAATCGCTTGTCGGTGCGTTAAATCTTTTTCGAGGTCGTAAAAACAAATGCCATCTACATAAGTTTGTTCGGCTTTGGCATAAATAGACAAGGGATTATCTGACCATAGTACCAAATCGGCATCTTTACCTGTTTTGATACTGCCCACTCGGTTATCGATATGTAACATTTTAGCAGGATTTAATGTAACGAATTTCCAAGCATCCTCTTCACTTAATCCGCCATATTTAACCGCTTTAGCTGCTTCTTGGTTTAACCGTCGCCCCATTTCGGCATCATCCGAATTAAATGCGGTTAAAACGCCCATATCATGTAATACAGCCCCATTGTGCGGAATAGCATCAATTACTTCGTATTTGTACGCCCACCAATCAGAAAAAGTAGAGCCAGCCACGCCGTGTTCTTTCATTTTATCGGCAATTTTATAGCCCTCTAAAATATGTGTAAACGTATTTACCTTAAAATCAAATTTTTCGGCTACCCTCATTAGGGCTGTAATTTCTGACTGCACATAAGAGTGGCAAGTAATAAACCGTTGTTGTTCTACAATTTCGAGTAAGGCATCTAATTCGAGGTCACGGCGTGTTGTTTTTTTACTTTTTTTCATGGCTTCGCCATAGGCTACAGCACGGGTAAAGTGATCCATGTATACTTGCTCTACGCCCATACGTGTTTGCGGAAAGCGCACCGTATTATGATCGCCCCAATTGGTTTGTTTCACATTTTCTCCTAGAGCAAATTTGATAAACCCATCAGCCCCTTCAAATTTCATATCTTCGGGCATATAGCCCCACCTAAATTTAATAAGCGCCGATTGCCCGCCAATAGGATTAGCCGAGCCATGCAATAGCTGTGCAGTAGTAACCCCACCCGATAACTGTCGGTAAATATTTACATCATCGCTATTTAGTACATCGCCAATACGCACCTCGGCCGAACTTGCCTGCGAACCTTCGTTTACACCCCTATTAATAGCAATATGCGAGTGTTCGTCTATAATGCCACAAGTAAGGTGTTTGCCTTTCGCATCAATTATCGTAGCGCCTTGTGGTGCTTTTAAGCCTTTTCCGACGCTAGTAACCTTCCCCCCTTTAACCAATACATCCGTATCTTCTAGGATGCCCTCTTTTTCGTTTGTCCATACGGTAGCCCCTTGAAACAATACCGTAGCCATTTCAGGTTTTTCCGTCCAACCATACGATAAGAAAGGATAGGTAACTTCGCCCAAAGCAGTTTCTTTCTTTTTATCCGCTTCTTTTTTCGCCTCCTCTTTTTTATCGGTTGCTTTTTTATCCGCTTCTTTTTTCGCTTCCTCTTTTTTATCGGTTGCTTTTTTAGTAGCCACAGTTGCTGTCCATTCGATCCATTCGCCATTAGGTAGTTGCCCCCTACCCTGCCAAGATTTAGCATCGTCACTTACCCAGCCACTTAGTCGAGCAAAACCCAAGCCTATTTTTTTATAATCGAGGCTATCTTTAGTATTATCAAACTGTAGCGACAAGCGTTTATCATTTAAAGTATGCTTCACTTTAATATCAGTAGTATCATTAATAGCGATAGTAAATTTAGGTTTATCTGGCGTACCTTTTACCGACAAATCGTAGGTATTTTTACCCAATTTCAGGTCATAATTTCCGATAAGGTTATTATCGTTCCACGTTTTGATTAAGTAGCGTTCTCCTTTCACCCAATTTTCGTACAGCACCATTTTTTCGTCAAAGATATCGGTAGAAGTAACCAAGAAGTTGGCCATTTGTCCTTTTTGTAAACTGCCCACTATTTTCTCTAGTCCCAACATTTGCGCTGGCGTATAGGTTAAAGCCTTTAATGCCTCCTCTTTAGTTAACCCCCGTTTAATTGCCTTTTGCAAGGCACCCATCATATCTTTAGGCGATTTAAGTCCGTTTGTTGTAAAAGCGATATTAATGCCCGCTTTAGTCATCATAGCCGGATTAGATGGTGCTAGCTCCCAATGTTTCATAGTACTTAAAGCCACATTTAAGGCATCAAAAGGATCTTCGACATCGTAGGCATCTGGAAATTTTAGGGGAATAATAAAACTTGCGCCAGTAGCCTTCATTGCCTCTAAACGTTGGTATTCGTCGCCAGTACCTTTAATGATGTACTGCACCTTAAATTCGTCGCCAATTTTATCGGCACGCACCACCGACAAGCGATCTGGCACTTCAAAAATTTGCGGTAAGTCTTGTAGTTGATTCCAGCTATCTAAAGAAATATTATATTCTTTATCCTCTTTAGCCTTTCGTTTCTTTTTTCCTACCACCTGTTCGTACCATATCGCATCATAATACGTTTGTCGGAGTAAGGCAATAGTACCCATTAACGATGAGGGATAAGTTTGGCTAGAATTACCTTTGCTAAACGAATAATGTGCCGAAGCCTTATCTTTAACAATTAATTCATTTTCTCGGTTATCGCCTAGTAATACCACAGCCCCCGAGCCTCTAGCAATACCATCTGTTTGGTGGGTTAAAACCGACCCGAAGCCCGCTTTTCGCATTTCTTCGGCTATTTTTTTATCTGTAGTAAAACTTTCGAACGCATTAAATTCGGGTTTAATCGCTTCATTCCAACCATACGCCCCTTTTTTGTCGCTTATCATCTGCGGTTTATCATTCCATTTGCGATTGCTTTTTGGCACTTCTGGCAAGCCATAATTACTATACAAATCGATAAACGACGGATAAACATGCTTCCCTTTAAGGTCGATTACCACCGCATCTTTGGGTATAGTTACCCCAGTTCCTGCGTCAACAACCTTTCCTTTTCTTATTAGTAAAGTTGCTTTTTCTATTTTAGTATTATACGAGGTATAAATAGTGGCATTAGTAAAAGCATACGCCCCCTCACGTTGATCGTGTACCCCATTTACAGGATACGTTTCGGGTTGTGCTTGTACTACAAATCCGTTATACAGTGTATAAAACACTAAAAAAAGTGTCAATATTCGTTTCATATATGCTAATATTTGAGAATAATACGTTATTAAAGGGTAGTTGCTATAAACTAGCCCCATTTTTGATGTGAAAATATAGCAATTATACCGTTAATCTACGGTATAAATCGCCAAAAAAGACTTTCATTTCTTACAAAAAAGTTTAGGAACGTTCCAAAAACAACTTATAACCTCTTGCTTGTTCTTTTATCTTTACCCTACGTTACAAAAAGCCTTATGGAACGCTGTTACACAGCATTTTTTGTGCTTTGGTTAAAAATAAAATTACAGTACAATCTGTTACAATTTATTTTTCACACATTCCTTACTAAATTTTATATCCAACATGACAAACGAAGAACGACAAGATTTCAAAGCAAAAATAATACAGACCATAGATCAAATAGAAAACGATATAGTTGACCTTGAAGAGCTAACCAAACCCATTCCGCCCGAAAATGCCATTGGCCGTGTAAGCCGTATGGATGCCATTAATAATAAAAGTGTAAACGAAGCCAATTTACGTCGCTCACGTATTAAATTATCGCGTCTACAGCAAGCCCTTAACAAGGTAAATGACGCTGGTTTTGGGCAATGTAATTATTGCAAAAAACCCATACAAGCAGCCCGTTTGATGTATTTACCTGAGAGCACCTCTTGTGTAAAGTGTGCTAGGTAATAATGTCTTTATTTTATTAGGCTCACATTTCCTTTATGTAAAAAAGGTTCTTCTAAAAAAGTAGTTGCTTGGATATAATACACATACACCCCCATTTCGGCAGGTTCACCTTTAAAAGAGCCATCCCAACGGGCGGTAAAATCGGTTGTTTCGAACACCAAATTGCCCCACCTATTGTATATTCTAAAGGCTAGTAAATCTCGTAAGCCCCGATAATTTTCGATACCAAACCCATCGTTAATCCCATCGTTATTAGGACTAAACGCATTGGGAATAAGTACTTCAAAAATATTTGTTACCGTAATAGTTATTGAGTCGGTATTTTCGCA
>Ga0102815_10002988_pt1 | contig 10185 bp, 8 predicted proteins | sample ColrivemetaGS759_FD_79113 | JGI IMG/M metagenome (GOLD analysis project Ga0102815, IMG submission 79113) | Estuarine microbial communities from the Columbia River estuary - Ebb tide ETM metaG S.759 | ecosystem: Environmental > Aquatic > Marine > Intertidal zone > Estuary | place: USA: Columbia...
GCCGACCTTGTCGCGCACCAGCAGCTCCTCGGCGGTCCGGATCCTGAGCAGGCCCGGCAGCAAGAACTTTGAGTAGTCGTCCGGGTAGGTCGAGGGATCGTAGCGCGGGTCCGCCGACGCCCCGGGCGTCGAGGCCATGGCCTCCACGACGAAGTCTCGGTCCGCCTCGGACAGACCGAAGCCGGCGCGCGTCGGGCCGCCGCGCAAGCGATCGAGCGCTGGCTGCAGGTCCGGCCGCAGGAGCATGATGTTCATGTCCACCAGCTCCTCGAGCGGCATGAAGTTCTTCCGAGCGAAGCTCATGGGCCCCTCAACCAGCTGCGCCCCGAGGGTGTGAGCGCGGCCAAACTCGACGCCGTCCAGGTCGGCGTTCGAGCCGGGGGACGCCGCGGTGCGCGCCGGGAGGCTGGCGATCACACGGCCCTGATCGTCGAGGAGGTCGATGGCGGGAACCCTGAGCTGATCTCCCGACGAGCGGAACTCCGCGAGCCTGTGAAAGATGCGCGTGCGCATCAGCCCCGCGGCGCGCAGCGAGCCGTTGACCCCGTCGTTGCCCGCGAGCTCGTAGAGCCGGTTGTAGGCCCCGTTGTCCGAGACCAGCAGCACCTTGCGGGCGTCGTGGCCCGCCGTGATCGTGCCGCCGTCCAGGTGGCTGGCATCCGTTTCTTCGAGGACGTCATCGTCGAAGAGGGGGTGAAAGCGGAGCGCCGTCGAGCGCGAAATCGGCGCGCCCGCGGCCGGTCCGGGCTGCCAGCCCGCGGCCTCCACGTCGGCCAGCTGCTCGAGGGCTGCGATCACCGCTGCCGTCTTCACCGCGCTCGCAGGATAGAAGTACTCGGGCCCCCGTTCATAAGCATGCCGCTCGAGAATGGGCCCGGCGGCCCCCTCCCCTTCCGCCTCCCCCACGACCACGAGCTCGATCTTGATCCGGTGGGCGTCCGCCTCGTCGAGCAGGTCCGCGAAGAGGTCCGGTCGCGACTGAAGCAGCCCGGCGAGCAGCCCCTCCGCGCGGGGCCCAGCCTGCTGCGTGGGGGCCGACGCGCAGGCCACCGCAGCCGTGAGCGCCAGGATGGCCAGCCCGCGGAGCAGTGGGGACCGGGAGACCGGCTGGCGCTCGGGTCCGCGCTCCGGTCTGGGCCGCCGCCGGAGGCCGCGCCAGACGCCGCCGGCGCTCACGCCAGCGCCTCCCGCTCGAGGTCCAGCAGGTGGTTGGGGTCGATGGACGGACGCGCCAGCGTTGCGGAGCCATCCTCGTGGAGCACGACCTCGGCCGGGAGCGGGCGGGAGTTGTAGCAGGACGCCATGGCCGCGCCATAGGCGCCCACGTCGTGGATGACGAGCAGCTCCCCGCGCTCCAGATCAGGGAGCTCCTGGGGCTCGGGCGCGCCGCCCTTCCCCTGGGTGAACACGTCGGCGCTCTCGCACAGGGGCCCGGCGACCATCTTCGGGGTGGTGGGACGGTCCCCGCCGGCGAGGGCGCTGATGCGGTGGAACGCTCCGTAGAGCATCGGTCGGATCATCGTGTGGAAGCCTGCATCCACGAGCACGAAGGTCGCCCCCTCACTTCCCGTGGACTTCACGCCGCAGACCTCGGTCAACAGGACCCCCGCGTCGGCCACGAGCACCCGACCGGGCTCGGCCTCCAGCTCGATCGTCCGCCCCAGCGACCGGGACCAGCGCTCACGCCCCGCCAACCAGGTCGCCGCGAAGCGCTCGATGTCGAAGGGCGCCGCATCGGGACGGTAGGGGAATGACATCCCCCCCCCGCAGGAGACGCGCATGAGGGTCTCACCGAAGAGCGCGACGGCCGGCTCCATGGCCTCGACGGTCCGCTCGATGAAGCGCCCCTCGAGTCCGGAACCGATGTGCACATGCAGCCCCGTGACCCGCAGCCCCAGCGCCTCGGCCCGCTCACGAACGGCGGGGAGCTCCTCGTGCCAGATACCGTGCTTGGAGTGAGGGCCGCCGGTGGTGACCTTCATGTCATGCCCTTCACCGAAGCCGGGGTTCACCCTGAGCGTGACGTCCACCGGACCGCAGAGCTCCGCGACGTCCTCGAGCATCGCCGCGCTCCCCGCGTTGACGTGGAGCCCGAGCTCGCCCACCAGCGCGCGCGCGCGCCGGTCCATGAGGTCGGCCGTGTAGACCATTTCATCCGGCTCAAACCCGGCCGCCCGGGCGCGCTTGATCTCACCCGCGGAGACCACCTCGCAGCGCGCGCCCCCCTCCCGCAGGGTGCGGAGCACCGCGAGGTTCGAGTTGGCCTTGACCGCGTAGCGCACCGAATCGAAGGGCTCGAAGGGCGCGAGGTTTCGGCGCACGGCCGCGAGGTCATACACGTAGAGGGGAGTGCCATGGGCAGCGGCGAGCTCGGCGAGGAGCCCCTGGCGTTGGAGACGTCGGTCCATGGCCGAGATTCTCCGTCATTGGGCGCGAAGTTCAAACCCGGGAGCCCAGCGAGCCCGGCGGGTTCGGTGTACCTTCAAATCCGAGATGAAGAGACGATCCACGTTCCGCCGAACGGCACCCCTCGTCGCCACCCTCGGCCTCGCCGCGGTGGCCGCTGTTCAGCTCGAGACCACCGCCAGCGCCGTCATCGGCGGCGGCGGCGCCCCCCGGAGGATCTTCGTCGACGCGGGCCACGGCGGGATCGACCCGGGGGCGGTCGGCAACGGCGTCGTAGAGAAGGAGCTCAACCTCGAGGTCGCCCTCCGGCTCCGCGACCTGCTCGAGGCCGACACCGCCGACACCTCGGGCGGCGGCGAGTGGGAGGTCATGATGACGCGCACCGACGACGCGTCGGTGTCGCTCGCGAGCCGGACCAACGCCGCCAACAACTGGCCCGCAGATCGCTTCGTCTCGATCCACCACAACGCCTTCACCAGCTCGCTCGCCAGCGGGACGGAGACGTTCTCCTTCTCCAACGGGACGCCAGGCGCGGACCTCCGCGACCGACTCCAGGAGGAGCTCCTCAACGCCATGGGGCTTGTGGACCGGGGCCCCAAGACCGCCAACTTCTACGTGCTTCGGGAGACCCTGATGCCCGCGGCGCTGACGGAGGCGGGGTTCCTGAGCAACCCCGGCGACGCGGCAGCGCTGTCAGCGCCGGGCGCCGTGGAGGCCCTGGCCCTGGCCCACCTGTTCGGGATCCAGCGCCACTACGGCATGCCGCCCCACATCCCGGTGGACGGCCCCTCCACCTACTGCTTCCCCAAGACCGCCTCGGCGGGCTGCGTCCCGTCGATCGAGGCCGCGGGCACACCCTCCGTCAGCCAGAGCGACTTCGTCGTCGCCTGCGATCAGGTCCTGAGCCAGCAGTTCGGGATGCTCTTCTGGGGGCGCGAGGGGCTAGAGCTGCCGCTGATCGGCGGGTTCCTGTGCGTCGGTGGCCCCTTGATGCGCACCCCGGTTCAGTTCTCCAACGGGCTCGGACCCGGCAACTGCTCGGGGCGCCTCGAGCTCCAGATGGACAGCGGCTTCCTCAACGCGAGCGGGATGCTCCCTGGGGATGAGATCTTCTGCCAGTGGTGGTACCGGGACCCCGGGCTCCTGCCCGCGGCGCCGATCGGGCTGTCCGACGGCCTCAAGTTCACCGTGCTCCCCTAGGGCAGCCGCCAGTCTCCCCAGCGCGCCTCGGGCACGAACCCGAGCCGCTTGGCGAGCGCGACCGAGGGCCCATTGGTCGCGGCCACCGACCAGACCGGCGCGAGCCCGGCCGCTGCCTGGTGGAGCATGAGGGCCGCCGCGGCGCAGGCGCCGAAGCCCTCACGGCGGAACGCCGCGGTTGTCTCGACGGACACGTCCCAGAGGGTCTCCGTCTCCACGAAGGCGTAAGCGAGGGCCACGGGCTCGCCCCCCGCCATGGCCACCGCCGCCGCGGGCCAGGACTCGAGGGCCTCCAGCTCCCGCCGCATGGGGCCAGGGAGTTCATCCACCCAGGGGTCCCTCCCGGCGAGGACCCGGACCTCATGGCGAGCGGCCTGCGCCGCGAGGGCCTCGGGCTTGCCTCCCCATGAGAACACCTCCACCACGCTGGCTGCCCGCGCCGCGCCCTCCGTGCACCACTCCTCCATCACCTCTGGCGCGGCGCGCAGCCGGAGGTGCCCTCGGTCGATGCCGTCCGCGCGTGCCGCCAACGCCAGCGCCTCGGCCAGGCCGGGCTCCGGCGCACCGAAGGCCGCCGCGAGGTCATGGTCGGGGGCGAAGACAAACCCGGCCCCCTCCCGCTGCTGGCTCATCACCAGGGACGTCCCGCGGCGGCGCAGCAACCCCCGTGCCTCCACAAGCGCGGGGACATCGCCCAGCCGCGCCAGGAGTTCAGCCTTGGTGGGTTCCATGGGGCAGAGGGTACGGGCACGGCCCGGTCAGGATGAAATGGAGCGATGAACGTCGTGCACCACCAGGAGCGTCTCGAGATCGCGACGCCGGGCCGAGGGCTGACCGAGATCACGCGCGACGTCTCGTCGATCGTCGCCCGATCAGGCGTGGAGACCGGACTCGCCGTCGTCTTCTGCACCCACACCTCGGCCAGCCTCCTCATCCAGGAGAACGCCGACCCCAGCGCCGCCCGTGATCTACTCGCCTGGTTCGAGCGCCTCGCTCCCGACGGCGACCCGCGCTACACCCACACCCTCGAGGGCGAGGACGACATGCCCTCCCACCTCCGAGCATCGGTCACGAGGACCTCGGAGACGATCCCTGTGGCAGCCGGGCGCCTCGCTTCTGGCACCTGGCAGGGCCTCTTCCTCTTCGAACACCGCGCCGCCCCGCACGCGCGGGCGCTGGTGGTGCATGTTCACGGCGTGGGTCCGGCGCCGCGCTGACAGGCGCCGGCCCCTCGCCAGCCTCGGTCAACGGCTCCTTGCTGGGTCCTGGCTCTCACCAGCTGCTGAGAGTCGGGCCAGGCCCGGGTGACCCGCCTCGTAGCGCGTGGCCCGGAAGACGGCGTGGGAGCTCTGGGGTCCTCCGCCCCCTCGGCGGCCGCCGGGTGGCCCTCCCCGGGGCGGACCGCCGCCTGGACCAGCACCCGGAGGACCGCCACGATCGGGACGGCCCTGGGGTGGACCACCGCGCCCTCTCGGACCCCCGGGTCCGCCGGGGTCGCCGGCCTGGTCGGGCTCGAAGTCCTGCAGGTACTCCCAGACCACCCGATGGTCCGGGGTCACCTCGAGGACCCGACCCTCCTCGCCGAGGCACACCAGCATGTGGCCGCTCTCCAGCCGCTGGGCCCCGCTGATGTGGCCGTTGAAGATCCGCTCCTCGCCGCCGCTCCAGGTCCAGGCCAGGTCAGGCGCGGTCGGGAGGCCGTCGCCAAAGCCACCCTCCTCGGTGAAGCCGATCGAGAACACGTCCGCGCTGGAGCGATCGCCGCCCTCGCGGCCGCTGCCGTTGTTGAAGACGGAGAGCGAGAGGCCCTCCGCCGCGGGGAGGAACTGCGGGTCGTGCTGGTGGAACAGCACCTGCTCGCCGCTGCCGCCCCATGACGCCGGTCGACCGAACCGATAGAGCAGGTCGCCGCCGCGGCCGCGCCGGCCTCCCTCGCCCGTACGGGCCTGCGCCGAGCTGGTCGAGTGGTCGATGATCCAGACCTCGCTGGCCGAGCGCACGCTGATGGCGATCAGGTCCGTGGCAGGGTCGTAGTCGATCCCGTTGGTATGCATCCAATCCGACCCTCCGCCCCGGCCGCCACGCCCCCCGCGGCCGCGTCGGCCCCGGCGAGGCTCGTCGCCGCCGCCTCCGTAGCCGAGCCCGCGCAGGCGCTCCTGCTCGGCGGCCTCACGCTCCAGCTCGCCCGCGGTCTTGGGACGCTCGCGGCGGTCGAAGTTCACGTTGATCCGGTGCGGGTGCCCCGCAGGATCGCCGTAGTTGGGCTTCTCGCGGTCACGGTCCTGGACGAGATGATCCCACGCGCGCCACTCCCAGACGACCTCCGCCTCGGACGTCCCCACGGGCCTCAGCTCGACGATGGCGTCCGGCCAGAGCGGGCTGCTCGCACCCTCCGCGTCACGGCCTGCCGCCATGGCGTCCTCGGCGGACACGCCCTCCCAGACGATGGCGAGCACGTTCCCGTTGGGAAGCGGCTCGATGTCGTGATGCTGACGGCGGCGACTGTTGGCGAGCTGGTGGTCCCAGAGGAGCTCGCCGTCCCAGCTGATCCGCTGGATCCGCCCCCCCTCGCCGCCACCACGAAAGGGCGCGTTCCCGGCGTCCTTGCCGCAGCGCAGCAGCGAGCCGTCCTCCAGCAAGTAGGCCGAGTTGCCCGGCGTCCACTCGCTGGGCCACGAGTGCAGCGTCTCCCCGCCCGCGTCCACCAGGAAGGTCGTCTTCGACCTGAGAGGGGCCACCAACGTCGCGCCCGTCCCGGCACCTTCCAGCGCGCGGAGCACCCCACGGCCCTGGCCTGCGGCCGGGGTCGAGGTGGACTCGGCGGGGGCCAAGCCCGTCCGCGGCGGCCCGCCTTGAGCGAGTGTGAGCGAGGGGAACAGGCCGGCGGCCGCGACGGCGAAGAGGGAGTGCATCAGCATGCTGCCGAGGCTAGCGGGCCGCTCACGGCCCTGCACTCGACTCCTCAGGCTCACCTCATGGACCCGACAGGGCGACGGTCTTAGAGGCGTGCGTGCAGCTTGTCGAACACGTTGGCGCCGTCCGCACGGAGCCCGTCGTGCTCGTGCTCGTTGGTGATCCAGGGCTCCAGCCCCTTGATCCGGCCCGCGGTCTCGATCGAGAGGTCCGCCGGGACGAACATGTCGTCGTGATAGATCAGCGCCGCCACCGGGACCTTGTTCCGGCCGAGGGCGGCCGGGTCATAGAGGGCAGGCCAGTCCGATCGGTGCGCGAGCAGGTCGCCCACCTCGGCGAGGCCACGCAGCGCCCCGATCTGCTCGAAGAACCAGGGGTAGACCATCTCGCCGGTGAACAGCGGCGCGCCCCCCGCCACCGGCGGAGCAAACTCGGGGAACTCACCGCGCACTCGGTCCGCCGCCCACGCCGTCGCGCCGCCCTGGGCGTAGCACGCCTCGTGGAGGATCGCGTAGAAGGGGTTCGTATCGAAGGCCTGCATCCCCTCCACCCCGCGCAGGAACGCCCGCGAGAGGGCATCGGCCCCCGGGACGAAGGCGCGCTCGAACAGGTAGTGCAGCTGGGCGGCTCCGTAGGAGAAGCCGAGCTGACTCCCCACGAGCTGCAGGCGCTCGGGGGTGAGGGGGTCGCCACAGGGGAGGACGACGTCGCCACGCTGTAGACGATCGAACACCGCTCGGACGCGGCCCTCGAGCTGCGGGAAGCGCGCGAAGAGCTGCTCGTTCTTGGTCCTGGTGAGGGGGTACGTCCGTCGATAGACGTCCTCCGCGCTCGTCTCGAGCCCGGGCAAGCCGCCGGTGATCATCACGCCCGAGAGCCCCTCCGGCGCCGACGAGAGGTAGTGCACAGCGCAGAAGCCACCGAAGCTCTGACCAAGCACCGTCCAACGCTCCACGCCGAGCTCGCTGCGGATCGCCTCGCAGTCACGGACGATCGCGTCCGCGCGGAAGCGAGCGAGGTGCTCCGACTGGGCGGCGGCGTCGCCCAGGGCGGTGATGTTCTCGGGCACCTGCGGCGTGCTCCGCCCCGTCCCACGCTGATCGAGGAGCAGGACGCGATAGCGCTCGACCGCCTTGCTCAGCCACCCGCCGGCGGCGAGCGGACGCGGGCTCTCGAAGCCTGGGCCCCCCTGCAGGAAGACGAGCCACGGACGGTGGCTATGCGCGCCATCTCCGGAGAGGACCTCTCGGCCGAACACCTCGATCGCTCCACCCGCCGGATCGTCGTGATCCAGGGGGAGCCGGAAGATGTGGTCCTCGAAGTGGAAGCCAGGGATGCGATACATGGGGGGCGGCCCGGCGACGGGCGAAGGCAGGGGGCGGCGGCCAGTATGACCGCTCGGCACCGATCAGATCCGAGAAGCCTCTCCCTCTGCCACCAGCCCCGCCGCGAGGCGCTCGTAGTCCGCGCGATCGTTGTAGACCTGGGCCGAGATCCGGACCCAGCGCTGCCCCTTGACGGGCCAGTGAACGATGGGCACCTCGACCCGGTGCCGCTCGAAGAGGGCGAGCTGGAGGGGGTCGACGCGGCCGCTGGCGGGCGCGTCTGAAGCGGGGGCTGGGAGCGGCAGCGTCACCAGGGAGCTCAGCATGGAGTCAGGCGCGGGCGGTTGGACCCCGAGGGCCTCACAGAGGATCTCGCGCCCCTCCAGAACCAGGGCTCGGTTGTGGGACCGCACGGCCTCGAGGCCGCCGGGGAGGACCCCCTCCAGGAAGTCGATGGCGCTGGGCACCGCGAGGAGCGGCGAGGGGTCGAAGGTGCCGGTCCAGTCAAACTCGGCGATGAAGCGCGAGCGGCCGGGCGCCGGGGTGTTCGCCGCGTGGCTGATCACGCAGGGACGGACCGACCCTTGGAGCTCGGGTCGAACGTGGAGGAAGCCCGAGACCTTGGGTCCGCACAGCCACTTGTGCAGGTTGCCCGTGGTGTAGTCCGCGCCGACCTGCTCCAGGTCCATGGGGAGCATGCCGGGCCCATGGGCCGCGTCCACCAGGGTCCGGATGCCCCGCGCGCGGGCGGTCCTGACGATGTCCTCCACCGGCAGGATCAGCCCGGTGGGGCTGGTGACGTGGTCCACCAGCAGGAGGCGCGTGCGCTCGCAGCAGGCCGCGGCGATCGCCGCCGCCGCCTCTGCGGGGTCCTCGATGGGGAAGGGGATCTCGGCCACCGAGACCTCCGCCCCCGCGCGCTCGGCCACGTAGCGCGCCGCGTTGTTGCACGCGTTGTATCCGTGGCTGGTGATGACGACCCGGTCGCCGGCCTCGAGCTCGAACGAACGGAGCACGGAGTTCACGCCCTCGGTGGCGTTGCGGACGAAGGCGAGGTCCTCCGCGGGACACCCAAGGAACCCACCGAGACGCGCTCGCACCGCGTCCAGCTTCTCGTAGAGGCTGCGCTCCGGCGCGAGGTAGTGGATCGGGTCCCGCTCCATGGCGTCTCGCTCTCGGCGCTGGGCCTCGAGCACCACGCGCGGGGCAGCGCCGAAGGAGCCGTGGTTCAGGAAGGCGACCTCGGGGTCGAGGCCCCAGTGTCGGGCGAGCGTCTGGTTCATCGGGTCCAGGTGAGGTGAGCGATCAGGGGGACGTGGTCAGAGCAACGGTACGAGTCCATCCACGCCGCATGGACGGGGACGAGGCCCCGCACGAAGAGGCGGTCAAGGTGCAAGCGGTGGTCGAGGCCCAGGGTCTCGCGGGCCTTGCGCCCGGGCAGTCGGCCCTTGGTCCCCCCAGGGAAGTCCGGCGCCACCTCCTCCAGGTCGAGGGCATGGGCGAGGTCGCGCACGGCCCCCATGCGGCGGTCGTTCCAGGTGTTGAAGTCACCTGCGACCACCACCGGCCCGCTGATGTGGGCCACCCGCTCCCGCAGTTCATCGAGCTGCCGCGCGAGCTGACGGCCGGTGGGGTCGAAGTTCAGGCCGTGGACGTTCACCAGGCACAGCTCCCGCCCGTCGCTAAGGGGGAGCTGCGAAATCAACGCCGCCTTGGGCGTCAGGAGCCGCAGCTCACGCTCGGAGGAGCGGACCCTGTGGGCCGCGAGTGCCGGCGCGCGAGCGAGGGTCATCACGCCTTCCTCTGGGCCCATGAGGCCGCGGCGGAAGCTTGCGGCGTGGTGACCGGCGAACCCGGCAGGAAGCGGGAGGCCGGGGCGCGCCTCCTGGAGGGCCAGCACGTGGGGAGCCCGCTCCTCCACCAGGCGCGCGAGCTCCGCCGCGAGGCCTGAGTCGAGGGCCTTGTGGATGTTCCAAGAGACCACCCGAAGGTCCTCGCCCGTGCTGATGGACGAATCGGCGCCGCCCGCATGGGGACCGACCGGCGTCGCGTCGGCCTCACCCGGCATCACGACTCGTCTTGGGCTCCCTCGTCGGCGTCGCGCGCGCTAGCGGCCTTCTTGCGCGAGGGCGCCTTCTTGGAGGCCTTCTTCGCCGCCTTCTTCTTGGTGGCCTTCTTCTTGGTGGCCTTCTTCTTCTTCGACGCCTTCTTCTTCGCCTTCTTGGCGGGACCCTTCGCGCGACGATCGGCGAGCAACTCGGCTGCCCGATCGACGGTCAATTCCTCCACCGTGTCGCCCTTGCGCAGCGATGCGTTGTACTCGCCATCGGTGACATAGGGA
>Ga0102815_10002993_pt1 | contig 10179 bp, 9 predicted proteins | sample ColrivemetaGS759_FD_79113 | JGI IMG/M metagenome (GOLD analysis project Ga0102815, IMG submission 79113) | Estuarine microbial communities from the Columbia River estuary - Ebb tide ETM metaG S.759 | ecosystem: Environmental > Aquatic > Marine > Intertidal zone > Estuary | place: USA: Columbia...
ATTGTGCAATTCTTCTGACGATTCTACATATCTCACGTTGCCAAGGAGACAATATAGGAGAATGCTTTTCTATGAAGTATAACAAATTTTCTTCTGGCTCAGAAGGCCAAGTTCCGTCTTCTTTTTTTGCTTTTTTCTTTTCTTCTGGTAATGTACGCCATAAGTCATTTACTTGAGACTGTAAGTACTCACTTCTTGTACGTTGTTGTTCCATTTCTTCTCGTGTTGATATCTTATTCGGCCTCTTATACTTATTGATACTCTGGTATTGAATGGCATGACACGCATCTAATGTTTCTTCGACAATCTCAGTTCCATACTTTTCTTCACATTCTCTTATGTATCGTTTTGCAAACAGTAGATAATCTACAATAGCATCCGGTGATGTCCATTGCTTAAACAAATAGTTATTCTTAAAATAATGATTATGTCCAAAAGCGGCGTGAGCAATGACCAGCGCCTGTGTGGTCATTGAGTTTTCTTCCATAAGATAGTTTATACAAGGATTAGAGTTAATAACTAACTCATATGCTAATCCCATCTGTCCTGCACTATACTGTTTTTGATTTGAAATGAAACTTTTACCAAAACTCCAGTGATTGTACATTAATGGCATGCCAACACTTGAGTATGCATCTAACATTTGCTCTACTGTAATGATTTCAATCTGATTAGGAAAACAATCAAGGCCCATATCGTTAACTGCAATTTCTTCACACGCATCCATCATACGATACAATTTATCTGAATCCCAACTAGAACCGGTGTATATCAAATTACTCATTTTTTGCCTTGGCTTTTAAATATTTCTCTAAACACAGGATATATATCGAGTGTATCTTCAATATGTTTTGTTATAATGTTTTTATGGTTACCTTCTAATGATACATACTCCTGTAATAAGTTTCCAGTATTGTAATACCCGTGCCTCTTTTGTCCTACTTGAATATAACTAAAATATTGAGTTATTGGTAAAATATCTTTATCGATAACATTTAGAAGGTCTTCGTTGTCGTGTTCGAAATTGTCTCCATCACTTGCTTGTGCAAAATATATGTTCCATTCATTCGGAGAATATCGGTCATCTATAACTTTCTTTGCAAGTTTAAATGCACTTGACACCATTGTGCCACCATTTTCTTTATTATTAAAGAAGTCTTCTTCAGAACACTCTGTTGCTAAAATATGATGTCTAATGAATACACATTCTACTCTTTTATACTTACGAGATACAAACAAGTTAAGTAGCATAAAAAAGCGTTTTGCTAAATCTTTATGCTGTTCAGTCATACTTGCACTTACATCCATCACAAAGAATACAACTGCTTGTGATATTGGTGCTGGTTTCTTACTAAAATTGTTATATCGTAAATCTACTGGGTCTACAAACGAGACTGCATTTGCTCTAATACGCAGTCTGCTAATTTCTTCTTCAATCTCAACTCTACGCTCTTTGTCTTTACAGGTTTCTAACTCTGCTTCTAACTCTTTAATCTTTTTTAGTTTTGGACCTTTTAGAGCAATCTTACGACCAATAGAATTGACCATACTTTTCTCTAAGTTCATTTGTGCTGGATTGCCATCATTAGTATAACCACTGCGAGTAAGTTCAAATCTTTCGACTGCTTTATTTTCTTTAGAAATCATATGAGGAAGTTCTAGGTCTTCGAACAGGATATTAACAAATTCATCATTGCTTAATGCAAAGCCAAATTCATCTTCTCCTATACCCTCATTACTTGCTTCACTTTCACCACCACCTCCACCTTGACCGCTTGGTGGTTTCTGTAACAAATCTCCCTCGACAAAATCTTTGTTGCCTGGAAGAACTATATCACGTGAGCCTGATTGAGGATTATGTCCGAATTGTGGTTCATCGATACCCTTTCGAGTGATAACCACATCTTGTGATTCGCCAGAACCTTTAATTGTTCTGCCGCCTAATGATTCGTGTATACTTCTACGTATCTCTTGCTTAGTACGTTTAATAAATTTTTGTCTATTGTTAGAAGACTTTGAACCTGGATTCTTTCTTCTGTCAATTATTGTATTTGCCATTAAGTCTTCCCCTAGTTAGACTTCTGTACCCGCATATACCATTCTACTAATCGTTTAACTTGGCGGGCTGTATAACCCTTTTCTGTCATTCTATCTATGAAGTCATCGTGTTTAGATTGGTCTTCTTTAGTCTTCTTACTACCAAATGAAATAACTGGAAGTAATTCTTCTGTACCAGCGAACATTTTGTGTTCAATAACTTCTTTCATCTTTTCGTAAGCAGTCCAAGGAGGATTCTTGCCTTCATAGTTACTTCTTGCACGTAGTACCCAGTTTACAACTTCATTTCTGAAATCTTTTGGGTTGGCAATACCTGCAGGTTTTTCAATTTTTTCTAGTTCTTCATTGAGAACAGAACGGTCAAATAAGTTACCTGTGTCAGCATCTTTATAATCAATATTCTGAATCCAATGGTCAGCATAATCTAAGTATCTGTCAAATAAATTTTGGCCATATTCGTTATAACTTTCTAAGTATGCTTTTTGAATTTCTTTTCCAACTTGTTCTGCGTATTTGATACTTAAATGGTCTTTAATAAAACCTAATAACTGCTCTTCCATTTCTTCTGGAAATTGCTCACGTTTAATTGCAGTTTCTAGTACATACATTAGATGAACTGGGTCTGCCGCAATTTCTTCTGAGTCAAAGTTAAATGTCTGTGAAAGAATTTTGAATGCGAAACGAGTACTCATTCCATTCATTCCTTCGTCAACACCTGCTACATCTTTATACTCTTGCATACTTTTTGCTTTAGGGTCTACATCATGTAGGTTTTCACCATCATAAACTCTCATCTTGGCAGCCAAGTTCGAGTTCTTATGCTCTTTTAACCTTGAAAGGACTGAGAACTGTGACAACAAATCTAAAGTATGAGGCGCACATTTACTACTGTCTAGGCCTGACGAATCTAACATCTTCTTATAGATAGATGTTTCTTCGGTGGCTCGTAAACAATATGGCACTTTAACAATATATACTCTGTCTAAGAATGCTTCGTTGTTCTTATTGTTTCTGAATGTTTCCCATTCACTTTCATTTGAGTGTGCAACTACGATACCATTAAATGGAATTGCTGAAATACCTTCAGTTCCCATATAGTTACCTTCTTGTGTTGCCGTAAGTAGTGGATGCAAGACTTTAATTGGTGCCTTAAACATCTCTACGAATTCCATAATACCTTGATTACCTCGACATAATGCACCAGAGAATGCGTATGAATCTGGGTCATTTTGTGAGAAGTATTCTAATTTACGAATATCAGTTTTACCAACTAATGCTGAAATGTCCTGATTGTTATCATCACCTGGTTCAGTCTTCATAATACCGATTTGCTTCAATTTGGACGGGTACATTTTAACAACACTAAATTTTGAAATGTCACCTTCGTATTCATCTAATCTTTTAACTGCCCACGGTGATAATAGACCTGTAAGATAACGAGATGGAATACCAAATTCTTTTTCTGCATCTGCACCAAACTCTTTAGGGTCAAATAGCCCTAGTGGCGATTCAAATACTGGCGAAATCTCATCGCCTGCTTTCAGCACATACATTGGGTGCATTTGCATTAACTCTTTTAAACGTTCTGCTAATGATGATTTACCACCGCCAACTGGTCCTAGAAGGTATAATACTTGTTTCTTTTCTTCAAGTCCTTGTGCTGACTGTCTGAAGTAAGCAACTAATCTTTCGATTGCTTCTTCCATACCATAAAAATCTTCAAATGCTGGATAAACTTTAATTGTGCGATTTAAAAAGATACGGCTTAGCCTAGGAGTTGTGCTAGTATCAACTATATTTGGTTCACCAATTGCATCCAATAATCTTTCAGCGGCTGATGCATATGCTAACTCGTCTTTCTTACACAATGTAAGATAGTCAGACAATGACATTTCATCGTGTGATTTACTAGCATATGATTTTTCGAACTTTTTAATTAAACTCATCTTTATCCTCGTTGTTGTTAATTTTGTCTTACTATAGTAGTTATGCTTTTAAATCTCTGTCTCTTCTGTAGATGAATAAAACATTTTACCCACATTACCGTTAAAAGTATAGTGTCCTACATGGTCTAGTTTCACTAACGGGTCTAGCCATATATCACCGCCAAGTTCTTGCCATCTACGACAGAATGCATAATCTTCACTGAGATATCTATTTGTATCTTTTTCGTGCATTGTATCAAAAAATAGATATGTCCACTTGGCAAATTCTTCATCTAAATGTAAGTCGTTATTAAAATGCATTTCAGGATATGATTCTATCATTTTTTCAATGACACTTCGTTTGATAATCATAAATCCAGTACCCGCATCTTTAAGTTTGACCAAGCCACCTTGGATATCTAATCTGCGAGTTTTTGTTTCTTCATTGTAGTCCCATAAAGGATTAATTGCATAATTTGCCGCACAATCTTTTATGGCTCCCTCGTCTAATCCTCTTTCAATTGCATCTTTAATAGATGACCAATCTAATTCTTTTTTAGGATATGCTCCTACAATAACATCTTTATCGTGTTGCAACATATGTAGTATGTCTATTGCATCGAAATTTATGTCTGCATCGATAAACATCATATGAGTTGCTTCTGGATTAGACATAAAGTATGCTACCATATGGCATCTTGCACGAGATATTAAACTTTCGTTTGCTGATGTTGTCAAAGAATACGGAATATCATACTTAGTAAACATCATGTGGCCTTTAGTCCAAGACCTAAAATATGGTTCTGAAATTTGTCCCGCATAACAAGGTGTACAATAATGTACGTGGGTTTTCTTAATAAAATCTAAGTCAATATCTTTTCTATATTCTGCCAACTTATCTACTATTGCCATGTTTTACCTATTTTTCCTGTTGGTTGATTGCCGTCTTGTTTCGTCTCTCATTTTCTATCCATTTTTTCGCATAAGGATTTGAAGGTGGTCGTGAAAGAAATGCTGTAACATTTTTTTGAACTTTTTCAAAGTTTTTCTTTCTTTCTGGGTCTTCTAATCCGCCATTGTTATCAACGATTTGAAACTTTCCTTTACCAAACAACTGCTGAAACTTCATCATATTGTTTTGTACATCATTCCACATCCTTGAAACTTCTTCTGGCTTTAGAGTTCTTTCTCTATTCACGTTTCTTTCTTGTGCAATCTCTAAACTTGTATTCACAAAGACCATCATACATGAGTATCCCATTTTGACTAGTTTTTCTTTTGCAGTTGCTATCTTATTAATATCTCTACCTGTTCCGTCAATGATAATACCCAATCTGCCATCTAAGTACATTTGCTCTCTTTTAGCAGTTACTTCTTTTGCTCTACCTCGTATTTCTTGCCCTTGGTCAGAATAGATAACATCTGGGTCACCGTAATCTAATCCTGCTTTTTTCATCTTGTATTCGTAAACATCATCTGAATTGATAGGTCTTAGACCGCCACCTTTTAGAATTGGCGAATCTGCGATACGACTTTTGCCACTTCCTGGGCCACCAGCCATAAACACTGCTTTAAAGATATGAGGGTCATCTACTGCCTCTTCTACATTACTAATTATTTCATTTACTCGCACAACAGTACTCCCATTAAAATATGACTATAATTTATAGTATTTATCTGGATTTGTTGTTGATTTGACATATATGTAGTATAACAGTTTGCCAGGCAATTGTCAATACTATATTATGATTACTTAGGAAATACTTTGTCTTTTACACTTGACCAATAAGATTTGATTTCTTTTAGATTTTTTGTTGCTAAATTATATTTACGTGTTGCGGTAGGATTACCTGATGTTTTCCAACTGTTACTAAGTTTATCTTCAAGTGCCTGGTCAATTTTACCATCATCCGTAGAGTATTCAAAGTTATTTTTGTAATTCGTGTCTAATAGAGTCGTGACCGTTCTTCTGTCAGTACTTAACTTTTCAAGGAATTCTTTTAATCCAAGTTCAATATCTTTTTTATTCTGAAAACTACCAGTTTTAAGTAAGTTACGAATGTCACTAGATAAAGTGCCAACTGATTGAATGTATTCTTTCTGTTTAGGTGTCCAATAAGATTTTGCTTCATTGTATATCTTCGCTGTCTCTGGTTTCCACTGAATATACTTATTACCATCTGCTAAATTTTCGACTATTATATTCTCTGCAGGAATATATTTTGTATCACCTGCAAGAACTCCACTGTCAATAACCTCTTGTGCTTTATCAACTTGGGCTCTCAGTTTTGCTCTCTTCTTATCAATAATCTTAGACCCTTTATTAGTCAAGTAATGCTCATAATCCCGTGAGTTATATGACCAATATATTTTTGTATGTAGGTTTCTAGTTTTCTTTCCATCTTCAACTTCAGAATTTTCAATAGTTGTACCATCCTGTTTAATGACTTCATCTTTTCTGTAGTCTTTAGGGTCTTCGTCATCAGTGAATGGCGTTTGACTAACTCCAGGATTAAGTTCTGCTTGATTACGAGCAATTTGAAGCATTCTTTTGACCTCATCTTCGTCTGCTCTCGTATCTGTAGTAACTCCTACAATATCAGGATGTCGTGTGCCTAATGGCGCATTTAGGTCTTCGACTGCTTCTTTCATCGCTGGAGAACCAGTGTTTTCTAATACTTTCTTCTTACAAGGGTCAACCGCCGCACTGCCAAGAACTAATGCTAATGCTTTTCTTAGTAATTCGGCAGCCATATCGGCTAATGCATTAATTTCGTTTGCAATTTGAGTCGTTACATCTGCTATTGCGTTTATTACTTTTGCTACTAACCCAACGATAGCACCTAAGGCTTTAATTCCAACGCCCACAATTGCACTGATTACATCTGCAACAACACTGCCTGCTCCTGTAATAGCGGCTATAATACTTTGTATTAAAGATGTTATGCCAGAATCATTTAGTAAAGAAGTTATATCGCCAATTGCACCGTCAATAAAGTCCAGAGTGCCGTCAAATATACCAGCCAGAATTCCCATCAACTGATTAAAAGACGAACAAGGGTCTCCTTGTTCTCCAAATTGTTCATTCATTGATGCCAGTGCGTCTGCGTCTTGCATTGTCTGTGGAATATTTGCTGTTTGAGTATTCGTATGATTAGTCAAAGAATTATACATTCCAAGACCTAATGCAGTCAATCCTGCAATCTTTAGAAATTTTTCTAAATCTATATCAGTTTGAGATAGTACTCCTGCAAATATTAATGCTTTATCGGCATCACTAAATCCAGAAAATGCGTTAGTTAAACCTGCTACGCCATTAGTAGTACTAGTTACGCCTGATGATGAACCTAGTGCAGAAAGTAAAGCACTTCCATATGAACCTCTTGCTAGGTATGGATTACTAAAATTATTCGCATCCATCTCATTTGCTATTGAATTCAATGCTTTTTGTCTGTTAAACTGATGCTGTCTTGCCTCTAATTCTGCCATTTCAAGTGGTGTCAATTGAGATGTATTAAAAGCCTCGGAGTATTGTTTAGGAGTTAAATTTGTACCTGAGAATGTTAGATTACCTCCGCCGTTCGCTACAAATAATTGATATAGTCTTTCGATTTCCGCTTCACTAGCCATTGATTATCACCTTACTTGAACCTGAAATAATTACTACGCCACAAGAGTGACTGTCTCCTACTCTTCCTGCTGGTTGTCCATTTATATAAACATTATGAGAACCTTTTACTAATGGTGTAACATGTGGTACACATCCCCTTGCAGGTTGAGGAATACCGTGTGGTACTGTTTTATCAGTTACACGATATGCTGGTAAATTTTCAATAAGAACATCAGAACTTCCAGGTCCGCATTGCTCTGGCGAACACGGTACATGTGGTGATATTGGGTCAGTTGTTCTCGCGGCTTGTGGCATTATGTTATCAAGCCTCCTTTATCTGGAGTTATAATTGTTGATGTTGCTTGTATATATGAATCTGCTGTATCTTTTCTAGTCTTTAAAACTGAAATGATTTTATCAGACCTAAAATGTACATTATTCTCACTATCACCTGTTACAGTGAAAGTTTGAAACGCCGCACCTTTTGGTCCCATAGCAATCGTCAATGGCTTTGTAATAACTACATTAGAATCATCTTCAGCATCAAATTTTCCTAAGATTTCTTGACCTGTCTGTAAGTATAATGTTACTATATCACCTTTTTCATATTTCTTTTCTTTTAGCATTTTTATTTACCTGTTGTTGTTATATGTATTTATTTATGCACAAACTACGCACTTAATTATTTCCTATCTTTAAGGTGTGGTTCTATGTCTTTGTATGTCATTCGTTCCATAATATCTATGTCCCCTTTAATTTCTTCATACTTGTCTACTTTACCATTCTTTCGGTTAAGTACATACCCATCGACATACGCAACTAGGTATATTTCACCTTGTTGGGTGAGGTCTAAGATTAACCATAATTCGGGATTTTTATCTGGGTGTGAGTGCAACACTGTATAGAAACATCCTAATCCATTGCCACTATTTGTGTAAAAACCTTCACTGATATATTCCCATACATCAGGAAAAGTAGTTACATCATCATAATTGAATCCGTTTGCTGAATAAGGAAAGGTTTTCCACCAATTTACGATTTCTTGTAGTGTTGTTTGTTTTAACTCTTTTTTTAATTTTAATCGTAATTGGCGCCATTCGTAAAGCAATATTGCTTTATCTTGCATTTACATTGTCCATCTTTTTACAGTATATGATATTTCTGTTGTGAAGTTTGCATCTTGTGTGTAATTAATCTTTAGATTATCACCATCTATGACTGATGTGAACTCAATATTTGAAAACTCGTCTGCTTGTGCTATTAAATCGCCATCATCTTGCCAGATTTCTGTATTGTTATCTGTAAGTTTTGCTTGTGCAATTGCTGGAGTAACTGCCGCTCCGTTAATAACCTGAAGTCTGCCTACACGAACAAATGTTATTGCTGGTGATGTACCTACTTGCTTCAATGAGTAATCAATGAAGAATGAAGTAGAGTCTGTTTTAGCATATTTCAAAAATGTTCCAGATGTAGCGTTTAATTCTTTCTTAAATAAACTAGGACGTCTGCCGTCTGCTGAAGTGTGTGTTTGTAGATGCATATTAGCATATACTTGGCTGAAACTATTCTCTGTAAGAACCTCTACATTCTTTCTTTCACTAGCAAATATGTTTGCATAAAAATGGTCTACAGTATCGATTGCAGTACCGGTTCCTGTACCTACACCTGTTGCTGTAAATGTTGTGCCAATATTATTATCAGCGGCGCCTATTAATGTGAAGTCTGTTGTTCCGACAGTTTTTATTTTATATACTTTAGCATTAACAAATGCACCAGCAGTAATTACACCGTAAGTTGTCATAGCAGTGAGAAGTGCGGGAACATCAGATATGCTTCTGATGATTAAGTCTTCGTCTATTTCTAGTCCAGGCTCTGCTGTATGTTGATTTAAAAAAGTTTGAACGATTGATTGAGCGTTAGCAAAAGGGTCAAATATAATTTCATCAACTGACGCTGAAGTTCCAACATATAGTTGCTTAGAATCAGTAGTGTAGCCTAATTCACCAGCATCTAAAGTACTTGCTGATATCTCACTACGAAGACCACGTCTTAATAAAATTTTTACATTTGTTGCCATATTACACTCCCGTTATTACATGTATTTATCAAAATAGGCTTGGACTTTACCTGCCCACAATCTTGCATAACGTTCATACTCATCAGTGTCAACAACAAATTCTTGGTAGTTACCCATATTGTCTGCTTCTGCATCCCAGCCAATCATCATAATAACAATTGTTTTGATATCAGTGCCATAGATTTGATTATGGGCTTCGGCATATGCCGCACCTTGTAAAAAATAATCATCAATCCATTCTCGTTTCTTTGGTTTACGAGATGTTTTAAAGTCAATGATTGCTGGTTTGCCTTCATATACACCAACACAGTCTGTTGTGCCAGCGTAAAGACCAGGATAATATAATGGAACTTCTGTGCCCCATACTTCATCTACTTTAGATAGACCTTGCTCAATTACAATCTCTGACAATTCTCTTGCCATCTGATGTATCAGTTTTGAACCATTTGGTCTATCTTCTTCTAAGATATATTTTTCGAGGTGTAAGTGAACTTGTGTTCCAATACCAG
>Ga0102815_10002995_pt1 | contig 10177 bp, 9 predicted proteins | sample ColrivemetaGS759_FD_79113 | JGI IMG/M metagenome (GOLD analysis project Ga0102815, IMG submission 79113) | Estuarine microbial communities from the Columbia River estuary - Ebb tide ETM metaG S.759 | ecosystem: Environmental > Aquatic > Marine > Intertidal zone > Estuary | place: USA: Columbia...
GCTGAACCGCCTGCATGCAGGGCAAGGCCGCACCAGCAATTCCGCGCTGATGCAATCGGCGAGCTGATTTCGCCACGTGAGGGGGCCATCGCCCCCTCTTTTCGGCCCGTCTTTGCCGCGCAAATTCATCCGCAGAGTATTTTTAGCAAGATGAAGGCGGCAGGATCGGCACAATGACTGGAACGTGACGCCCATACTGGCAGATAAGCGCCTATAACTGGGCATACGACCCTTTACGCCAACACTCCACCAAGCCTATAACGACGCCGAATGCCTCCGCCTGTGCGGGGGTGTCGTGCTATTATATTGGAAAGCCGCGCAATGTTTGGACTCAGGGGCCTGTTTTCGTCGGATATGGCGATCGATTTGGGCACAGCGAATACGCTTGTCTATGTCAAAGGCCGGGGCATCATTTTGAATGAGCCTTCGGTTGTCGCCTATCACGTAAAAGACGGTCGTAAGCAAGTGCTGGCGGTTGGCGAAGACGCAAAGCTGATGTTGGGGCGCACGCCCGGTAGCATCGAGGCGATCCGCCCGATGCGTGACGGGGTGATCGCTGACTTTGACGTCGCCGAGGAAATGATCAAACATTTCATCCGCAAGGTGACCCGGCGCTCGACGTTTTCTAAGCCTAAGGTCATCGTTTGCGTGCCTTACGGGGCGACCCCGGTTGAGAAACGCGCGATCCGGCAGTCAGTTCTCTCGGCTGGCGCGCGGCGCGCTGGTCTGATCTCAGAACCTATCGCGGCGGCGATTGGGGCCGGGATGCCGATCACGGATCCGACCGGCTCGATGGTTGTTGATATCGGCGGTGGTACGACCGAGGTTGCGGTGCTGTCCTTGGGCGATATCGTTTATGCCCGTTCGGTGCGTGTCGGTGGTGACCGTATGGATGAGGCGATCATCAGCTATTTGCGCCGCCACCAGAACCTTTTGATCGGCGAATCCACCGCAGAGCGTATCAAAACCACCATCGGCACGGCGCGGATGCCCGACGATGGACGCGGCAAGGTCATGCAAATCCGGGGCCGCGATCTGTTGAACGGCGTGCCCAAGGAAATCGAGATCACCCAAGGCCAAGTTGCCGAGGCGCTGTCGGAAACCGTGCAGACGATCTGCGAGGCGGTGATGATCGCTTTGGAAACCACGCCACCCGATCTGGCCGCCGACATCGTCGACCGGGGCGTTATGCTGACCGGCGGCGGCGCGCTGCTGGGCGATCTGGATCTGGCGCTGCGTGAGCAGACGGGCCTCATCATCACCGTGGCCGACCAGTCGCTGAACTGCGTCGCGTTGGGCACCGGTAAAGCGCTGGAATACGAAAAACAGCTGCGCCACGCCATCGATTACGACAGCTGACCGAGAGGTCCGCCCATGTCCAACGACCGCACAAATGAGGCCGATTTTGCCCGCCCCGTCCGCCGCCTCGTGCTGGCGGTTCTGGCGATTTTGCTGTTGGGGCTGTTTTTACTGTGGCGCATCGACAGCCCCCGCATAGAGCGGTTCCGCACCGCCGTCGTCGACACGGTTGTGCCAAACATGGACTGGGCGATGGCCCCCGTCACCCGCGTCGGGCGCATGTTCGAGGATTTCCGCAGCTACGCCCGTATTTACGAACAAAACCAAGAGCTTCGCCGCGAGTTGCAGCAAATGCGCGCGTGGCGTGAGGCGGCGCTGCAACTGGAGCAGCGCAACGCGCAATTGCTGGATATGGCGCGGGTGCGGCTGGACCCTCAACTGACCCATGTGACGGGCGTTGTCATGGCCGATTCCGGCTCGCCTTACCGTCAGTCGGTGTTGCTGAATGTCGGGGCGCGGGACGGGATCGTCGATGGATGGGCGGTAATGGACGGGCTGGGGCTGGCCGGGCGCATTGCCGGGGTTGGCGACCGCTCGGCGCGGGTGATCTTGCTGACCGACTCTAACAGCCGCGTGCCGGTGATGGTGCAACCCTCGGGCCAGCGGGCTCTGTTGAGCGGCGACAACGGCCAAGTGCCAGTTCTGGAATTTATCGATAACGCAGATGCGCTGCGCCCTGGCGACCGGGTGGTCAGCGCCTCGGATGGCGGTGTTTTCCCGCCCGGCCTGCTGGTCGGTGAGGTCGTGCAGGGCAATGACGGACGCCTGCGGGTGATGCTGGCGGCGGATTACGGCAGGCTCGACTTTTTGCGGGTGCTTCGATCACGCCCGGCGGAACGCATAGAACAATCGGGCACCCTGTTGCGCCCCGTCGATGCCAGCGGCACGCCGTTGGACCCTGTCACCGGCCAACCCTTCGTGCCCGGCGCGCCCGAAGCCACGGGCGAGACCTTGACCGATACGGTCGCACCGGTGCCTGCATTGCCAACGCCCGGAGGCGCAGAACCTGCCGACGATCCGAACGCCCCCGGAGTCGCGAATGAATGAGTTCTGGCGCGTTGAAACACTGGCCAATCTAGGCCTCTGGTTGCTGATCGCGGCGCTTACGATCTTGGCGCGCATGCTACCCCTTTCCGTGCCCGCCGATGCATGGCCGCGCCCCGATCTGCTGCTGGCGTTGACCTTGGCATGGGTGCTGCGCCGCCCCGCGCATCTGCCCGCTATCGCCATCGCACTGGTCTTCTTGGCCGAGGATCTTTTCCTCATGCGCCCCCCCGGTCTTTGGGCGTTGATTGTGCTGTTCGGCTCTGAATTCCTGCGCCGTCGCCAATCTGTTGTGCGCGAGATGCATATCTTGCTGGAATGGGCGCTGGTGTCCTCGGTCATCGTGGCCATGTTCATCGCAAATCGGCTGGGTCTTATGATTGTGATGGTCCCACGGGTGCCGCTTGACTTGAGCCTTGCGAAACTTGTGTTCACACTGCTGTCTTATCCGCTGGTCGTCTGGGGGCTGCAAAGCGTGCTGCGTGTGCGCAAGCCAGCAACCGGCGAAGTTGATGATCTGGGACGCAAGGTATGAAACGCCAACCCAAAGAATCAGAAGAAAACTCCCGCGTGATTTCGCGGCGGGCGGCGCTGTTGGGTGGCGCGCAATTGGCCTTTGCGGGCGTTTTGGTGCTTCGGATGCGGTCGCTGCAACTGGGGCAATCGGATGAATATCGCCTGCTGGCCGAAGAAAACCGCATCAACATTCGCCTGTTGCCGCCCTCACGCGGGCTGGTGCTGGATCGCAACGGCGCGGTTTTGGCGGGCAATGTGCAGAATTACCGCATCGTCATGGTGCGCGAGGACGCCGGCGAAGCGCGCGAGGCGCTCGACCGTTTGGCGCAACTGATCCCGCTGAGTGCCGAAGATATCGACCGCGCCGAACGCGAAGTGATGCGCCATCGGCCCTTCGTGCCGGTGACGATCATCGACCAGCTGAACTGGGAAGAGGTCGCGCGAGTGGCCGCCAACGCCCCTGCCCTTCCTGGCATCACACCCGAGGTTGGCCTGACCCGGTTCTACCCCTTCGGCAAGGATTTTGCGCATTCGGTCGGCTATGTCGGCCCGGTGTCTGAGCGTGATCTTGCGGCGCGGGACAACCCCGACCCATTGCTGATGATCCCCCGGTTTCAGATCGGTAAAATCGGCGTCGAGCGCGAGTTGGAAGAGAACTTGCGCGGCAGTGCCGGGCATCGCCGCATCGAGGTGAACGCCGTGGGCCGCGAGATGCGCGAACTCGACCGCCAAGAGGGCGACCCCGGCGTCAATATCCAACTGACGCTGGATCGCCAATTGCAGGCGTTCAGCCTTGCGCGGCTGGGTGACGAAAGCGCCTCGGCGGTGGTGATGGACATCCCGACCGGGAACATCCTTGCGCTGGCCTCGACCCCATCCTTCGACCCCAATTTGTTCGTGCGCGGCATCTCGGTTGCCGATTACGCGGGCCTGCGCGACAGCGATCACCGGCCAATGTCGAACAAAACCGTGCAGGGTGCTTATCCGCCGGGCTCGACGTTCAAAATGGTCACCGCTTTGGCCGCCTATGAAGACGGGTTGGCAACCCCGGACGAGCGCATCTTCTGCCCCGGTCACGTTGAAATCAGCGGGCGGCGGTTCCACTGCTGGAACCGGGGCGGGCATGGTCGCGTGAATTTGACCTCGGCCTTGGCCGAAAGCTGCGATATCTATTTTTATGAAATGGCCCAACGGGTTGGCATTGAGCGCATCAACGCGATGGCCAGCCGTCTGGGGCTGGGCGAGCGTTATGACCTGCCGCTGTCTGGCGTCTCAAGCGGCTTGAACCCCTCACGCGAATGGAAGCGCGAGCGGCGCGATGCGGAGTGGGTCGTCGGCGACACGATCAACGCCTCGATTGGGCAAGGGTTCGTTCTGACCACGCCGCTGCAATTGGCGGTGATGACCGCGCGGCTGGCAACGAACCGGGCGATCCTGCCGCGTTTGGTGCATACCATCGACGACGTGGAACAACCGATCCCCGAGCAACCCTCGCTGGGTCTGTCGGCGGCGGCTTTGGCGCAAGTGCGGCGCGGGATGTGGGAGGTGTCGAACTCCAATCGCGGGACGGCCTATTCCTCGCGCATTGTCGATCCGGCGCTGCGGATGGCCGGAAAAACGGGCACCAGCCAAGTGTTCTCGATCACCACGGCCGAGCGTGAATCGGGCATCCGGCGGCAAGACCAGCTGCCATGGAACCGCCGCGACCATGCGCTCTTCGTCGCCTTCGCCCCCGATACCGACCCGCGTTATGCCGTGTCGATTGTCGTTGAACATGGCGGCGGCGGCTCGTCGGTCGCGGCCCCCATCGCGCGCGACATTATTCTGGCGGCGCAAAACGGTGGCCTGCCTCCTGTCGAGGCCTATCCCACCTCGCAGCGCAATCGCATTGAGTCGATGATCCGCACGATCAGCGATCAAATCGGCCCCGCCGCCGAGCCTATGACAGGCCGGAGCCGCGCATGAGTTATCTTGAATACAACGTCAAACACACGCCGACCGGCCTCGCAAAAGTCTTGCATATCAACTGGGCCTTGGTGGTCTTGCTGACGGCCGTCGCCTGCGTTGGGTTCCTGCAACTATATTCCGTCGCAGGTGGCGATTTCGAACGCTGGGCCGAGCCGCAAATGCAGCGTTTCGGTCTGGCAATGGCCGCGATGTTCGTGGTCGGCTTCGTGCCCCTGTGGTTCTGGCGCAGTATGGCGGCGATGGGCTATGCCGCCTCGGTGATCTTGCTCTTGGGCGTCGAGTTCTTCGGCTCGGTCGGCATGGGCGCACAGCGCTGGCTGGAAATCGGGCCGATCCGCCTGCAACCCTCGGAAATGACGAAAATCACCGTCATCATGGCGATGGCCGCCTATTACGACTGGCTCGATCCACGCCGCGTGTCGAATATTTTCTATGTCGGGCTTGCGGTCGCCATGATCGCGATTCCGGCGTTTTTGGTGCTCAGACAACCTGACCTGGGCACCGCCCTGTTGATCCTTGGCGGCGGCGGCATGGTGATGTTTTTCGCCGGTGTCAGCCTGTGGTATTTCGGCGGAGTGACGGCGGCGGGCATCGGGTTGATCACACTGGTCTTCACCTCGCGCGGGACCGATTGGCAATTGCTGCGCGACTATCAATTTCGCCGGATTGACGCGTTTCTGGACCCGACGCTGGACCCGCTGGGCAGCTCGTATCACATCAATCAGGCGATGATCGCGCTGGGGTCTGGCGGCTGGTCTGGCCGTGGGTTCATGCAAGGCACGCAGTCGCGCCTGAACTTCCTGCCAGAGAAACACACCGATTTCATCTTCAACACACTGGCCGAGGAATTTGGCTTTGTCGGCGGCATATTCTTGCTGGCGCTTTACATCGCGATTTTGGTGACCTGCGTGATCGCAGCGCTGCAAGCCAAGAACCGCTTTGCCTCGCTCTTAATCCTTGGCATCGCAGGCAACTTCTTTTTGTATTTCTCGGTGAATATGGCGATGGTCATGGGGCTGGCCCCGGTGGTCGGCGTACCCCTTCCCTTGGTGTCCTATGGAGGCTCGGCAATGCTGATGATCCTGATCGGCTTCGGCCTTGTGCAAAGCGCCTGTGTGCATCGCCCGCGTGAACGGCCATGACCACGATCCTGTTTGCCGCTGGCGATAGGAACTGGCCCGCGTGGGAGGGTCCGTTGCGCGAGGCTCTGGCCGAGGCTGGCATCGAGGCAAACCTGACGCAGCGCTGTGATCCCGCCGAGGCCGACGCGCTGATTTACGCCCCTAAAGGCGACACTCCCAAGGATTTCACGCCCTTCATCAACTGCCGTTTGGTGCAGAGCCTTTGGGCCGGGGTTGAGCAGATCGTGACCATCCCGACCCTGACGCAACCGCTGTGCCGCATGGTCGATCCCGGGCTGACGCAGGGCATGGTGGAATATGTCGCGGGCCACGTGTTGCGGGCGCATTTGGGGCTTGATGCGATCATGAATGCGCAAGACGGCACATGGGCTCCGGTGATCCCGCCGCTGGCCTCCCAGCGCCGGGTGGCGATGCTGGGGCTTGGGGCTTTGGGTGCGGCCTGCGGGCAGGCTTTGGCGGCGCTAGGCTTCAATGTCTTGGGCTGGAGCCGGTCGGAAAAATCGCTGGACGCCATCACCTGTTACCACGGCAAGGCAGGTCTGCGCGCGGTCTTGGAACAGGCAAACATCGTTGTCACGCTGTTGCCCGCCACCGCCGCGACTGAGAACTTGCTGAACGCGGAAACCTTGGCCCTGCTGCCACGGGGCGCCTCAATCATTAACCCCGGCCGCGGGACGTTGATCGACGATGACGCCTTGTTGGCGGCGCTGGACACCGGCCAGATCGCGCAGGCCACATTAGACGTGTTCCGCACAGAGCCCTTGCCACCCGCGCACCCCTATTGGGCACACCCACGCGTCACCGTAACACCGCATATCGCGGCCGATACACGCCCGGTCACAGCCGCGCGCGTGGTCGCCGAGAACCTGCGCCGGATGCTGGCCAATGAGCCACTGCTGAACCGCGTTGATCGCGACGCGGGTTACTGATGGAGATCGCGATTGTCGGCGCGGGTATCATTGGCTTGACCGCAGCACATCGGCTCGCGGCGGCGGGTCATGCGGTGACGATCATCGCCCCGCGCTCTGAGGCGCATATGTCCTCGACCGGGAACGCCAGCACCGTCGCGGCCTATGCCGTGGACCCGGTTGGCACGCCCGATGTGCTGCGCGACCTGCCGCGTTTGCTGTTCAACCGTCAAAGCCCGCTGGCCATTCATCGCCCCTCAGCCCTGTCGCTGACGCCGTGGCTGCTGCGCTTTCTGCGCCAGTCCTTGCCCGGCGCCGCGCAGCGCAATCGTCAGGCTTTGGCCGCGTTGCTGCACGGCGTCGAGGGCGCGTGGCGCGACTTGGCGGGTGCCGTGGGTGGCGCGGATTTGATCCGCGAAACAGGTGCGATTTATGCCTATGACACGCCAGACGCGGTTCAATCAGCCCAACGATCCTTGAGCAAGCGCAGCGCCTTGGGCGTCGCCGTTGAGATGTTGGACCGCGAAACGCTTGAGGCCGCAGAGCCGGGGTTGTCCAAGGGTCGCTTCGCCGGGGGCGCGCTGTTTCCGGGCACGCAATGGATGACTGACTCAGGGCTCATGTTGGCGCGGATCGACGCGGCACAACAGGCCGACCGGGTCGAGGCCCGTGTCACCGCACTGTCGCCAAAGGGCGCGGGCTGGCGGTTGACGCTGGACACCGGGCGCACGCTGAATACGCAAGCGGTTGTTGTCGCGGCGGGCGCTTGGTCCACGCGATTGCTGCGGCCCTTGGGGTTGCGCATCCCGCTGACGACCGAGCGCGGCTATCATCTGGAATTCGATATGGATGACACGGCCCTGCCGGTCACGCGCCCCGTTTGCCCAACCACGCATGGGTTTTATTTCACGCCTTTGACCGGGCGGCTCAGGGTGGCGGGCACGGTCGAACTGGGGGGTGTTGGTGCCGCCCCCTCACCCCATCGCTGGGACGTGTTGGACGCAGCCGCGCGCACGGTGTTCCCCGATCTCGCGCCGCCCTCGCGCCGGTGGATGGGTTTGCGCCCGTCGATGCCCGACAGCCTGCCCGTCATCGGCACGGCGCAACCCGGCTTGGTCTTGGCCTTTGGTCACGGGCATATCGGCCTGACCTTGGCCCCGCGAACGGCAGACTTGGTCGAAGGGGCGCTGCGGGGCAAACCCGTGCCCGATGCCGTCAGCCCCGCCCGGTTCTCGCGGCCTTAACAACGCGCATAACGGCCCCCAGTGCTAAGAACCCGGCAAAGAAAGCCGCCGCTGCGGTGACAATGCTGGGGCCGGTCGGCGTGTCGAGCTGTAGCGACGCCACCAACCCGACGATCACCGCCAGTACCGCTAGGATCACCGACGCAACCGCCATCACCTCAGGCGAGCGGGAGAAAACCCGCGCCGAGGCTGGCGGCACAATCAACATCGCCGCGATCAGCAATGCACCCACAACTTTGAGCCCCACAGCGACCGTCACCGCCAAAGCCAGCGTCAGGATCAGGCGTTCGCGCGCCGGGTTCATGCCAAGGCTGAGAGCCAGATCTTCGCTGATGGTGGTGGTCAACAACCCCTCCCATCGCCAGATCAACAACCCAAGAACCAAACCCGCGCCCGCCGCCATGACCCATAAATCCGCCGTGGTCACGGTCAGGATATCGCCGAACAAATAGGCCGTCAGGTCAACCCGCACGCCGGGCAAAAACGACACCGCGACAAGCCCTAAGGCCAGCGCGGAATGCGCCAGAACGCCCAAGGTCGTATCCATCGCCCAGCCCCGGCCCGCCAGCGCCGCGACGATCACCGCCATCGCCAGCGCCGTTGCCAGCGTGCCCGCGAAAACCGAGACATCAAAGGCCAGCGCCAAAGCCACGCCAAGGATCGCGGCATGCGCTGTGGCATCGCCGAAATACGCCATGCGCCGCCAGACCACGAAGCACCCCAGTGGCCCCGCCGCCACCGCGACCAATATTCCCGCGATCAAGGCGCGCAGAATGAAATCATCAATGATCATGGTCGCAGGCCTCGGAGTGTTCGTGGGAATGCTCATGCGTGTGTTCGGGATGATCTGCGCCGTGATCGTGGTGATGCTGATAAAGCGCCAGCGCGCCACCCGTACCAAGCCCGAATAACGCGCGATATTCGGGCGCGTTCGACACCACCGAGGGGGTGCCCTCGCAGCAAATATGCCCGTTGAGGCAAATCACCCGGTCCGAGGCGCTCATCACCACGTGTAAATCGTGACTGACCGAGAGAACCGCGCAGCCGATCTCGCGGCGCACATCCTCAATCAGCCGGTAAAACGCGGCGGTGCCCGGTTGATCCAGCCCCTGCGTCGGCTCATCCAGCACCAGAATTTGCGGGTTACCCGCCAGCGCGCGCGCCAGCAAAACGCGTTGGAATTGTCCGCCCGACAGCGTCGCAAGCTCACGCTGCGCGAGCTCTGGCACCCCGGTGCGCGCCAGCAAAGCCGTGACCTGCACATCACTGAGCCGACGGTTCAGCCGCAAAAACCGCGCCACCGTCAGCGGCAAATTGGGATCGAGGTGCAGCTTTTGCGGCACATATCCGATCGCCAAGCCGCGGGCCTGCGTGACGGTGCCAGAGGCAGGTTTAATCATGCCCAAAAGTGCGCGCACCAAAGTGGATTTGCCAGAGCCATTCGGCCCAACAATGGTGACAATCTCGCCGGGGTTCAGCGTGAAATTCACATGCCGCAAGACCGGGGCCGCGCGACCATAGGCGACCGTCAACCCCTCGGCCCGGATCAAAGGCTCGGTCATTCCGCGCCCCCGTCTCGGCACGCCGGGCACAGGCCCAGCGCCTCGATGCTTGTGCGTTCGACCGTGAAGCCCGCGCTATTGGCCTCCAACACCGCGCGCAACGGTTCCGCCGGAATTTCCGCCACCAGATTGCAGCCCCGACAGATCAAAAATGCCGCATGATGATCCTCGCCCGGATGCGCGCAAGCAGTGAACGCGTTCAGCCGCCGGATGCGATGCGCCAGCCCATTGTCCACGAGGAACTCCAAGGCGCGATAGGCGACCGGGGGCTGATGCCCAAACCCATCCGCCGCCAGCCGTTCCAGCACATCATAGGCCCCCATCGCGCCGTGACGTTCCAACAAAATCTCCAGCGTGCGCCGCAGTACCGGGGTCAGCCGCAATCCGCGATCCGCGATCACGGCCTCGGCGCTGGACATAGCACCTTGAATGCA
>Ga0102815_10002996_pt1 | contig 10176 bp, 8 predicted proteins | sample ColrivemetaGS759_FD_79113 | JGI IMG/M metagenome (GOLD analysis project Ga0102815, IMG submission 79113) | Estuarine microbial communities from the Columbia River estuary - Ebb tide ETM metaG S.759 | ecosystem: Environmental > Aquatic > Marine > Intertidal zone > Estuary | place: USA: Columbia...
ATCTGCCAATACGCTCTGGCTTTGCATGAACCTATGAAAAATTGGCTGAATTTCGATTCATCGCCATATTCTTGCGGGTATTCCGAGCATTTAACGGTGACAACACGGTGAGCCGCGACTGCTTGCACAACGGTGACAACGGCCCCAGCAGGTAATTCGCTACCGCGTAACCCGTACAAATATATATCTAAAATCATATGGAGAAATGGTGGAGCCAAGGGGAGTCGAACCCCTGACCTCTTGCATGCCATGGGCGAAATCCATTTGTGAGATGGTTTGAGGAGATTGAAGCCAAATGAAGGTAATTCGAGGAAACGGTAGGTTGAAGCTTAGTTTCGTGAGAATATTGAAAGTTCGATTCTGATGAAACTTCGTGGATCCTTGTTGGATTTCGTGGCGGTGACCGAACGGTGACCGGAAGTTCCAACTGTCTACTAAGTTATCGTTATAGGTGGTTGTTTGAGTATTTCGCTTCGCAAGGGCCAACACCTTGTTTTATTTACGATTTCATCTTACGTAATTGGAAATGCGTGGATACAAGTAAAGTACCCTTTGTTTCTATTACGTCGAGAAACATACAAAGATATCCAATCTGTATCCACCTTTCCTACGCATACGCCAATATACTGATTAAATTTAGAAAATAACTGAAGAGTTGAGTGACTAATCAAACCACCGTATGGCTTTCGAAGCGCCTTTTTCGCAAGACGTTCCTGAGAAATGCCCTCGTAAAACTTTGATTTTTTTGGATTTTTTGTATTTGCGCTGTGCCGCTCTGGGAATTCATACTGAATTCGCGTCCATGCTTCAACGCGTTTGTAGGTCGACAATGGATTCCGAAACAAAAGGCCTTGTTCATACATTAGGAGATCGACCTCTTCTTTGCTTGTGCACAATAAATTCTTCTGAGACCCAATCAGATAAGCACACTTGTGAAGTGGTTTGAGCAGGCACAAGAACTCTTGTTCCGCTTCCAGTAAAGACAGTTCATCAACATATTGTTTCACATGATGCCCCCAGTGCCGCTCCGTCGACACTCCATAAATACGTTTCATGTCGGAGGTTTTCTTGGTTATACCGTCTGCCAAAGCTTTAAGAGACTTTAATCTTTCAGACCGAGAGGTTTGTTTTATTGCAAGCTGTAACAGTTCCCGAAGTGTTAATTTGCGATCCCTCATGTATCATTTGTCCTCTCTTTGGCCATGACCTACGCCCCTAAAACTCCTCCAGATTTGTGTATTGTTCGCACAGCAATGGGACGGACAAATGAAGGCACGATTCACAGACGAACAGATCATTGGGATTATCAAAGAGCAGGAATTTGGTGAGAAGACCGCCGATGTATGTCGGCGGCACGGGATCAGCTTGCCGTTCTCGTCCTCAAGCGCTCGAAGCCGCTTGGCATCCCAGGGTTCCATGCCGTTGCAAAACTCAAGTCAGTTGCCGTGTTGACCTGAACCTGATTGACACCATCAATGGCATATTCGTTGGGGTCCTAAACGGAGAAAACCTTTGAGCGAGTTTGATTGAGATGTTGGAGAGCGGCATAGAGTGTTGTAGTTTTACCACTGCCCGCGGGGCCGGTCGCCGATTACAGATACTTCTGGATTGGAAAATGGCCAACAATCCACGACACAAATCGTCTGGTCCGGCCTGCATCTGGCTCAACCCACATCTCTGTCGGCACGCCTTCGTGCATCACAGTCCACCGAATAGCGCGGCCCACCTTCGAGAGGTGATAGGCCTGTTCCGGTGATGATACCGTATCAAACATAGCCTTCAATTCGGCCAATAGCGGAGCCCCCTCAAAATGCAGCCCCAGTTCTGTGTTTAAATAGGCCGACCGCAGGTCAAAGTTTAGCGATCCTACAATGCCTTGCTGCCCGTCAATCATAAAGACTTTGGAGTGCAGAACATCGCGTTTGCGACCTGCTAGGGCTGGCCTTGAAAACTCAAAAACGCGCCCGCCGGCCGCCAGCATAGGACCTCTGTAATAGCGATAAGCGCCATGGACAGTTATGAGGTCCGTTGCAGCAAGCGCATTAGTGACTAGCGAGATATTGACCCCGCGGGCCACAAGCTCGGTGAGCCCACTAAGCCCGACAGCGCCCGGCACAAAATAGGGGGTAATCAGTTGAACCTCAGCCTTGGCTGCCTCCAGAATTGAGATGATTTCTGTGTCTATCCAAGGCGCAGTGTGCACATCATATGCCTTATCTGGCGGATCGGCTAAAAGTTTCACCTTATCTGTCCAATAAAGACGCTCAGTTAGAAATTTGCCAGGTGTTCGTCCTTGCTGCACTTTCTCAATAAATCTGAGCGACGCAGATGAGCCAATGTGGCGCGCCCGTCGCTTGCGAAAGGCGGTGCGGTTTACCCGAAACCCTGGCCATAGTGAAACAATGGGCAAGGACAGGCCAAGGTTCCAATAGCTGTCAAACACAGCGGATACATCGGATACTTTTGGGCCGACCAGCATTACATCCGCATCGACCGACATGCGGATGTCTTCGTCTGTGCCAAAATAAGTATCGCCGATATTACGACCGCCGATAATTGCCAAACGCCCATCGGCAATCCAGAGTTTTCCGTGCATACGCCTGTTGAAGCGTGCCAATCCCAAAATCATTTCGGCCATGCGCCGGAATGCCTGACCACGATTTCGCGTCGGATTGAACAGGCGCACCTCGATCAATGGGTGCTGAGTCAGGGCCAGAAACGTACGGTCAAACCCTTGCACGTTCACATCATCTAGCAGGAGCCGAATGCGCACGCCACGGTTTGCCGCCCTTATGAGCGCGTCAATCAGCAACCATCCAGAAACGTCCGTGCTCCAGATATAATACATCAGATCAAGGCTGCGACCTGCCTGATCAGCCGAAAATTTGCGCGCCGCATATGCATCGGTATTGTCCAACAGCAGCTTCAGGCCACTTTTGCTAGGGTTAACTTTTTCCAAAGGAGCAAGCAGCACATCAAGCGGGGTAGCGGGTTCGATACAGGGCAATGATGAGGAAGCCAGCCCTCGCGATTTGAGCAAAAACCGTCGATACGAGCGGTGCGCCAATAAAGATGCAACGATCAGGAGCGCCATCGCCGCTGCACACCAGGCAAAGACGATCAGGATTTTAACGATCATGCCGGGTCTACTCTTACATTTGGAGCAAATCGCAATGTTGCTTTAATAGGCAAATGGTCTGAAGCGCGCCGCGACAACATGGTGTCATGGATGGCAATATCCAGCAATTCTTCATGCGGTGAAACCATCATACGGTCCAGAGCCAGCAGCGGATAACGTGACGGAAAGCTGGGGCGCGGCGACGCAACTACAAACTGTTTCTCAAAGGCTTTGAAGGCGCCGCCGACTCGTCGCCATTCATTCAAATCTCCCATCAACAATGTTGGGCGGCCCTTTAGCGCGCTGATCTTGTAAAGCAATTCCCTAGCTTGCGCCAATCGGGAGGACGCTAGCAGCCCAAAATGTGCGTTTACGACGCGCAACTTTTGTCCGGCGATGACCAGATCAGTCACCATCGCCCCGCGCGGTTCTAGCCCCGGCAGGATGAGTTGATGCACCTCTTGCACCAGCGCATTTCGCACCAGCAATAAATTCCCATGCCAACCATGCGCTTCGCCGACACCGTCAAGTGGAACGGCGATCAACCCCAGATCGCGACGAATACTGTCTAGATCCAGCAGCCCGGTGCGGGTGCCAAAGCGCGAATCTGCTTCTTGCAGCGCCAAGATATCCGCGCCGATTTCCGCAATAACGGCTGCGGTGCGCTCAAGGTCGCGGCGACGGTCGGTGCCAACACCCTTATGGATATTATAAGACGCTACAGACAGGTCGAGCTGTGTGGTCATGGCTTACACTTCAGCCAAGTGCTGCCATTAAGCTGGCTGATGGTCCAAACGAGCAAGAAGCCCATCGGCTGCATTGCCATGTTTAGCTTTGCGACGACGGTCCCGGACCTGCACACTGTTGACCAAACTGTCGCGGTCTGAGTGTTCGAGTTCAATTTCACGTTCATCCTATTATCGGGGGCAATCGCCAGCACATGCCACGTCCGAAACCATGTAATAACCTCGTATTTTTTTCCAGCCGATCATAGGTGCTCGCAAGACTATTAGCCCAAGCATTTTGCCGCGTCATTGATACAGCTTGGCCCAAACGGAGCCCAGTTGCGCGGTTCGATTCATCATCGCGTTTGCAAAGCGATTTGGATGCTGCTGCGCAGATCAGATGGAAGAGATTCGATTGCACGCGACAAGATTGCTAATTCGTTTCGCGCAGTATGAAGCTGATCGAGCAGTGAGATCACCACACCCAATGCACTTTCATCTAGATCGAGATCTTGTGACAGATCGCAAAGAAGTTCCAGTCTTGCGATGTCTATGGGACGAAAGATGAAGCCTACATCAGCCTGTTGCGGCTTGACGAGTTCGAATTCCATGAACCGGACGAGTTGGTTGCGGGTCAGTCGGGTCACGGTGATGATGACCTCGTCTTCGGAAAAATAGTCCTTCATGTCTCGGCGTCCTTAAGCAAGTCGGCCCGTGGGTCGAAGTTATGGGACTTGCGCCACTCGGTCAGGAAATCACGCAAGCTATCGTCAATATCGGATGGCACAACGATTTTGAGCGCGACAAGCTGATCCCCTGATGTTTTGCGACCTGCTCGGGTGACACCGCGGCCACGCAATCGCATGACACGGTCCGCCTTAACCCCCTGCGGGATGGTCAGCCCGACTGGCCCGTCAATTGTTGGCGCAGTTACTTTGCCGCCAAGAATAGCTTCGTCAAAGGTAATGGGCAGCGTCATCAAGATATCGTCGCCCTCGCGTCGGAAAACTGGATGTGCGCGCAGTGAGATGGTAATTAACGCATCCCCAGCAGCCCCTCCGCCGTAGCCCGGTGCGCCCTTGCCGCGAAGCCGCAGGGTTTGACCGTCCTCGGTGCCTTGGGGAATCTTGACCATAATATTTTGGCCGTCCGGCAAGGTGATATAGGTTTCGGCACCGCGCACGGCATCCATAAATGGCACCACAAGGGTATATCGAGTGTGACCACCGGTGGCCACGAAGCCTTGCTCGCTAAATCTATCGCCGCCAGATGCGCGGCCGCGATTGCGCAGAATCTCGGCAAAAAAATCGGCCGGATCGGCGTCCGACCCAAACCCACGCCCTTGTTGATAGGCATTGTCCGGAGCACCAGCGAAATCCCGATAGTATTGCCGCTGCGGTTGTTCGATACCCATATTGTCAATTTCGCCAGCGTCAAATCGTGCGCGGGTTTCTGGATCTTTCAGAATGTCATAGGCAGCGGATATCGCCTTAAACCGTGACTCGGCACCGGAATCATCAGGGTGCAAGTCCGGATGACTGGTGCGGACAAGCTTGCGATAGGCTTTCTTAATGTCCTCCGCAGTCGCCTTCTTAGATAGGCCAAGGGCCTCATAAGGATCGTTGCCCATCAAACAGCCTATTGGGTTAAGTGGCCTTTAGTCCGGTAGATTCCTGCCAGAGTGCTAAAGTTAATATCTCCTAACGTTCAAGGACTTGTCCCTGATCCAGATCAATGCGCTGACAGTGCTGCGGGCCTAAACCACATCGAAGAGATTAGGACCGCCCTTAAATCTGTGCGGCTAGACTGTTACCCCGCCAAAGGATTACACGATGCCACCGCCAAAAAAGGGACCTCTCCTCGCCGAGGAGATTGCACACAATACAGCCGGTACTGCAGTGCCAGAGATCGGCGCGCATCCGGTTCCAGCTCTGCGGGCAACAGCGGGGGGCAGGTACCCTGAAACGGGCAAACGCAGCCGTCGTTTCTGGTTATGGATATCGGGTGGTATACTGGTGGCCGGAATAGGGATGGCGTTGTATTTTCAACCATGGGTCGCCAAGACGACCGCGGTCTCGCTCGAGACAGTGGCCCTTGGCCCAGTGACGCGCGTGCTGGCCGTCAACGGGCGAATAGCGTCACTGCGGTCGGTAGATATGCGCCCGCTGGTCAGTGGAACCTTGGCCGAGGTACGGGTGGCTGAGGGTGATGTTGTCCAGTCAGGCGATGACCTCGCTTCGCTCGACACATCGGCACAACAAGCGGTCGTTCGCCATGCGCTGGCGGGGTTGGACGCCGCACTCGTTCTTCAAGACGAAGCACGTGCAACCGTGGTGCGAACCGAAACATTGGGCGCCCTAGTTGCCCGTACAGTGCTCGAGGATGCAACGCGGGCGGCACAGTCTGCCGCCCAAGAGGTGGCTCGCATGACAGCGTTATTCGATCAAGCACAGATTCAACTGGGCAAATTTACGATCTACGCCCCGATGGCCGGAACCGTGTTAACGTTGAACGCTGATCCGGGCCAAGCTGTAGATCTTTCAACCGTATTGATGACAATTGCAGACCTTGGCTCGTTGATAGTCGAAACGGATGTGGATGAGACTTACGCCACTCAAATTCGCGTTAGCCAGCCTGTCGCCTTGCAATTGGCAGGCGAAACAACGGTGCGACAGGGCACCGTCATCTTCGTTTCGCAGCGGGTCGATGAAGCTACGGGTGGACTGGCGGTCAAACTGGCATTCGATATGCCAGTGGTTGCACCCATTGGTCTAACTGTAACTGCCAACATTATTGTAGACAGCCGCGCAGCAGCGATGACGGTGCCCCGCGCCGCGATCACTGTCGATGGGCAAGGGCCAGCGGTCTATATCGTGGCCTCAGGTATCGCGCATCGCAGGGCAGTATCGGTCATTGATTGGCCCGCGGCGCGGCTAATCGTGACCGATGGGCTTGTCCTTGGCGATATGGTGATTGAAGACGCCGCGGGTATCACTGAAGGATTGGCAGTGTCCGAGGCCCAACCCTGATGCTGTATGCGCTGAAGATCGCCACCCGCTACCTGTCCGCCAGCAAAGCGCAGACGGCGCTTTTGGTATTTGGGGTCGCGGTGGGCGTGTTCATCTTTATTTTTATGTCAGCGCTGATCGGTGGGCTGGCCGAATTTATCCTATCGCGTACGGTCGGTGATATCAGTCACATCACCATAAAGGCAGAGGTGGCGGACCCGGCGATTTTGATATCGCCTGAAGGGCAGATTCTGTCCATCACTGAGAAAGGTCGTATACGCTCTGCCACACTGAATGACGCAGCAATCTATGCGCCGTTGATCGAGAGTTTGCCCGGTGTCATTGCCGTATCACCGCAGATCACTGGAGTTGCATTCCTGACACGTGGGGCGCAGGTGGCGCAGGTCAACGTATCGGGGGTGGATCCAGGCCGCGAATCTGCGATTCTGAACCTAAGTGGCTATATGGTCCAAGGGTCGCACCGGCTTGGGTCAGGATTGATTGTGTTGGGGCAAACTTTGGCTGATGATTTGTCTTTGCGGCTTGGTCAAACATTGCGCCTGCAATCTTCCGCCGGGGTTTCCTCGGTGCTTATACTCAGCGGAATATACAAGACTGGCAATGGTATGCTGGATGGCAGCAACATCTATGTCAGCCTGGCCACGGCGCGGACGCTATTTGCCCTGCCGCAGGGCGTGACCCGGATCGAGATCAAATTGAGCGATCTGAACGCAGCTGATGCGACCGCGCTGCGGATCCGGGCTTTGACGGGACTTGACGCTGTGCCTTGGACCGACGGGGCGGAACAATTAATGGAGGCGCTGGACGCGCAAGCGCAGACTGGGTATTTTTTAAAAAGCTTTGCGCTGATCACCATAGTGATCGGAGTTGCCTCGGCGCTGTTGCTATCGACATACCGCCGGCGCCCCGAGATTGGAATTATGCGTGCGATGGGCGCCGGTCGCGGTTTTGTTGTCTTCGTCTTTGTTGCACAGGGTGCGATAATTGGGCTGTTGGGCGGGCTGACGGGCGCCGGCCTTGGCTATTTGGCCCTACTGCCTTTTCCATCGCGTGATGCGTTCCAATCCGGCACCTTGCCGTTGGACATTACCCAAGGATCATACGGTTTGGCAATTTCGCTGACGGTTGTAGGAGCGATACTCGCGTCGATCTTGCCAGCACGTTCAGCAGCCCGTGTCGACCCCGTTACGGCGATAGGGCAATGAGCGAAGTTTTGTTACAGGTCAGTGATCTGGTCAAAACCTACGGATCTGGAGGGGCTGCCGCGCGCGTGCTGCGTGGGTTGTCGCTGGGGTTAGACATGGGCGAAATGACCGCACTCCTTGGGCCTTCTGGTTCTGGGAAAAGCACGCTTTTAACAATTCTAGGAACGCTGATGCAGCCAACATCAGGTGCTTATGTGATGCTGGGGCAGGACCTGCTTGCGTCCTCCGATGCCGAACTGACCGAATTTCGCAACCGGCACATTGGGTTCGTATTCCAGTTTCACAACCTGCTACCAGACTTCACCGCGCTCGAAAACGTTATATTCCCAACGGCCGTGCGCGAGGGCCGCGAAACGTCAGCGGCGCGAATGCGCGGTCGCGAATTGCTGACGCGGATGGGCTTAGCCGAGCGGATCAATTTCCCCTCGGCCAACTTGTCAGGCGGCCAAAAACAGCGCGTGGCAGTGGCACGCGCCCTAATGAACCGCCCCGAGCTTGTACTTGCGGATGAGCCTACAGGGAATCTTGACCGCGCATCGGCGACGCAGGTTATGGATTTGATCGCCGAGATCAACCGTGACGAGGGAACAACCTTCCTTATCTCGACCCATGACGAAAAGATCGCCGCTTTGTGCCAACGCCAAATTATTGTTGGGGATGGTGTTGTGACGGGGTGACTGTAACGTGCGGTTACCCGTGGGACATCCAATTTCCTGATTATAGCTTTTCTCTGAGCGCTTCGTAAGGCGTTTTCCCGCTGTGTGCTCTATGCGTTCTATGAAAGTTTTGGAAACGGTCCAATGAGACCGGTAATCCCCCCTTTTTGGCATGGATTTGGTATGTTTGTAGTTATACTATTTTGCACAAATGTCGGGCCCGACGCTGTTTTTGTAACAGGCATCAAGCGGATCAAGGTCTTTAGGGCCTTGTCTAAACATCAAAATAGCTACAACGTCGGCGTTGTCATCCCTGTGGCATTCATGACCTGTTCCAACAGACGGAGCTCTTTGAGTTTTTCCGAACGCCTCTGACGCTTAACTCTCGTCTCCCGCCCGTGAACAGTTTTCGCCTGAGCGCATCGTGCCTTACCCGCTTGCGTTTTTGGTCCCGTCGATGCACCTCCATGTGTTCTGCAAACGCGCTTACCGCGCATTGCCGCTTTGCGGCACTGTTCGCCGCTTTGCTTAGAGTGGGCTTGGCAACGTGGCACAAGTGTTGAGCCGAACGTCTTGATGTGCGTGCTAGCCAGTTCCATAGTGTTCAACTTAATGGCGCCTATATTCATCAAATGACCGTACCATAGGCCCACGGCACCCTCAATCTTCGCCCCGATATGCAGACACCGAGCATGCTCGAGCGCAGCTATTGCTTCGCGCCACAAACCAGCCCACTGGTCGGCGTCAAAACCTAAGCCCAGTAGCGCCACCTCCGCAAGCTGGGCAGCGCCGTTGCCAGATGTCTGATCCGTTTGCCCCGTATCGGTTGCCACAGTTCGCGCACCTCATGACATAGACAACCTGATTGTGGTCGTTTCCGGGGATTTCCGTACCATAAAGGACTTCCTGCCCGTTTCGATTGACATATCCGGGCGTGGTTGTCTTTCGCTCGGAACGCGGAGCCCGGCCAGTGGATTGCTTAGCGGGCGGATATTCCTTTCGCGGCACTTCGCCAGGCACTCCAAGAATCCACCCTTCGACCTGCGCCACGGCGGCCTCTGAGGCAGTGAGCTTCGGCTGCAATGCTTGCATCAGGCTACCGTCAACACCTGCCTGCGCAAGCCAGGCGGCAATGCTGTAAGCGTCATGCTGGTCAGCGGTTCGATCACCGGCCAGAAACCCTGCACTCCAGAGCTTGGGATAGACCTCAAGGACCACCGACTTGCCTCCCGGGGGTTCCCAGCCATCAAACGGCCAGAAGTGCACCCGGTCGCCCAGCGCTTGACGGATAAAACGGAGCCACGGAATGCCTGCATGCGTAGATTTCGCGACTGAGCCTTGTACATCGAAGTGGAAAACAGATTTTGCACCCGTTGAGCGCTCCTCAGTCAAACGACGCCAACGCGAGCTTCCCTCCCGAGCAGCCCCATTACCGACAGACCC
>Ga0102815_10002998_pt1 | contig 10169 bp, 8 predicted proteins | sample ColrivemetaGS759_FD_79113 | JGI IMG/M metagenome (GOLD analysis project Ga0102815, IMG submission 79113) | Estuarine microbial communities from the Columbia River estuary - Ebb tide ETM metaG S.759 | ecosystem: Environmental > Aquatic > Marine > Intertidal zone > Estuary | place: USA: Columbia...
AGGCAAAAGGCCACTGCGCCACGGGTGATTAATCTGGCTGATCCGGGATATGGCTTGCCCAAGTAAAATCTCCTTTCTGTCAGGCTATTGGTCAGGATAGATCGATTTCCGATATTAGGCGATAGCGGCTGACCGTCCTCGACCTGCCGACTATGAGGAGCTGGGGGGGAGGCGGCGGGTTTTCTGTCGAGGTGGGGCAGGGTGACTGAAACTGGGCGTATGTCGAACCTGTACTGCCCCCCAATTATTCGTGATTGCGCACTGTATGTTTCGCTGTGTAGTTCTAACTTTCCTGGCTGTGCTTATAGGATGCACTTCGCACGATTATAAGGATCTTCCGCGCCACGATGGTGATATGCCCCCATACGCGCTTAGTGTAGGGGAGGTGGTCAGTATAACTACGAATAATGAGCAAACCCTCGAGTTCGAGATAACCGAGATTTCCAAATATTCTATTCGTGGCAGCGATATCGAAGTTGGTTATGACAATATTCAGGCAGTCCAGGTTAAGAAGGCGGATGAAGCTGAAACAGGGAGCAATTTTTTATATTATCTTATGGCCATTGAGCTTATAGCGGTGGTCGCGTTCACGGTGCTTCTTGGCTGACAAGGTGTCGCCTATTTCGGCGTATGTAATTGCTTTTTCTCGCCGGGCTGAAGCTAATTCCCCGACTGACGTTGTGCACGCACTTGTTGGACGCCCCTGATAATGAAATGAGCGAAAGCAATCCACAGGCAAATATAGGCCAGGGTATAACCCCAGGGAGCCACGAAGTAGCCGAGTCCGATGCCGATAATGGGCAGCATGGCAAGCCAGTGGCCCGGTACCCAGGCATCCTGGCTCCAGGATATCCAGATGGCACTTACCGCCGATAGGATCATGAGACTGGCAAATAGGGGGAGAGCCCAGCTATATGCGTACATGAGGCCGCCCAGCACCAGTGCGATTATGCCGGCGCTGGAGTGAATCAGCGCCCCAATATCAACAGTCGATTCCTGTGGCTGTTCAGCGCTTTTCTCTGACATTGAAACCTCTCTATAAGATGGCGACTCCCTGCTCATTATCAGTCGTTTTCGCATTTTTGGCGAGCGCAACCACGGGCGGGGCCTTCGGGCAATAAGTTGGGCTTTGTTGCCAAAGTTTTTCTTTTTGTCACTCCCACTATTTGAGCGAGAGTCAGTTAGCTTGTCAGTGCCCTAATTGCGGCTATGCCAGACCGGAACGTTCGGGTCCAGGCTGATGTATTTGAAATTCAGTACATCAAGAACGTTGGTTGGGGCTCCTTTCACACTCGGCTGTACAAGGTGCTTACTGTTGTAGGTGTAGAGCGGAATTATTGGTACTGCCCGCAACAAAATGGCCTCCGCTTCCTGCATCAGCGCGAGACGCGCAGTCTGGTCTGCGCTTTCGGGCGCCAGTTTCAGAACGATTTCATCGTATCGAGCATTAGAGAAGTTGGTATTATTGCTGCCGCTCTCGCTGGTAAAGAGGTCCAGAAAAGCTGCCGGATTGAGACTTCCCGCAATCCAGCCTGCGCGCGATAAGGTGTAATTTTTCTGACGGGTAGTGTCCAGGTACACTTTCCAATCCTGGTTAAACAGGGAGATGTCGATATTGAGTTCTTCTTTCCAGATCTGCTGCAAGGCGACGGCAATTTTCCGGTGGTTCTCGCTGGTGTTGTAAAGGTATTCCATCCCGGGCCAGCCTCGTCCGTCGGGGTACCCTGCCGCAGCCAATAGAGCCCGTGCCTGTTCCGGGTTGTAATGCAGGATGTCCGGCGATGTGTAATCGGGCGTCTGCGAGGGTATCAGGGCGGAATTTGCCAATTCGGTGCCCTTCAATACTGTAGCCACGAGTTTTTCTCGATCAATCACCATCGCAAGCGCCTTTCTAACCCGCAGATCGTTTACCGGAACGCGGTTAATGTTGAACTGCAAATAGTAGGCTGACTGCCAGGGAGCCTGGTGATAGGGAGAATCGTTCATCTTCTGATAGGCGGGAATCTTGTTGATGGGAACTGCACTTGTATAGTGTAACTGTCCGGCGCGGAACATTTTTTCTTCGGCGGTCGCGTTTTCGATGGGGTGGAACTCAATAGCGTTTAGCGCCACCCTGTCGGCGTCCCAGTAGGTTTCGCTCTTGGTCACTACCAGCCGGCGATTTAGTGTCCACTCGGCAAGCGTAAAGGGACCATTGCCGACAAAATTCTCAACTCGTGTCCAGAGTGTGAAGCGATCGGTAAATTTGCCGTGTGACTCCACCGTCGCCCGGTGTACCGGGTAAGCCGGGTAGGTTCCCAGTGCTCCCAGTAAATAGGGGTCGGGGTTTTGCAGAGTTATCTGGAGGGTGTGTGGATCCAGGGCCGTGACTCCCAGCCTTTCAGAATCCGCTAGTTCGCCCTTGGAAAAAGCCTCAGCTCCCGCAATGGAGAACAGTTGATAGGCAACTGCATTACCCATATCAGGGTGCAGGGAGCGCCGCAGAGACCAGGCAAAGTCTTCTGCGGTTACCGGGTCGCCGTTCGACCAGCGCGCCCTGGGGTTGAGATGGAAGGTCATGACCTTGCCGTCATCAGATACATCCCAACGCTCGGCTACCCCCGGTTCCATCTCCATGGTAAATGGATTGAGGGTGACGAGACCCTCGTACAGGCTTCTGCCGATAGTGACCTCCGGCATACCACTCATAACATGGGGGTCGATAGTCTGCGGCTCTGTGCCATTGCCGAAATGCAGCACACCGTCGCGGTTGCCAGCGGCTACATTGGATTCGCCCTGGCTGCAGGCAAGCAGCACGAGCGTTAGTGGCGCCGCTATGGCGATGCCGAGGCACCTGCTGAGGGGTCTACTATTTATCAACATAGGTTCCGCTCTCCTTGCACCATATGACACATTACCAGTGAAGCGCTGCTGCGTATAATGACAGCAATGTACCGCCAGCGGTTAGCTCGAGAGTGAACTAAGAGAGGTGACAACCGCCGTAAACTCATCGGCAAGTTCTTTCACTGATCTGTCCCAGTTTGTCGCCCATGGGCAACGCGCTATCATATATGCACACACTGCAAACAGTAGGCTAATCCCATGCAACTGAGCGGTATCACCATTTACCCGGTGAAATCCTGTGCCGGTATCAACCTGGATTGTGTCACTCTGGATTGCTTCGGCCCTGTCGGCGACCGTCGTTGGCTGGTTGTTGACGAGCACGGATGCTTCATCAGCCAGCGAGACCATGCCCCTATGGCGCTGGTCCGGGTGGAGCAAGTGCAGGGCGGCATTCGTCTGTCATTGGGAGACAGCAGCATCCAGACCGTAATCCCTGGCACCGATGCACCTGAATTGAGGGTGAGTATCTGGGAGGACTCTGTGCGCGCCCTGCTGGCAGACAGCAGGGCCGGAGAATGGCTGAGCGCGCAATTAGGTCGGCCCTGCCGGCTGGTCTATATGCCTGACACCTGCCAGCGTCTGGTGGATGGCCTCTATGCCCGGGATGGCGAAACCGTTGGTTTTGCCGACGGCTTTCCCCTGCTGCTCATCTCTCAGGCCTCCCTGGATGATCTCAACAGCCGACTCGACAAGCCGGTGCCGATGAACCGCTTTCGTCCCAACCTGGTGGTAAGTGGTTGCGACCGCTTCGCCGAGGACGGCTGGCGCCGCATTCGAATCGGCCAGGTTGAGTTCGACGTGGCCAAGCCCTGTTCCCGCTGTGTGATGCCCTCTATCGACCAGGCCACGGCGCAACGGGATGGGCAGATCAACCGCGTACTGGCCAGTTTTCGGCGAGTCAATGGCCAGGTGCTGTTCGGCCAGAATCTGCTATACCAGCGTGCTGGAAGCTTGAACCTCGGCGATTCAGTGGAGGTACTGGAATAGCTGCCAGGCTGGAGACCCTGCGAAAGCAGGGCCCCAATTTAAGGCGGCGTTCCTGCCCTTTTAGTTAACCCGTTCAATCTCGCTGGGCCGCCAGCTCTTGTTAATCCAGGGTTCGAGTGGCCCGTACATGCGCAGGATGGTGAACCAGCTCTTGCCCGGAATTGTCTGCACCCAGTTGCCCTTCTTGCCTGCCGGGGGCTCGGGCGAGAAAAAGACGTCATAGGAGCCGTCGGCATTCTTCTGAAAGCCATCGCTCTGGCTGCCGACGGTAGGGTATGGCTGGCTGGTCTGCAGCATCGAGCGGGTTTGCGTATCGTAGACCGTGACGGCCCAGAAGTTGTTTACCGGAACGTTTGGAGGCAGGTGCAGGCGGTAGGTTTTCGCACCATCAAACGCCTTTTTCTGTGCATCCCTGAAGGCGATAGCGTAGTCGGAACCTGCGCCGGGATGAGTGACCGCCATGGCTGGCGTCACGCCGGTATAGCCGAAGTAGAAACTGGCGCGGGCGTTCAGATTGCGCGCGCCGTCAACCTCGAAGAACACATCCTTGTTGGCGAAACCCATAACCCAGGAGCTGTCGCTGTCAGGATAGATGAAATAGCCTTTCTCGCGCGGGCTGTAGAGCGCGGAACGGGCAGTGGCATCGCCGATTGCCGCAGCTTCCGTGAGCAGGCGCCGCATGCGTGTATCCGGATTGAATGGCTGGCCCTTGACGATACCGATTGCCGCGAGGGTGCCGCGGGCTTCGCTGCCCAGTGCATCAATGGGTTCACGCTGGATGATTGTATTAAGAGCCTCGAAATAGCTGTAGTCGCCAGGTGCGATGGTGTTGTAGTGCTTGCCGCTGATGTTGACGAACTCGGTCGCCGGCGGTTTGCTTGCCGCGCTCAAAGGATAGACTCGCAGGTGATCCTTGATGTTCTTCAGGGCAGGTGCGAGACCGTCGGCAATGGAGCCACGCATGAAAAACCAGTTAATGTAGGTGGGTGGCTTGAGCACAAAGTATCCTGCGGGTACCTCGCCGGTATAGCCCGGTGGCAGCACCAGGTACTTGCCACCCTTGCCTTTGTCCGGGCCGGCTACACCAAAGTCGCCAACGTAGCGCATCCAGGCATCGTCAAGCATGCCGAGCATGCCAGGCGGCACTTCCACCACGGTGGGCCCGTAAGCCTGCAGATCGAGATGACCGATGGAATACATCGTCGACGTATTTCCGGTCAGGTAAAGGGAGTGCGAATCGAGCAGTTCCTCGGCCACGGCGATCTGGTTGGGCTGGGTCAGGCCAATGGCCGCGTTTCCAGAAATAACACTGTACACAGACAAGGCGCCAACGTTGTCCAGGAATGCAGTCACGCCGCGCATGCGATCGAGGTTGTCGTACACGGTTTCGACCGTTGCATCGGTCGGTACGCCGTCGAAAAACTCCAGCGTGCCAATGGCTGTCTCGACCGCGTTGGGCGTGGATATCGACTCAAGCACTGCTGAGCTTACGTCAGCTCGTGCGTCCGTTGTGCCCGATAGAACTACCACCGCCATCGCAACTGAAGCAGCCAATGTACCAACATGTTGTCTCATGTGTCGTTTCTCCAGGGAGTGATGCATGGTTTCATTTGAACCTTCTCGGGTAGTGCGTGCCTGTTCACTCGACCAGTTCGATTTCACCCGGTCGCCAGCGCTTGCTAATCCAGGGCTCCAGTGGACCGTACATCCGCAGGATTGTGAACCAGCTCTTGCCTGGAACGGTCTGCAGCCAGTTTCCTTCCTTGCCCTGCGGTGCCTTGGGCGCGAAATATACGTCGTAGGATCCGTCCGCGTTTTGGGTCATGCCCTTGGACTGACTGCCGACGGTGGGAAAGCTCTGACTGGTTTGCAGCTGTGAGCGGGTTTGGGTGTCGTAGACGGTAAGGGCCCAGAAGTCCTTGACAGGCACGTCTTTGGGCAGGTGCAGTCGGTACGTCTTCGCGCCATCGAATGCTTGGTGGTTGGCGTCGAGCACCGCCAGGGCGTAGTCCGAACCTTCGCCAACGTGCGTAGTGGCCATCGCCGGGGTCACGCCGCCGGCATTGAAGTAGTAGAGCGTGCGTGCGTCGAGACCCATGGTGCCGTCCGCTTCGAAGCTGGTGTTCCTGTTGGCAAACGCAGTGGACCAGACACTCTTGGGGTCGTCCGGATAGATCTTCACGCCGTCAAACCGCGGCTCGTAGGTGATGGCGCGGGCGGTCGCAGCGCCCAGTGTGGCGGCTGCCGTTAGCAGTTTCTTCATCCGCTCGTCCGGGGCGAATGGCTGCCCCTTGACGATGCCGATGGCAGCGATGGCGCCGCGCACTTCGGGGTTGATCGCCTCAATGGGCTCTTCCTGAATAACGCGATCAAGGTATTCAAAATAGCTCATATCGCTGGGGAAAACCGTGTTGAAAGCCCTGTTCGACATGTTGACAAATTCAGTCGCTGCCGGATTCGCCGCGTCTTTCAGCGGATAGACCTTCAGGTTGGAGGTGATATTGTCGACCGCCGGCGCCAGCCCGTTCTTGATCGAGCCGCGCAGGAACATGAAGTTCCTGTTGGTCGGGGGCCTCAGCAGAAAGTAGCCCTCGGGGATATCGCCGGTATAGCCAGGCGGGACCACCAGGTACTTGCCACCCTTGCCCTTGTCCGGCCCGGTCACACCCATGTTGCCGACGAAGCGCTGCCATGCGTCGTTGAGAAAACCCAGCATACCCGGCGGGATGTCGATCACTGTCGGCCCGTCCTGTGCCAGGTCGGTGTAGGTGTAGGCATACAGGGTCGAAGTATTGGCGGTGACCACGAGCGTCTGGGAATCCAGCAGCTGCTCAAAGATGGCGATCCTGTTCGCACCTTTGGCCCCGGCATCGGCTAATCCCTTGCGCACGCTGTACATCGACACCGCACCAATATTGTCGAGAAACACACTGGTGCCGCGCATCCGGTCTAGGTTGTCGTAGACACTGGCGATCGTGGCATCAGTGGGCACACCATCAAAGAACTCGAGCTTGCCGATTGCGGTCTCGACTGTGTCGGGGATAGAGATCGCGTCGAGTTCCGCAGGCGATACCTGCGCCGTCGCAGGCCATGTAGCAACGGCCAAAACTAAAGCACCCATCGTAGTCAGACGTATCATCTTCCAGTACTCCTCGAGCAAATATGCATAGCGTTGGAAACGCTAAGGCTTTACGCGTTCCACGTCTGCCCATTTCGCGCCATTTTCCTGAAAATGAGCCGGCTGTGTTGCGGCCCATTCAGACCGGGATCACGAACCGGCCCTGGTACTGTCCGGCTCCGAATCCTTCAGTCTGACAGGCTTTGGTGCTACATTGCGTAGCAAGCAGGTTTCACGCGAATGATGACAGTTTCGTGAAGGGCTCCAGGATCAAGCTCCACCACAATAGAGCGGTCTTCCGAGGGGGTATTGTTGGACAGTAGGCTCGCAATCGTCAGGGCCACCCACCTGAGCGACTATATTTCTGTGTTACGTGCAATCGGTGCTCCGGTGGACCGCGAACTTGCCCGGTCCAGCTTGCCGCCACGCATTGAAGAGACGCCAGATCTGTATGTCAGCGTTCTGGTTGCAATCGAATGGATCGCACGAACCGGTCACGACCTTGAACTGATGGAACTGGGACTGCTCGGCGCTCAAAAGGCTTCGCTGTCATCGTTGCGTCCCGCCCAGCGCGCGGCCATCATGACGGCGCAGACCGGCCTGCAGCGCCTGGAAGCCCTGGCCGCACTGTCGCGGATCGAGGACAGCGCCCTTCAAATGAGTATCCGGTACGAGACAGATGAAGTTCGTGTTATCTGCGACATGGCGGACCTGGGGCGCCATCCCTTCGTGTGTCTTGCCGAATGGCTGAACCTGCAAGCCGTCATTTCGGTCGTACGCAGCGTCGCGGGACTGTCCTGGTGCCCGAGCGAGTTGTGTTTCGTGTCATCAAATCGTGTGCCGCCGGCAGTACAGGCAGCTTTTCCAAACACGCGTATCCTGGTGGGCCAGCGACACACTTGCGTGGTGGTCGAGCGTGCGGCGCTCGCCCGAACAACGCACCACACTATCGCATCATCATGCGATGGGTCAGCCGCAACGGCGATAGGGACCGAGCGGGATGGCCAAACCGCGGCCTGGGACTTCGCCAGCCTGCTGCGAATGCTGGTTCAGCCCTACCTGAACCAGGGATGCCCCGATGTTGCATTCGCCGCCGAACTCGCGGGCATCAGCACGCGGACCTTGCAGCGGAGGCTCAAGCAGTGCGGAAGCTCCTATTCGAAGATCCTGAAGGAAGCGCGTTTTGAACTTGCCTGCACTTGTCTGGGCGACCCTGCCTTGAAGGTCATCGATGTGGCCATGATGGCGGGCTACGGGTGCCCGCAACATTTCACGCGCGCCTTCCGCCGGTTTGGGGGCATCACGCCAACCGAATATCGTCACATCGTAAGTACTCTCTAGCCCGCTCCCTGCGGTGGCGGTCCTAGGCGCTCTGGCGGTAAATATCGCGAAGTTTTTTAACGCCTGCCACCAGGCGCCTTATTTTCTGGGCACATGTGCTGTTTGGGGACGCGCCCTTGTCTATGTCAGTCTCGGCGGGTGAAGCGCCTCGCCGCCCAGCTGGCGTTGGTCGAGGCTAACCCGGGGCCTGGATTGAGCGCAGCTTTGCCTGGATTTCTTCGGTTAGCAAAGGCAATACCTCAACCGCAGCCAGATTCTCTGCCAGCTGCTCTATCCGCGATGCACCCAGGATAACGGTGGATACATTGGGGTTGAGCAAGCACCAGCTTATGGCGAGTTTCGACAGGCTGACACCCAGTTCCTCGGCAATGGGAGCAAACTGGGCAACCCGCTGCATGCGCTCCTGGCCACGATCAGATTCGACCATGCTCTTTCGCAGCCATTCATAGCCTTTAAGCGTGGCGCGTGAGCCATCCGGAATGCCTGCCAGGTATTTGCCTGTTAGCGCACCTGAGGCCAGCGGTGACCAGATGGTAGAGCCCATTTGGTACTTCTCGAAAATCGGTGCGTACTCTACTTCAAAGCGCTGCCTGTCCAGCAGGTTGTATTGGGGTTGCTCCATGCTGGGTGGGGTGAGGTGATTCTTGTCAGCAAATTCATAGGCCTCGGCAATCTCCTCTGCCGTCCATTCACTGGTGCCCCAGTAGAGCACTTTGCCCTGCGTAACCAGATTGTGCATAGCCCACACGGTTTCGCCAACTGGGGTGTCCGGATCGGCCCGGTGGCAAAAGTACAGGTCGAGATAATCAACTTGCAGCCGTGTCATGGCCTGGTGGCAAGCCTCGGTAATATGTTTGCGGCTAAGACCGCACTGGGTCGGTGCTGGCGGCTGGGTGGCGCCGAAGAAAACCTTGGACGAAACGCAGTAGCTGTCGCGGGGTCGGTTCAGGGCCTTGAGCGCCTTGCCCATAACAATTTCTGAACCGCCGGCTTCATAGCCCTCGGCGTTATCAAAGAAGTTTACGCCGGCGTCAAAGCAGGTACCGAACATGCGTTCAGCCAGGCCAGCGTCGACCTGCTTGTTGAAGGTCACCCAGGAGCCAAATGACAACTCCGAAACTTTAAGACCGGCGGCGCCGAGTTTTCTGTATTCCATGCTTTGCATCCATTGCTGGGTTTTGGGGAAGCTAAGCATAGCGCATCCCGGGCGTTAGCTGCCAAAGCGTTAGCGAAAACCCGCGGGAACACCTTAGTGCAGGTGCTTGCAGCTAGCGGCAAGTTAACCTGCAGGCCATCATGACTGCCAGCTCATGATTGGCTGCTCTCGACGCATTGGTTTGGCCCTCATATTCCGGACCACTCAATTCCGGCAAACCCGGACACTACCCAGGCGGTGACCCTGGGGACCGAATACTGAAACCGCCCGGGGGCGTCCCGGTGCAACACTGTGCGGTAATATTTTGCGATGCTCCTACGCGGCGTAATCGAACACGTCAAAGATCACAATTGGCCTGCCGCAGCGCTGAATTCCTGGCCTGTAGCCAGTGAACCCAGTAATTGCGTGGAGGCGATTACGGTAAAATTGCAACTGGTTCCCTGATCGCCAACTTCGCCAATCTGCAACTGCCAGATCAACCCTGGTGCATCGGCAAATGCTCCCGAGACCAGTTCGTCGGTGTACAGGCGGTGCAGGATATTGTGTTGGTCCAGCCCGGCGGATAGCAGGCGAACCACCCACTCCGGGCGCAGCTCCAGCAAAGGCGCCAGGTCCTGCGCGGCCCCCGCCTGGACATTTACGCCTAATTCGACGGCATCGGGAGTGCCATAAAGATTGGGAAAG
>Ga0102815_10002999_pt1 | contig 10169 bp, 9 predicted proteins | sample ColrivemetaGS759_FD_79113 | JGI IMG/M metagenome (GOLD analysis project Ga0102815, IMG submission 79113) | Estuarine microbial communities from the Columbia River estuary - Ebb tide ETM metaG S.759 | ecosystem: Environmental > Aquatic > Marine > Intertidal zone > Estuary | place: USA: Columbia...
ATTGTTGTTGCAGTTCCTTCTTTAATTAATTGTACGGTTTTAACAACCAGTTTGCTTCCAACGGCCATTAATTTATCATGCAGTTCGCCGCAAGTTTCATTTTCACCAATTGGAACAGTTTCTTGCAAAATGATATTTCCAGTGTCAATTTTTTCATCAATAAAGAAAGTTGTAACGCCTGTTTTGGTTTCTCCATTTATAATGGCCCAATTTATGGGTGCTGCACCTCTATAATCTGGTAAAAGCGAAGCATGCAAGTTAAATGTTCCAAATTCGGGCATTTGCCATACTATTTTTGGTAACATTCTAAACGCTACAACAATTTGTAAATTCGCACTTAAATGGCGCAGTTCAGTTAAAAATTCTTCACTTTTTAAATTGTTTGGCTGTAAAATAGTCAAGTTATTTTCTAAGGCATATTTTTTAACGGCAGATTGGCTCATTTTTTGCCCTCTCCCCGCAGGTTTATCAGGAGCGGTAAGCACACCTACCACATTAAAATTTGCTTTTATAAGGGCATCCAAAGTCGCTACAGCAAAATCTGGTGTGCCCATAAATACAATTCTCAAATCTCTCATTAAAAAATAAGTTTAAATTTATTTTGCGAAGTTATTGTTATTTTATTTTTTTCTAACAGTATTTTTAATGAATTTAAAATTTCATCTTCCGAAAAATTCAAAATAGTGGTAAGTTCTTTAGAAGACAATGCTTGTTTTTTTAACACATCCATGATTGCTTCACTAACGGTTTTAATTGGAACTTTTTTTGAGCTATTCGCTAAACAAACATCGCATTTTTCACATGGATTTGTAATGGTTTCATCAAAATAGGAGAGCAGCTGTATGGTTCTGCAAACTTTGTTGTTTTCAATAAAGTCAATTACCGATTTTAACTTTTCAAACTTTAAATTATTTTGTTGTTCTATGTTTTTTGAAACTCGATTGATAGTATAATCATCTTCTCTTACTACTAAAAAAGTCAATTTAGAAGTCGTTTCTGCATGAGAATAATTTAAAACGCCAAGCGCATGCAATTCTTTCAGGTTTTTAATGACTTCCTTCTTTTTGATGTTTAATTTTTTGGCAATTATAAATTCATTGATGATTGTATAGTGTTCAAAAACACCGCCATAACTTCTTAATAGAAGCTGAATCAAGGGTGCTTTTGTGGTGTTATTAGCTAAAAAATCAAACAACTGCTTATTGCCAATTGAAAATTTTAAAGTTGATTTTTTACTGTAATTATCATCCAATAAAATTATATTTTCTCGTTCTAAAATTTTAATGGCATTGTAGGTTTGCAATAAATTCAATTCATACTTAGAGCAAAACGCTTGCAATGAAAAATTAAAGGACTCCAAAGGCAATTCACCTAATGAAATGGAATAAAACTGATTTAAATTAAAATAGATGGTCTTAATAAATTTTATGGAGGCCATATTGGCAATAAACTTGCTTTCCGTTTCAAATAAAATGGATGTATTGGTTAATAAAACCGAGAAAGAATTGATGCCATCTCTACCTGCCCTTCCTGCTTCTTGAATATAATTCTCTAAACTATTGGGTGTGTTGATATGAATAACAGCTCTGACATTGGCTTTGTCAATGCCCATTCCAAATGCATTTGTAGCCACCATAATGGGGGTTTTATCACTCATCCAATTGTTGAAAGCTTCATTTTTTTCATCATGAGACAATCCTCCATGATAAAAACTGCTTTTAAAATTGTTTCTTTTTAAAAAATTAGAAACTTCTTTTGTTTGCTTACGGTTATTGGTATAAACAATTACAGATGCTTTTAATTTACTCAATAGCTGTAACAGTTTCCCGTAAACATCTTCTGTTTTTATAATGTGGAATGCTAAATTAGCTCTTTTAAAAGAATTTTTATAAAGTACTGCATCTTCCAATTCTAAATGCTGCTGAATGTCTTCTAATACTTTTTTGGTAGCAGTTGCTGTTAAAGCAATAATTGAAGCTTGAGGTTGTAATTCTTTTAAAATTTTTAATTCTAAATAGGAAGGTCTGAAATCGTGTCCCCATTCCGATATACAATGGGCTTCATCAATTGCAATTAATGATACATTCAATTGCTTTATTTTTTCTTTGATGAAATTTGATTGCAATTTTTCCGGTGAAAGATACAGAAACTTGACCCCTCCAAACTGTAAATTGTCAAAAGCAATCACAATTTCATCCTGTGAAAGTTGTGAAGTTAAAGCAATGGCCTTGATATTTTTTTCAATTAAACTATTTACCTGGTCTTTTATTAAAGCAATTAAAGGTGAAATGACGATGCATACCCCTTCTGAAATTAAGGCAGGAACTTGATAGCAAATAGATTTACCGCCACTTGTTGGTAGTAAAACCACTACGTTTTTTTTTTCTAAAACTGTATTTATGATGGCCTCTTGTGGTGTTCTAAATTGGTCGTATTTCCAATATTTTTGAAGTATTTCAAGTGGCGTTTTCATTATTTTATAAGATCTAAAATAAAATTGGTCCGTTCTTCAACATTACCAGTTGGAACTTCAATAATAGGATAGTTCAAATCTTTGTAAGTGCGTTCTAAATGGTTGTGTATGGCCAATGCTTGTTCAAAATTTTCATAGCGTTCATTGTCTGAAATATATATTTCTTCCCAGGGTGGCATTAAAAAAATATATTCATAACGGTACAAATTACTTTTTTGAATATAAGTATTAGGGTAATCTACACTAATATAATTCATATAAGCATGAACATCAGGAATTCCCCGATCAAAAAATACAATATCACTATTTTTTTGTTCAGCTTCAAGGTATTGATTTACGCGTCCTTCTAATAGTAACTCGCTAAATAACAATGGTTTGGTTAAAAACAATTGTTCTACTCCTTTTTCTCTGGCATTTAAAGTAACAGCCCTCGAAATCTCAGGCATACATATAAAATTTCGTTTTGATAAAGCTTCAATTACGGTTGATTTTCCTGTTCCGGGGCCTCCTGTAATTACAATTTTTGTTTGCATATTGCAAAAATAGAATATTACATAAAGGTAACTAAAAATATTCTTGTAAATTTGTTATTTAATATGAACAATGTTTTTGCTTAAAAATGAATTTAAAATTTGAAAATGGAAGATAGAATAGCATTTTATAAAAAATTAAAGGAAAACTTGAATCAAGACACAACATTTCCTTCAAAATATCTATATAAATTTATAGTTCCTTCTGATGAAGTTAAAATAAAACAAGTTGAAGATTTGTTTGATTTTGGAGGGGCGGTTATCAATAAAAATGTATCTAAAACAGGGAAATTCACTAGCGTTTCCATTCATATTATTATGACAAGTGCTGATGATGTAATTGAAAAATACATGGCTGCCGAAAAAATTGAAGGAATTATTTCTTTGTGATAGTTTTAACACCCTTTCATGAAAATAAAAAATAAATTGCAACGTTTTTATTTAACCCTTAATTTTAACCGTTTATTGTTATTTTTAAAAACGAAGATAGTCAGTCCATGAAATTAAATTTTTTATTAATGCTAGTCCTTTTCTTAGGCATGAAATCATATGCTCAAGATTCGAAAAATATATTATTTACCATAGATAATGAGCCTTATTACGCGGATGAGTTTATGCTTGTATATAAGAAAAACCTGCATATAGTTCCTGATTCCAATGAAAATTCAATAGAAAATTATCTGCAATTATTTGTTGATTATAAATTAAAGGTTAAAAGCGCAAAAGAAGCCGGTTTAGATACACTTCAGGATTTTAAGAATGAATTGAGCCAATATAAAAGTTCACTTATTTTACCCTATTTGAAAGATGAAAAAGTGACGAATAGATTGGTTAAAGAAGCGTATGAAAGATTGAAAAAAGAAGTAAAAGCAAGTCATATATTAATTTTTACAAAACCTGATGATTTGCCAAATGATACTTTAAAAGCGTATGAAAAAATTCTGGAAGCTCGTAATTTAGTGCTCCAGGGTAAAGACTTTTCAGAGGTCGCAAAACAATATTCTCAGGATCCATCGGTAGCTAATAATGGGGGTGAAATCGGTTATTTTACAGCGCTACAAATGGTCTATCCCTTTGAAAATATTGCGTATACAACGGCTGTTGGTGAAGTTTCCAAGCCATTTAGAACAAAATTTGGATTTCACATTTTAAAGGTTGAAGATAGAAGAGATTCGGAAGGTGAAGTTGAAGTTGCCCATATCATGTTCAAAGATAATTCGGCGGTAACAGGGAAAAAGGTGGATTCAGTCTATAAAGTTTTATTGAACAACCCTGCAAGTTTTGATGCTTTGGCAGTGCAATTTTCTGAAGACAATTCCAGTGCTCCAAATGGAGGTAAATTAAGAAAGTTTAGTTATGGGCAAATGATCGACGCTTTTTCTGAGGTGGCATTTTCATTGCAAAATTCAGGTGATATATCAAAACCATTTCAAACAATGTATGGTTGGCATATTGTTAAACTGATAAAGAAATATCCAATTGAAAGTTTTGAAGAACTTGAACCTAAATTATTGCAGCAAGTAGAGAATGATGAACGCTCAAATTTAATTGGGAAATCGGTTATTGACAGGTTGAGCAGCGCATATAAGATTGTTGTAAATGAAGCCGCATTGAATCAGTTTAATATAGATGATTATAAAACCAATCCGGAAAAATTTCAACAAAAACTTTTAAAAATTGAAGAAAGAGCTATTTATCAGGATACATTTATTCAGTTTTTAAAAACAGCAAGTAATGCGCATGTAAATGAGCAATTTAAAATGTTTAAAGAGCAGGAAATTTTAAATTATTATAAAGCCAATATTGAGCGCACCAATAAAGAATTTGCTGCCATTTATAAAGAATTTAAAGAGGGTTTATTGTTGTTTGAGATGCTTGAAATGGAAGTTTGGGAAAAATCGAAAGACAGCATAGGTTTAACCCAATTTTATGATGCAAATAAGACAGCCATATATGCTGACAAAGATTTGGAAAGCAATAAAGGTTTGATAATTTCAGATTATCAAAATTATTTAGAAAAAATGTGGGTGAAGGGGCTGCATCAAAAATACAAAGTTGAATTTAAAGAGGAGGAAAGAAAACAGCTTTTGGAGGCAAAAATAGACGAATGAAATACGCTTATTTATACATAGTACCGTTCTTTTTATTGCAATCTTGCGATTATTTTTCAATTAAAAATGAAGCTAAAGATGCTGTGGCACGTGTAAATACAACTTATTTGTATAAAGAAGATTTAAAAAACATTGTTGCAAGCGGTACTTCACAACAAGATAGTATTTTAATAACAACAAATTTTATAAATAACTGGGTTAAACAGCAGTTGCTGTTAAATAAAGCGCAACTTAATTTAGAAAACAAAACGGATCAGTTTGAAGCTTTGGTTGAAAAATACCGTCAGGATTTGTATATAGATTCCTATAAGGAAGCGGCGGTAACGGAGTATTTGAACTACAATATAACAGATGAAGATGTTGATAAATTTCACCAAGAAAACGGTCAAAATTTTAAGTTAAATGAAGAGTTGTTGAAGCTGAAATATATTAAAATTGGAAAAAATGTCACTGATAAAAACACATTGATCAAGCTGTTTAAATCATCAAAAAAAGAAGATTTAATCAAGTTGCAGTCCAGCGATTTGTCGTTAACATCACACCATTTGAACGACTCAATTTGGATCAAGTACAGTGACTTTATAGGTGAAGTCCCATTGTTTAAAACAGTAGATAAAGAGGAGTTGTTAAAAAAAGAGAATTTTCTTGAAAAAGAAGATTCATTAAGCTTATATTTGGTGGCTGTAAAAAAGGTTTTATATAGGAACGAAATAGCTCCAAAAAGCTACATGACACCTACAATAAAACAAATGATTCTACACCAAAGAAAATTATTATTATTAAGAAATATTGAAGAAACATTAATAGATGATGCAAGAAAAAACAAGCAATTTGAAATATACTAGAATGAAGAAAATTACATTTATAGCATTTTTGTTATTTTTTATTGGGCTAAATGCACAGATTGATAGTACAAAAGTTAAAATTAGGGGGATTGGAAGTGAAATGCCAGAGCCTGTTAAAGCAATGGATACAACAAAGGTTGAAGCAGCAAATAAAAATGCGCAAAGCGCTACATTTCACAATCCAAACAGGCTTAAAATTGATGGTGTTGCTGTAGTTATTGGTGATAATATTGTTTTAAATTCAGATATAGAGAAGTTTAAAAAGGAATTGGAACAAAGAATGGAAGGTAATGTAGACATTACCAACTGTGAAATTTTAGAAGAAATAATGACACAAAAATTAATTGCCCATATGGCAGTAATTGATAGTGTTGACGTTTCAGAAGCTGAAATTAATGAAGAAGTAGATCGTAATATCAGTTATTTTACGCAGCAATTGGGTTCTATGACCAAGGTTGTTGCCATGTACGGTTTCAATGACGAAGAAGATTTACGAAAAGAATTGTATGAGATTCAAAAAGAGCAATTGTTAATCCGTAAAGAAAGTGCCAGCATTACTGAAAATGTGGATGTAACTCCGGAAGAGGTTAGAACTTATTTTAAAAATTTAGAAGTAGATAATAATTTACCGGAATTTAGTACTGAAATTGAATTGGCTCAAATTGTAAAAACAATGGTGCCTTCTGAAGAAGAAATTGAACGTGTAATTGCGAAATTAACAGAAATTAAAAATGAAGTTGAAGAAGGTTTCAGTTTTAGATTGAAAGCAATTATAAATTCTGATGACCCGGCAGTTTCTGGAAATGGGCCAGGTTCTGGTGGAAAATATACCATCACGCGTAAAAGCGGATTTATCAAAGAATTTAAGGAAGTTGCATTTAGTTTAGATGAAGGACAAGTTTCAGATCCTTTTAAATCAGGTTTTGGATATCATATTATTATGGTTGATAAAATTAAAGGGCAAGAACGTGATGTAAGCCATATTTTGATTCAACCTGAAATTAGTTCAAAGGAAATGAAAGCTGCAGAGGATGAATTGTTAAAAGTTAGAACGCAAATTTTAGAGGGTGAAATTACTTTTGAAGAGGCTGTGTTAAAATATTCAGACGAAAAGGAAACAAAAATGAATAAGGGCTTAATTTTAAACCCAGAAAGCAATGATACAAAGTTTGACTTAACGCGTATGGATCCTCAGTTATACAACCGTGTAAGTAATTTAAAAACAGGTGAAATTACCATACCATTTTATGAAGAAATTAGAGGTGGTGACAAGATGTTTAAAATGATAAAGGTAAATGATAAAATTGAAGCCCATACTGCAAATTTTGCTAAGGATTATGAGAAAATTCAAATGTTAACATTGCAAAAAAAGAAAGAAGAAACGGTTGAAAAATGGGCAAATGATAAATTACTAGAGACTTATATTAAAATTAATAGTGATCATAGGCAATGTGATTTTAAAAAGAACTGGAAAAAAGAGAAATAAACAATGTCAGATGTTGCAGCTTTAAAACAATTGGTTGAAAAACACCAAGCATTACAAAAAGAAATTGGCAAAATAATAATTGGCCAAAAAAAGGCTGTAGATCATATTTTATTGTCCATTTTCAGTGGAGGTCATTCATTGTTAATTGGTGTTCCAGGATTGGCTAAAACATTAATGGTTCATACCATTGCCTCAACTTTAGGACTCGATTTTAAACGCATTCAATTTACACCCGATTTAATGCCTTCTGATATTTTAGGAAGTGAAATATTAGACGAAACAAATCATTTTAAATTTATAAAAGGGCCTGTTTTTAGCAATATTATTTTAGCGGATGAAATCAACAGAACACCTCCTAAAACGCAGGCTGCATTGTTAGAAGCCATGCAGGAGCGTACAGTGACAGTTGCAGGTCATCATTATGATTTAGCGAAACCATTTTTTGTATTGGCAACTCAAAACCCAATTGAACAGGAAGGAACTTATCCTTTGCCGGAAGCTCAATTAGATCGTTTTATGTTTTCAATTCATTTAACATACCCAAGCTTTAATGAAGAAGTTGAAGTTGTTAAAAGCACTACCCATGATGAGAAACCAATAATCAACACCTTGCTTTCTTCTAAAGAAATAAATGAGTTTCAGCATTTAATTAGACGTATTCCCGTTGCGGACAATGTAATTGAATATGCTGTTAAATTGGTATCTAAAACACGACCAAATTCGGAATACGCAACAGATATTGTAAATAATTATGTGGAGTGGGGTGCAGGTCCAAGAGCTTCACAAAACCTAATATTAGGTGCAAAAGCCAATGCCGCTGTAAACGGCAAATTTTCACCTGATATTGAAGATGTTCAGGCCATTGCTTATGCCATTCTAAAACATAGAATTGTTAAAAATTACAAAGCTGAAGCAGAAGGAATTACTGAAAAGAAAATTATTGAATCCTTATTCTAATGTTTTATTTTCAAAAAAACTAAACATATTTCCGCCATATTTTTTCTGATAACTCAAATGTGGGTTATTTACTAGGTCCGTGTGTTTAGAGTGTTCTACAATTAAAATACCTTCTTCAGAAAGCAGGTTCTTTTCAAAAACCAATGAAACTATTTTTTCAAACTTTTCCAGTTCAAAATCATAAGGAGGATCTGCAAAAATAACATCAAATTTAGAAGTTGTTTTTTCTAAATATTTATAGACATCACTTTTATAAGTATTGATGTTGGCTTCTAAAAGTTGGGAGGTGGTATTGATAAATTTTATACATCCTAAATGGTCATCAACAGCCGTAATATTTTCAGTGCCTCTTGAGGCAAATTCATAGCTGATATTCCCCGTTCCGGAAAATAAATCCAAAACCGCAATGTCATTAAAATAATATAAGTTATTTAAAATATTGAACAAAGCCTCTTTTGCCATATCAGTTGTGGGTCTAACAGGTAAATTTTTTGGCGCTTGTAAACGTTTGCTTTTGTGTTTTCCAGAAATTATGCGCATTATAGTTGATTTAGCAGCGTAAAATTTGAATGCGCTGGAATTGTTTCTTTTAAGAATGAAGAAAAATGTGCTGGTTTATAAAATCCAACATTTCTAATGTATTTGTATAGGATATTGAACAAATCAGATTTTTCCTCAATATCACCTAATAAAATGAGTTTTAATTCTTCAGGATTTAAATTCAATTGCTCAATGGTAAAAAGAATATAATAAATAAAATCTTCTTTTGTTTTAAAACCAAAACAATTGAATAAAGTGACTTTTTTATTTTTCAAAATAACAATTTCAAAATAGTTGTTTGAAACATTGATAAAACAAAAATCTTCGTCTAAATTTTTAAATTCACTCAACAATTTTTCAATTAGGATGGTTGATGAATGTTTAAATTCGAACGCACCATAAGTATCAATTAAAAAGTTATTGATGTTCACAAATGGGATGTAAACATTTACAATTTCAGAATTTTGAAGTTGATCAAAAGTGATATAGTCGTTTTCAAGAACCTTAACCGTATACTTCAAATATTGAGCTAAATGATCTTTATCAAAAAAGGGCAATGGAACTTGGCTGACCAAATTGTTAAAATGAGAAACGCTAACCGACTGGTATTTTAGTTTCAATAAATCTTCATTTTCAAAAAGCTGTTCAACCATTTCTAAATGTTGAAATGGCGTTATGTTTTCAATTTCAAATTTGTATGCAGCAAAAGCGCCAATTTCTTGTTCAGCTTTGTTGTAAATACAAAAAGAAAATCCATCCAAACTAAGTTGGATGGATATATGATTTTCTTCAAGATTTTTAAAATCTATGAGATGATTAGTCTTCTTTGTTATCTCCTTTGTCATACGATGGTGGCCAGTTACCGTCTTCACTAACTTCGCCTAATGAACCTACTCTAATATATTCTCCTCTGATTTCTTCTCCTCCAATTGCTTCTTTCTCTTGTTTAACAAGATTCATGTCCATTCCTTTTAAAACCAAAGCTTTGTCAACTTTCACTTCAAAAACCGGCGCTTTTAAACCAGCTATTTTTTCAATTTCTCCCAATTCAATTTTAAATTGTTGGTCAGTTCCTGGAATGTGCATCATATTTTTATAATCCAAACCAGCAAATTTAGCTTTTACATCCTCATACCCAATAGTATCAACAACTCTAACCTCTATTTCTTTTGTAATTCCTCCGCTTAATTTTATAGTTTGTGGAACGTTTCTGGTTTGAGTCAATGC
>Ga0102815_10003003_pt1 | contig 10165 bp, 7 predicted proteins | sample ColrivemetaGS759_FD_79113 | JGI IMG/M metagenome (GOLD analysis project Ga0102815, IMG submission 79113) | Estuarine microbial communities from the Columbia River estuary - Ebb tide ETM metaG S.759 | ecosystem: Environmental > Aquatic > Marine > Intertidal zone > Estuary | place: USA: Columbia...
CTGCTGAGACAGGCCGACCAGACCATTGCGCTGGGTCCGATGACGATGCCACATGGCCTGGTTCGAGTGGTGCTGATCGAACAGCTGTACCGGATCTGGTCGGTGGTTGAAGGTCATCCCTACCACCGCGATTGATCCGTGTTATATCTGGCTTCTTCATCGCCGCGCAGGGCCGAACTGTTAACCCAGATTGGTGTTGAATTTACTATACTTAAGGTGGATATAGATGAAACGCCGCAGCCGGGTGAGCCGGTTGCTGATCTGGTGCTTCGCTTAAGTCGCGAAAAAGCGCAGGCCGCTCGGTTGCACCTACATGCAATGCATAGCGATGACCTGATCCTGGCCGCCGATACGCTGATTCATCTGCAGGGGCAGATACTGGGTAAACCGGACTCTGATTCAGGTTGCTGCGCCATGTTGCAACGATTATCCGGGCGCAGGCATCAGGTTTTAACGGCGATCGCACTGATCAATGCAGCTGGTGAAACGTGGCAGCGCTGCAGCCATAATGAGATTACTTTCAGGCCGCTGAGTGAACCGGAGATTAAGCGCTACTGTGATTCAACTGAGCCGCTGGATAAAGCCGGGGCGTATGCGATACAGGGCAGGGCCGCCATTTTTATCCGGCGACTGGAAGGCAGCTACTCATCCGTGATGGGCTTGCCACTATTTGAGACGGCCGAGCTGTTACAGCAGGCCGGTTATGAATTAATCTGACATAAAACATATGATGAACAGTGAAGAGATCCTGATCAATGTAACGCCGCAGGAAACGCGCGTAGCGATAGTCGAAAACGGCTCCTTACAGGAAGTCTGGATCGAACGGCGTAGAAATCGTGGTATCGTCGGTAATATCTACAAGGGAAAGGTGAATCGTGTGTTACCGGGTATGGAGGCGGCGTTTGTCGATATCGGTCTGGAGCGCTCAGGCTTTCTGCATGTCTCTGACTTTGATATGGATCTGTTGAGTACCGACAATGCTGCAGATGCGACACCTCCCTCGATTAACAAACTACTACACGAAGGGCAGAGCATACTGGTACAGGTGGTAAAAGATCCGCTCGGTACCAAGGGCGCGCGTTTGACCACCAGTATTTCGGTACCTTCACGCTATCTGGTGTATATGCCGAACTCCTCCCTGATCGGAATCTCGGTCAAGATTGAAGATGAAGAGGAGCGCGAGCGTTTACGCAGTCTGCTGTCTCAATGTATGACTGATAACCGCACCGGTGGCTGTATCGTCAGGACTGCAGCGGAAGGTGTGCTCGACGAAGAGCTGAACCGCGATATTAAATTTCTGTGCACCCTGTGGGACAGTCTGCAGGAGCAGGCGAAAACGGCGCGTCCGGGTACGGTGATTCATGAAGATCTGCCACTCGCGGTACGCACGCTGAGGGATATGGTGAGTAACGATACCACGGTGGTGAGGGTTGACTCGCGTGAAACCTATAAAAAAATGAACTCGTTTGCGCGCAAATATATCCCCGATCTGCCCTGTGATCTGGAGCATTACCCGGGAGACCGTCCACTGTTCGATCTGTTTAATATCGACGATGAAATCGAGCGTGCGTTAGGACGTAAGGTTGAGCTCAAATCCGGCGGTTATCTGATTATTGATCAGACCGAGGCGATGACTACCATCGATATCAATACCGGTGCCTTTGTCGGTCATCACAATCTGGAAGAAACCATCTTTAAAACCAACATGGAAGCCTCGCAGGCGATTGCACGTCAGTTGCGTCTGCGCAATCTGGGCGGCATCATCATTATCGATTTCATCGATATGGTGGTCGAGGATCATAAGCGCCAGGTATTAAAGTCGCTGGAAAAGTACCTGAGCAAGGACCATGCTAAAACCCAGGTTTGTGAGATGTCACCGCTGGGGCTGGTTGAGATGACACGTAAAAGGACGCGCGAGAGTCTGGAGCATATCCTGTGCGAGTCCTGCGCAACCTGTGGTGGACGTGGCACCCATAAAACGGTGGAAACTGTGTGCTATGAAATCTTCCGCGAAATTTTAAGAGAGGCGCGTGTCTATGACGAAGCACAATTGCTTCTGGTGATGGCAAACCAGGAAGTGATCGATATGCTGCTGGATGAAGAAGCGACCAGTCTGGCGGAGCTGGAAACCTTTGTGAAAATCCCGGTTAAACTACAGGTGGAAAGTTACTACTCACAGGAAAACTATGATGTAGTGCCTGTTTAAGTGCTATTTTTTTACGGCGAATAATGACACCATCCGACTAAGTTAATGAAAGCAGCCGGTATTAAAATCTATCATTTCAGTAAATGGATGCTGCTTGTTTTCCTGATCTGTCTGGCAGTAGCGACGGTTGCCGCCCGGATCTTGCTGGACAATGTGATGCACTTCAAAAAGGACATTGTGATCGAGCTGGCGGGCTATGGTATCCACGGCGTAGATCTGGAAAATATCGAGGGGCACTGGCAGGGTATACATCCGGTATTGAAAATAAAAGGTGCTTCACTCAGTCTGCCGGGCGAATCGCATGCTCTTTATATCAGCGAGCTATCTTTACACGTGAAGCTGTTGCCGAGCCTGATTAGCGGTGATCTGCAGTTAGTGTCGCTGCATTCAACGATTCAGAAGGTTATTCTGGTCAGGGACTCCACCGGATTATGGTGGTTGAACGATATACCCATCACGCCCCAGAGCAAAGTGGATGCCCGCCTTGACCTGCCTGATTTCTTTCAACGTCTGCCTGCCTTTAGCGATATCGAGATTGGGTTGGTTCAACTGCGTGATCAGCGTGAAGGTATCGATCATCTGATTCAAAATGTCAGCCTGCGTAACAGTCGCAACAATGAACAGCTGAAGATGCAGTTATCGGCCCAGTTACCGGCTAGTCTGGGCAGCCGAATTGAGCTGTTACTACAGGGTGATTCAAGCTCTCAGCAACTGTATGTGAACGCCGAATCACTCAATCTGGCAGGAATTTCCGGCCTGCTAAGTACACAACTACCGCGCTTTGAAAAAGCCCATCTAAGTCTGCAGAGCTGGCTCAATCTGGAGCGGTTTCAGCTCAAAAAAATAATCACGGATGCGGATCTGAGCAGCCTTGTGCTGAACCAGACACAGGATGGCCAGCGCGCGATCGGTGCACAGATTCATTCGGTTGCAGAATGGAATAGTACCGGCTGGCGTATCAACAGCCGGCTACAGAATATTCAGCAGGGGTTGCGGCATTATCGTGATATCCATGCTCAGCTACTGGTCGGGCATGCCGGGGAAAAGCCGCGCTTGTGGGTTGATCAACTGGAGCTGTCTTTGATCAGCGAGATCATGGGCGGTTTGTTTGAAGCTGAAGAGGCATCTCAATGGTTAGCGGGGATTCAGCCTCAGGGGCAGTTGAGCAATATCGTGGCCGAGCTGGATCCTGCGGCACCGAAACAGTCGCTGATTGAGTTTGGGTTTAAGCAGCTGAGCAGCAGAACGTATCGTGCCATTCCCGGGCTTTCCGGCGCGGATGGAAGTCTACTGTTCGGCAATGGTCGGGCGCAGCTCGATATCGATGCAAAACAGCTGGCGCTGGACTTTGATGATCTGTTCAGAGCACCGCTGCAACTCGATGTGCTGAGGACGACGGCTTTTATCGAAATGAAGGAGTCTTCGATCAATGTTATTGCGGATGATTTTGCGATAGCCAATCCGGATCTTAAGCTGGCGGGGCGTTTATGGCTGGAAGTACCTGCCAACGGCCGTGCTTTTATGTCTCTGCGTGCGCAGTACCGGGATGGTGATCTGAATGCGGTGTCACGCTATCTGCCGGTAAAAATCATGCCTGAGCCGGTAGTGCAGTGGCTGGATGATTCGATCCGTGGTGGTCAGCTGACCAGCGGGGATTTTCTGTTTCATGGCCGTCTGATTAATCCCGCCCTTTTGCAGAAAAATCTGTCGGGCGTGATGCATGCGTCGTTAAACCTAAAGCAGCCGCATCTGAGCTTTCTTGCGGACTGGCCTGAGGTCACGCAGGGGGGTGGTCAACTTGATTTTATTAATGCGAGCCTGCAGGGGGATCTACACAAAGTCAGGTTTGGCGCTAATCGGGTAGACCGGGTGCAGGTCGAAATTGCCGACTTTCTGAAAACCAGGCTCTCGATTCAGGTCGATACCCGCACCAGCGCGCAGGATTTACTCGATACCCTGAGCAGCCTGCCGATATTGAGTGTATTCAGGGAGGTTAAGCAAAAAACGTCAGCGATTTCCGGGCAGCTGCACAGTCAGATAAAACTGGATATACCGCTTTCGAGTAAAATTAACCGCAAACCGAGAGTACAGGCAAAAGCCCGCTTACAGGATCTGGCCCTGCATATTCCTCAGTGGATGGTCGATTTTAGCAGGGTGAACGGGGATATTACGATTGATAATGAAGCGGTTAGTGCGTCCGGCTTAAGTGCTTATTATGCCGGAGACCCGGTTCGTCTATCGGTTACACCTGACCCAAAATTACGCCGAACCGGTTTTCATATCAACGGGAATCTGCACTCACAAAATTTACTCAAACTGGTGCCGGAGTATTTACAGCAGCCGGTGTCTGGCATCAGCCCGTGGGATATCTCGGTCTCTGTTGCGCATCAGTCTGATCCGCAACAGCCCGTTCTGCAACTACACGCAAGCTCTACTCTGGCCGGTACTCTACTGGAGTTTCCTGAACCAGCCCGGATACAGGCTGAGCAGCAGCAGAAACTGCTGTTTGATGCGCAGCTATCCACCCGCGGTGATTTTGTTTTCGATCTGGATCTGCCACAACTGTTAAAGGCCAATGGTCGACTCGATCTGAGCGTAAATGAGCGATCAGGTCTGGATTATTTAACCATTGGGCTGGGAGAAAAGGGAGAAAATCGTGAACACAGGGGTGTTACGATCACCGGCAATGTTAAACAGTTAAATCTGGATAACTGGGTTGATTACATCAAACGCTATTTCAATGCTGAAAAGGATGATTCTGCTACTTTCCTGCGGCAGATAAATCATGTCGACCTGACCATCGATCAGCTGCTGGTGCGCGGACAGCAGGCGATGGACAGTAATCTGCAGTTAAGCAATAACGGCAGTGTGCTGCAGGGCCAGCTGGATTCGACACTGGTGAAAGGTGTGTTTGAACTGCCATTTGCGATGGATCAGCAGCATCCGCTGATTGCTGATCTGGAATACGTCAATCTGGTGCGTTCAACGTCGAGCGATAAGCTGCAGCTTAGAATGAAAGATATGCCGGATCTGCTGATTACCAGCAAGACTTTTTCCTATGAAGACCTGATTTTCAGTGATCTGATTCTGAGTACACGTGCCCATGGTAATAGTTTCCTGATCGACCAGCTTGATGTTTCCCGTGATCAGGTTCACCTCAAGTCGTCTGGAAAATGGCAGTTCGACCCGTTGCACAAGGAGCATGTCAGTGTATTCAATATTGCAATCAGTGGCAGTAATTTTGGACAGACCGTACAAAATCTCGGGCTGGGTGAAAGTATCAAGGATGGTAAGGTCAATTTCAGCGGGCAGATAGGCTGGGGTGGCGACCTGTTTAACATCAACTGGCCATCCCTGCTGGGAGAGGTCAGCCTGCAGCTTGAAGATGGGTATTTAAAGAATGTCGAGCCGGGGGCCGGGCGTTTTGTCGGGCTGCTGAGCTTTAATGCGCTGCCCAAAAGGCTGTTTCTGGATTTTGGTGATGTGGTAAAAGAAGGCATGCAGTTCAATGAAATTAAGGGTGAGTTCAAGATCAGGGGAGAGCAGCTTGAAACAGAGAATGCCTCGCTGGATAGCATTGCGGCCAGAGTAGAGATCAGCGGCAGCACCAATCTACGTGAGCAAACCTACGATCAGAGCATGATTATTACTCCCAAGATTGGCGATACACTGCCTATTATTGGAACCCTTGCGGCAGGCAACGCAGTGGGCTGGGGGTTATTGTTGCTACAGAAAATATTTAAGAAACCCATCGAAAAAAGTGTTGAAATAGAATATAAAGTGACCGGCAGCTGGGATCAGCCGCAGGTTGATCTTGTGACTAGCCCTAAACAATCTCCGGAGAGTAATCGTTTTGAAGATGCAGGTTTTTAAAACCTTAACAGGTGCAAAGCTGTTATCAGTATTGCTGGTAGTGTTCTCAGTACAGCTGACTGATCCTGCTTCAGCCAATAGTATACGTAACTTTAACTTGACTGCGGAGCTATGGGCTCGCCCCAGATCGGGGGCGGTCATTCCGCAGATGGAGCCACTAAAGCTGGCTGTCAGCTACTGGGCTACAGGCTCTGATGCAATGATTATGTTGAGTTATCCGGGAGAGGATAGTGGAGAAATCTGGGCCGCAGAACTTAAAGACTGGCTGATTTCGCTCGGGATACCCTCCGAGTTCATTCTGCTGTCGCCGGGGTTTCAGGTCGAAGATGAAATCAGGATTTTAGTTGGCAGTCGCCAGGAGTTGTTAAAATAATGAAAGTAGCCGCTATCCAGATGGCTTCGGGTTCCAATATCAGTGGTAATCTGCTTGAGGCTGAAAAGCTGATCTCGAATGCTGTCGCCGATGGTGCTGAAATGGTCGTACTGCCGGAAAATTTCGGCATGATCGGGGTAAAGCCGGAAGATGTGGTGGCCTGCCGGGAAAAGCCGGGTGAGGGGCCGTTACAGACTTTTCTAGCCGAGCAGTCAGCCCGGCATCGTATCATTATTGCTGGCGGAACCATTCCGCTAGAGTCCGATGATGTCAGCCATTATCGGAATAGCCTGCTGGTTTATAATCAGCAGGGCTTGTGTGTCGCTCGCTATGATAAGATACATTTATTCGACGTGGCGTTACCGGATCAGGGTGAAAGCTATCATGAATCGGCTGTCATCCAGTCTGGTGATCATCCCGTGGTGGTAGACCTGGGTAGTTTCAAGCTGGGGCTGGCCATTTGTTATGATTTACGCTTTCCGGAACTGTTTCGCCTGTTAATCGATAAAGGTGCCGATGTTATAGTGATACCGTCTGCGTTTACTGCAGTCACCGGACGGGCACACTGGCATGCATTATTAAAAGCACGTGCAATCGAAAATCTGAGCTATGTGGTAGCTTCGGCTCAGGGCGGCTATCACGTCAATGGGCGTGAAACCTACGGACATAGTCTTATCCTCGACCCGTGGGGGAATGTGCTGGATGAGATTCGCAACGGTTCCGGCTATGCCATAACCGATGTGAGTTTCTCCCAGCAAAAACAGTTACGCAAAAGGTTCCCTGTGCTGTCCCACCGCAAATTTTTTGTGCACGAATAATCCCTGAGCTAATCCTGTTGGATGGCCTGAATAACGAGAGTACTCAATGACTTCAATTTTAACAACGGTTGATCAGGTGGTGTTACAGCCTGCAGAATTAACACTGGATAAGATCAATCAGACCCTGGATCGATTGCAGCAACATCAGATCGATGCCGGTGATATCTATTTCCAGGTTTCCCAGCAGGAATCCTGGCTGATGGATGATGGCATTATTCGTGAAGGTTCATTCAATATCGATAACGGGGTTGGAATTCGTGCCATCAGTGGTGAAAAAACGGGATTTGCCTACAGTGATGATCTGCAGTTATCAGCGCTCACCGCAGCCGCAAAAAATGCCAGTGCTATCGCCAGACTCGGGCAGAACAAGGTGGCTCCTTCATGCATCAAGGCTAGCTCGGCGCGCAAGCTGTATCAATCACAAAACCCGATAGATCAGCATACTGCGGCGGACAAGGTTGATCTGTTAAAACGGCTGGATGCTTTCACCCGAGCCCTCGATCCGCGTATCGAACAGGTCATTATTTCGCTTGCGGGCAGTATCGAACATATCCTGATAGCGGCAACCGATAATACGCTGGCGGCCGATATCCGTCCTCTGGTGCGACTCAATGTGACTGTTCTGATGCATGAAAAAGGGCGTCGTGAACAGGGCACTGCGGGCGGTGGTGGTCGGCATAATTATGAGCTTTTTTTCAACTCTGAAATCGCCTTTGACTATGCTCGTGAGGCGGTCAGACAGGCCTCGGTGAATCTGCAGTCGATTCCGACACCGGCCGGCAGTATGCCTGTGGTTCTCGGCTCTGGCTGGCCCGGTGTGTTGCTGCATGAAGCGGTTGGGCATGGACTGGAAGGTGACTTTAACCGTAAGGGTACGTCTGCATTCAGTAACAGTATGGGGCAGCAGGTCGCATCACCCTTATGCACCATCGTCGATGACGGGACGCTGGAAAACCGGCGCGGCTCGTTAACGGTGGATGATGAGGGGGTTGCTGCAGAGTGTACCACCCTGATTGAGAAAGGCATCCTGAAAGGCTTTATGCAGGACAAGATGAATGCTCGCCTGATGGGCACCCGTTCTACCTCGAACGGACGGCGTGAATCTTATGCGCATCTGCCGATGCCACGTATGACCAATACCTATATGCTGCCCGGCGAATCGGATCCAGAAGAGATTATCGCCTCGGTGGAAAAGGGTATCTATGCGGTCAATTTCGGCGGTGGTCAGGTTGATATTACGTCCGGCCGATTTGTGTTTTCACTTTCCGAAGCCTATGAAATCCATAAGGGAAAGCTGGGCAGACCGTTGAAGGGGGCAACCCTGATCGGTTCCGGACCGGAAGTGATGAACCGGATTTCGATGCTGGGCAATGATCTGTCACTGGATAGCGGTGTTGGTGTTTGCGGTAAGGAAGGACAGTCGGTTCCGGTCGGGGTGGGGCAGCCAACCCTGAAGATCGATGAAATTACGGTCGGTGGTACCGATAACTGAAGCCTGTCCGGCCCGGCAGGGGCTGGTTTTACCGGTGTTTAAGACTCCTGCATCAGACTGGCCTGCACCTCTTTAAAGATCTGCCGTGCAAAACGGGTTTTTTTGTCTTCAGTGTTAGCCTGTTTAAGATTGCGCGCTAACTGGCGTAATTTCTGCCGGTCGGCCTGTGCCTGCTGATCACAGTAGGCATTCACGGCGGCTTCTCCTTCGCTCAGGATGCGGTCGCGCCAGTATTCCACTTTCTTGAAATTGAGTTTGGCGCTGTTATCACTATCCTCGATGTCTTCAACGGCGCTGATAATAGGCTCAACATCTATCGAGCGCAAAATCTTGCCAATGTACTGGAAATGTCTTTTCAGAGCGCCGCGTTTATTCGCAATTTTATGGGCCAGAGCGATCGCATCCAGTAGTTTTTCATCCAACGGGACGCGCTCAAGCTGTTCCGGGTTGAGCGCAGCCAGCTTTTTTCCCAGTAACTGTAAATCCTTGCTGTCACGTTTAAGCTGGGATTTACTGATCAGGTCATCATCATTTTCCAGGTCGTCTTCGTCAGACGAAAACTGTGCTTCTGTTTGGTGCTTCATGTGAGCTAAAATAAGGCTATGAAAAAAACCGATAATAACAGTTTTAATACGGGCAGTTTTACTGATTCAGGGGATTCCCTGAAAAATATCATTGCAGATTCTCTTCAACTGGCAAAACAGCTGGGCGCAACTCAGGCTGAGGCGGGTTTATCCGTTTCAGAGGGGATGACGGTGACCGCACGCATGCGCTCGGTGGAGACCGTCGAGTACGAGAAAGACAATGGCCTCGGCATCAGTGTTTATTTTGGTCAGCATAAAGGTACCGCCAGTACCTCCAGCCTGGATCCGGCGGCGATCCGTAAAACGGTTGAAGCGGCCTGTAATATCGCCCGTTATACCTCTGAAGACCCCTGCACTGGTCTGGCCGATGCTGATTTGATGGCACAGCAGTTCGCCGAGCTGGATCTTTACCATGAATGGATGATGGATTCTGAACAGGCGATCCAGCTTGCACTGCAATGTGAGGCGTCGGCACTTGACCAGGATCCCCGTATCACCAACTCTGAAGGTGCTACGGTTGAAACCGGAAAAGGCCTATCCGTGTATGGTAACAGCCATGGTTTTTTGCATCTGGAGGCGAAGACCCGACATACCGTCAGTTGCTCGGTGGTGGCACAAAATGAATCCGGGATGCAGCGTGATTACTGGTATAGCGTGAGTCGTTCGCCGAAGCTGTTACAGCCGGTCGAGGAGATTGGCAACAGGGCTGCCCAACGGGCAGTGGAGCGTCTGGATGCTCGCAAACTGAAAACCGGAAGTCATCCGGTGCTGTTTGCACCCGAGATGGCACGTGGATTAATCAGTCATTTTAATGCCGCC
>Ga0102815_10003008_pt1 | contig 10153 bp, 11 predicted proteins | sample ColrivemetaGS759_FD_79113 | JGI IMG/M metagenome (GOLD analysis project Ga0102815, IMG submission 79113) | Estuarine microbial communities from the Columbia River estuary - Ebb tide ETM metaG S.759 | ecosystem: Environmental > Aquatic > Marine > Intertidal zone > Estuary | place: USA: Columbia...
CCGGCTCGCTATGGTCTGGCAATTGCCCAGATTCAGGCCGACCAGGTAAAGCCGGCAGGCGAAAATCTCAAGCTGTTGCTGGACAAGGCACCCAACGAAATCGTCTATAACCTTGCCCAGATTGAACTGGACATGAGCGCCAAACGTTATGACGCGGTTCGCACCCGGATCGACAAGCTGCTTGAAGCATTCCCCAACAGTTATCCGGTGCTGCAGGCGCTGACCAACCTGCAAGTCAAACAAAGACAGCTGGTGCAAGCCGAGCAAACCCTGGACAAGCTGGTGAAGCAGCGCCCTTATGACCCCGACATCTGGTATCAGGTTGCTGAAATTCGCGGCCAGAATGGCAATATCATCGGCCTGCACCAGGCTCGCGCCGAGTACTTCGCGCTGGTCGGCGACTACCCACAAGCCATCGAGCAGTTGAATTATGCCAAGCGTCGCGCGGCCTCGAACTTCCCGCTGGCAGCACGCATTGATACCCGCCAGCAGCAGCTTATTGAAGAACAGGACATTATTCTGGGGATGATGCGTTAACTTTTCCTGATATCTCTCAGGCGTTGCCTGTTACCCGCAAACGTGCCGCCTGATTGAAGTCCAGCATGCGCTTGAGAGGCAGCACCGCACGCGGGATAAGCGCCGGATCCACCAGAACCTCTCCACTGCCATGGCGCAGACAATCGAGCGTGCGCTGCAGGGTATTCATGGCCATCCACGGACAATGTGCACAGCTGCGACAGCTGGCACCCTTGCCCGCCGTTGGAGCCTCAACGAAGGTCTTGCCGGGACACAGCTGCTGCATCTTGTAAAAGATGCCGCGATCGGTAGCCACGATGAACATCTGATTTGGCAGCTCCTGGGCTGCCCTGATCAACTGACTGGTGGAGCCCACGGCATCAGCCAGATCTATAACCGCCTCGGGCGATTCCGGGTGTACCAGCACCGCGGCTTCTGGATACAAGGCTTTCATCTCGAGTAACTGACGCGCCTTGAATTCCTCGTGGACAATACAGGCACCATCCCAGAGCAACATGTCGGCACCGGTTTCACGCTGGATATAGCGGCCCAGGTGCTGGTCCGGTGCCCAGAGAATTTTCTCGCCGTTATCCATCAGGCTTTCAACGATTTCCAGCGCACAACTGGAGGTAACTACCCAGTCCGCACGGGCCTTTACAGCTGCCGAAGTATTGGCATAGACCACTACCGTGCGCTCGGGATGTTGATCACAAAAAGCCGAGAACTCTTCAATCGGACAACCCAGATCCAGTGAACAGGTCGCCTCCAGCGTTGGCATCAGCACACGCTTTTCCGGATTGAGGATTTTGGCCGTCTCACCCATGAACCTCACGCCAGCAACCACTACCGTTTGTGCCGCGTGCTGATTACCGAAGCGCGCCATTTCCAGCGAGTCGGACACACAGCCACCGGTCGCTTCGGCCAGTGCCTGAATAACCGGATCACAGTAGTAATGCGCCACCAGCACGGCATTCTGGCGCTTCAGTTCGTCGGTTATCTGCTCACGCAGATCCGCCTCCTGCTCGGCAGTCAGAGTGACTGGCTGCTTGGCATCCAGATGGGCTTGTACCAGCAGGCGTTCGGAAATGTGCGTCATATTGCTGACCTTTGAGGGCTACCGTGTATACGCTGGCAAAATATACCATCCGCCTCCCACAACCCGGAACCGGTTTTGATCGCACTGCCCTGATTTTATTAGAAAAATAAACGAGGGAAGGTTTTCACTGGTAACGCGTAGGATCCGTCAGGCCAGCCCCGGCAAAGCCGGCAGCACGCAAACGACAGCTATCACAGCGGCCACAGGCCCGCCCCTGCGCATCAGCCTGATAGCAGGAGACCGTCAGCCCGTAATCAACCCCCAGGCGTGTTCCGACCTGAATGATTTCAGCCTTGCTCAGGTACTGGAGCGGCGCCTGAATACGGAAACCCTGCCCTTCAACCCCGGCTTTGGTTGCCAGATTGGCCATTGTTTCAAACGCCTTGACGAATTCTGGGCGGCAATCCGGATACCCGGAATAATCAACCGCATTCACCCCGATGAAAATATCCTGCGCATTCAGCACTTCGGCCCAGCCCAGCGCCAGTGCCAGAAATACCGTATTGCGAGCGGGTACATAGGTCAGGGGAATACCTTCACTCGGGGTTTCGGGCACAGCGATGCTGTCATCCGTCAGCGCCGAACCGCCGATACCGTTCAGGTCAAGACCAATGACCTTATGCTCGATCACGCCCAGTTGCCGGGCAACTTGCTCGGCAGCCTGCAACTCGGCACGATGCCGCTGGCCGTAGTCGAAACTCATGCTGTAGCAGCTGAAACCTTCCGCCTTTGCCATGGCCACAACGGTCGCAGAGTCGAGCCCACCGGACAACAGGATAACTGCACGTTTCTCGCTCATATCAATGTCCCGGCTGGTCGTTCCAGAGAATTTTGTGCAACTGCAACTGCAAACGCACCGGCAGATTGTCTGCAATAATCCACTCGGCCAGATCGCGCGCCTCTAGATCGTGATGGCTGGGCGAGAACAGCACTTCTCCAGCCCTTTGCTCCAATCGATACTCAATCAGCTTGGACACTGCCCAGTCATAGTCATTGCGCGAACAGATGACGAATTTCACCTGATCATTAGCGGTCAGCAAGCCGATATTCTCGTAGCGGTTGCGTGCAACCTCCTGCGAGTCAGGTGTTTTCAGATCAACCACGCGACTGACCCGAGCATCAACAGCCGAAATATCCAGAGCACCACTGGTTTCCAGCGAGACTTCATAGCCGGCATCACACAATGCTTTGAGTAGTGGCAGGCAATTGGGCTGCGCCAGCGGCTCGCCACCGGTGACACAGATATAACGTGGTTTGTAAGCGGCTACCTGCGCAAGAATGTCCTCCAAGGCAAGCAGTTCACCTCCGCTGAAAGCGTAGGCGGTATCGCAATACTGGCAGCGCAAAGGGCAGCCGGTCAGGCGGACAAATACCGTTGGCAAGCCAGCAGTACGTGTCTCGCCCTGCAACGAGTAGAAAATCTCGGTGATACGCAGGGTTTCTAGCATGGTGACCACGGGCGTGACAGCTATACAGGCCGTCCGCCTCCGTTGCGTCTTTATGACGAAAAATAGGGACAGCGATTCTAACGAAAAAACCCGCGACTGGCGCGGGCTTGATCGAAAAGCTTGTTGCTACATACCGCTGAGCTCTCGCTGAGCCAGTTGCGCAGCAGAACTGCCAGGGTATTGACTGATCACTTGCTGCAAAATCGTCTTGGCCTGCGCAGTATTACCCAGACGCAATTCGACATCGGCCTGTTTGTACAGAGCATCCGGCACTTTCTGATGATCAGGATAGGACTTGCTGACTTGTGCAAAAGCTTGAGCCGCCGCCGGCAGATCACCCTGAGCCAGGCTTACCTCGCCCAGCCAATACTGCGCATTACCCGCATACTGGCTGTTCGGGTACTTACGCAAGAAGCCGGTGAACGCCTGACTAGCCTTGGCAAAGTCACGGGTTTTGATCAAATCGAAAGCTGCATCGTAGTACAGCTTTTCCTTCTCCGGATCAGCCGGCTCAGAGTTAGCAGCAGGGGCTTGAGCAGCAGAAGCTGGCATCAACGGCGTATTACCGCCATTCAACGAACCGGCAGACTGGCCCTGATTAAGCGGAGCACCTGTCGTGCCGCTACCCATACGCCGGTCTAGCTCCTGATAGCGATCAAGACTTTCCTGCTTCAAACCACGAATTTCGTTTTGTTGCTCTTCAATCAGCCCACGCAGTTGCTGCACTTCCTGCTGGAGTTGCTGCAACTGCATGAAAACCTGCCCCTGCGCAGAAACCGGAGCAGCTGCCCCTGCTTCCGCATAGGACGTCGCAGCCCCATAACCAGCCGTTGTATAACCGCCGCTACCTGCAGCACTACCATCAACAACCGGTACTGCTGCAAATGCTGTCAGCGGCAAACCAAGGGCCATCAGCACGAGAATGCGTTTGTGCATGGTCATGACTGTTTACTTGGTCATTTCTACGCGGCGATTTTGCGCCCATGACTGGTCGTCATTGCCCAGGGCAAGCGGACGCTCTTCACCATAGGAAACTGCTTCCAGCTGCGCAGGGGACACGCCTTGCAGAACCAGGTAACGCTGCACAGCCTGAGCACGACGCTCACCCAGAGCCATATTGTACTCACGGGTACCGCGCTCGTCGGTATTACCCGCCAGCACTACGCGCTGACCATTGCCTTTCAGATCACGGGCATGCACATCAAGGGCACGCATGGCTTCAGGCTGCAGGTCGGAGCTGTCATAGGCGAAGTAGAACACGGTGATCGCACGCAGCGCGGCTTCGTCGCTCATGCTGCTGTCCAGACCGGCGCCATTGGCGCTTGCGTCATAACCAGCATTCGGATCGATAGCGCCTTCGCCAGCGGCATCGCCCTTCTTCGAAGAACAACCAACAGCAACGGCCAAAGCCATTGCAACAGCAACGATTTTGCCGAATTTCAGCATTTCCATTTTGTAACTCCTGTTAGATCTCTAGGGTTTTATATCAGTAGGGCCTGGTAACCGCTTCAGTTCAAATATGGAGACCAGGAAGGTTCCTGAACTTGGCCTTGGGCTGTGGGCAGTGGCGTCCGTACCCGACCATTGGTCGAGGCCAGCATCAGCAATCCACGACCCTGCTGGCGGGTGGCGTAGATTACCATGGTCCCGTTGGGCGCAACAGTGGGCGACTCGTCCAGACTGGTTTCCGAGATAATGCGCAAACTGCCGCGCTGCAGGTCCTGCGCAGCAACACGAAACACGGCGTAGCCGTCCTGCCTATGCACCATAACCAGAGTTTTTTCATCCGCCGACAATTTCGGGTTGGCGTTGTAATTTCCGACGAAGGTTACCCTTTGGGCCGCGCCGCTGTTGATATTGAGCTTGTAAATTTGTGGTTTACCTGCGCGATCCGAGGTGAAGTAGATGGTTTGACCATCCTTGCCCCAGAACGGCTCGGTATCAATACCTGACTGATTGGTAACACGCTTGAGCTGACGTGTCGCCACGTCCATCACATAAATTTCCGGATTGCCGTCCTTGGACAGCACCATGGCCAGGCGGTTACCGTCTGGAGACCAGGCCGGCGCGCCATTCAGGCCGGGGAAATTGGTCATCTGTTCCCGCCGTCCGGTATCAATATGCTGGATAAAGATACGTGGGCGCTTCTGCTCGAAGGACACATAGGAGATGCGCTTGCCATCCGGGGCGTAACTCGGCGACAGAATCGGCTCCCGTGATTGCAACAGGGTCACTGCACGAGCGCCGTCATAGTCAGAGCGTTGCAGGGTGTAGCGGGCATTGTTCGGGGCAAAGCGCTCGACCGTCACATACAGCAGTCGGGTAGAGAAGGCACCGCGAATACCAGTGAGTTTTTCAAATGACTGGTCGGAAATATGGTGTGCCATATCCCGCAACTGATCCATGCCGCCACTCACAGTGCCGGCCATGACCTGTTGCTCGGTAGTGACATTAAACAGCGAGAAGCTGATCTGCAGGCGCCCGGCAGTTGGAGTTACGCTACCAATCAGCAGGTATTGCGCGCCCACCGCTTTCCAGTCGCGATAGATGATTTCTGCCGGCTGAGCGGGCAGGCTAATCATGTTCTGCCGGGTAATGGGCTCAAAAAATCCGGAGTTGCGCAGATCATTGCCAATGATATTTGACATGTCTTCTGGCAAAACCACGCCTCCCTGGACGCCAAATGGCACCACCGCAATAGGTACCGCACGATCAGTACCGCGCGAAATCACCAGCGGCTCGGCCGCCTGGACGCTACCGAAAAAAAAGCACAGGCCCAGCAGCAGGATACGGGTAAGGGTGTTCACAGGGACAAGTCCTCCGGTTTGAAGATAACGCGCCGTTGACGGTACATGGCATCAAAGGTCGCACGATCAAGCTGTTGCATTTCCTGAATCCGACCAACGTTGCGCACTGCCGCAACAGCCGAATTGTCGAACGGTCTATCACCGCTGGAGCGCGTTACGCTGGCATTGGTGATAGTGCCATCCGGCAGCATTTCTATCAGCACTTCGACGCTCATGCCGTTGCGCGCCGATGGTGGGCGCTGCCACTGCTCGCTGACCAGCTTGATCAGCAAATCATCGAGGTTTCCCGCTACCTGACTGCCCACGCTTTCAGCCATGGTCTGTTGATACTCGGTATTTTCTGCCAGAAGCTCGGCCAGCGCCTGAGCCTTTTTGTCCTCTGCTGACTTGCGTGCAGCCTCCTGGGCGGCTTTTTTCTTTGCAGCCTCGGCTGCAGCTTTCTTCTTGGCGGCTTCGGCTTCAGCTTTCTTTTTCGCGGCTTCTGCTGCCTTTTTCTTTTCTTCTTCGGTTTTCTTTTTGGCGATAGCTGCCTGTTTCTTCTGTTCGGCAGCCTTTGTCTCTGCAGCCTTCTTGGTTTCCTGGGCTTTTTTCTGCTCGGCAACTTTCTTCTGCTCGGCTGCCTTGGCCGCAGCGGCCTGCTTCTGCTGTTCAACCTTCTTGGTTTCCAGCTGCTCGACCTGATTACTCGGTGCCGCGGTTTTCTTGGCTTCGCCGGCGATTTTCTGCGGCGTCTGGGTGGTCGCCTGACTCTGCGACTTTAGCTGGTACAGCGTGGTCTGGATGATCGGCCGTGCCGGCGGCAGTTCCGGGGTGAACTGGAAGCTGACAAACAGCATGGCAAAAATCACCAGATGCAGCACGACCGCCCAGACTACCGGCCAGAAATAGCTTTCCGAGGATGATTGCTCACTCAGTTGGCGCATCAAGGGGCCTCGGTTATCAGCCCGACGTTGCTGACGCCAGCCTGCTGCAGACCACCCATGACCTTCATCACCGCTTCATAAGGCACACGCTTGTCACCACGAACGAAGACCTGCACGGACTTGCCCTGCCCGCTGTTGGCGCCGAGGATACTGGTAACTGCCTGGACCAGCTGCGGCAGTTCGGTTGACGCCTCGCTGCCCTTGCCCTGGTCAGGATCGACTTCTTCACCCATATTCCAGTAGTAGCTCTGGTCAGCTTTGATCGAGATGGTCAGCACACGTGAGTTGTTGTCCTGCGGCAGGGCCTGACTGGACACTTTGGGCAAATCAACCTTGACCCCCTGATTGAGCATGGGCGCAGTCACCATGAAAATGACCAGCAGTACCAGCATCACATCGATGTAAGGCACCACGTTCATTTCCGAGACGGGTTTGCGGCGGTTGCGGATTCTTGCCATTACGTCAGCCCTCAGTCATCGGAACTGTGGACTTTACGGTGCAGAATCGCCTGGAACTCGTCAGCAAAGGTGTAATAGCGGCCAATCAGCATCTCGCCACGAGCGGCAAAGCGGTTATAGGCGATTACCGCAGGAATCGCTGCAAACAGGCCGATGGCAGTGGCTATCAGCGCTTCGGCAATTCCTGGCGCTACCGTGGCGAGCGTTGCCTGTTGCACCTGAGCCAGGCCACGGAAAGAGTTCATGATGCCCCAGACCGTACCAAACAGACCTATATAGGGGCTGGTGGAGCCTACGGTGGCGAGAAATGGCAGGCTCTGCTCGAGCTTCTCCTCTTCTCGCGAAATGGCCACGCGCATGGCACGATTGACGCCGTCCATCACTGCATCCGCATCAAAGCTGGACTGCTGGCGCAAGCGCGAAAACTCTTTGAAGCCGGCACGGAAGATCTGCTCCAGACCGGAATCCGGATCCGGACTACTGCCCACCTGGCGGTAAAGCTTGGAAAGATCGATACCCGACCAGAAGCGCTCCTCGAAACTGTCCAGGCTGCGCTTGGCGTGACGCAACAAAGTGCTGCGCTGGAAAATCATCATCCAGGAAGCGACCGAGGCGGCCAACAACACCAGCATCACCAACTGCACTACAAAGCTGGCGTTACTGATAAGACTCCACATTGACATGTGGTCGACGGCGTTAGCTTCCACGCTGCATCTCCTGCTAAAAGCTTACTGGGAAAGCCCCGGGTCCTTTGCGAAGGCTGCACGCAGCGCTTCGGGAATGGCCCTTGGCTTCAAATTGTCGGCGCGCACACAGGCCACCAGAAACTGCCCTTCACAGAGCAGCAGATCATCTGCTACACGCCGTACCTGCTGCCGAAAACACAGACTGGCACGGTTCAACTCAATCACCTCGGCGGTCACCTGCAACTCGTCATCCAGCTTTGCCGGCGCCAGATAGCGCGCCGTGACGGAGTGCACTACAAACAACAATCCTGCAACCGCCAATTGCGACTGGGCGTAACCCAGACTGCGCAAACGCTCAGTACGGGCCCGCTCCATGAATTTGAGATAATTGACGTAATAAACAATTCCGCCGGCGTCGGTGTCTTCGAAATACACACGACAAGCCAAAGCAAAAGGCCGAGCATCTTTCTGAGCGCGCATACTCTAGTGGTTACTCCTGACCTTGCCAATCGGCCAATCGCTGGTTTTCAAACTATTCATCGCCCACATCGAACAAATCAGCCGCAGGCAGACCTGCCAGACGCCCGGGCAGATTCAAACCAAAATGTAGGTAGGCATGCCGGGTGACCACGCGGCCTCTGGGTGTGCGCATGATATACCCTTGCTGAATCAGATAGGGTTCCAGCACGTCTTCAATCGTATGACGCTCTTCGCTGATGGCTGCCGCCAGGCTGTCGATACCTACCGGGCCACCATCGAACTTCTCTATCATTGCCAGTAACAGGCGGCGGTCCTGATGATCAAAGCCCTGCTCATCGACGTCCAGCAGGTTCAGGGCCAGATCGGCGATCGGCCGGGTGATCTGTCCTTTACCACGCACCTCGGCATAATCCCGCACACGGCGCAGCAACCGATTGGCGATACGTGGCGTACCACGGGCCCGGCGCGCAATCTCGAAAGCGCCATCGGGCTCCACATGCAAGCCGAGAATACCGCCCGAACGACTGACGATGGTCGACAGGTCTGCCGCGTTGTAAAACTCCAGGCGCTGCACGATGCCGAAGCGGTCACGCAACGGATTGGTCAGCATACCGGCACGGGTGGTTGCCCCCACCAGAGTGAAGGGTGGCAGATCCAGCTTGATCGAACGCGCTCCGGGGCCTTCGCCAATCATGATGTCGAGCTGGAAATCTTCCATCGCGGGATAGAGCACTTCCTCGACAATCGGTGGCAAGCGGTGAATCTCATCGATAAACAGCACATCACCCGGCTCGAGGTTGGTCAGCAAAGCCGCCAGATCGCCCGGACGCTCCAGCACCGGACCGGAGGTGCTCTTGATTGACACGCCCATCTCCTGGGCAATGATATGCGCCAGAGTGGTCTTGCCCAGCCCCGGCGGACCGAAAATCAGGGTGTGATCCAGCGGCTCGCTGCGCCCACGAGCTGCCTGAATGAACAACTCCATCTGGTCACGCACCACCGGCTGGCCAATGTAGTCAGCCAGACTAAGCGGCCGAATGGCCCGATCCAGTTGCTCGTCGCGGTCACGGCCGCCCGTTGTTACCAATCGATCAGCCTCGATCATTGCGGTTTACACCATTCCCTTAAGCGCACGACGAATCAGTTCTTCGCTAGACAGCCCGACTTCCAGCACGGCGGACACCGCACGACTGGCCTCCTGCGGTTTGTAACCCAGGGATATCAAGGCTCCCAGCGCATCGCTCTCGGCACTTGAGACCGCCACACCAGGTCGAGGTTCAATCACCAGCGTCGACATACCCGGCATAGTCTCCCAGGCCTTGAAACGATCCTTGAGTTCAACCAGCAGGCGTTCGGCGGTTTTCTTGCCAACCCCGGGAACCTTGACCAGCACCGAAGTATCCTGAGCCTGCACGCAGCGTACCAGCTCATCGACATCCAGCCCCGACATCAGCGCCAGCGCCAGCTTGGGACCGACACCGTTGAGGCGGATCAGCTCGCGAAACAGCTCGCGCTCACGCTTCTCGAAAAAGCCGTAAAGCAGCTGAGCATCTTCGCGCACCACCAGATGGGTGTGCAGGATCAACGGCTCACCGACCGCCGGCAGCCGATACAACGTGGACATCGGCACTTCCAGTTCATAACCGATCCCCGCGACATCCAGTATCACGTGCGGAGGGTGCTTCTCTGCCAGGGTGCCACGCAGGCGTCCAATCACAGTTTGAGTTCCTTGTTCAAAG
>Ga0102815_10003009_pt1 | contig 10153 bp, 10 predicted proteins | sample ColrivemetaGS759_FD_79113 | JGI IMG/M metagenome (GOLD analysis project Ga0102815, IMG submission 79113) | Estuarine microbial communities from the Columbia River estuary - Ebb tide ETM metaG S.759 | ecosystem: Environmental > Aquatic > Marine > Intertidal zone > Estuary | place: USA: Columbia...
AAACGGATCAGGTTTGATCACACTTCGCCGCCCATTTGGCGAGGTGGTGTAGGTCACAGGATTGAAGTAAAGCTGCTGGTCCGGACGTGCCAATTCAGGTGAGGACCTGAAGTATCCGCCGCATTGATTGACCGATAAAGCCAGCGGTCCGCGCCTTGTGAACGCGTATTGCAAAGCGGCACGCACTTTGCCGTGGAACGGGGCCAGCATGTTGTTGAGAGTGGGCTCTGTCGCACGGAAATAGTAATTGATTCCAAGGTGATCTTGCAAATTTCCGCCAACATGTGGGGCTGCCAGAACGGGCGTAATCCCCAAGTCTTTTAGCAAATCAGCGGGGCCAATACCTGACAATTGCAGGATGCGCGGAGAAGTCACGGCACCCGCAGACAGAATGATTTCGCGGTCCGCGTTCAAGGTTATTTGACGCCCCTTGTGGCGGAATTGCACGGCAGTTGCACGGCGGCCTTCAAAGACGATTCGCTCGACAAAAGCATGAGCCATCAACGTCACGTTTGGGCGCTTTAATGCAGGCGTCAAAAAGGCGCGGGCGGAATGCATTCGGCGGCCGCCGCTGGTGTTAATCTGGTAGACAGCAGCCCCTTCATTTTTGGCACCATTTATATTGGTGGTTGAAGGCAAGCCAAGTTCGTTGGCCGCAGCAAAAAAGTGTCTGTTCGCGCGGTGGATTTGGTCTGAGACATCTTGCACATGGAGCGGCCCCTTGCCAGTTCGCGAGCCATCTGGCGCGACTTGGGTTTCCATGGCGTCATAGGTTTCGCGGACAGTGTCCCAATCCCAACCTGCCACGGCCCAGTCGTCAAAGTCGTGGGGCAGCCCGCGTGCATAGACCAACGCATTGATTGCACCCGATCCGCCAACACCCTTGCCCCGCGGCCAATAGCCTGTACGGCCTGCAAGCGCGTCTTCAGGTTCTGTTTGGTATTGCCAGTTTACGGCAGGGTCATGAAACGTTTTTCCGTACCCGAGAGGAAGCGCGATCCAAGGAGACCTGCCGCGTCCACCAGCCTCCAACACAAGAACCTTGTGTCGCCCAGATGCACTGAGGCGGTCTGCAAGGATACAGCCCGCCGAGCCCGCGCCAATAATGATATAATCGTAGTCCGCCATGTGTTGATCGCCTGCCAAAAGTCTCGCCCGTGAACCATTAGGAAACGGGTCGCGATAGACAAGTTAAAAATTGATGGGGGCAAGCGTATTGCGATAAACGAGCGTCGTTTTGAGCAAGGTTGGCTCAAGCGGAATACCCTCTAGCAATAGGCGGCTTAACGCGCGCGCTGCTTTCTGGCCCATTTCGCGGTGTGGCACGTGAACCGTCGTGAGAGGCGGATAGGCGACTTGGGCAAGTTCGATATCGTCAAAACCGATGACGGAGACGTCCTGTGGCACGGATATTCCCATCTCACGGGCGCGCCGTAATGCGCCGACGGCCAAAACGTCATTGCCACAAAAAACGGCAGTTGGTTTTTGACCCCGGCCCATGATTTCGCCAAAGGCGTTTGCACCCTCAACAATACCGTAGCTTGTTTCAACAACTTGCAAGTCGTGGGGGGGGAGTCCGGCATCTTCCATCGCTTGGTAAATTCCGGTGCGTCTTGCGAGTGCGCGGTCATTATTGGCGGTCTCGGCAGAGATCAACGCAAGTTTTTTATGGCCTAGTTTTATGACTTCGGTGGCCATTTCTTGCATCGCGCGTTGATTGTCGAACCCGACTGATGTACGGTGCGAGGCGGCGTCAAATGCCCATGTGACTAATGCAGGCACACCTTGGGTTTCAAGAAAGTCGTATATCTCGGGACGTCGGTCATGTCCGATCAGCAACAGGGCATCCGCACCGCGGCTGACTAGCGATCTGATTTGCTCTTCCTCAATCTCAGGTTTGTAGGATGTGCTGGCGACAAGCATTGTAAAACCATGCAGGCGGAGCTCTTCTTGAAAGGCCTGTAAGCCACGGGCAAAAATAGCGTTTTCCATTGTCGGGATGATTGCGCCAATGGTGTTGGTGCGCCTCGCGGCCATCGCGCGGGCCCCGAAATTTGGGGAATACCCGAGGGCTTCAATTGCTGCGAGTACTTTGTCTTTTGTACGAGGCGAGACCCGATCCGGGAAGTTTAGACAGCGCGAAACAGTGGCCGTTGAAACGCCCGCCGTTGTCGCGACATCGTGCAGCGTTGGTATGGCGCGTTTGCTATTCATTTTTGTCCATCATTTCGATTTCGGTCAATCTAGCTGTTCAAACCGAAAAGGGCAAAACCTTTGCAGGCGCAGAAATGTAAAGGCTTGCATTTTAAAAATGGAACGGCTTACATGAAGAGAGATTCGGCTTAGCGATCGGGAGGGAACGCGACATGCCGCTATACGGGGCGATCTTATTATTTGTGGTTTTTGCAGTGAACGTCGGGCTTGGCTCGGCTGCGAATGCAGCATTTTTGAACGATGTTGGGGAGATGCTGCTTTTGGGAGCCGTCGCCATTTTGTTCGTGATCGCAATCTTAAAGAAAGAAGCCGAAGCCAAAAAATAGGCATGGCGCAGACGTCCAGGGAGGACATTACATTGAAAAAGCATAACGACGAAATCAAGTCGGCAGAGCGCCGTAATTTTCTGAAACTTGCAGGCATGGGCAGCTTTACAGCCGCTCTTGTGGCTGGTGCTGCTGGGTCGCTCTGGTCGACTGAGGTCGCCGCTCAAACTGCAAATGAGGAACGCGACCGCGAGGCCGCGGCCGAGCATGTTATGACAATTGCAACGGCCTATGTTTTGGGTGCGACACGCAGCTATCCGATCATGCAGTTGGACCTTAAGGAGAACATCCAGAATGCCACGAACGGTAAGGTCTACGTGAAATTGGCCCCCGGTGGTCAGTTGGGTTCGGGCGGTGAGCTGGTCCAGAAAGTGCAAGGTGGCACGATCCAAGCGGCACAGCATTCGATTTCGAACTTTGCGCCATTTGCGCCTGTGACTGACCTGATCAACTTGCCATACCTGTGTGGGTCTAATCAACGTTTCACCAACTTGGTGCATTCCGATGTTTGGGCGACGGAAGTGAACCCAAAGGTTGAGGCCGCTGGCTTTAAGCCGCTGTTCTACGTCAATATCGACCCGCGCGTTGTTGCGGTTCGTAAGGGTGGGGCAGGCGCTGTTCTTTCTCCTCGCGATCTGAGCGGCGTGAAATTCCGCGTTCCGGGTTCGGCGATGTTGCAGCAGTACTACCGTATGGTTGGCGCAAACCCGACACCAGTTGCATGGGGCGAAACACCTTCTGCGATCAAGCAGGGTGTTGCTGATGCGCTCGATCCATCCGTTGGCGCGCTTTATGTCTTTGGCTTCAAGGATATCTTGTCGCACGTGACATTCACCCAAGCGGTGCCAGACAGCCAAGTTTACTCTTGTAACCTTGAGTGGTTCAATTCCATGCCCGCTGACATTCAGGACGGGATCATGGAAGCGTCCGAGATCACACGCCACCAGAACCTTGCCAAAGTACCATCATCGCGGAACTACGCGATGGCGGAATTGCGCAAAGCGGGCGTTGAATTCCATTCGCTGTCAGATGACCAATTGGCCGAGTGGCAGTCCGTTGGCGGCTACCAATTGCCAGAGTGGGATAGCTTCAAAACCGAACTTGCAGGCTCCATGGATGTCTTTGCGAAACTGGAAGAAGCAGCGGGAACAATAGGCCGCTACTACGTCCACGACGCGTAAATCACTGTGCGGGCGCCCGATGCGGCGCCTGCATTCCATGTCCGCAAGCTGGTGAGGTGAGTGATGCATTTCCTAAGACTACTCGACCGCAATGCGGAGAAATGGGCGCTTTTGGTGTTCTATTCGATGCTGGTCATCACGATGGCCGTCGAGGTATTGCGCCGCGAAGTGTTCTCTTACTCCTCGATCTGGGGCGAAGAAATCGTCCGTTATTCATTCATCTATCTCGCGTGGATCGGTGCGGCTGCGGCGGTGAAAGAACGCGCGCATATTCGCATCGATGTGCTGATGCATTATCTAAGCCCCCGACTAAAGGCATTGCTCTACATTTTCGGGGACTTTGTCATGCTGGCCGTCGCCATTGGTGCCCTCGTCTGGTCTTTTGAAACGGTAATGGTCTCTTGGGAGTTCGGGTCAGTGAGCCACGGATTGCGGGTTTCGCTCGTCTGGTTTCTCATGGCTGTCCCCATCGGTTTCGGCCTGATGATCTTGCGACTTTTCCAATCCATCAAACGCGATTTTCGCAGCCTGCGTGACGGTACCCCCGTCTACGAAGGCGATAAATTGTTCGACTGAGGGGACGTCACATGCTGTTTAATACCCTTCAACAAGCAGTTGAGCTCGGATGGGATTTCTATCTGCCTGTCATCTTGTTTGTCGTGCTTTGTGCGCTGGCGGTGCCTGTGTGGGCCTCCATCGGTGTCACGGCGATTGCGATGCTGTATCTGTCTGGCGACTTGCCGCTGGAGCTTGTGGGCGAGAGCCTTTTCTCTGGGATTGATGCCTTTGCCTTGACCGCGGTGCCGCTCTTTATTCTGACGGGCGACGTTCTCGTGCGCACAGGGCTTTCGCGTAAATTCCTTGATGTGGCCGAGGCACTGACCCAATTTGCCAAAGGTGGCTTTGGGTCTGCGACAGTCCTTGTCTGCGGCATGTTCGCTGCGATCTCTGGCTCGGATGCGGCGGGTGCCGCGGCCGTTGGGCGTATGACAATCGACCGACTGGTTGAGGCTGGATATCCGCGCCCTTACGCCTGCGCACTTGTGGCGGCAGGGGCGTGTACGGGTATCCTGATCCCGCCTTCGATTGCTTATATTATCATTGGTTTGGTTTTGGGGATATCGGCCTCGACGTTGTTTTTGGCCGCTCTCATTCCGGGTCTTTTGATCCTGACGTCGATCCTCGTGACCAACATCGTGGTGAACCGCATTTACGGCTATGAAGGCGGCGGTAATCTTTCACTGAACGAATACCTAACCGGTTTACGGAGCGCTGTGGTCTCTGGCTGGTATGCATTCATAGTGCCGGGCATCATCTTTTATGGAATTTTCTCAGGAAAACTCACGCCAACCGAAGCAGGGGCGACGGCCGTCATTGTGACGATCATTATCGGCTTTGTGCTTGGCACGCTCAAGCTCTCTGACTTTCCCGCGATGTTGCTCAGCTCTGCCAAGGTGAACGGGATCATTCTGCCGATCATCGCCTTTTCGCTGCCATTGGCGCAGGCCTTGGCGATCATGGGTGTGCCTCAGGGCTTTGTCTATTCGATCACCGCGTTGACGGATAATACGACGCTTCTGATCTTGATGATGATCGGTATCCTGATTGCCGCTGGCTGCGTGATGGAAACGACCCCGAATATCGTTATTCTGGCGCCGATCCTCAAGCCGCTCGCCGACAATATCGGCATGAATGAAATCCAGTTTTGCATCATGATGATCACGGCTCTTGGGGTTGGTTTTATCACGCCTCCTCTGGGCTTGAACCTGTTCGTGGTCTCAGGCATCACTGGTGAATCCATCCTCAAAATCGCGTGGCGCGCTGTGCCATTTGTCTTCTTCATGCTGATTGTTGTGCTTTTGATTGCCTTCATTCCTGCGATTTCGACCACTTTGCTTCCCGATATCTACAAATAAGGTGTACCCATAATGACACGTGACTATCTTAAGAAAGCGACTTTGACGGCCCAGTCTGGTGCCTCTGATGTGCACGACCTTGTGCGCGGTATCCTTGACGATATCGAGGCGGGTGGTGACGACAAAGCACGCGAGTATGCTGCGAAGTTTGATAAATACGACGGCAACATTATCCTGACCGAGGCCGAGATTGCCGCCGCCTGTGATCTCGTTCCGCAAAAACTCAAGGAAGACATCCAGTTCGCCCATGACAACGTCAAACGTTTTGCCCAAGCCCAAAAGGCAACTGTCAGCGATATCGAATACGAGGTCGTGCCAGGGTTGATCGCGGGTCAAAAGGCGATCCCTGTTGAGGCGGCGGGCTGCTATATTCCAGGTGGGCGTTATAGCCACATCGCCTCTGCGATTATGACGGTGACGACGGCGAAGGTAGCGGGTTGTAAGCATATTATCGCAACATCTCCGCCCCGTCCCGGCGTGGGTGTTGCCCCTGCGATTGTCTATGCGGCCCATATTTGCGGTGCTGACACGGTCATGGCGCTGGGCGGTGTGCAGGGTGTGGCCGCGATGACATTCGGCCTGTTTGGATTGCCAAAAGCGAACATTCTTGTTGGCCCCGGAAACCAGTTTGTAGCCGAGGCCAAGCGTATTCTGTTTGGCCGCGTTGGCATTGATATGATCGCAGGACCGACCGATAGTTTGATCCTTGCTGATAAAACCGCTGACCCGCATATCGTGGCGACCGATTTGGTGTCGCAGGCCGAGCACGGCTATAACTCACCCGTTTGGCTGATCACTGATGACCGCGCTTTGGCCGAAGATGTGATGGCCCGGGTGCCTGCCTTGATCGAAGACCTACCAGAATTGAACCGCGACAACGCCTTTGCCGCGTGGCGCGATTATGCAGAGGTGATTGTCTGTTCCGATCGCGAAGAAATGGCGGCCTGTTCCGATGAATACGCGCCAGAGCATCTAACCGTGCAGGCGCAAGATCTCGATTGGTGGTTGAGCCGCTTGTCCTGCTATGGCTCGTTGTTCTTGGGCGAAGAGACGACCGTGTCTTACGGCGATAAGGCGTCGGGCACAAACCACGTGCTGCCGACATCCGGTGCTGCGGGATATACAGGTGGCCTTTCTGTGCACAAGTATATGAAGATCGTAACATGGCAGAAATCCACCCGCGACGGGTCAAAGCGGGTTGCACAAGCTACAGCGCGTATCTCGCGTTTGGAAGGTATGGAAGGTCACGCGCGCGCGGCTGACGTGCGCCTTGCCAAATACTTCCCTGGTGAAAACTTCGATTTGACTGCCAATGGGTGATCCGCGCGATCTTTTTGATCTGACGGGGCGGGTGGCTTGTGTCACCGGCGCCAGCGCTGGCTTGGGCCAGCGTGCAGCGATTGCCTTGGCGAATGCAGGCGCGCGCGTCGTTGGCGTTGCGCGCCGAGCAGATGCGCTGGACGATTGGGTTGCGCGCACAGGGGCGAATGCTGCCGCTGTCGCGGCTGACCTGTCGCAGCGCGATCAGATTGCCGATATTGCGAGGCGGATCACTGAGCCGTTTGGCGCACCTGATATCCTCGTGCATGCCGCTGGGATCAACACCCGCGAAGCGGCGGATGATGTCACGGACGCGGGCTGGGATGTGACGATGAACCTCAATCTGGCGGCACCCTTCTTTCTGAGCCAAGCCCTCGTGCCTGCGATGAAAGCAAAGGGTTGGGGTCGCATCGTGAATTTTGCCAGCCTGCAAACCACCCGCGCTTTTCCTGCGGGGATCGCCTATGGCGCGTCCAAGGCCGGGATCGGACAGTTGACCCGAGCCATGGCCGAGGCGTGGTCGCGTGCGGGCATCACGGCCAACGCAATTGGACCGGGGTTCTTTCCGACCGAACTGACTGGTCCGGTTTTTGCCGACCCTGAGCGGGCGGCACGCAATGCAGCGCAGACCTGCATCGGGCGCAATGGTGCGCTTGAGGATATCGACGGGCCGCTGTTGTTTTTATGCTCAAACGCCTCGTCTTATGTCACAGGTCAGGTGCTAATGGTTGACGGGGGGTTCACCGCGAAATGAAGGCTTTGGTTTATGACGCAGTTGAAAAGCTGACATATCGGGACATGCCTGATCCTTTTGCGGGTGCGGGCCAAAGCCTGATCCGCGTTGAGGCTTCGGGCATTTGCGGATCAGACATGCATGCGTTTTTGGGGCATGACGAGCGGCGACCGTCGCCATTGATCTTGGGTCATGAGGCGGCGGGCACGATTGTTGGTGGGCCGCGGGATGGGACACGGGTTACGATCAATCCGCTGGTGACCTGTGGGAAGTGTCGGGCTTGTAAGGCGGGGCGCGACAACCTCTGCCCCGAGCGGATGATCATTTCGATGCCGCCACGCGAAGGCGCGTTTGCCGAAATGGTGGTGATGCGTGACGAGAACCTCGTGACGGTGCCCGATGATGTGCCTCTGCGTAAAGCGGCCCTTGCAGAGCCTTTGGCCTGTGGTTGGCATGCAGTACGATTGGGCGCTGCTGCGCTGAGTTTGCATCTCAAAGATGCAGCCTGCCATGTTATTGGCGGTGGTGCGATCGGCATTGGCGCGGCCCTTGCGCTGCGGGCCTTTGGGGCGACGAAAATTACCGTGGCTGAACCCAATGCGCTACGCCGTGCAACGCTGGATCAGATCGATGGCTTCGACGCTGTTGCGCCTGATGTCGTCACCTCTGCCGATCTGGTGATTGACGGGGTCGGATATGCGGCGACGCGGGCGGATGCGACCAAGATCACAAATCCGGGCGGCGTGATCATGCACATCGGTCTTGGCGAAGGGGCCGGTGGGCTCGATATTCGCCGGATGACCTTGCAAGAGATCAGCTTTGTCGGGACCTATACCTATACCGCGCAAGATTTCCGCGATACCGCAGAAGCGATTTTTGACGGACGCCTCGGTGCACTTGATTGGACAGAGCAGCGGTCCCTGAGCCAAGGTCAAGCCGCCTTTGACGATATCCGTGCGGGCCGCGTTGCGGCCCCAAAAATAATCCTTGAGCCGACGGGTGACGACCTTGCCTGATCTGCTCTATCACTTGTTTTAACTTTTCATCCCGCGAAGGAGCGACCCTTGAGTATAGATAAGAAAATCGTGGACGATATGGTGGCGAATGGCATTTCATTCGTGACCACCGTGCCATGTAAACAACTGGCTGGTGTGATCGAAGAAGTCGATGCACGCCCTGAAATCTTCCATATCCCGTCGAATAAAGAAGACGAGGGAATGGGCCTTTGCGCTGGTGCGTGGATGGGCGGCAAACGCCCTGCAATCATCATGCAAAACACCGCAATTGGTGTGACGATCAATACGCTTGCGACGTTGACCCAGTACTACCGGATGCCGCTTCCTATGATCATTTCCTACCGTGGAGAGCTTCGTGAACCTGTGGCTTGTCAGGTCGAGATGGCTGTGCATACCAAGGCGCTGCTCGCGCAGATGCACATCCCGACTTATCACTTTCACAAGGAAAGCGACGCCAGCGAGCTTGACGCGATTCTGAAATACACATTCATGTGCAACAAACCTGTGGCGATCCTGACGGATGCGTCCTTCTGGGGAGGCTACGGCGACCAATGATCCGTTCAGAAATCCTGCGCGAAATCGCGCCAATTCTTCATGACCAATTGGTCGTTTGTAACATTGGTCTGCCCAGCCAAGAGCTGCATATGATCGACGACAATGCCAAGAATTTTTACATGCTTGGCACGATGGGCCTATCCTCGTCCATCGGGCTGGGCCTTGCTTTGTCGCAACCTAAAACTGTGATCTCGATTGACGGTGACGGTTCTGTTTTGACGAACCTTGGCACGCTGCCAACCATCGCTAACAACGTGGCCGACAACTATATCTTGATGATTATCGACAATGGGTCATATGGCTCGACGGGTGACCAGCCAACCTATGCAGGCAAGAAAACCAAGCTTGAAAAAGTGGCCGAAGCCTGTGGTTGCGAGAATGTCGTCGTTTGCAAAGACGTCGACACTGGCAAGGTTTTGCAAGCAGCGATTGATAGCAAAAAGATGACCGTGATCGTGGTGAAATGCGACAGCGGCAACATCAAACTGCCTGTTATCACCATGGATCCTGTTGTGATCCGTGATCGGTTTATGAAGGCCGTGGCAAGCTAACCGATGGCTATTGGCATCCATTCAAGTGCGGACGCACGACGGCTAGCACGTCGTCGTTTGCCGCGTATGATTTTCGATTATATCGATGGTGCCGCAGGCGATGAAACGGGGGCTGCGCGTAATCGGGCGGCCCTTGACGCGATTGAGTTGCGCCCACGCATTCTGCGGGACGTAAGCAATCGATCCTTGGCTGTTCCGCTCTTTGGGCAGATGGCAAAGGCACCTTTTGGGATTAGCCCAATGGGCATGTGCAACCTGTCTGCGCCCGGCGCTGATTTGATGCTGGCGCGCTTGGCCGCGCGTGAACATGTGCCGCTTGGGGTCTCAACCGTGGCTTCAAC
>Ga0102815_10003010_pt1 | contig 10151 bp, 9 predicted proteins | sample ColrivemetaGS759_FD_79113 | JGI IMG/M metagenome (GOLD analysis project Ga0102815, IMG submission 79113) | Estuarine microbial communities from the Columbia River estuary - Ebb tide ETM metaG S.759 | ecosystem: Environmental > Aquatic > Marine > Intertidal zone > Estuary | place: USA: Columbia...
ATTATTGCCATAATCCTTAATATTTTTAGTTTCATTTTTAGTTTTATATGTTAAGCTAACTTTACAAATATACACAAAATAATGTTAAGCTAACTTAACATTATTAATAATTTTGCTAAACGTAATTATTTAAATAGATTTTCATTAATTTAATTAGATGAAGAAGGCTATAATTCTATTCTTGTTATGCTCTAATGTTTATTCTCAAATTTCCAGTAAAAAGATTGATCGGTGGGTTTTAAAAAATGAAAATTTAAAAAGTTCAGTTGTTTCAATAGCCATTAAACAATTGAATAAGGATAAAAAAATATCAGGAGTTAGATTTAATACCTCAATGACTCCAGCTTCGAATATAAAAATTCTAACTGTTCTAGGTTCATTAACCTTAGGGGATACTATTCCCTCAATTAAATATAAAATTTCTAATGATACACTAAGGATTTCATCAACTGGATACCCATTAATAGCTCATCCAAAATATGATGATGAGGATTTAGAGAGTTTCATTAAATCCTTTAACCATATTGTATATCACAAGCCTAATATTGACTTGAATAAATATGGTCCTGCTTGGGCTTGGGATGATTTTAAATATTATTTTCAAGCTGAAAGATCTGAAATGCCAATTTATGGAAATGTCATTCAAGTTGTCAAAGAATTAAACGACTCTATTAAAGTAACTCCTGATATATTTAAAGTAGATATGGATTTTTATCAGGAAGAAAAAGTATCTAGAGATCATCAAGAAAATAATTTCTTTATTAATCCTTCTTTAATAAAAGTAGGAGATACAATTTATTATCCATTTGTTACGTCAAGAAAAAACACCATGAATCTTTTAAAGAGTTTCTTTAAAACTTCTTTAAGCTATGAGGAAGATGAGTTGAAAAATTATAAAACATGGAATAGTAATATTAAAGATGATATATACTCCGCTATTTTGAAAGATTCAGATAATCTTATTTCTGAAAGTTTAGCTGCAAATATTTCTTTTAGATCTAACGATACAATATCAGTAGATAAAGGCCTTAAAATAATACTGAACAGTTTAGATGATAATAAAATACAGTTATTTGATGGTTCGGGACTTTCTAGATATAATTTAATCAAACCTTCATCATTAGTTTTAGCTTTAGAAAAAATATACCAAAATTTTGGGCTAGATAGAATTAAGAAAATCTTTTCTAATAACTATATTATAACTGAAACTGAAGATTTTGTTTGGGGTAAAACAGGTACATTAAAAAATAATCACAATTATTCTGGATATATTATAACAGATAAAGGAAGACAATATGTTTTCAGTATCATGATAAATCATTTCACAGACGATATAGATATAATTAAGCAGGCTATTTCAGACTTTTTGAAATATATAAAGTCAAATGCTTAAAAAAGATTACATTTGTACTGTTGTGTGTTGCTTAAGGCAACTAAATAAGCTTTCCTATTGGAAGGCTTTTTTTTTTAATTATATTTAAATATGGATACTCAAAATAATAATTTTGAAACTCTAAAAGAGACTTTAAAAGATGTTCAAAATATTTTTGAAAGAATTAATAACTATGGATTTTTTCAAAGATTATTTACCTGGAAAATTTTAAAGAAAGATTCTGTAAAATTAAATTCAAAACTTGATAATTTCCCTGAAATTATTGGGAATATTCAGTTAAATCTTGGTCGTCTTAACGACTTAAAAAAATCTGAAGACACCATTATTAAAAAAGATGACGAGATTAGGCAACTTAGAGATTCAGTAACAAAGTTTGAAACAACAAGTGAAGAAAGAAGGAAAGCCTTTGATAGAAAGATGGCAGATTATGATGGATATATGGCTAGAGCAGAATCAAAGAAACAATCAGAAGATTTAGAAAAAGAAAGACAAAGGATTGAACAAGAAGATTTGAGAAAAGTATCTTGGCAAACACATGAATTAGATGTTGCAAATTTTATTACAAATGAATGTAATAATTATGGGATTAAATATATAGGGCCACAAGAATTTCCTGACAGAAAAAAACCTGATAATTCAATTTTTGTAGATGATAGATATATTATTTTTGATGCTAAATCTCCCAAAGATAATCAAGATACTGTATCATTTATAAGTGATATAAATACTAAAGTTAAAGATCAAGAGAAATATGCTAAACTACCTAAGGTTAAAAAAGACATATACCTGGTTGTTCCCTCAAACTTATATTCAGATATAAAAAAGAAACATTATCCGCAAGGAAAATTTGATGTTTGGATTATCACTATTGAACAGATTCCTGTAATGTTTGCTCACTATAAAAAGACAATGGACTATGAAAATTTTGAGGGGTTAAGTCAAGATGATAAAGATTCTCTTATCAAACAAATGGGAACTTTATCTTTTAATCTAAGACGAAAGCTTATGGTTGACACTCTTTTTGGTAAAAAGTTTTTAGATGTTTTGAAGAGTAATCAGGACAATTTACCAGAGGAAATAAATAATGAGATTGAAAAAGTTGTAACAGATTCAAGAGATAATGTATCTAGGAAGGATTCAGGTAAGCCTCTATCATTAGAAATGTTAGAGAGAGAAATGAATGAAACTAATTACCTTTCTCAAAGTATTGGAATTCCAACCCCTCCCATAGAAAAAGAAAATAATAAATAAAAAAAACCCTCACTAATGAGGGTCTTTTTTTTAGATGAAAGAATTTTATTCTTTTGTGTAGATAAAATAATCTTGCATTGGGTACATTACATGAGCATAAGTTGTTCCTGCGAACATAACATATGGTGCTCCTGAATTAAAATCAGTTGTCATACCATCTAGTGATGATGGATCAGCTGGCATTCTCATTAAATGTGGTCCAGATTCAATCCATTGTCCCGGAGCTGCTTCCTCTTTAGTCATAACTCCAGCCATAGTGTTATCTTCTCCCATATCACCATGAAGCATCCATGCATATCCATCTTTATCCATAACAGGAACTTCTCCTGCAAAATATGCTCCTATCCATTTAAATACTTCGCCATCACCACAAAGTGGCATAGCTTCATGAGCATCTACCCATCCATTTTCAGGATCAGATTGACCTCTAGGATTTGCTGGTAAACATGTCCATCCATTAGTACCTTCTCTTAAAAGATTCCCTCCCATGTCTGGTGGACCATCAAAGACAGTTGCATCTGCAGCTATATAATCTGGAGCTGCTGTTGAATAAGCCCATATCTGCCATTCAGCAGAAGTGTGAGAACCTTCTGGCTCACCATTATTAGTTTGATTTTCAACCGGCATGTTACAACTAGTAATTAATGCAAGTAGTATTATAGAGTATATATATTTCATAATTGAATTATTTATCATAAATCTACAGAAAAACAGCTAACATCCCAAAAAAGATAAATTGAATGACTAAAATATTTGATGATAGGTTATACTCTTTAGTTTTAACTGTTTTGAAAAAGATATATTGAAAACAAAGTGAAAATATAAACCACCACAAATAATTAGAAAAAGGAACAGGAGATATTACAAATTCCCAGAAGTCAAGTTTTGGAGCACTTTTTTCCATAAGAAGATCAATTAATACCATAAGAAATGAAGCAAATATTATCTTATATACTTCTTTTCCCTTAATAAGTTTATCAGAAACACTACCTGTAGCTATAATTAATAATACCCAATTAAATCCAATTACATATGGTACTCCATAAATTTTTGAACCAAGATTAGCTCCATAACTATAATCCCCAAAGAAAAGACCATAGTTGACTCCAAGAAGCTCAACAATTAAACCAAATAAAAAAATAAGCATTAAACCAATTTTCGATTTTTTACTAGATAGGTTATGATTTAAAATCAATAACAATAAAGTCAATGAAAGGACATATGGAGTAGTGGATAGGAAGAATTCATTTTGATCTGACAACATTCCAAAAAATCCACTTATGTTGATTAGCCAAAGAAAAAAAATTGACATTCTTAAAAATTCTTTATTATTAGATAGTCCTGTCATTTTATTTAATTAATTCGGATACAATTTTTGCTGAGTTTAAACATAATGGTATTCCTCCTCCAGGATGAACACTTCCTCCACAAAAGTATAAGTTTTTAATTTTTTTAGAAAAATTGGGATGTCTTAAAAATGCAGACATTATAGAATTACTTGAGCTTCCATAAAGTGAACCATATTGAGATAGAGTCTTAATTTCAATATCTTTTGGAGTAAATACTTCTTCCATTACAATATGTTTATCTATTGAAATATTTAATGTATGATTTATTTTTTTAATAATGTTTTGTCTTAAAGTATTTTTAATATTATTCCAGTCTTGTCCAGAATCATAAGGTGAATTAATTAGAATAAACCAATTTTCACATCCTTCAGGAGCATCATTTTTAACAACTTTTGAAGTAGGACAGATATATATAGTTGGATCTTCATACATTAACTTTTTATTAAAAATGTAATCAAACTCCTTATAATTATTCTTGCTAAATATTATGTTATGTAAATCAAGTTCTTTAAAGCTCCTATTTATATTCCAATAAAAAACTATTGCTGAGCTAGAAGGTTCATAATTTTTTAAATATCTAGGTTTTTTAAATCCATTTAATAATTTACTGTAAGTTAAGTTTACATCCATATTAGAGACAATAATATCAGCGAGATACTTCTGATTATTCTTTTCTACTCCAATAGCCTTGTTTTTATCCGTAATAATTTTATCAATATTTGAATTAAAGCTGAATGTGACACCAAGATCATTTGCTAAATTATAAATGGATTTGGAAATATCTGACAGCCCATTAGATGGCATAAACACTCCTAGGTCATGTTCTAAATGTTGAATCATTGACATTATACCTGAAGTAACATAAGGATTAGATCCATTATAAGTAGCAAACCTATTAAATAACTGAACTAACCTTTTATCATCAAAAGCTTCTTCATTTAATTGATTAAGAGACTTAGATATATCCAAGCTAAAAAAATTTAGAATTGCTTTAAAAGCTGAAACAGAAAAAAATGTAGAAGCTTTGTGCAATGATTTTTCTAAAAAAATTGTTCTAGTTAAGTCAAACTTTGTTTTTGATTTATTTAAATAATTACTTAATTTTTTTTTGTCTGTATCGAACTCAGAGAGAATTTCTTTTATAAGTTTTTGTTTATCTGAAAATGCTTTAAAAACTTTACTATCTTCCCAGAAATATTTACATCCAACTTCAATTTTTTTATATTTAATATAGTCATCAATATCATGATTTGAAATTTTAAACAAATCAATTAACAACTCTGGTAAAGTGAAAAGTTTTGGTCCAAAATCATATCTATATTCTCCTAATTTAAACTCGTGTAACTTTCCGCCATAAGATTCATTTTTTTCAAATACATGGACATCATATCCTTTAACTTTAAGCCTAACTGATAATGCAAGTCCAGCTATTCCTGATCCAATAATTATTGCTTTTTTACTCATTTATTTTTTTATCATGTATGACATTACATCTTACAAAAAGCTCTTCAGAGTACCATCTTCTTTTTCTAGACTTTGAAATGATTTTCATATGATCTGAATTGTTGTAGGCATACAATTTCATCTTGTCTTCAGTCTCCCAAATACTGATTGTTGATTGCTCAATTATTGGAAGTTCACCAACACCTTTATAATATAAAGCACCACTATGATTTTTAATTGATTTAGAGGCCCTAGAAGTGCTTATTATAAACTCTAATATTTTTTTAAACTTAACTCTTGCTCTAGTTATAATTAGAATTTTTCCACCTTTATAACTACTATCATTTTTAAACGGATTAATCTCATTCCATGAGCCTTTAAATTCATAAGGATCAATTTTTATTTCTATCCTTTCATGACATTTATCTAAAATAGTTGTCATGATTTTATTTTTTTCTAAAAATGCTTTCCTATCAGAATCATCTTTCCACGATGATATCATAACATAATTTGAAAAGTCAGGGAAAACACTAAAACCATTTTTTGAACCAGTACCAAGAAGTTTAAAAAACCCTTGACCATTAGACTTAAGGATATTTTTATTGAATGTATAGCTACCCATTAGCTTGAACATCCAAAACTTGTTCTTTTTAAAATAAAGTCGATCAATATAATAGGTCAATAGTAATAAGAATTAGGAATTATTAAAGTACAAAAAAATCCTCAACGTTAGCTGAGGATTTTTTGTGGTACCTCCAGGAATCGAACCAGGGACACAAGGATTTTCAGTCCTTTGCTCTACCAACTGAGCTAAGGTACCATAAAGCAATGGCAAATATATTAATTTTAAACAAAGCCGTATTCAAATGTTTCTGTAATTTTATAAAAAACTTTATTGAATGAACTTGGTTATAGACATAGGAAATACTGCAGTAAAAGTTTATTTATTTAAAAATAATGAAATTATTAAAAGAGAGGTATTAAGTGAAAACGCTCTAATTCATTATTTAAAATTAATTGCTATTGATGATATTAGGAATATTATATGTTCTTCAGTGACTAAGAGTTATAAAGATCAATTATCTAACATTTTTAAAAATTCAAATTATTATGACTTTTCAGATAACAATCTCAAAATCCCATTTACAAATAATTATGAAACAAAAAAATCTTTGGGTCAGGATAGAATTGGTTTAATTTCATCTGCAGTTTTAAAATTTCAAGACCAGAATAGTTTAGTAATAGATATGGGTACTTGTATAACCTATGACTTTATTGATTCACAAAATATTTATCATGGTGGGGCAATTTCTCCTGGCATTAGAATGAGATATTCTAGTTTTTCTAACTACACATCTAATTTACCATTACTAAAATATCAAGACATTACTAAAATAATAGGGGCTAATACAGAAGAGTCTCTTCATATTGGTGTTAATAATGGAATTGTTGGAGAGATTAATCAATACATTAATAGTCTGAAAAAAAGTCACTCTAAGTTTAACGTTATTATAACAGGAGGTGACTCAATCTTTTTGTTAAATAAGATAAAAAATGCAATCTTTGCGGACCAAGACTTTTTAGCGTTTGGTCTTAACTATATTATAAAACTTAATGAAGGTGAATAAAAATTACTTCCTACTAGTATCATTTATTATATCATCAGCATTTGTTTTTTCTCAAACAAATACTGGATCTCCTTATTCACTTAATGAATTAGGTGAAATAAATTTTCTTGGTAATGTTTCTAGCATATCTATGGGGGGTATTGATTCTGCAATAGATTCAATAGAATTTAACATCAATAATCCTTCATCATTAGCAAAGTTAAAAACCACTAACTATTTAATAGGGACATTCTATAAAACAACTGGAATTTCTAATAGTGTTTCAACTGATAAGATCAATACTGCAAACATAAATTATATTGCAATAGGTATTCCGCTGAAAAAATTTGGTTTTGGCTTTGGTGTTCTTCCATACTCATCAATGGGATTTAATCTTCAAACTACTGATGATTATAATTCAGCTAACTCTATAAGCTCAAGACTTTTTGGAGCTGATGGTAATATTAATAGAGCTTTCTTATCTGTGGGTGTTCCCTTTCTAAAATATTTTTCTTTAGGTGCAACTGCTAACTACAACTTTGGAAAATTTAATTACGAAAAGTTCGATTTAATGGAAGGTGTCAATTATGGAGTTTTTTCGAATAGTAGCTCAGAAATATCGGGATTTACTTATCATTTTTCTTCAAATTTATCAATTCCATTAAAAAACGATTTAACTCTTAATCTTGTTTATAGTTTTTATCCAGAAGGAGATTTAAATTCCTTTAATATTGAGTCACTTTATACATCAAACACATCTTCAATCACACTTGAATCATTAGGAGATTTTGTTGATGTTGATCTAAACTCAAGAGGATTAGAAAACACGAAGCTTCCAGTTCCAAAAAAATCAATTTATTCTTTAGGATTAGAGAAAAAAAATTCATGGTTTGTTGGCCTTCAGTATGAAAGTAAATTATCATCAAGTTTTGAAAATGTTTTTTTGAATATTAAGAATGTAGATTACAGAGATTCCAATTCATTATCAATAGGTGGATATATAATCCCAGATAGCTCATCCTTAATTAGTTATTGGAAAAGAATTAAATATAGATTTGGTATTAAAAATGAGAAAAAAAGTATTATTGTAAATAATTTGCCTATAAATCAATTTAGTTTAAATTTGGGACTTGGTTTACCAATAGCAGGACTTTCAAAGGCAAATTTAGGTCTTGAATTAGGTAAAATTGGAAATGATGATAATTTAATTAAAGAAAATTATTTTGCTCTTCGATTAGGTTTATCTCTTAATGATGTTTGGTTTATAAAAAGAAAGTTTAATTAGACTTAAACTCTATGAATTGTATTAGTTTTTTTAGAAATTTATTTTTAATATTATTTGTATCTCCTTTATTCTCTCAACTAACTTCTGATGAATGTTTAGAGCAATTATCTATTTTTGCAGAATCTGCTAAAATCAAAAATTATCAAGCAGCATACGAGCCTTGGAAAATAGTTTTGGATAACTGTCCAAATCTTAATGTAGCTACATACCAATATGGGGAATTAATACTTAAAGATTTTATAAAAAAATCCCCATCCGAAGAGGAGAAAACAAAATATTTAAATGACTTGTTAAGTTTATATGACCAATGGATAGAAAATTTTCCAGAAAGAAAAGGTATTAGACAAATTGGTAAAATTTACAGTAGTAAAGGTCAAGCAATGCTTGATAATGGAGTCAATGATAAAGCTTTGATATATGATACATTTGATTTTGCTTTTAAAAATGACCCTTCAAGTTTTACAAATCCCAAATCATTAGCCTATTATTTTCAAACAGGATATGATCTTTATAAATCTGGAACTAAAATCAATCTAGAAACTCTGTTTGAAAGCTATGAGGAATTGACAGAGAAGTTTGAACTTTTGAAAACTAACATTTCAAAAAATATTGATATAATTCTAAAAAAGGAAGAATCTGGAACCCCTTTAACATCTAGGGAGGTTAGAAATAAAAAAATATATGACACAAACTCTAATGCAGTAAGTGCATATTTAAGATTAATAGATCAGAGAATTGCTAAGGAAGCTACTTGTGATATTTTAATTCCACTGTATTCAAAAAACTTTGAAGAAAATAAAAATAACCCGTTATGGATTAGAAGAGCTGCTGGGAGACTAGATGGAAAAGATTGTTCAGATGACCCACTTTTTGTCACTTTAGTTGAACAATTACATATTCTAGAGCCTTCAGCTGATTCAGCTTATTATCTTGGTATTTTAAATGATAAGAAAGGAAATTCAGACGAGGCATTAAAATACTATCAAGAGTCCGTTTCTTTGCAAACAGATAATTATAAAAAGGCAAATATTCTTTATAAGATTGCAGTTAAATTCAAAAATGCTGGCAGAAGATCATCGGCAAGAGATTATGCACAGCAGGCATTATCTTTTCAGCCCTCTTTAGGTCAAGCTTACATTTTAATTGCTAATATGTATGCTGATAGCGCAAATGGATGTGGTGATTCACAGTTTAATAAAAAAGCAGTATTTTGGTTAGCTTCACAAACTGCCCAAAAAGCAGGTAGAGTTGACGCTTCATTAAAGAAATTGGCAAATCAATCTGTTGCAGCTTTTAATGGGAGAGCACCATCCAAAACAGATATATTTACTGAAGGTAATCAAGGAACAACAATTACCTTTTCATGTTGGATAAGAAGAAGTGTTAAGGTTCCAAACCTTTAGAATGAAATACAATTCTTATTACAGTTTATTTTTTTTAATAGTTTTTTCTTCATGTATTACGGAGCCTACAATTACTATCTCTCAAAATAAAAAAATTCCTGTAAGTATTGCTAAAAATTTTACAATGACATATACTGATTCAACACTTACAAAGTCATTTGTATCTGGAAAAATTCACTATGATTATACAAATGACCAGCTAAATTTCTCTGAATTTTTCGAAGATGTAGAGTTAATAATATATGATATTAATAAAACATCCACTATAAGCTCTGACTATGCGATTGTATATAATTCTTTTAGATTCATGGAATTTCAAGGAAATGTAAAAATAACTACTACTGAAGGAGAGTTGCTCACTACAGACCAATTATATTATGATACTGAAAATGAATGGCTCTTTACTGAAGATGATTTTGA
>Ga0102815_10003022_pt1 | contig 10125 bp, 8 predicted proteins | sample ColrivemetaGS759_FD_79113 | JGI IMG/M metagenome (GOLD analysis project Ga0102815, IMG submission 79113) | Estuarine microbial communities from the Columbia River estuary - Ebb tide ETM metaG S.759 | ecosystem: Environmental > Aquatic > Marine > Intertidal zone > Estuary | place: USA: Columbia...
TGGATGATTTTGTTCAACAATTGCGTGCCGCGGCAGTGAGCGATGATGCCGTAAAGCAGGTGCGTGAATTGATGACAGATGCTTTTCGAAATCCTGAGGCTGTCCGCGCGGGCATGCCGGATTTTGATGACGATGACGAAGTGCTTTTCGAAGACGATACCGTGTCCATCTGGTTTGTACGCTTTATGCCGGGTATCCATGTCCCTCCTCACGATCATCAAACGACGGCAACCATCGGTGTCTACGAGGGCGCCGAGGACAATCATTTTTACCTGCGTGAACCCGACCAGCTGGTGCACAAGAGCAGCAGGCGTGTGGGCCCGGGAGATGTGATCGCGTTGAAACCGGACGGCATACACTCGGTGGAGGCGGCCGACAATACTCAATGTTGCGGCATTCACGTTTACCTGGCAAAGCTCACCACCATCAAACGCTCGCTGTTCGACTGGGACAGCGGTGATGTTTCGCTCTACACCGATGAAAACTATGAGCGCATGAAGCGTGTCGCAAACTGATTTTTAACTGTTGTGGGCAGCTGCCCACAAATTGTTGTCTGAAATTTATTGGGCTGAAAACTTGTCATTAGTTTTCCGTGAGAGTAGGGTAATCAGTCACAATCAGAGCGCAGGGACCAATGAGCAGCACAACCCGCTTGTTACTGCAGGAAGTCGAGGATTACTGCCGTGGTGCCGCTATCGCTGAATCCACTTTTGGTCGCCAGGCAGTGAACGATGGCAAATTATGCAGTCGTCTGCGTGCTGGCAAAAACATTACCCTGGAAACGGCTCAACGCGTTCGTGATTACATCCATCTGCAACAATCGCAGCCTGAACTTCAGTCTGATCGGGCGCAAAGCGACGGCAGTAAAGAGGCGCGCAGTAAAGAGACAGGCAAGGGGAGCAGAGAAATGAAACACGTTACCGACGATCGTCCGTTTCGATTTTATGATAACCGCCAGAAATACCTGGCCTTCGTCAATACCTGCAACGAAAAGTGGAAAGTTGCCGAGCGCGCTACGCAGGAACTCACGCACCTGCGACCTTCGCCGCCGGCACTGCGCCTGTTCGATGCCGGTGTTGGTGACAGCACCGTATTGAGCCATTTGATGCGCGCTATGCATCGTCGCTTCCCGACCATCCCGTTTTTTATTGTCGGCAAGGAAGTGAGTCTCGAAGACGTGCGCCTGACCCTGGACAAGCTGCCAGACCGCTTTATCGAGCACCCGGCGAGCGTGATTATCGTGACCAATCTGTATTACGCCGAGGCCCCCTGGTTAATGCCCAATGATGTCGCCAAGGCATCCGCACTTAACTGGCTGGAAGTGCCGCTGCAGGGTGACTCGGCGCACCAGTTCGGCGAACAGCTGCGTGGGCTCGACAAGGACCTGGTCGATGGCTGGCAGGTCAAGGCGAACGAAAAATCGGGTAACCCGATGTATGTACGCCCTTCTGTGCTGGTCATGTTCCGTGAAGATCATCGGTTTTTGCTTGACGATGTTATCCCGCGCCGCGGGCAGGCGGCCGGAGGTAACTACGATCTGGTGCTGGCATCGCAACCCTGGCGCGCGCGCATGAGCGCCGAGTTCAAGGTCAAGCATGTACTCGCCCCTTTGGCCAAGAGCCTGCGCCCCGGCGGTCGACTGCTGACGGCTCAATCCTGTGGCAATGACCCCGGCCTCGAACTGGTGCGCAAAATCTGGCCGGATGAGGATCCTTTCCAGGTCGATCGTCACGAGTTGATCAAGACGCTGAAGGAGTTTCTTGGCCACAGCGCGCAGAATTTCAACTTCAATGCGGGTTCGGAGGCCAAGTCCATTATTCGTTATTACATGCACACCCTGCCGACCGAGATCAGCGAAGCAATTGGTACGTCGACTCTGTTTGCCGCGTGGAACGCCGCGATCTACGTAGGGCAGATCGAGGACGAACGTCTCGATCCAGTGGTTTCTTCGGGTGAGTACCTGGATGCGACTGCGGAGGTGTTGCAGAAACATAACGGAATCTGGTTCAACGATGAAACTTTTGTTATCTCGAAGAAGCGCGATATCTGACGCCTGGCATAAATGGCACGTACTTAAGCAATCAACCTCGTGACATTCGTTCTGCTCGGGATAAAGTGGATGATCGGGAGAGTTTTTTGCGAATGCCTCGGCAGCTTCGCTGCCTGCGGTTTACTTCGCAAAAAAATCTCCCAATCATCCGACTGCAGTTGGACTCTGGATGCATCATTGTTTTGGCTTTAGTAAGTGTCATTTACGTTCGGCATCGAATGGCCAGGATACTTGCAAAAGCGGTGTCTGCGCTGGCACTATGCGCCATTATGAACGTCAGCGCCAACCACACAATCCCCGCTAGTAGTAAACGCGTCCCCGCTGAATGGGAGCCGCAGGAATCGGTCTGGCTGCAATGGCCGAGTGAGTTCGAACGCGTGTTCCAACCCGGGTTTGCGCAGATGTCAGCGATCATCAGTCGTTATCAGAAGCTGAATATCGTATACGACTCGAGAGCCGATCTGGCGCAGGCAACCAAGGCAATTGCGGCCGCTGGTGGAGATCCTGACCACGCCAATATCGTCTGGCATCAAATACCCAATGATAGCGCCTGGATGCGCGATAACGGCCCGGTATATCTAGTTCAGGATGGTCAGTTGCGTATCCAGAACTGGGGCTTCAATGCCTGGGGCGGCGCCTTCGGGAGCGATATAACCTATGCCCAGGATGATCAGCTGCCATCGCTGCTCGGCGAGCTGCTTGATATTCCGGTTGAGGTTGTCGATATTGTGCACGAGCGCGGTAATCTCGAATTTAACGGGGTCGACAGCGTTATGTTGAACTGGAGCACGCTCGGTGATCCCGATCGCAACCCGGGTTATACGCGCGCGCAGGCCGAGCGCGATCTGAAGCATTATTTCGGGGTATCCCGGGTGGTGATGGTGGAAGGGGTTCCCGATGGTGACCTGACGCGTGGACACATCGACGGCTTTGCCCGCTTCATCGATAGCGAAACCGTGGTGGTATCGCAATGCACGTCCGGGGCGCAATGCAGCCCCGGCGATGACGCCACCGGCAGTATCTACGATAATGCTGCCGCAACTATCGCCGCTGCCGGCTTTCGGGTGATTCGCGACCCCATCCTTGGTCAGGTCGATTATCGCGGCCGGAGCTTCGACACCAATTATCTGAACTGGCTGGTAGGCAACGGTTTCGTCATCGCCGTTGGCTTCGGTGACGATACAACCGATGCGGCGGCGCGTAAGCGCATCGAAGGATACTTTCCAGGGCGCGATGTGCATATCATCGAAATGCTGGCGTCCTGGTACGGTGGTGGTGGGGTACACTGCCACACTAATGATCAACCGGCATTGTGAGTAATCATGTTTACGCTTAAAAAACCTGTTCTTCTGCTATTCCTGCTGTCGTGGTGCGCGCTTGCTGATGCTGATCACAAGCCCGACGCACAATGGTCCTGGCACGTGGTGTCGGCTGGCGCCGATGAAAGCCGGCTGTCGGTGTACCGTGGCAGTACACCGCTCGGGATTTATGATATCAGTTGTGACCTCACCGATGCGCGTGAGGGTCAGCGCGTCGAAGACAACGCCAGCCTCAATCTGGTCAGGCCGATTTCCAGTCCGGAAGGCTTACTGGTGATTAGTTGCAATGTCGGAGCACATTCTCAAATGATTACCGTGATCGATTTGACGAGTAAGTCCAGGCAGCCGGGATTTACCGCCACCGGTAGCTATTCAGCGATCTGGGAAATACAGGATGGTGAATTGTGGATAGGTTATGACGAGCCCTGCGACACCGGCCCTACGGTCGAATGCCCCGATGGCTTTGAAACCGTTTTCGTACAGTATCCCGCGTCCGCAACGGAATAAGAGGAGTTAGATCGGTTAAGGAACTGGACCGGCCAGGGAACCGGACTGCCTGGTGCCTAACGGGTGCGTTCGTGATGGCGATGGATGACTCGCGGTCTTCTGCGCCAGTTACTGTCATCATCGTCTTTCTCTACACCGACCAGTCTGCCTTCGGGAGCCGCAGGCGGTTCTTCGACGGTCGCTTTTTTCGGTTCGCTCACAGGTTCCGGTGGTGGCACTTCGACTGAATCACCGACATTGGTCGGGGGTATTACTTCCTTCTCGCTGCCCGCGGTTGGTTGATCACTGAAGGTGACATTGCCTTCAGCATCGGTAGAGCGATAGACCTGAGACTGAGACTGACTCGTGAAACAGAAACTCAGTATGGCGGTGCTTAGTAAAATACCTGAAAATCGCATCTTCAAGGTTACCTTCTAGAGAGTAACTGGAGTATAGACCGCCTTTTTACATCGTGAAAGTAATCAGAGGACAGATTAGGCAGGGTGACTCTTGAGGATCGATAGCGGAGCCTGTGGAAAGCTTTAGCCGAGACCGCTCCATTTGTCTCAATCTGTCCGTTGTAGAATCAGCAGGCGACCATCAATCCCCTCGGCTGTCAGGTAGTCGATGGTTTGTATCTCCAGCAGTTGTACCTGCGGAAACCTGTGGTCGAAGCCATCGAGTTGGGCGGACCAGTTGACCTCGTGCCAGGCCTTGCCGTTGACGGTCACCAGCGCGACTCCGCCAGGCTTCAGACTGCAGGTGATATTAACGAGATGTTCAGCCGACGGCACGCTGAACGCGAATACTCCTACTGCGATCGCCGCGTCATACAGCGCATCGGTTTCCACCGGGCGCGTGAGATCATGCTGTACCAGTGAAACATAAGCACCGGTGGCACGCGCCTCATCGAGCATTTTCTCCGAGTAATCGCTACCATGAATCTGCGTGTAGCCGGCCTGTTGCAGGCGGCGACCAACCAGTCCGGTGCCGCAGCCAGCATCGAGGATGCGCGCCTGTCGATCGGGTATCAGTGCGATAAGCCGTTCACAGGCTTCGATATCTGCCACGTATCCCAGTTCATTGACCAGGTCGTGATCGTAGGTTGGCGCCCAGTCGTCAAACAGGGATTGCTTGTCACCCGGGTTGTCGTAGACGCGGCTGAGCCTTGAATCGAGCTTGCTGGAAACGGACTTTGTTGAATCGGTCATAGTGTTCCCCATCGTATTTTGCCAGCCGTGAAATATATCAAAGTTTTTGTTGCCAGCCTCGCACAATTGAAAAACAGGAAGTGGCTCGGGATATTCGAAACGCGCATTACGGGTCAAACACGGACGTTGCGCTATCGGTCACTGCCGGGAGAACCCCGGAGCGAATAACCACTAATGAAATAGTGCCTGTCGTATAAGCGCATGCAGGCCTGATCACGGGTGTATCCCTGCCAGGATTTGGGTGGCATCATAGCAGCAGATATTTTTCCAGAGTATCGAATTTTCCAACTGTCCGAAATCGTGAGGACCCGTTGAAAGACCGTCCAATTTTACTGTTGGCCATTGCGCAGACCCTTATCTGGGCCTGTCTTTACTACAGTTTTCCAGCACTGTTGTTGCACTGGGAGGCGTCGCTCGGCTGGAGCCGTGCAGACCTGACGGGCGCGGTGACGTTGGCTATTTTCATGTCGGCCTTCTGCTCTCCTCTGTATGGCCGATTGATCGATGCGGGCATGGGCGCGCAGATGATGACCGCAGCTTCTGTTCTCGGTGGTCTGTGCATGATGTGTCTGTCGCTGGTGACCGAGCTGTGGCAGTTCTATCTGTTGTGGGCGGTAATCGGTATGTGTATGGCGGGCAGTCTTTACGAGCCCTGCTTTGCGTTAATCACGCGTGCACGCGGCGCCGAGGCCAAGCGTTCAATAATCTTTGTCACCCTGGTTGCCGGCTTCGCCGGTACGATCAGTTTTCCGGTAGCGCATGGGCTGGTGCAGGCATTCGGCTGGCGCAGCGCTGTTTTTTGCTTTGGGATAACCGCAATCCTGGTGGTTGCGCCATTGATGTGGTTCGGGGCGGGCGCTGTGGAAAAGGGCGGTGCCCATCGTCATGTTGAAAATCCGCATCTGTTGCCGGTCGAACGATCGTTTCTATCGTCTCCGGTGTTCTGGTATCTGGCCATCGGCTTCGGTCTGATTGCCGTGGTTCAGGGTGTTACCTTGCATCACCTGCTACCGATACTAAGTGAGCGCTTGATACACCCTGATGTTGCGGTGATGGTGATTTCGTTCATCGGGCCCATGCAGGTGGCCGGCCGTCTGACCATGATCGTGGCCGAGCGACGTGTATCGATTCACGGCATTGCGCTAGCCTGTTTTGGATTCATCGGGTTCGCCGTTATTGTGCTGATCGTAGCCGGCGTGACACCGGGTTTGCTGATTGCCTTCGTGGTCCTGTTCGGTGGTGCCTATGGCGTGGTTAGTATCATTCGACCGGTGATCGCGCGCAGCCTGCTCGGCGAACGTCAATTCGGTGCAAAGTCTGGTGGGCTCGCGCTGGTCTACCTGCTGGGCGCAGCGTCGGCACCTTTTCTCGGGTCGCTGGTGTGGGGCCTGGGTGGTTATCGTCTGGTGCTGCCGGGTCTGGTCGTACTGGCCTGCTCCGGTCTGCTGCTCTACAACCTTGCGCACCGGATGGTTTTGCATAAACAGCAGGAATAGTCGTCATCATGCGCGAATTTGAGATATATTCGCGCTTCCGTTCGCGAGGAGTAATTCAATGTCCACTAACATGATCAGCTTCGTCGAATCGCAACTTGCCGACATCCGCGAGCAAGGGCTTTTCAAACAGGAACGTGCGTTGGTGTCCCCGCAAGGTGCGAGCATCCGCGCCGAGGGCTGGAATGACGAGCTTATCAACCTGTGCGCCAATAATTACCTCGGCCTTGCCAACCACCCGGCTCTGCTGGAAGCGGCGCATCGCGGTCTCGATGAGCATGGTTTCGGTATGGCCTCAGTGCGCTTTATTTGTGGCACGCAGGATATCCACAAGGTCCTTGAACAAAAACTGGCTGCCTTTTTGAAGATGGACGATACGATTTTGTTTTCATCCTGCTTCGATGCCAACGGCGGTATTTTCGAGGTATTGCTCGGCGAGCAGGACGCGGTCATATCAGACAGTCTCAATCATGCCTCGATCATCGACGGTGTGCGCCTGTGCAAGGCGCGCCGCTATCGCTATGCCAACAGCGACATGGACGATCTCGAGGCGCAGTTACAGGCTGCGGCCGATGCACGCTTTCGGCTGGTGGTAACGGACGGGGTATTTTCAATGGATGGTACTTATGCGAATCTGCCGGCCATCTGTGATCTGGCCGAACGTTATGACGCGCTGGTGATGGTGGACGACAGTCATGCGGTCGGTTTTGTCGGAGAGCGCGGCGCTGGTACGCCGGAATTGCAGGGCGTCGAGGGACGTGTGCACATTACTACCGGCACCTTCGGCAAGGCTCTGGGTGGCGCCAGCGGTGGTTACATTACCGGTCCGCAGGCCTTTATCGATCTGTTGCGTCAGCGTGCGCGACCCTATCTTTTTTCCAACAGCCTCGCCCCGAGTATTGTCTGTGCAACCCTGGCGGCACTTGAGTTGCTGGAACAAAGTGCCGATCTGCGTCGTCAGCTTGCGAACAACACTCGTTATTTTCGCGAACGTATGGAGGCTGCCGGTTTCGACGTGATTGCGGGTGAGCACGCGATCGCTCCCGTTATGACCGGAGATGCCCGGCTCGCGCAGCAACTGGCAAGCGGTTTGATGGAGCAGGGCGTCTATGTCACCGCCTTTTCGTTTCCGGTTGTGCCGAAGGGCCAGGCACGGGTGCGTACGCAGATGAGCGCGGCACTTAGTCGCGAACAGATCGACTTTGCCATCACGGCATTTATCAAGGTTGGACAGCAGGTCGGCTTGATTCCGACAGGAGACAGTCAATGAAAGCTTTGGTCAAGGCTCATGCCAAACCCGGGTTATGGTTGCAGGATGTGGAAAAACCCGTCATCGGTCCTGAAGACGTTTTGATCAAGATCCATGAGGTCGCTATTTGTGGCACCGATCTGCATATTTATAACTGGGATCAGTGGGCGCAGGATCACGTACCGGTGCCGATGACAGTAGGGCATGAATACATCGGCGTGATCGAGGAAATCGGCGAGCTGGTGCATTCGGCGAAGGTTGGTGACCGGGTGTCGGGCGAGGGCCATATCATGTGCGGGGAATGTCGTAACTGCCGTGCCGGCCGTGGTCATCTGTGTCGTGATACGCGCGGGGTTGGTGTCAATCGTCCCGGTGCTTTTGCCGAGTATCTCTCCCTGCCAGCGGATAATGCCTACAAGATTCCTCCAGGTATCAGCGATGACATTGCCTCGATTCTTGATCCACTCGGGAATGCAGTGCACACGGCGCTGTCTTTCGACCTGGTTGGTGAGGATGTGCTGATCACCGGTGCCGGTCCCATCGGTTTGATGGCGGTAGCGGTGGCGAAGCACGTTGGCGCGCGCCACGTGGTGATTACCGATGTTAACGAAAAGCGTCTCGCGATGGCGCAGCAGTTCGGTGCCACGCGTACGGTGATGGCCGGTCAGGAAGATCTGCATGACGTCATGGATGAACTCGAGATGCTGGAAGGTTTTGATGTCGGGTTGGAAATGTCGGGTAATGAAACAGCGCTGGCTGACCTGATTGGCATCATCAATCACGGCGGCAAGATTGCGCTGCTGGGGATTTACAAGGATTCACCGCGGGTTAATCTCAACGAGGCGATTTTCAAGGGCATCAGCCTGAAAGGTATTTACGGCCGCGAGATGTTCGAAACCTGGCACAAGATGGTGGCGATGCTCGGCAGCGGACTCGACGTCAGCCCGGTCATCACCGATCACATCGATTTCGAGGATTTTGAAACCGGTTTCAAACGGCTTAACGCCGGTGAAGCCTGCAAGGTGGTTATGCGTTTGTAACTTCATTCCTGGCTATCATGAGTACGAAACAAGACCGATACGTCGGTCCGCCGCTTTCGCGCACTACGGTCAGGAATAATTGCCATGGGGCCATTTAGGAACCTTCAAGGGGGACCTCGGGAGAACGCCCGCAAAAGGCGCTCCCAAACGGCATGCGCCGTTTGGCCCATCCATGGGATCGCTTGGAGCTCGACATCCATGTCTCGCTACACTTTTGCGTGCATTCTCCCGAGGTCACTACCCTCCATCGTAAGGGGGAACCGGTGATGCGCCTCGCGCCTTAAAGGGCGGATGCTGAAAAAGCGCTGATTTTGACGGGTCGGGCCGCAGGGACGCGGCAGCCCGACGTAGCTGGTTCTTACGACGAATGACATGATCTTCTAGCCACTTCATTAACCGCTCCCCTTAAACCGCGCCGCCGCTCAATTGGTAAATCCAGGCACTCAGTATCGCACCGGTGACGCCGAGCAACAGGTAGAGGGCAAACACCGGTTTCTTGACCAACGCCCAGACCGCGATGGCGGCGGGGATCGATGACACTGCACCGGCGGTGACAAACGCCATGGCGGCACCCGGCGTCATACCGATCTCGAGGAGCCCGGAGATCAGCGGAATGGCGGCGTATCCATTCAGGTAAGAAGGCGCACCGACAATGGCCGCCAATGGAATGGCGAAGGCGTTGTCGGCACCGACATAGGCGATGATCCAGTCGGATGAAACATAGGCGATCATCAGGCTCTCCAGGAAAAAGGCCAGGGTCAACCATTTGCCGAGAAAGAGACCGATCGATCTGGCCTCGGCTGTAAACAGGCTGCGCCGTGCTGGTTCGCGCCAGAAACGCCAGTAGACAGTGTCGGTTTCAGTGTTATTAAAACTGCTTCCACAGCCGCTATCAAAATTGTCCCGCAATGGATCACGCAGGCCACCGTAACGCTGGATGATGAGAATCGAGAATCCCGCCAACAGGCCCATGGCAATTGCAGCCAGAGTTTTGGCCACCGCAAAGTTGAAGCCGATGCCGGCTACGGTGAGGATAAACATTTCCGGATCCATGATCGGCGACGCGATCCAGAACGCCATCACCGGTGCCAGCGGAACACCAGCGCCAAGCAAAGCCGCGATCAGGGGAATCACGCCGCAGGAACAAAAGGGTGAAATGGCGCCGACCAGAGCTGCCAGCACAGTGGCGCGCACCGGGTTGCCGCTGAAGGCGGCCGCGATCAGGCTATCGGCACTGCTGGCTTTGGCGCCGGCGGCGATAGCGATAGCGATGGCAA
>Ga0102815_10003023_pt1 | contig 10124 bp, 7 predicted proteins | sample ColrivemetaGS759_FD_79113 | JGI IMG/M metagenome (GOLD analysis project Ga0102815, IMG submission 79113) | Estuarine microbial communities from the Columbia River estuary - Ebb tide ETM metaG S.759 | ecosystem: Environmental > Aquatic > Marine > Intertidal zone > Estuary | place: USA: Columbia...
GGTTCAACCGAAACAAGCCTGAAAACACACACACCAATGATGCAGCAGTTCCTGCGCATCAAGGCGGAGTACCCGGACACGTTGCTGTTTTATCGCATGGGCGATTTCTACGAACTGTTTTACGACGATGCCCGCAAAGCCGCGCGCCTGCTAGACATCACACTAACCAAACGAGGCCAATCCTCGGGCGAGCCGATTCCGATGTGTGGCGTGCCCTATCACGCGGTCGAAAACTACCTGGCAAAGCTGGTCAGAAAGAGCGAATCTGTTGCCCTTTGCGAACAGATCGGCGATCCGGCAACCAGCAAAGGACCGGTTGAACGCAAGGTGGTACGTGTCGTAACACCGGGCACGCTGACCGATGAAGCGCTGCTGCAGGATCGCAGTGAAAATCTGCTGTGCTGCGTCTTTCGCCAACAATCCAGCTGGGGCATTGCGGCGCTTGAAATCAGTTCCGGTCGCTTCAGCTTGAGCGAAATCGACGGTGACGAATTGTTAAATGGCGAGATCGTACGCCTGAATCCTGCAGAGATCCTTTATTGTGAAGATCAGTCACCACCACTCGAGACAGCCTACCGCCAGCAATCGCATGCGATGCCACCCTGGTATTTCGAACTCGACAGCGCAACACGACTGCTTTGCAAACAATACCGCGTACGCGACCTGCAGGGGTTCGGCATCGCCGACGCGGGGCTTGCGATCAGCGCCGCGGGTTGCCTGTTGCAATATGTCAACGATACGCTTAAAACCGAGATTCACCATTTACAACCGCTGCGCTACGAGACAGTTAGCGACCTGCTGTTAATCGATGCCAATAGCCGGCGCAATCTTGAACTCACACGCTCAATCAACGAGCAGTCACCACAGAACAGCCTGCTCAGTATCATCGATTACTGCAACACAGCCATGGGCCATCGTGAGCTTACACGCTGGATGCAAAAGCCCCTGCGCGATCAGCTTCGTGTGCAACAGCGTCATCATGCCGTTGCCAGCCTGCTCGCTAACCACGAATATGAAAGCCTCGGAGAACAGCTGAACGCTATCGGTGACATCGAGAGAATTCTGGCGCGCATCGCCTTGCTCTCGGCCAGACCCCGCGATCTGACCACGCTCGGAACGACCCTGCAACTGTTGCCCCAGTTACAGCAGCAACTGGCAACCCTCGACAGCCCGCTGTTACGACAGCTGGCCGAGCAGATCAGCACTCACCCCGAGGTGGTCGCACTGCTCGACGCCGCCATTATCGATGAACCACCACTATTGATACGTGATGGTGGTGTTATCAAGAGCGGCTTCGATCCCGAACTCGACGAATTACGCGCATTGTCGTCCAACGCAGATCAATTTCTCATCGATCTGGAAACGCAGGAACAGCAGAAGACAGGGATCAATTCATTAAAAGTAGCCTACAACCGGGTTCACGGCTTTTATATTGAAGTCAGCAAAGCGCAGTCTGATGCGGTGCCCACGGAATACGTGCGCCGACAAACGCTGAAGGCGGTGGAGCGCTATATAACACCCGAACTCAAGTCATTTGAAGACAAGGTCTTGAGCGCCCGCGAGCGCTCGCTAGCGCGTGAAAAGTACCTCTACGAAGCCCTGCTCAAACAACTCGGCGACTGCCTGGCGCCGCTGCAGCAATGCGCACTGGCCCTGGCCCAACTGGATGTGCTCAACTGCTTTGCGATCACCGCCAACAAGCATGACTGGAGCGCACCCGAGCTCTGTGACGAGCGCCTGATCGACATCGAAGCCGGCAGGCATCCGGTCGTCGAAAAGGTGCTCGAACAACCGTTTGTTGCCAACGACCTGTGCCTGAATGAACGCAGCAGCATGCTGCTGATAACCGGTCCCAACATGGGCGGTAAGTCGACCTATATGCGTCAAACCGCATTAATTGTCATTCTTGCCTACATGGGTAGCTATGTGCCCGCGCGCAGAGCGGTAATCGGCCCCATCGATCAGGTCTTTACCCGTATCGGTGCCAGCGATGACTTGTCCGGTGGGCGCTCGACCTTCATGGTCGAAATGACCGAGGCCGCCAATATCCTCAACAATGCCAGCGCCAACAGCCTGGTCTTGATGGATGAAATCGGGCGTGGCACCAGCACCTTTGACGGCCTCGCACTGGCCTGGGCCTGTGCTGATCATCTGGCACAGAGAACCCGCGCCTTGACACTGTTCGCAACACATTATTTCGAATTGACGCAACTTCCCGAGCAATTTTCCAGTATCCGCAATGTGCATCTCGACGCGATCGAGCACGGCGAGGATATTATCTTCATGCACAGCGTCAAAGATGGTCCGGCCAACCAGAGTTATGGTTTGCAGGTCGCGAGACTCGCCGGCATTCCTGCTCAGGCCATTGCACTGGCACGCCAGAAACTGCAATTACTGGAACAACAGTCAACTCAGTCACAGCCCGATCTGTTCAGTGAGTTGCCGCTCGTTGAGCAAGCTGGCCCGGATCCCTTGCGCGCCGAACTCGATGCTGTCGATGTCGACGAACTGACTCCGCGACAGGCACTCGACCTGATTTATCAACTGAAAAGCCTTGCCAAATCATGAAACAGTATTACGATATGGCGCTTGATTCAAATAACCACCCATTTAGGCTGCGTCCCTTTAAATCCCGTCTCCTGAGGTAAGTAATGACATTTGTCGTTCTAGAAAACTGTATTAAATGCAAATATATGGACTGCGTCGACGTATGCCCGGTTGACTGTTTTCACGAAGGCCCGAACTTCCTCGTCATCGATCCCGAAGAATGCATCGATTGCACACTGTGCGAACCTGAATGCCCGATTGAAGCAATTGTCTCTGAAGATGATATACCCGAGGGGCAGGAAAAGTTTCTCGAGTTAAATGAAGAATTGTCGCAACAATGGCCTGTCATTGCTGCGAGTAAACCACCACCCGACGACGCTGAAGAGTGGGAAGGCGTCGCCGATAAATTACAGTACCTCGAGCGTTAATCTGCGCTGCCGTCGCTCAAACCCATATATGTCGACGGCCATTTTGACTTTGCCGCGGCCGATCTCTAGAATCGGTTCACGTCCGTTAACGGGATACCACACCGGCTGCGCAAAAGTTCAGCTGTTTGAGTAAAGGGCAATATGGCTGAATGCAAATATTATTCGTTCTACGCGCTCGCAAAGATCAATGATCCGGAGCTGTTGTACGAGGCATTTCAGCAACAGATTGCGCCCGGCCATGCTGATAAAATTGATATCGACGTGTTTGAGCACAGCGACCAGTTGTGGAAAAGACTAACGAGAAGCGGTGGACTCGACCCCAGTATCGATGCGCAGACCCTTGCGGTGCTGGAAAAACGCTTCAGGTCCCAGAACCAGGAAAGCTGGTACTACGAAAAAGAAGTCGAAGGCTGGTTTTGCAGCTACAAGCCGCTCACCACCAAACACTTCGTGCTGCTGGTGAAGTCCAACGACCCAGACAAGCTGATCGAAGAGGATTATCTACAATTCCTGTTTCACTTTTACTGTCACCAATTGCAAATGCTGCAGGGAACATACCGTGATGCGCTAACGGGTTTATACAACCGGCGCGCTTTCAATGAAAAGCTCGCGCATCTGCTGGATCGCTCCGAGAATCACCAGCGTCGCGCGATCACTTTCAGCCCCACGATTTTTGTCATGCTCGATATTGACCACTTCAAGCGGATCAACGATAGCAAGGGACACCTGTTTGGTGATGAAGTGCTACTTTTGATGGCTCAGCAGTTGACCGATTCATTTCGCGAGAACGACCTGCTGTTTCGCTATGGCGGCGAAGAATTTGCCATGGTTTTAATGGACATTGAGCCCGAGCAGGCTCAGTTAACGCTTGATCGTTTCCGTAAAAAAATTGCTAGCTACAAGTTCCCGAGTATCGACCAGGTAACGGTGAGCATCGGCTATACCCTGTTCGACCAGCGCCTGTCCATGGACCAGTTGATCGAGCAGGCTGACACCGCGCTCTATCATTGTAAAGGCACTACTCGTAACGCGGTACACAGCTACCATGCACTGGTCGACAAGAGATTGATCCCCGTTCTAAAGGAATCGAAGATTCCTCAGGTCGAAGTTTCCTGAAAGTGTCGCTCACTCATCGGCACAGGCCCACTACTGGCAAGCCCAGGGACTAGAACTGGCAGCCTGTCGGACTCAGGGATAATCTACTCTGCAATCGCCCGAAGCGTCGGATCAGCATGCCGCATCGCTACGACTCCCCAAGCCCGACAGACTGCTAGTTCGATTCGTCGAGAAACTTTTTGACCACCGGTGAAAAATGCTCGTCGTCTATCAGAAAAGCATCGTGGCCATTCGCCGAGTCAATTTCAACGTAATTAACATCGGTCCCGGTCGAACGCATCAACTCAGCAATTTCCCGTTGTTGCCTGCTGGGAAACAAAATATCGGTGGTCACGCCGACCACCAGCGCTCTGCGCACATCCACTTTCGCCATGCCACTTTTCAGTGAATCACCGTGTTCGGCGACATCGAACCAGTCCATCGCCCGTGACAGGTATAAGTAACTGTTGGGATCAAAACTGTTGATGAACTTCTGTGCGTTGTATTCGAGATAGTTCTCGATCTCAAATTCATGCTCGAAACGTTTGCCGGTGAGCTTTTCCGCTGGTAAGCGGGCGCGATCAAACTTGGAATTCCACTCATCAGCGGCCCGATAGGATACCAGACCCAGTTTGCGCGCCAGGGACATCCCCGACAACGGCTTGTTGTCATCATCGTACTGACCTTCATTCCAGGCCGGATCACTGCGAATAATTTCGCGCTGCAACGAGCGCAAAGCGATCGTCAACGGCAACGCACTGATCGCTGCTGAAATTGAGATCAGGTAATCAATCTCACCCGGATACTGCATGGCATAAGCGATAGATGACATTCCACCCATCGATGAACCAACCGCGGCATGCAGTTTACGCACACCCAGTTCGCGCATCAGTAAATAGCCTGATTGCGCAATATCCTCGACAGTGACATCAGGGAAATCAGCGCCATAGCGCTTTCCGCTTGCGGGATTTATCGAGATTGGCCCGGTAGAGCCGTAACAGCCGCCAAGCGAGTTCGCGCAAACCACGAAAAAACGATCTGTGTCGATCGCCTTGCCAGGACCTATCATGTATTCCCACCATCCCGGGGACGAATCCTTCGTCGACGAAGCGGCGTGTGCACTCGGTGACAGCCCGGTAAAAATAATGATGGCGTTATCGGCGGCCGGCGATAACTCACCCCAGGATTCGTACGCAAGGGTTACTTCGGGGAGAGACTCACCGCGCCACATTTTAAATCCAGCGCTACCTGGTCGCAGCGTAACTTGCTGCGTGGCAGCTGTGGTGAAGGAATAGGCGTTATTTTCGTCAGCCATGGAACGTCTCTTTTTTGTTTCCGGCAGATAACCCTGATCTAGATATCAAGCATACGCTGCAAAGCGATGCGGGCATGATTCGCCACGTCTACCGGAACGGAAATCTGGTTGACGATATTGCCCTCAACAAGATTTTCCAGAACCCAGGCGAGATGCTGCGGGTCAATACGAAACATAGTGGAACACATGCACACCATCGGCGACATGAATTGCACGGTTTTATTTTCACTGGCAAGCGTCTGGTGCAACCGATTAACCAGGTTTAATTCGGTACCGACAAGCCATTCCGTGCCTGGATCTGCAGCGGTTATCGTGTTGATGATGTATTCAGTCGAACCGACATAGTCCGACATCTGGCAAACTTCGAAACTGGCTTCCGGGTGCGAAATAACAAACCCGTCGGGGTACTCACGACGGAAGTTTTCTACCTGCTCCGGCTTGAACATCTGGTGCACGGAGCAAAAACCTTTCCACAGAATCATTTTCGCGTTTTTGATCTGTTCCTTGCTTAGACCTCCCATCGGCAGGTCGTAGTCCCAGATCACCATTTCCTCAAGCGGTATACCCATCTTGTAACCGGTATTCCGGCCCAGATGCTGATCCGGAAAAAACAGGACCTTCTCACGACGTTCGAAAGACCAGTCAAGAATCGTCTGCGCATTCGTCGAAGTGCAGACGATACCGCCATGTTCACCACAAAAGGCTTTCAGATCGGCTGCTGAGTTGATATAGGTGACGGGGGTGATAGATTCATCCGCATCCAGCACGGTATTAAGCTCACGCCAGGCTCGCTGCACCTGTTCGAGATCAGCCATGTCGGCCATCGCACAGCCAGCAGACAGGTCCGGCAGAATGGAAACCTGCTCAGGACGTGAAATGATATCAGCTACCTCAGCCATGAAATGCACGCCGCAAAAAACGATGTATTCGGCTTTTGAGTCGGCTGCCTGACGCGACAGTTTCAGCGAGTCACCCGAGAAATCGGCGTGTTTGAAAATCTCGTCACGCTGGTAATGATGACCAAGAATAACAACTCGATCGCCGAGTATTTGTTTAGCGCGATTGATACGCTTCTCGCAATCCTCATCGTTAAGCGATGCATAAGGTTGCAGGTCAATTGCTGTGGCAGCCATGATTACTCATATTTGTAAGACGAATTGAAAAGTCTATCACCTGCCGCGGTAGCTGCCAAACCCACAATTAGCAGGTCTATTGCTCGCTTTGCGGCTTACGTACTCGAATAGACAGGTCGCGTAACTGACCCTCGCTGACTGCAGCCGGAGCCTGGGTCAACAGACAGGAGGCGGTCTGTGTCTTCGGAAACGCCATTACATCGCGAATCGAGCTGGCACCGGTCATTAACATAACCATGCGATCGAGGCCAAAGGCAATACCACCATGAGGCGGGCAGCCATATTTCAATGCGGTCAACAAAAAGCCGAACTTGTCCTCTGCTTCCTGCTCGTCGATTCCGAGCAGATTGAAAACCCGCTGCTGCAACTCTGTCTTATGAATACGTATCGAACCGCCACCCAGCTCGGTGCCGTTTAACACCATGTCATAAGCGCGCGACAGCATGCCGCCGGGGTTTGCTTCGAGCTCGCCCGGATCATCGGTCGCGGGAGCGGTAAATGGATGGTGCAGTGCGTTCCAGCGATCTGCACGCTCATCGCGCTCGAACATCGGGAAGTCGACTACCCACAAGAAGCGCCAGCCATCTTCCACAAGACCTCGATCGTGTCCCAGCTTGATACGCAGTGCGCCGAGCGATTCGTTGACCACTCTGGTCTTGTCAGCACCGAAGAAAATCAGGTCACCACTTTCGGCGCCAGTGCGCTCGAGGATGGTCGCAATGGCTTCATCCGGCAAAAATTTCAATATCGGCGACTGCAATCCATCTCTCCCCTGAGCTACATCATTGCACTTGATATAGGCGAGTCCGCGAGCACCGTAACGACCGACATAGGCGGTGTAATCATCGATCTCCTTGCGCGTCAGGGTATTGCCGCCGGGTAGTCGTAACGCAGCAACCCGGCCGTCGGGATCGCTTGCCGGGCCGGAAAAAACCTTGAATTCAACGTCTTCCAGGACATCAGAAATGGTTTGCAGTTCGAGCTTGATGCGCAAATCAGGCTTGTCTGAACCATACCGCTCCATTGCCTCGGACCAACTCATGCGCGGGAAAACGTCGTCAACCTCGGCCGACAATACTTCGTTGAACAAACTGCGCATCATCGACTCCATCATTCCCATGATCGCTTCCTCATCCATAAACGAGGTCTCGATATCAAGCTGGGTAAATTCGGGCTGCCGATCGGCGCGCAAATCTTCGTCGCGAAAACACCGCACGATCTGGTAGTAACGATCCATACCCGACATCATCAACAATTGCTTGAACAGCTGGGGTGACTGCGGCAAAGCGAAAAACTCGCCCGGATGGGTACGACTGGGCACCAGATAATCACGCGCACCCTCCGGTGTAGCCCGGGTCAGCATCGGCGTCTCAATATCGAGGAATTCCTGGCTTTCCAGCCAGCCGCGCAGAAAGTGGGTGACGCGCGCGCGCAATTGCATACGATATTGCATTTCCGGTTTGCGCAGATCGATATAACGATACTTCAGGCGATTATCATCGTGCACATCGTCGTCATCGAGCTGAAACGGTGGAGTTTCAGAGGCATTCAGAATCTGCAGCTTCTGCGCCAGTAATTCGACTTCACCAGTCGTCATGTCTGGGTTATGAGTGCCTTCAGGACGAATCCGCAGCCGACCTTCCACCTGGATGACGTATTCGTTGCGCAGTGTTTCCGCCTCGCTGAACATGGCCGCATCATCAGGATCAAAAACCACCTGTAAAAGGCCTTTCTTGTCACGCAGATCGACAAAAATAACACCGCCGTGGTCGCGGCGGCGATTAACCCAGCCACAGACACTGACCTGTTGATCGACTTGCTGTCGATTGAGTTCACCACAATAATGCGTCCGCATAGCGACTAATCCAAATAGAGTTGATTTGTAAGGCCCGACGAGAAGCCGGGCAGAGAATTCAGGCGACGGCCTCTTTGCCGCCAGATTTGGCCGAGCCACCACTGGCAGGCTTATCCGACTTGGTGGAGCTAGCAGTATCGGCGTTATCCCCTTTGGAGAGGTTCTTCTGGTTTTTCGACTTGAAGTCGGTCTCATACCAGCCGGATCCACTCAGGCGAAATCCGGGCGCCGAAATCTTCTTTTTCAAGCTGTCTTTTTCACAGGCCGGGCAAACTTGCAACGGTGCATCACTAATCTTTTGCAACGCTTCGAGCGCGTGTCCACAATCGCTACATACGTACTCGTAAATTGGCATGTTTGTCTCCGTTAACCTGGTCCGACTGCCCGCACAAACGGACACCCGACTCACTCGAAATGGGCAGGGATTTTATAATAGTATCGAGTATATTCCAACAGCCCTGCGCCTACTCTCAAACATTAATGCCAATGCTCGAGTGAAATTGCTACAAATAACCGACATATACTCCGTCAAGATCAAAAATCAGCCATGCGTTACCATAACGGCCCATAAAACGTTCGATCAGCACTTCTTCTTCGGTTTTCCCGTTTTGCTGCAGCCAATCGGCAAATGTCTGTTGCAGCCCTTTTTCCTCCAGCAGATACAGCGCCTGAGCCTGACGCTTTTGCAATGCAGCTGCGAGTTCCGAATGCGGCCGATAGAGGCCGGTCTGCGCATGCGCCAGCACATCTTCTTCAGTCATGATTCGCTCAATCTCTTTGATACCTTCCCGCGTCATCGGGAAGTCAGAATAAATAATCGGCGGTCTTTCATCGCTATAACGATACAGATCGCTGGCCGATGTCAAACTGTCCCCGTAATGTTCCATGGTAGCAGATACCACGAATTCAGGAATCATGACGATGGCCACAGGACGTTGCGTATACGTTGTATGAACACCATAAGCCAACGCGCCGAGCTGAATTACCAGGATAATCAGCAAATCGAACAGTATAGCTCGACGGCTCTTAGCGAGATCAAAAATCAGAAACGTAATGAGCGGACCCAGCACCAGGTCGACAGCACCGACCAGCCGGATAGCCGCCCAGCCTCCGTCGATCGAAAAATAGGGCTCGGGATACCAGTTGTAGTAAATCTGATAAGCTAGATAGACAAACACCGCAATACTCATCGACAAGTGCACTGCCGTGGCTTTGAGCTTGGTAATCAGTAAAGGCTTGCTAAAATTCATCGGAACCTCACACCAAATTTATCTATTTGAAAATATTTATATGGACGATTTTTACGAAAATTTCAAGCTTGAAACGCCACACAATACAATTGATCTGGTTTGCCACCAGGGACGAATGGAGCTGCGCGGTAAAGACAAATCTCTACAGAGCGTCATTAACCTCGAAAAGCCCCATCAGCTTGAGCTCAAAAACCTCGAGTACCTGATGTCGGTATTACTTTTCATATCCGCGCCGCAGAGCATTCTCATGCTGGGCACAGCGGCGGGGTCGTTACTGCACTTCCTGCGCCATCACTATCCACAGGCCGATATCACGGCCGTCGATATCGACAACGAACTGATAACACAATTAATGGATCTCGACATTCTGCCACCCGCCGATGAGCGGCTGACTTATGTCTGCGACGATGCAGCACGAATCATTCAAAGTTTCGAACAGCGTTTTGATCTGGTGCTCGTCGATGTGTTCAACGGTTCTCAGTCACCGCCCTGGCTACTTGA
>Ga0102815_10003026_pt1 | contig 10122 bp, 6 predicted proteins | sample ColrivemetaGS759_FD_79113 | JGI IMG/M metagenome (GOLD analysis project Ga0102815, IMG submission 79113) | Estuarine microbial communities from the Columbia River estuary - Ebb tide ETM metaG S.759 | ecosystem: Environmental > Aquatic > Marine > Intertidal zone > Estuary | place: USA: Columbia...
ACTCCGAGGTGACCATGACCCCGAGCGTGCCGAAGATCGCGGTCGAGGCTCCCACTGCCGTGTGGGAGGGAGACGTGAGGAACGACTCGGTGAGGTTGCCGATGGTCCCTGCGGCGAGCGTGCAGAACCACGCCAGCCCTGCCCCGAGGGAGTGGGCTGCGAGGACCCCGAAGAGGGAACCGAACACCAGATTACCCACGAGGTGTTGTGCGTCCACGTGGAGCGTCAGGGCCGTGATCGTCCTCCACAGCTCCCCGCCGCGCACCTCGGCCGCGCTCATGAGGCCCTGATCCCACCAGTTCAATCCGAACGCGCCCTGCTGCCCGATGGGGAAGAGCACCGCGCACAGCAGCCCGAACAAGAGCGCCGCGATGACGCCCTTGCTGCGGATCGGCGGGGGCGGTGGGGGGGGCTGACTCCAGGTGGCGGCCTCGGCAGCAAAGTCGACGAGCTCCGCGCTGGCGGCCGCCGCATCGTGAACCATCACGAGGACCCGCGCGCCGGCGCCGTTCACCTGGACCGAGTGCTGAATGCCTCGCGCCTGCAGCGCCAGGACACTGTCTCGAATCGCGCGTCGAGAGCGACCGCGAAGAACCTCAACATGGCCCGGCGGAAGGGGTCCGAAAGGATCTGCCGCGTTCATGAGGTGCAGGGCATCTGGTCCGGGTCGTCTCCGCGCCCTCAGCCCAGGCGCAGCAGACAGTCGGGGCAGCGGTTGGCTCCCCGCGGGATCTCCGCCATACAGGCGGGGCACTGCGACGACTCCGCGTCGAGGTCGATCACATGCCGAGCCGCCTCGAGGGCCACGCCCTCGGGGTCGACGCGCAGGAGGTCTTCGTCGGCGTCTCTCTGGATGAGCTCCGCCGCTTGTTGGATGTCAGGCTTCGCGACCGCGAGCCAGAGGGCCGCGCCTCAGCCGTTGGGATCCACACCGGGCGGGCAGATCACGCGGGCCTCAAGGCCCGCCTTCTCCAGGCGAATGCGCTGGTCATTGACGGCCTTGAACTTGCCCTGGCTCAGGACGGTCATGTTGTCGGGGAGCTCGGTCATGGTCGTGGTCGGGTGAAGACCTCAGTCTTCGGTCGGGGGGGCGGGGCTGTGTCGCTGGATCAGCGGCTGCTGCAGGAGCATGAAGAGGAAGGTGAGGCCAAGGATTCCAAACAGCTTGAAGTTCAGCCACACCGAGGTGGTCGTGGACCGCCAGACCAACTCGTTCAAGCCGGCAACCACGAGGAAGAAGAAGCCCCAGCGCAGCGTCAACGTGCGCCAGCCCGCATCGTCCAACTCCAGGGTGCTCCCGAGGAGGGGCTTGATCAGCGACTTGCCCCTGGCCCAGCCGATGAGGAGGGTTGAGCCCATGAGCCCGCTGACGATGGTGGGCTTGTACTTGATGAACCGCTCATCGTTGAAGTAGACGGTCAGCCCGCCCATCACGAGCACCACAGCGCCGGTGATGAGCGGCATGGCGTGGAGCTTCCGCTCGATGGCATAGGAGACCGCCAAGGCGATCGCGGTCACCACGACGAAGATCCCCGTGGCCCAGATCATCCCCTGGGTGTCATCCTCAACGACTCGCTTCGCCACGAAGAAGGTCACGAAGAAGACGATCAGCGGCCCCATATCGAGGGCGAGCTTCAGCTGGGGGGACAGCGCCGAGGCGGTCGTCTTGGAGTCAGGAGAGGTCGCCAACGGGAGAGGGTCCCGGGTGGGGACGTGGAGTGCGGGGGCGTGGAGTGAATGGACAGGGAGCGGAGAGCCACGGCTCCCACGCGTCCAGGTCCGAGACGCCCCAAAGGCTACCCCGGTCGCCCACCCAAGCGAGCGCCTGATCGTCCTGACTCCGCTCTGATGCCGCGTGGTGAGGGCCGCCAAGGCCGCCTTTCGCATTCCCGCCCCGCCCCGAGGTCAAGGCCCCCCGGCCCCGTCCTGGAGGACACAGCGCGAGGATCACAGTGCGCGGGACACAGCGCGAGGGGCACAGCGCCGGAGTCACCGCGCTGGGATCACCGCGCCCGAGCCCAAGCTCCAGCGACGGCCCCATGTCACTGGCCATGGCACGCCCTTACCGCGAAGGTCACCCGTCAAGTGGCTCGCACGCAAGACGCGTGGCGGGACCGCCGGTGACCGCGCGGGAAGCCGCAGCAGGAAGCCACAGCAGGGGGGCACCGCAGGGTGCCGTGCCGACCGCCGGCGCGAACGGTGGGCCCGGTGGGGAGCGGAAAGCGTCGGCTCGCGACGAGCGTTCAACGGCCCGTGGCCGGAGGAGGAGTCCGGCCATTCCCCCCCCGCTGGTGCCAGCCATCAACGGCCACTCAGTACTTCCGCACCACGCCGATCACGACGCCCCGAATCTCCACCTCGTCAACGATGATCGGGCTCATGGATGAGTTCGCCGGCTGGAGCCGGAATTGCTTCCCCTCGCGATAGAAGCGCTTCAGCGTCGCGTCTCCATCGGGAAGGACGGCCACCACGGTCTCTCCGTCCCGTGCGGACTGCCGTCTTTCGATGAGGACGATGTCTCCATTCGCGATGGCGTCCTCGATCATCGACTCACCCTGGACCTCGAGGGCATAGACGTCCTTGCCCTCCGGTACGAGGTCCGCGAAGTTGAGTTGCTCTGGCTCCTCAATGGTCTCGATCGGCGCGCCCGCCGCGATCTTGCCGAGCACCGGGAGGGAGAGTCCGCCACCCAACTCTTCCTCATCATCGACGAGTTCGAGGCTCCGGCTCACGCCTTTCGCCCGGCGCCGAATGACGCCCTTGCGCTCCATCTCGGCCACGTGCCCGAAGATGGTGACCTTGTTGACGCCGAACTGGGCCGCGATCTCCTCGAGGGTCGGGCTGATGCCGTGCTCCTCGACGTACGTGCGGAGGAACTGGAGGATGTCCTGCTGCCGGCGGGTGAGGGGAGGGGTGCTCATGGCATTGGGGTGGGGGCTGGGTACAGGCGTGGCAAAGGGCCAGCAAACGCGTAGATGGGAGCTACCCCCGAGCGAACTCGTGGGCAGCTCCCGGGGGAGTCACTCCGGCCGCTGAGGAGGGTGATGCGACACGGAGTGGGGTGAGGTGGAACCTGGCGGCGGCCAGGCTTGGTCCAGCGGTCTGGTCTTCGGCGGTGCCGAGATCCAGGCCCGCTGAAGGGACGCCTGGGGCTGCGTTGGAGTGATCATTGGAACGGACTGCGGAGTGTCGTCTCTTTGGGCTTCCGGCTCTTCGATGGAGTCGGTTCGAGCCCTGAGCTCGAGCGGTCCGATGGAAATAGAGACAACGGGAGAGGGTCAGATGACGAAGGTGAAGGCCAGCATTGCCGCGACAAACATGTACGAGGCGGCGGCCGTCACCTGGTGCATTGAGTCCTCTCCCGAGGCCTCAGCTGCTCGCAACCAGGTCGTTGCGCAGCTCCACTCAGGCTGCGCCTGAGTGGGGGAGGACATGGGGAGGGTCTCGGGCGAGATCCGACCCGTGGCCTCGATCATCCCGGCCCCCGCGTTCCGCACGTCGGCGGTGGCCAGCGCGGTCTGACGCGTCTGAACGCGCCGCCGCCGGATGATGATGGGCCGCGTGCGAGCACCGGAGCGGCTGCTCCGATCCTTGGCGGAGATGCCCGGGGCGGCCCGATGACCCGGAGCGTGTCCGCACGACGACGCTTCGGGAGTGCTGAGGAACGCGGCAACCCTTGGGGCTCGGGTGCGCAGCGTCCGGTCGAGGATGGCGAGGTGGCGGTCCATGGGGCTCTGGAGGTTCCGACCTCCGTTGGAGTGACCGGGCCGCGAGAGCTGTCCTGGCCGTGAGCCGTGTCGCTCGGCGTTTGTATCAGCGGCTGATCCAGCGGCCGTGGTCGCAGCCCCACCTTTCTCGATGCTGCCAGTGCGCGGCGAGCCAGTGCGCGGCAAGCCAGTGCGCGGCATGCCGGCGCGCCGGCTCCCCGCAGCGGCGCGGCCTTGATCCGTGAAGGCCGGCTCCACATGGCTCTCTGCCATTCCGATCTCGCACCAGCGCCGCATCGCCGGCGTCGAGGCAGCGGTATCGTCCGCGGCATCCAAGGCCATCGGCGGGCCCCCGAACAGGTCGTGCTGGAGGAGGGCGGGTGCCTTGGGGGCGACGGGGAACGGCGAGCGAAGGAGGCGTGTCATGGTCGGTGCGTGGCTTGGGTCGTCGGGGCGAGGGGACGTCCCCGAACGGTTGCCTAACCTAACCTAGCCCTGAACCCGAACGGGTCCCGAACCAGGAGCTTTTCACGCACAGATGCCTAACCTGCCCTTAGGCCTTGGGTTAGGTGTCGGTTAGGGTCCCGGTTTTCTGGATCGGATCGGCGTCGGGTGGAGCGGGTCTTGTTCGTGGCCCTCTGCTACGGATCCCGCGGGGGCGCTCCTCCAACAGGGCCGCAACCGAACTAGAATGTTGGGCCGCTTCCCCGTTGCCTTCCCTCCCTTTGAGGCTTCAGCCCTCCTTGGAACAGCTCCGCCGCCTCGATCTAGACCGCTACCTGGTTCCGTTTTCGCTGCGGCAGGTGCCCCAGTACCGCTACGACGTCGTGGTCCTTGGGACAGGTGTGGCGGGCTGCGTGACCGCTCTGGCCGCCGCCCGAGCCGGGGCGTCGGTGGCGGTGCTTGCCAAGGACTCCGTCGGGGTGACCAATACCTCCTGGGCCCGTGGTGGGGTCGCGGCGGTGCTCGGGGAGGACGACACCTTTGGGGCCCATCTCGCGGACACCGTGGACGTGGGCTGCGGACTGGTGGACGAGGACGTGGCCCGTCGCGTCATCGAGGGGGGGCCAGGCTCGGTTGCGCGCCTCGAGGCCCTCGGCGCCAGGTTCGATCGGCGCGGCGACGGCCGCCCGGACCTTTCCATGGAGGGGGGGCACAGTCACGCGCGAATCCTCCACGCCCGGGGCGATTCCACCGGCAAGGAGATCCAGGGGACCCTCGGTCAGGCCATCGAGGACATGCCTGGCATCGACGTGTTCACGGAGATGTTCGGGATCGATGTCCTGAGCGATGACTCCGGGCGAACCGTTGGCGTCCTCTGTCGGAATCATCGAGGCGAGCTCACGGCCTACGGCGCGTCCCAGGTGGTGCTCGCCACCGGTGGCGGCGGTCAGATCTATCGAGAGACGACCAACCCGACCATCGCGACGGGAGACGGGATGGCCATGGGCTTCCGCGCCGGCGCCGCGGTGCGGGACATGGAGTTCATTCAGTTTCACCCCACCTGCCTGTACATCGCAGGGGCGGCGCGCGTCCTCATCTCCGAGATCGTGCGTGGCGCTGGCGGCGTGCTGCGGGACAAGGACGGCGTGCGGTTCATGCCAGAGATTCACCCCGATGCCGAGCTGGCGCCCCGGGACACGGTCAGCCGGGCGGTCTCACGTCGGATGGCGGAGACCGGGTCGACGAGCGTCGGCCTCGACCTGACGAACGTGGACAGGGACCCGCACGAGGCGTTCCCGAGCATCAGCCGGATCTGTCGCTTCTTCGGGATCAACATCGCGAAGGATCCGATTCCCGTGCGCCCCGGCGCTCACTACATGATCGGTGGCCTTGCAGTGGACCCGGCTGGACAGACGTCCGTCCCGGGGCTCTGGGCTGTCGGGGAGTCGGCGAGCACCGGTCTCCACGGCGCAAACCGCATGGGCTCGAACTCGCTGCTGGAGGGCATGGTCCTCGGTGAAACGGTCGGCCGCTCGGCCGCGGTCGCCGCAGCGGTCGCTGGTCGGCCGGAGATTCAGAGCGCGTCCCAACGCGTCCGCGAGGACGCGCCATCTGGCGTGCAGGTCAACATCGCGGACCTGACCTACTCGCTGAAGTCCCTCATGTGGCGACAGATGGGAGTCGAGCGGTCCGCCGCTGGAATGGAGGCGGCCCTCGAGACCTTCGACTTCTGGGCGCGCGCCGTTCGGTCGCTACGCCTCGATGACGACCGCTCCGTGGAGCTCGTGAACATGTTGACGGTGGCGCGCCTCTCTACTCTTGGCGCTTGCCACCGCGCCGAGTCCCGCGGGACTCACTTCCGAACCGACCACCCTTCGAGAGACGACGCCAATTGGCGCGTACACATTGAGCAGGTACCTGAACGTATGGTTGAGATCATTCGCTCCGTTGAGATGAAGAAGACCCCGGTGCGATCCACCGAGGGCGTCCCGGCACCTTGAGAGGACACATTTAATGGGCGGTTCAGGTTTCAGCACGGACTGCGGCAAGGAACGCCTGTTCACGTGCGGCGTTCTCCTCCCGGACCAGCCGCCGGAGAGCGATGGTCCGCTCTCCGAGCTCAAGGCTCTGGTCGAGGCCGCGGACGCGGAGGTCGTGGGGGACGGGTTCACCCAGACGCGTAGCCGCCAGCACCCTGCCACCCTCTTTGGAAAGGGCAAGGTGGAGGAGATCGGTGAGGAGGCCGAGCGGCTTGAGGCGGACGGCATCGTGGTCGACAACGACCTCACGCCCGCCCAGGGGCGGAACCTCGAGAAGGCCTGGGGGACGCGAGTGATCGATCGCTCGGAGCTCATCCTCGACATCTTCACCCGTCGGGCCCAGACGCAGCAGGCCCGCCTGCAGGTCGAGCTCGCGCAGAACATCTATCTCATGCCGCGCCTGCGCCGCATGTGGACGCACCTTGAACGCATGGAGGGCGCGATCGGCACCCGCGGTCCGGGTGAGACGCAGCTGGAGACGGACAAGCGGCTCCTGAACAAGCGGATCACGGACCTGAAGAGGGAGCTGGCGGTGATCGAACGCCGCAAGCAGCGTGAGGTGAGCGCGCGAGGTAGCGAGTTTGTGGTCGGGCTCGTGGGATACACGAACGCAGGCAAGTCGACCCTGCTGAATTGCCTCACGGGGTCCGATGAGTTCGCGGCGGATATGCCCTTCGCGACCCTGGATACCCGGACCCGCCGCTGGGTCCTTCCGGACCGCCGGACGGTCCTGCTGTCGGACACGGTCGGCTTTCTTCAGCGCCTCCCTCACCACCTCGTCGCCTCGTTCCACGCGACGCTCGAGGAGACCCTCCACGCGGACCTGATCCTGCACGTGGTGGACGCCTCCAATCCTGACGCACACCACCAGATGAATGCGGTGGACGAGGTGCTAGGGGACGTCTCCGGGCATCTCGCCTCGGACATCGTCGTGCTCAACAAGGTGGATCGCGTTGGCGATCGCCTCGGGTTGACGCTGCTCGATGGAGAGCTCCGCGATCGGGGGATCGAGGTGGTGCACGTGAGCGCCCACTCGGGCGAGGGGATCGAGCAGCTGACGGACCTCGTGCGCCGGCGCCTGGACGATCGCTCGGGGCTCGTGGACGTGACCGCGCCCCCGGGTGACGGCCGGACGGTGGCCGTCGTAAGGGGCGCAGGCGCAGTCCTCGAGGAGGAGATCTCGGAGGACGGGACGATCCGTATGCGGGTGCGGATGAGCCCTGGCGCCCTCGGGCTCATGAGGCGCAAGGCGGGCTCCCAGGCGGTCTTCGCCGCCGCGGATGAGGCCGCCAGCGCGTGGCTCGGCTTGGCGCAGGACGTCGAAACCGACTAAGTCGGGTCAAGTTGAGACGGATGGATGTGTCGAGAGAGAGGGAACGCGCCCAGCTTCGCGGCGACTGCCCTCTATGTCTTCTCCAGAGCCGATCGTCCCCTCCGGTGACCCACAGCCGCTGGGCAGCTCCGTGCCTACGGCGGCGGCGGACGACCCACATGGGGCGACAGCGGCCGTTCAGGGGCCCCCAGGGCACCTGACGGAGGCCGGTGACCCCTCCGGATTGAGCCTGCCCGGCCACCAGGCCGCAGACGCTCCGCCTGAAGAGGCGGAACGCGCGGGGTCGGGCTCGATGGCGACCAGCCTCTCGCTCGTGACATTTACCACGGTGATGGCCTTTGTCCTGGTCACCGTCTGCGCGCTCATCCTCAGTGAGAAGAGCGCCCTGCGAAGAGCCGACGCGGCGCACTTCGGCGCGCTCGTGGACCAGGCCACGCTGTCCATGTCAGAGGACCTCGTCGGGGCAGCGATGGGGGACAAGCCGCTGGTCGAGCGGCTCCGCCGGTCCCTGCGGCAGGTCGCTGGGATCAGCGGGGCTCGTCGCGCGTCGCTCCTGATCCCTGGGGCAGAGGAAGCGTGGACCGAATTCAGCCCCGGGGTGGATGTGACCCTGAACGCGGAGCCGATCGCCCTGGATGGCCCCCAGCGTCAGCTCGATCCAGATCGCCTCATCGTCAAGCGGACCTTTCGCGCCGCGGGGCAGGAACGGATCCAGGCCACGCTCTTCCTCGAGGCCGGCTACCCCGGCGTGGAGCGCCGGATGCGGGACCTCATCGGGCTGGCCGGGCGAATCGTCGGGCTCTCGGCTCTGTTCCTCGTCTTCCTCGTACCCGTGCTGACCCGGCTCTGCCTCCGTCCGCTGACCAGGGTCGCCGAGGCTGCACGCGTGGGGCTGCTGCCTGCAGAGCCCATCTTCCCGGCTGAGCTGCAGGCCATCAACCAGCGCCTGAAGGACGACGCCGCGCTGATGTCTCAGCTCTCCGGAGAGCAAGACGACGCCGCACGGGCGGCGCGAGCGTACGTGGAGCGGGCCGAGTTCGAGAGCGACCAACTCCAGGCGCGGCTGACCGAGGCCGTGAAGGAGGGGCGGCGAGGACACCGCGCCAAGGAAGCGTTCGTGGCGAACATGAGCCATGAGGTCCGGACCCCGCTCCACTCGATCCTCGGGACCACCAATCTGCTGATGGAGACCGAGCTGGACGCGGAGCAGCACGCGCTCGCGGATCGAGCCCTGCGTTCCTCCAAGGCTCTCCTGTCGCTGGTCGTTGACATCATGGAGTTGACCAAGTTCGACTCCCGGTCCATCGAGCTGGAGTCGGCCCCATTCGATGCCGGGAATCTCATCGAGGATGTCGCGGGGCTGTCGGCGGACCTGGCCGCGGCAAAGGGACTGAGTGTGACCACGTACGTCGAGCCTGGGGTTCCCGGTCGCCTCCTCGGAGACGAGGGGCGGATCCGTCAGGCGCTCATGCGACTGATGGACAACGCGATCAAGTTCACCGACGCTGGCGAGGTCACCCTCCAGGTCGCGACTTCAACAAACGAGGATGACCTCCCGGTCACCGTGTTCAAGATCTCTGATACGGGGCTCGGGATCGCGGACCGAGAGCGCGCTCGTCTGTTTCAGGCGTTCGAACAGCTGGACAAGTCGGACACCCGAAAGCACGGCGGCGTCGGCCTTGGCCTTGCCCTTGTCGCACGGATTGCCCAGGCCGCTGGTGGGGAGGTCCGACTCCAGAGCCGGCAAGGGGCGGGTTCGACGTTCACTCTTGCGTTGCCGCTCGGGCTGGCGCCGGGGATGGAAGGCGAGGTGTGCCTACCGGCCGCCGATCGCTATCAAGGTGTCCGCGTGATGCTGGTTGAGTCAGATCTCAATGGGGCCGCGCTGCTCGCGCGGACGCTCGAGGAGAGCGGGGCCAAGGTCCGGGTCGAGCACAGCGCCTACGGCGCGTTCGAGAGGTTGCTTCAAGAGAAGCGAGACGTGGTCCTGATCGACCCCCGGGTGCCCGGGAGCGAGGCGCTCTTCGATGCGATGGGCCGGGACGCCTCACGGGTGGAGGCCGGGGTCGGCCTGATTACCTTCCCCAGCACGACGAATAGCCGACTGCACCCGGCGTTCCGTGGCGCGCGCGCCTCCGCGCGACGGCCTCTCTCGCGGGCCGGGTTGTTCGATCTTGTGGACCGAGCGCTGGGTCGAGAGCTTCAGGAAGAACCCACGGGTAAGCCTGCTGAGCCGACGAGCCTCATCACGACCGACATTCGCAGTCGCCTGCGGATCCTGCTCGTCGAAGACAACCAGGCGAACCAGCAGCTGGTGCAGTACCTGCTCGGCCGCCGCGGCTACAACGTCGACGTCGCGTCCAACGGGATGATCGCGGTGGAGGCTGCGACGCGGGTCCGCTACGACGCAATCCTCATGGATTGCCAGATGCCGGAAATGGACGGCTACGAGGCGACCCGGCGGATCCGAACCGTCGAGCGGATGGATCGCCGTCGGACCCCGATCCTGGCCATGACGGCCAGCATCCTCGAGGGGGATCGGGATCGGTGCCTGGAAGCGGGCATGGACGACACGATCGGCAAACCATTTCAGCCCAAG
>Ga0102815_10003033_pt1 | contig 10115 bp, 5 predicted proteins | sample ColrivemetaGS759_FD_79113 | JGI IMG/M metagenome (GOLD analysis project Ga0102815, IMG submission 79113) | Estuarine microbial communities from the Columbia River estuary - Ebb tide ETM metaG S.759 | ecosystem: Environmental > Aquatic > Marine > Intertidal zone > Estuary | place: USA: Columbia...
CTATGAGGGGGAGAAGGGCACCGAGCGACTGGTGAGGGAGATCTCTGGCAGCGGCACCGTGTGGCACTTTGATGGGGAGAAGGGCGCCGAGCGCAGCATCCGGAAGGTGCGGGTCTCTGCCAACGGCATCGTGTGGCTTTGGCACTTTGCGGGGGAGAAGGGCGCCGAGCGCAAGGTGCGGGAGGACCTCCGCAGCGGCGTCGTGCTGCACTACGAGGGGGAGAAGGGCGCCGAGCGACTGGTGCGGGTGAACCGCCCCAGCGGCACCGTGCAGCACTATGAGGGGGAGAAGGGCACCGAGCGGATGGTGAGGGAGATCTCTGCCAACGGCATCGTGCGGCACTATGGACGCTGAGCACAAGGTGCGGGAGGTTTTCCTTAACGGCTTCGTGAAGCACTACAAGGGAGAGCACCGAGCGGCGCGTGGTTTCCAGCGGCAATTGAGCTTTGTAACTTACGCCTTAGTGGCTGAACCCGATGAAGTTGCAGTTAGAATATTTTCGTTTGTATACCGGCAACAAAGATGACATACCTCTACTCTCTCTCTCTCAGAGCACTTACCCCGCTCGGGTATCTCTCCCGCTGGAGATCAGCATGTGTTCAGAAGGCAGCGGATCATGGTGATGTCCGACGAGACGGTCATTTCGTTGATGGAGGCCTGGACCTCCGCCAACTGCTGGCTCAGCTGGAGGCGGATGCGACCGACGCTCTCGATCATGCCCCGCATGCCGGCGTTGGGCAGGAGAGCCAGCGATGGCAGCAACGCCCCGGTTAGCGGGTCGGTAGTGTGCGCCTCGAGCCATTTCTCGATTGCCCTCCGCTCGTACGTCATGCCGAGTGCCGTCACCACGGGATCCACCATCGGCTCGTGTGTGATGGGACACATGACCCCCTTGTCCAACTCGTCGAGGCTTTCCTGCAGGCGCTCGGAGTCGGCGTACAGCGCAGCAAGAGCTGCGCCGGGGTGCTCGTTGGGGTGGCTCGCTGCGTCTGCGGCGCGCGCCGCTGTGAGCTGCTGCGCGGCGAGGTGCGTCTGCTCGGCGACGTGCTTGAGGTATGCGACGGCCCCGATTGCGAGGACAATGCGGCGCGCCTTGGTCCAATTCGAGCTCGCGCGTTGCGTGGCAGCGAGCCGCATCTTTTTGTTCACGGAGAGCCGCATGAGGTAGGCAACGACTCCGACGACGCGGCGCATCTTGTCCCAGCGAGCCTTTGCCTTTGCACGCCGCTTGCGCTTCCTGCGCTTCTCGTCAATCTGCTCCTTATGCTCCTTGACGTTCTTTGAGTGCTCCTCCTCGAGGATCAGCTGCTCCATGAACAAGTCTGCGCGCTCTTGCCGCAGCGAGCCCACGTCAAAGACAGCGTGGTCCTCTGGGCCGTCGAGCGAGCAGGGCACGGTGGTGTCGTAGTGGTCGTAGTGCATGTAGCCCTCGTCGAGCAGGCGCCGCCGCCGCTCTACCCGGTCGGGCTGCTCGCGCCAAAACTGCAGGAACTTCACCTCCTTCTCGCTCAGAGGGGCGCCTGGGCCCCCTCTCTCGGCCTGTGCTGCCATCTCCACGTACGTCTTCGCAGCGAACGCGTGGCCAGCGCGTGCCGCCTCAAAGAAGAGCGAGCGGGCCTCCCTCGACGCCTCGTCGAGAGACACGGACTCTGGGAGGATCGGCTTCTCGGCGTTGCTGAAGATGAGCTTGAAAATCGGCATCGAGAAGAGGCTGTAAAGTGGGTCACCCCTCTCGGGGTCAGCGGCGTTGATGATGTAGCCCAGCATGTTCTTCGCCGACGGGCATCCGAAGCGCACGGCCTCGTGCAAAAAGATGGTCATCTCCTGCTGCACCCCGCTCTCGTCGACTGTCATGGGATTCTTTTTGGGCGAGAGAAGCAGCATGCGGTGCATCGCGACGAAGTAGAAGATTTCTCCATCCTCTCGCTGCAGAGAGCGCCTCGCGTAGTCGAGGCAGGGGCTGATGTCAAAGCACACGGATCGTTTCTGCGCGCGGCCAGCCGGCGCGTTTGCATATGCCAGCACGCGCTCGATCGGGATTGGCTCGTAAGTGGGGTCATCGCCGCGCTGGTGGTGCTTGCGGCGCTCCTCGCACACGGCCTTGATCTGAGCACCCGGCGTGCGAGCCAGCGCGGAGAAGAGGAGCTCGACCGTTGTGTCGTTGTATTGGCGATCAGGGAACCATTTGGCGAGAACGCGCGTTTCGCGCGTGTACCATTTGTGGCTCCCGCCGAGCGCCAATTCTCGCGCCGCGAGGCTGAGATACACGAGCCACTCATCGCGCTTCATCGTGCCTTCCCAGCGCGGCAGCTCCGAGAGAGGCGTTGAGAACGCCGGCATGTTGTAGGAGCAGCAGGGGTGACGTGCAGCACAGGTGGAGCAATGGAGGGGTGTCAGTCTCGGAGACGCTTTCCGTTGCTCTTCTTGATCTTCCTCATTGACCTCCGGGGCTGTATGACTCGCTGAGAAGTGGAGGCAATCGGTGGGATGCGCCTTTCGCCCGTGTACCGCTCCGGGTGGTGCGGGGAGAAGCGGTGGGACTCAAGGCGCGCACCAGTGGCCATGGCTATAGGGGCGAGCACTGCGCGGCCGATGGGGACATCTTCGGGTGTGACGGGTTGGGGTGTGATGGTTTGTTCGAGGAGTTCTGGAAGCAAGAGTCTGCGCACACGGGGACGGGGTGTACCGGGCCTTCGCCGATGGCCCAGTGGGCCGTTGGTCGTCAGCATGGCCGCCTCTTCTGCAATGATTCGGGCCAGCTGTCGTTCAAGGTAGATGCGCTCTCCAAGAGGCATGTCATGTATACTCTGAGCAAGGTGCTGGGATCGCCGCCTGTAAGCGTGGGTAGGAGTCTGCATTTCTTGAGCAAAACTTTATCCGCCGTTACAGGACCTGGCGAACTCCTGCGTCCACAACCGTCACTTGGTTTTGCCGGGCGTTCTCGGCATCTTCGTACTCCGCAAATTCGAGTTCAAGTAAGCGCTGCTTGCGGCGGCGGTGGCATACCATGAGTACTAGTGCAACGGAAAGTGTGACGGCACACCCTCCAATCACCGCTAGACTCGCAATCCACCACTGGTCTCCAGCGTCCACTCCTTGATGGGGAGCGTCTGTCATCAAGCCTTCTCTTCTTCTTCTTCTTCTTCCGACATTAAAATTCTCGTTGGCGCATTGAACAAGTACAGGCCGCGCTTTCTTGCGCGGCGGCGTACGCACCAAATTAGGCACAGTGTCCAGAGAATCATGGGCAAAGGGTAGACAAAGCAAGGCACCATCAACCCGAGTCGGACGCGGTCAAAGTTCCCTCCCGAGTTCAGCCGTGGCAGTGGCGTCAGCCGTGCATCGGGCAACCCCGTCGTGTTCACGCCAAAGAAGCCGTCGAGCGGCGCATAACCGTCACTCAGGTGGTACAACAAGAAGGGATTCCCCGTCGCGTTCATCCGCTCGCGGTGCGAGTGGTAGAGCTGCAGCCACTCGCGGTGGTTTGTGTCCTCGCTCAGGGTCAGAACGTCCACCCACGGCAGTGGATGCGACATGATCGTGTCGTATCCAGGTGTCGCGTAGCGCGTGAAGTTGGTGTTTTGCCTCACGCTCTCGATGTGCCACCAGAAATCCGAAATCCACCGGTATGGCCGCGTGCCAATTACAAGGAAGCAGCCCTCGATGCTTGACCACGACTTGTACCACGCCTCGGGACTCGATCTCTCGGCGTGAACGATATTGGCCTTGGGGTGGAGGGCCGCTAGGCGCGGACCAAACGGCCACAGGATGTCTATGACGCAGTCAAAGCCTAAATACAGGATTTTCTTTACGAGCATTCGAAGGGCGAGCTCATCGGGATCGGTTGGTGGCACCGCGAGTGCAACGTCGTTCTGTAAGCCATATCTTATAAGGTCGACTGTGTGTAGGCAGCGGATGTCGTAGCGGTCGTCGAGGGCCTTCTTGAGGGACACTGTCCCCGTTCGTGAAAGACCCGAGGCAATCACTCGCAGCTGCTCACGTGGCGCCGGCCGGTGGCGGTGGCCCGCGCCCACCAGGAGCTGCTGTGCGAAGGACCATCCCTCAATGTCAGATTCCATTTTCTACTATAAAGGAATAAGTGTGCTGGCAAGAAAAAAAAGCAAGCCCGGCCGCTTGCGCTGCTGTTTCGCAACACCCGTGTCCTCTGAGCGGTGCACGAAGGTCCTCAGCCCTGCGCCCCTCGCCTCCCCCCCCCCTTGCTCCCAGGCAGCGCGCGCGGCCTCATCGCCTTTGGAGCACCCCGGGCACACCCTCTGCGCACGTCCCCGTTCAAGCACCAGCGTGAGCGCGCTGAGCGACTCGTCCAGCACGTCGAGACGCCTGCCCACCCTTGCTGTTAGGGGATGGCTGAGGACCCCTTCGAAGCCTTGCGCGCGTCAGTGTGCGCGATGGAGAGCGCCGTCAACGCAGTGGCTGCTCCCCCAGCCGCCGCCCCAGCCGCAGCACCGGTGAACTTGCGCGGCACGAAGCGGACGCACGACGAGATGGAGTCGCCCGCAGCGGCGGCGGGAGGAGCTGAGGGCGGGGGCGAGGAGGAGGGCGGGGGCGAGGAGGGGCGCGAGGAGGGCGAGGATGAGGGCGAGGAGGGAGGCGGCGAGGACGATGCTGCGCCAGCCCCGCCCGCCCCCTCGACGTCGACCACTACCCAGCCCGTGGCAAATGCCCGCGGCGGCAAGTTCCTGCCGCTGTGCGTCAAGGGCGACAGCGCAAACCAAGTGCGCTCCTTCCGCCCCGCGCCAACGCATGTGCTCGAGCCTTGGCGGGGCTACGTGCCGTACCGCACCGACGCCATCTACAGCCGCTCGCTGCAGAAGGAGGGCAACTGCCTGCTCGAGGCAATGACAACCGCCGCCGGCATGGGCGTCGGCAAGCTCGGCGTCAACCGCAAGGCGCTCGACGACTACATGGACGCGTGGCGTGTTGACCCCATCCACGGGCCTTCGATGGGCGTCCTCGATCAGGTGCTACGCGAGACCAAGTCGCCATTCCGACTCACCGTTGTCAAGGCCATCGGTGCCGATCGCAAGTGGACGCTCCTGCTCAACATGACCGAGGGCATCTACTTGGCGCTCGTGCTCGCCGAGGACGACGACAAGCCCGTTGGGCACTTCATCGTGTACGACGCGTGGCGCGACCTCCTCTTCATGGGGCCGCATCTCAACAAACGGGATGGAGTCTTGCGTGTCCAGCCCAAGGACAAGGTCGACGAGAAGGCGGCGCGTGCTTACATGTTTAAGCACTTCCAGATGAAGACGCCGCTGCGCGTGTGCAAGCTCGTCGTCGCCGCCAACCGCGTGTCGGAGACGGAATTTAACACAAAGGAGCACTACGCCGACAAGCAGAAGCGCGTCGTGAAGAAGAAGCGTTAGCGAAGGATCTGTGGTCTGTGATCGTAGTATTCTGTATTCCCGGGAGTTGCTTGTTGTATTCTGGTCTCTATTCTTAGGCGACCAACTTTTTAGCGGAGACTGACCTTCTGTTATCGCGCTATCACGCCGAACCCGTATAAGAACAAGACAATTGAGACGCACGTGCACGTAGAAAAGACCACGCACTTCGCTTTGGCGATTTCTCGCATTCTCTCATCGTGCCTCCTCTCAAAGCGGAGACGGCGTCGCAGAACTTCCAGGTCCGCGTGTTTGGCGAAGTGACGCATCGGTGGAGCGATGCTGTCGATGAAGCGTTCCCATTTCAGCCAAAGGATGAAGGATATGAGTTCATCCGGGAGCTGTGGTATGTTTGTGTTTGCCTCCTGCGAGGGGTGCACGGGTGCTGAGCCCATGTCCCCTCAAGTGTCGCGTGAGGCCCTCCTGAATCTTACTCCCCTCCTTCTCGCGAGCAACACCCATGCGGCGTTTGTGTGGTGTGTTAACGGTTGCTTGGCTGTGGCTACTGCTCTCACTCTTGACACTGTACTGCACTCTGCTCGAGTCGAGTTACGCAGTCACTCTGGCGCCGGGGATGTTCTATTAGTTATATCACATTCTTAGATCATCAAATCTACATCTCCTCCATTTGGGGGTCGCACACAGCGCCAACGTGGTTTTTGCGGAAGCGGACCCACAAACGCACTGTTGAGCGCCTCCCTCTTTGGATCACCGGTGTACCTGCCATCCTCGAGCCAAGAGGGGTTGGGCTCGCGCTCGTACCACTGCAGAGGAGGCGCCGGCGCAACGTAGACGGGTGGGTCCGGCACGGGCGCCAGGGGCGGCAGCGACTTCACTACTCCCGGCGGGATGGCAGTGTTGAAGATGTGGCGTGTGTGGAAGAGCACGTCGTCAATGAGGCGGGGAAACTCGTGTGTCGGGGCGTCGTCGAGGGTCTGCAACGTGCAGTTGCCGCAGTAGCCGAGGACGACACGCTTGAAGATTTGCGACCACGCATCGCTCAAACTTAGCGCAACGCTGCGTCCGCTGCTGCCGCACTGCATCTGCAGCGACATGCTCGCGGACTCGAAGCGAGCGACGTGGTGTTCGTCCATGGCGACATCCGTCACTTGCGTGCCGCTGAGAGGCATCCCCGTGATTGGGTGGAGGGTGGTGAAGGCCGCGTACGCTGCATCGCTTGTAGCGGCCTCGATGAAGGCAACGCGCGGGTGGAGAAAGCGGAAGGCTGTCGATGACGTGCAGCCCGGGAGGTAGCTCTCGGGCCCACAGCACTTGAGCAGAAAGGGGAAGTGGAACGTGTTGGCGATTTCGCCTTCCGTCGCCCGGCCACTGCCCGGAGTGCGTGGGTTGGGGCGTCCACCCATGCCGCGCGAGGAGCAGATGGGCGCCGCAAACTCGCCGGCGTGCATGACAGTTTGCCGAATTGGCCCGTGCTGCCCCGAGAGCGGGTCGAATATGTAGGTGAGCTTCTCCGCCCCGCGAGTGGTGAGCGCCCACATCGACTGCCGCGCCGGCGTGTGGATGCTGGCGAGCCGGTCGATGGTCGTTTCATCGTCCCCAACGAAGGACAGGATCACAACCGCTGCGAAGCTCAGCTCTACGCGGAGGGCGCGTGCGGCGCGGGTCACGGCGGAGACGGGTGAGGCGCGGAATGCGATTTTGTACGTGTCCTTCTTGTAGGGCATCGGCAACGCATCCGCGACGAGAGCGGGCCGCGGTAGTTTGGATCGGGCCCCAAAGACGGGCTCGTCGCGGTTGATGGCTCCGAGCATGGCTGCAAACGTCTCGTGAGGGCGCAAGTGGTTTGCGCGCTCCAGGAGCGTCTTGATGTCTCCGCCGCGCACCATCGCCAGGAGGAACTGCTGGTGGAGCCGCTCCTCGGTGCTAAAGCCGCCGTCGTCGGAGATGCGGCGCCGCAGTTCGGCCTCGGTGCGGTACGAGACAGTGGAGACGGTCGCCGCAACGAGGGTGCGCAACGCCTGGACCTGCGCTGCGCAGAGCGCGAGGAAGGCTGCCGCGGAGCGATGCAGGTCGTCGGCGGGCTCGTCCAACGAGAACGGAGCGAGCGAGACCTTGCCGTCCACGATTTGGCCGACACGCACCCCCATGTCGGCGGGTGTGACACGGACGGCATACACGTGAAGAGGAGACGACGACGCCGAAGGCCTCAGTAGAAAGCGCGGCAGTGCGCCGCCCAGCGCCCAGCGCGGCGTGGACGGCTTTGGAGCGAGTCGCTCGAGGCCGGCTGCAAGGTAGTCGACTTGAAAGAGCTGCTCGGAGGTGGTGGGGCGGTGCGTTGTCGAATGCAGCTGGACGAGTGCCCCCCGTTGGAACTCCAGGACGCTCCGCTCCAAGCCGGTCTCGATGGCGAGCGTGAAGCCTGCAGCTGCCTTCTGCTTCTTGCCAGCGGCGTCGACGGCGACGTGCGCGATGGTCACCACCTTTGGTGTGGCGCCCCCAAAAAAGAAGCCGGTGCTGGGGTTGCTGCTTGACGAGGCAGTGTTGGTGGCTGTCGAGGCGTACATCTCGTCAAAGAGAGAGCACCCCTCTCGCACGAGCTTCCAGTTAGGAATCGGCGTCAGGCGGCTGCTCAAGCGATCGTAGTGCGGGGAAGAGAGCTCCGCTGCTCGCTTGGCGACGAGGTCGTGATTGGGGTCGCCAATTCGGGCCTCCGCCCAGTACACGGGTCCTCCCGGCATGTGCATGGCGGCGGCAAATCGCCAGGTGTCGCGAGAAACAAAGGTCGGCTCGTGCGCCTTGTTTGTGTGCTCAGCCACGGCGGCGTTGAGAGGCTCGATGTGGAACCCGAGCTTGGCCTTGCGCGAAAACTCGACGTTCGTCTTGGTGGAAGGGTAGAGGCGAGAGCCAAAGATGTCGCCGCTTGATATGAGCGAGAGGGGGTCGATCATTGCGAACTCGTCCGGCGTGTGGATCTGCGGCGCGCTGCATTTGAATGGCCGCGGAGACGCTCGCTCGAAGCCGAGGGCTTCGATAGCGAGAACCCTCTCGCCACCATCGGGGACGGGCAGCAGTGCACCGCTCGCGTCTCGGCAGCGCAGTGGGTAGTCGATGCCGGTTACCGGCAAGCGGATCCAGACCATCCTCGGGGGGAGCGGCGCGGTGCGAGCGGCCTTAATTGGCGAGGTGTTGCGACGCGCGGCGGTAGAGGAGGCGGCGGCGACGGGGAAGGGGTCGTTCCTGCGGAAGACAAAGCCGCCCAGGCCGGGCTGGTCGAGCGGTGGGCCGTACACAAGCGTGGGCAAGAATGGGTTCTCGTAGCCGTTTGTGATCGATCGGCGCAGGAGGTCTGCGTAGTCGGTGGCGATGTCTAAGAGGAAGACGTGCTCTCTCTCGTTCAGCAAGTGCACGAGGTCGCGCGCGGGGGAGCGGTGGTCGTGCGCGGCAAAGAGGAGCGCCTCGGCCGCATCCTTGGTGAGCGGCTCTTCGAACTTAAAGCGAGAGTAGATGTTTGGGTGTGGCGCGTCGTGGTGCGATACACCCGCGATGGCAGCGGCGGCGTCGAGGGTGGCGGAGAGGGACGCGAGGGCCTTCTTTGAATGCGTCAGAAGCTCCGCTTCGATCGACACGTTGCGCTCCTCCGCTGACGCGGCAAGCGGCACTGCAGCGCGCTGGGACGGGCCAGCCCCGCCGGGCGGCGCATCGCCGGGCCGGGACATCTTTAGGAAGCGGTGCTGCAGGAGCCAGAAGCGCTCGACTGGCGGGCTGGGGTCAGAGGGGCACACCATGCAGACTGGGTTGACAGCGCGCGCAGTGTGGCTTGTGTTGACGTAGGAGCTGCTCAGGACAGTGGCGACGTGGGCGGCCTTGTTGAGCATGTCAAGCGAGAAGCAGTGGGTGGTGCTGAGCTCCGCGGAGATGTACGCCTCCGAGAAGGATGCGAAGTCGAAGGCCATGTCCTGCACATACTCCTCGTATGGACGTCCAGCGGCAAACGCCTCGGCCGCAGCGGCGGCCTCTGCCTCTGCTTCGAGCTCGGAGATGCGCGCATGGAGGTTGGGCCCGCGCGCGTACTGCGCGGGTGTGTGGTGGTTGGTCGAAGCAATCACGGTGAAGCAGCCGGACTCGCGGCGGAGCTGGACAATCCTCTGCGCCCACGTGCTGGTCGCTTCGGCGGCCGCGGCGATGTCGCGCAAGGTGGCGGGGTTCTCATCGGTGGAGCAGTCTCTCAGGGCAGCGAGGAAAGCCAGCTCGTCGGCCGAGGCGAGGACGGCGCGCGGGCGCGGCATCTGCGAGTCGAGCGTTCGCAGGTTCGAAGGATGGGGTACGAGGGCACACGAGGGCACGGGTGTTGCGAGCGAGAATATCGGAGCGGCGGACCTCGAGTTTTTTTTGTACGTAGAGAGTATATAGCTTTGGAAACTGATGCTTCCTCTTTTATTATTTGGCGTCATCGGGCTAATTCTTCTGATGGTCTTATATGTCTACCCCACATTCATAGCCCCCATGTTTGAAGAGGAATCGCTCCCTGAGCCCCAATCTGACGAGAGTCTGAAGCTAACTGAGATGAGTCAACCCATGACTGGCGTGGATCTGCTGCCTGAAACCCCTACTGAGTTTGTGTTGTCGCCGTTTGGCGACGAGCGCTCCTTTGGGCAGAACTACGTCTCGGTGTCCCACAGCGATTCCGAGTTTGTGCTGCAAGGCATGCACGTCTGTCTGCACGGCCACAGCTATCGTGTGTCCCA
>Ga0102815_10003038_pt1 | contig 10111 bp, 4 predicted proteins | sample ColrivemetaGS759_FD_79113 | JGI IMG/M metagenome (GOLD analysis project Ga0102815, IMG submission 79113) | Estuarine microbial communities from the Columbia River estuary - Ebb tide ETM metaG S.759 | ecosystem: Environmental > Aquatic > Marine > Intertidal zone > Estuary | place: USA: Columbia...
AAAAATTAGAGCAAACGGACTCACGCAATGGGTTGGGATAAAAGGAGCACCAGATAATCAATCTATTTATGGTGATGCTAGAATTGCAGACCGGACTGGAGTTGGCTTATCTTTTTATAAAGACAGAAACGGTAACACTATTCAAACAGGCGCTAAAATATCTTTTGCACATCATTTAGTTTTAGATTATTACTCGAAAATGTACCTGTCTTTTGGTATTTCATATAACATAAATAATTTCAGAATCGATATCAATAATTTTAACACAAGTTACGAAAATCCAATTATTGATCCATTTGTTACTGATGATAGAAAAACAACTAATAATAATTTTGATGTAGGTGCTTTGTTTAGATACAAAGGCGCATTCTTTAGCTTTAATGCCAATAATATTTTAGATAAAAAACTTGATAAAACGATACGAGTTTCAGAGCCAAATTTACTTTTAAATTACCAAATTTATTCTGGGTATACCTTTAGAGGGCCGAAGAAGAGTGGATTAGAATTTGAACCTTCAATTTATTATCAGATGTTTAGTAGTGACAAAAGATCTAGTACCGATGTGAATTTTAAATTTAGAAAGTATAATAGAAATGATGATTATTTTTGGGCAGGAATTTCTTACAGATTCTTAAACGATCAGTTATTGAAACCTCTGAATGTAGGACCCATGGTGGGCTTCCAGAAATCTAATTTTTACTTTGGATATGCTTATCAGGTTACAACTAATGAGTTATCAGCATATAACTCGGGTACACATGTTGTTACTATTGGGTTAAACTTTTTACAAGGTATTAGTAATTGTCCTTGTACGCAGAGTGCAGTGCGTAAATAGTTGAGGTTTATTGAGATAAATTAATGTTATAATACTTTATGTTTTGAATATTGCCCTTAACCGAAACTGCTCCTATATAATTTTCTTGTGGTGTAAAGGAAAATAAGTTCCATAATTCTTTTTCGTTTTTATCCCATTTTGTTTCTAATAATTCTGTTTTTTCATCTGAATCTATACTTACAGAAAAAGAATCTAACGGAAATGAAAGCCCTTTTGCTTTGGCTTTTATAAATGATTCTTTTCTCGTCCAGCATCTGTAAAACCCGTTAATATGATTTTCTAGAGGTGAACTTTTTAAGGAATCAATTTCGGAATTTGAAAAGTAATTTGAAGCGATATCAAAAACTTCAAAATCAGTTTTCATTTCTTCAATATCAACACCAATATCATCATTCAACACAAAACCTATAACTGCCATATTTCCCGAATGAGAAACGTTAAATTTTAATTTAGTTTTCAGATCGTAATATGGTTTTCCAAATTCACCATTCTTAAAAGGTATGTCTTCTGGTTTTATATTTAAATACTTGCTAGATAATAATCGTAAAGTACCACGTGTAATAATAGAGCAGTTTTTATCTTTTTTAAAATGAAATTTTGAAGCTTTTACAATTTCATCCTCAGACAGCAAAGCGTTTAGGTGATTGAGTCTTTTTTCGGAAACATCAAAATTCACACACCATACATGGACTTGATTTTGGGATAATATTTTAGTTTTTATTGAAGACAGCATGGTGTTAATTATCTTGAATTATAACTCTTTCTATTTTTTCAGCCAATAAATCTGCGTACGGCGAGCTAAATAATTGGTGGTGTAAACCTTCTGTATATAACACATTAATATCTTGTTTAGTTATGTCATTCCATGCATTTATATAGGTTGGATTTAGTTTTTTGTCTGGTTTTTTAGTTAAAATCAAATTTGTAATGCCAGGGTGTTTTTTATTCCATTCGTACAATTTGTAAATACGAATTAAATTTTGCTTAACTTTTTCAAGATTTTTTTTGTTTGATGAAGCAAATAGCTTAATAACCTTTGGTTCTAAAAAACGCTCGTAATTATTTGAAATCATTAACTTTATTGCGTTAAAAGGATTGCTGGTAAAACGTTTTAAAAACCCAGAAATCCTCATTTTTATTCGTGTAGGGTCTGTGAAATCTTCTTGATTAGTAATACTGTCAATAACAATAAGGTTTGTAGTTTCTCCAAGTTTTTTAAAAATATTTGCAATTTCTATTCCCACTGCTGGACTAAAACAATAAACTAATAAATTATAAGGTCCATTGGGTTGAATATCCTTGATTTCTTTAGCATAATCTATTGCCATTTCCTTAATACTTTGGTGCATTTTTTCATTTCCACTTATACCAGATGGTTGTATAGCATAAACTGGGGTTTCTTCATTTAGGGCATTAGCTATAGGATTAAAGAAAAACACATAACCTCCACCTCCGTGAATACAGAATAAAGGTTTTTTTGTTCCTGAAGTTTTTATTGGCACAACGTAATTCCATGATGCAATGATTTTATCCTCTTGAATATATTTTGATAAGGCTTCAATACTTGAATGCTCAAGTAAAGTAATGGGAGATATTTTTATTTTAAGCTTCTTTTCAATAAGCGTGAACATTTTAATCGCTAGCAGAGATTTGCCTCCTATTTCAAAAAAGTTATCGATAATACTTATATTGTTCTTATTGAGAAGTCCTTCCCAAATTTTCAGTAACTCTAGTTGCGTTTTGTTTTGTGGGCTTATAATTGAATTTATAGTTTTATTTTTTTCAGATACTTCAATTAATACATTAGAAGTTATAGGCGTTATATTATCTAATAAAGAATCAATTGAAAAAGATTTATTATTATGAAGTAGATTAATTATTTCTTCGAACCTACTTAAAAACCATTGATTTATTTTATTTGAAAAAAGCAATTCATCACTAAATAAATAAATTTCAATTGATGCACCAGTTTTTATGGTTAAGGTTAGTGGGTAAGTTGTTGTTATCCCACTTTTTAAACTATGTACATTAATATTCCTTACTTTTATATCTTCCCATGGGAAATTTTCGAAAATAAAAAGGCTATCAAAAATATTTTCAGATGTGTTTTCAATCCATTCGGTTATTTCTCCTGTAGTAAACTGCTCGTACTTTCTAGCTTCTAATTGTTGTAGTTGTATGTTTTTCAGCCAATCCTTTATACTTAAATTATTATCAATTAAGGTTCTTACAGGAAGCACATTAGCAAACATATCTGCTAGTAACTCTATATTAGGAAATGAACCCGATCTACCAGAAACAGTATTACCATACGTGATATCTTTACAGTTAGAATATTTTGAGATAATTAAGGACCATAAGCCTTGAAAGAAAGTGTTTAAGGTAACTTGATTAGCTTTAGCTAAAGTTTGAGCTTTTTGACTAGTTTCAGTTGATAAATTGATGTAGTTAGTTACAATACTATGTAATTGCGATTGGTTTTTATTAAACAAAAAAGGTTTTTCAAATCCTTTAAATGTTTTAATCCAGAAATTTTTGACTTCATTTACATTGGTTTCTTTTAACCAACTTAGGTAAGATTTGTATGAAGGTATAGGTTCTAAGTTTGCTTCGTTATTATTGACTAAGGCATCATAAAATGTAAAAACATCTTTTAAAATTATACTAGAAGACCAACCGTCTAATAATAAATGATGGCAACACCAAACCAAATAATGAGAATCTTTTTTCGTTTTAATTAAACTAACTTTTGTTAATGGTTGTTTTTGAAAATTAAGACCTACATTTTTGTTGTTAATTTTGAATTCAGTTAGTTTTTGTATCTGAACATTTTCAGTTTCAGTAGCCCAATCTAACTCTTTCCAATCTATAGATGCATTTGGTATTACAAGTTTTATAGGGGTTTTAACTTTTTCCCAATGTACAGAAGTTCTTAAAATGGGATGCCGTTTAATGGCCAAATCCCAAGATTGTTTTAATAGACTCAAATTTAAACTACCGTCTATGGTACATTGTACATTTAAAAAACCTTGATCGTTTTTTGCAGTTAAGTGGTGGAAGAGTATACCCTGCTGCATATTACTTAGTGGGTATATAGCTTCAACTTTTAATTTTTCCTTATCACTGTCAATCATAGTTTTTCTATTCTAAGCAATATAATATATGTTTTTATAAATATGAAGATATTTTTTTTAAGTCATGTTTTTTATGAACATCATATATTACTTTCATTTTAGAAAGAATGACATCGTTATTTAAAATAGTTTTAATTTTTGAGCGAATAACCTCTGGAGTGTCAATATCTTTATCACCCATAAAACCTAAACCATGATATGCTATTCTTGCCGCATTTCCGTTTTGATCATATTTTTTTCCAGAATATATTAGCATAGGAACTTTATTGTTTATGCATTCGTTTATAGTATGGATACCACCATGATTAATGCTACAGTCTGTTTTGGTTAATAAATATAGTTGAGGAATCCATTTAAAAATATGAACGTTATTAGGCATATTTTTAAATGTATTAGTATTTATTTTACCTCCTAGCGATATTATAAGTATCCAGTTTTTTTCACTTTTAACAGCATCTATTACTTTCTCAATAAAGTTAATATCTCCAGTTTCTGCCATTGAAGTTATGGAGCAATAAATGAGCTTCTTATTAAGGGTTGTTTTCGATTCTACAATAGTTCTTAATGCGTGTGGAATTTCTAAATCAATAGTGTTGTTCTCTAGAACCATAGGTCCTATATAGGAAATATTTTTTGGTTTTAAATGCGGGAATTCTAATTCTAGCAATGTCATAGATAATATGGGTAAATCTCTATGTATAAATACCGAAGGAAAATTTCTTAGAATAAGTGATTTTCCTGGCAAACCTATATCTTTTGCAAACTTTTTCAGAACTGATCCTCTACTGCTTTTAAGCATTGTTTTATTCAAACATGCTCGCCCATAAATTTTTAATTTTAAAAATAGCCAAGCAAACAATATCCCCAATGAACTCCCTTTTATTCCTTTTTTCGGAATGATGCTTGAACGTATAGGAGGCAGGTTATATCGCATTCTACTTGAAAAAAATTGACTAATCAATTTTACAGGGATATTTAATTTAATACTTGAAAAAATAAGTTCGTGTAATTCTTCGTCAATAAGCGCAATATCTGGTTTTAAATTATCTAGAATCTTTTGATAGTTGTAAATATTTAGTTCTTTTTTACCCTTGTAATATTGAGTTTTTAAATGTGTAATATGATATAAAAAACCTTCAGGTTTTGAAAACGAAAACCCAAAATTAATTTCCGGTAATTGTATATAATCAATGCCTTGTGCTTCAACCTTATCTTTAATATCGATAGGGCATAGATAAGTTACCCTGTAACCTTCCGCTTTTAGTTTGGAAACCAATTTAAAACTAGCGTTAGTAATGCCAACTAAACCAGAAGTTATAACAGCTATATGTTGCATCAAATTAAAGTTCTAAATCGTTTAGTAAATTGTCTAACTCATCTTGATCTAAATCTACGTCTTCAAAATCTGATGGTGTATATTTTACAGTTTCAGCATTCATGCAATGGTTGACAATATTTTTTAGTGATTCATTAAAATTTCCTATTAAAGTATCAATTGTTTCGATTTTATGAATTTTATTTGAATAGCTCCAGCTTAAACTTAAAACACCATCTTTAATCAAAGCATTTATTTCTAAATAATAGTACCTTTCACTAAAAGGGTGTCTTGTGTTTTTTGATATAAACTCTATATTGTTTTCTCCAGTAGTTTGCTTTCCTAAATAATTAAACACAATTTCTGGGTACTCTACATTACCCAGTTTTGAGGTTAAATAACGTAATGCTCCATAACCTATGCCACCATTTGGAATTTGTCGCATTTGCTCTTTTGTCGTTATAATTTTTGAAGCAATATCTGTTGTTGATTCAAAATTAAACGTTTTTGGAAAAAATGCAGTAAACCATCCTACGGTATTTGATAAATCTATAGTTGTATTTATAGATTCCCGACCATGGCGTTCCATAGCTAGAATAATTTTATTGCTATTGTTTGTCCAAATACTTAATGTGTCAATTAAAGCGGTTAAAAGCAGATCATCAATTTTTGTATTGTATGCTTTGTTCGCATTAGAAATAAGGTTATTGGTTATTGTATTGTCAATTTCAAAATTGACGACACTAACATCTTTTTCTACTATAGGTAAACTGTTTTCAAAGTCTTTTGGTAAAATAGTTTTATATGTTATTTGATCTTTCCAATAGTCAAGTTCATCTGTTATAGTTTTTGAGTTCACTAAATCAAACAAATAATTGCCCCAAGTCCTGATAGATGCTGTTTTTGTACTTTGTGGGATAATTTTATTATTATGGATTGCCTCAGTATAAGCATTTAAAATAATTTGCCAGGATACAAAATCTGTCACTAAGTGATGTGCTAAAAGTATGATTACATTTTTAGAGTTATCCCCAGTTTCAAAATAAATACATTTAAAAAGATTGCCTTTCCCCAGTGTGATTTTTTCCTGAATTTCTTGTAGAGTCTGTTCTATTTTTATATCGTAATCTGAAGCCTTTTCATTTGAAATGTCAACTGTAATAAAGACATCAATTTCATTTGGATTTAAAACCTTAGCTTTCCATTTGTTATCATCTAAATAAAAGCTTAGCCTTAGCGCATCATTTGCTTTTATTATTTGATCAGAAATTTTCGATAAGTCATTTTTATTGATTGCTTTTGGTAAATCTTTTATTTTGAATATTTGATTCCAATATTCTGGTGCAGCCTTGTGAGTTTCAAAAAACCACTCTTGTATGGGTGTTAAAGGAATATCACCCAAGACTATGGCTTCTATTGCGCTATTGGTTTCGTTTTCTAAAGAGACAAACATTGCTAATTCTGAGATGGTCTGATGTTCAAATAATTGGTTCGGACTAATAACTAAACCTGCTTTTCGTGCTTTAGCAATAATTTGAATGCTTAAAATAGAATCGCCACCAATTTCGAAAAAATTATCTCTTGTACTTAAGTTGCTTATATTTAAAATGTCTACCCAAATTTCGAGTATTTTTTGTTCAATATCATTTTTTGGTTTTTGAATGAGATTACCGTCTTTAGGTTTTGAGTTAACTTTTCTTAAACTAAGAGATTTTTTATCGATTTTTCCGTTCGGGAGATGTGGAATTTCGTCAATTAAAATAAAACTACGCGGAATCATATAATCTGGTAACTCTTCTTTAAGTTTGAGTTTTAATCGATTCTCATCAAAAAAATCATTCGGTTTTAAATAAGCAATAAGTCGTTTAGGCTTTCCTTCATCTAGCTTAACAATAACTACCGATTTTTCAACTAACTTACTTTTATTTATGGTATTTTCAATATCGTCTAATTCAACACGATACCCTCTAATTTTGATTTGTTGGTCAATTCTACCTAAAAAATCAATAGCCCCATCATTTCTATATTTTGCTAAATCACCTGTTTTGTAAAGTTTTTGGTTTTGATTAAAAGGATTTTCAATAAAGACTTTATTAGTTAATTCGGATTTGTTTAAATATCCATTTGAAAGTCCGTCACCACCAATATAAATTTCACCAGAAGTTCCTAAAGGGACTTTATTTTTATTATCATCTAATAAATAGATTTGTGCGTTTGCAACAGGTTTTCCAATAGGAATTTGAGGTCTTATTAGATCTGTAGTTTCTATTTTATGAGCAATACACCAAACCGAAGCTTCTGTTGGTCCATACTCGTTATATAAAGATACATTTGGCAGGGTTTTAAAATGGACATTGCAAAGGGATTTAGAACAAGCTTCACCTGCTACCATAGCAGTTGTTAGGCTTTCTAATTTCTTTGTTTCAACATTTTCTAGTATAACCTTGTATAAAGAAGGAAGCATTAATGTATGGCTTACACTATACTGCTCTATAATATTTGCAATTTTTATAATATCTTGTTCTATACGCTTTTCTGAGATTACTAAATTTCCACCTGTACATAATGTCCAGAAAATACCGGCCTTTGAACTATCAAAAGAAATGGACGACATGAGTAAAAAAGCAGAAGGATTTTCATTGTAAAAATCTAATCTTCCAGCAGTAGAATTTATAATGTTTTTATGTGTGATTGGGACACCTTTAGGTTTTCCAGTACTTCCAGATGTATAAATTATATAAGCTAAATCAGTTTCTTTTACTTCTGGAAATGCAATAATAATTTCGTTTTGTGATTGAGCAATTTTATCAATTAAAACAGAATTTAGCTCAAATTCATCAAAAAGATTTAAAAGTGAATTTTGCGAAACAATAGTATTCACTTTTGCATCACTTAGCATAAAATTAATCCGCTGCTTTGGATATTCGGGGTCAATTGGTAAATACGCACAACCTGCTTTTAAAATACCCAGCATGCCAATAATCATATTTAAAGAGCGCTCAATGCATAAGCCAACTATTTTGTTTTGGTTTGAATTTTTTAATATGTCTTGTGCAACTCTATTTGCTTTTTCATTTAATGTTTTGTAAGTAATTGTACTTTCTCCAAACGTTAATGCTAGACTATTTGGGTGTTTTAATGCTACATCTTCAATTATTGAATGAATACTTTGGAAACCTTGAAAAGCACTTTTATGTGTTAAATTATTTTCAATAAGCAGCTTTTCATCAGCTTCAATTAAAGCAGGAATACTTGCTAATGTTTTATCAGTATGTGTAATAATATATTTTAATGTGTGTTTTAAATGTTGTTGAAATCTGTTAATCGTTTCTTCTTCAAACAAATCCGTAGCATATTCAAAAGCAGAGGTTAATTCTCCTTTATTTTTTGTTACAAATAGCGTTAAATCAAATTTTGAAACATTCGGACTGTATTCAAAAGTATCGATTAGCTCTAAATTACTTCCAAATGATGGTAATTCTGGTTTTGATGCATAAACAAACATGGCTTGGAAAAGTGGATTTATACCTAAAGACCTTTCAATATTTAACTCCTTTACCACAACATCAAATGGAATGTCTTTATTTGAAAGCGCTTCCATAGACATGGTATTTACTTCCTTTATAAACTGCGATATTGTGAGTGATTTTTTAACAGATGTTCTAAAAACTACTGTATCTATAAAAAGACCGAAAACAGATTCTAAGCCTTTTTTATTTCTATTTGAAACAGGAGATCCTATTAATATATCGTCTTGTTTACTAAACTTTTTAAGCAAAATATAATAAGCTGATAAAAACAAAACAAAAGGAGTGACTTCTAATTTTTTTGCTAAATCTAGAATTTGCGCGGAACTCGTTTTAGAGAATTCTAAATCGATATTTTTCCCTTTATAAGATGGAGAAGTAGGGCGATTAAAATCTGTTGGTAAACTCAAAACCGGAATTTCACCAGCGAGTTTATTTTTCCAATATTTGTTCTGAGTATCGTAAGTTTGTTTATTATTTTGCCAATAAGCGTAATCTATAAAATTGATAGAGTTAGCTGTTATTTCTGGTTGCAACCCGCTTGATAATTTTTTGTAATTAAAAGCAAGTTCTTCTTTCAAGATCTCCATAGACCATTGGTCTGTAATGATATGATGCAACGTTAAAAGCAAGATATGTTTGTTTTTACTTACTTTTAAAATAGAAACTTTAATTAGTGGTGCAGATGATATTTTAAAGTTAAAATGCGCCTGTTCGTTTATAAATACTTTGGCCTTTACTTCTGCTTCATTTTCAGAGTAATTACTGAAGTCTTTTTCTGTAATTACTAACGTATTAGAATCATCAATTTTTAATACTGCTTTATCATTTTTAGTAGGGTAATAAGATTTTAAAATTTGATGTTTTTCAAAAATTAATTTTATACTTTCTTTTAAAAAATCAATATTAAGTTCCCCTTTAAATCTATAATATTCTGATAGATTATAAAATGCACTATTAGGATATAATTGCTGTAAAAACCAAAGACGCTCTTGTGTGTTAGATAATGAATAGCTGGCACTATCAGGAGCTTTAGTAACCTCTAAGTTACTACCTTCTTTTTTTGCTCTATTCTTCCACCTATCAAGTAATGATGCCTTTTTAATATCTTTATTCACAAGTTTTTTATTGAATTAATCTTTATAGCAGTTAAGTTATTTTAATCCTAACCATTGTGCAAATTCAAAAACATATTCAAATATATAGTCGTCAATATATAAGTTAATATCAAAAACTCTTTCAATAAACCAATAAAGTGATATTATGATTAACAAAACTGAGGTGTAAATTAAAAATTTTG
>Ga0102815_10003041_pt1 | contig 10103 bp, 9 predicted proteins | sample ColrivemetaGS759_FD_79113 | JGI IMG/M metagenome (GOLD analysis project Ga0102815, IMG submission 79113) | Estuarine microbial communities from the Columbia River estuary - Ebb tide ETM metaG S.759 | ecosystem: Environmental > Aquatic > Marine > Intertidal zone > Estuary | place: USA: Columbia...
GAATTGATAGCCTGTTGTAGGTCTGCGTCAACACCTTCTAGAGAATCAACAGAAGCGATAAGAGCTGAAACGTCAGTACCAGCCTTGTTTTCTAGAGAGTTGATAGAAGCATTGATTGCAGTAACGTCGCCGTTAGTAGCTTCGATTTCGCCAGCTAGAGCAGATTCTAGAGAATCAACTGAAGAGTCTAGTCTGTTTAGTCTACCATCAACGAAAGTCTCTCTTGAGATGAATGAGTTATCATTCACAAGGTCAAGACCGTTTACGTAAGAAACAACTTCTGCAAATTGGTCTAGATCAACTGTAGAACCGTCAAGAATCGCATTGATTCTTTCAGATTCGATAGAAACAGCAACTTCTAGAGAATCAACAGATGCGCCTAGGAAACCTTCAGCAGCGATAGCTCTTCCAGACTCAGCGGTGATAAGACTAACGTGCTCATCGTGGTGAGTGTTCATCTCAGTTTCTCTTGTGTCAGCTTCAGCAGATAGAGCTGCGTAAAGTTCAGTAACATCAGTGTTAGTAGCCTCAATCTCAGCAGATAGAGCAGTTTCTAGAGAATCGACAGATGCAGATAGAGCCGAGTCAGCGGCGCCTCTTGCAGCGCTTTCGTCTACTAGATCAGATTCTACTGTGTCGAATCTTGCGTCAACGTCGAATGCGTTAGGGATTTCAGTTGTCTTAACAGTTGCCCAGTTAACCTGTGCTAAGAAATCTGAAATTTGTTTTGAACGAATTTGTGCCATGTATGTGGTTTTCGTATTTTTTGTTCTTGAAGCCGACTTTGTGCCAGCTTCAAGACTATATATCAAAACAAAAGGGAGCGTTTAGCTCCCTTTTTGATATAATATAGTGATATTTTCTGGAAAAAATGCGTTTTTTTACAGGTCGTAAGAAGAAGCCTGGTAAATAACGTCAATATCATCTGATGGATCTAGTCCATAACCTGCATAGGTAGGGTTCCAGATCAATACGTCGCCGGATGCAATGTCTTTAATCAGCTTGGCGACCATTGCGTTTCCATCAGTATTGTAACCTGGAAGGGTAGGATCTGTAAAGTAACAATCATCTTCGTTGTCTCCATCTCCGATGTTAACTTCAACACCGTTAATTTTAACAATTACATCGCTATCCTGGAATGGAGTGTAGTCGATATTGATTCCTGTCACATAGTGATCGTGTGTTGTGGTTGAAGCCACAACCTGGTTTTTATCAACTGATACATTAACTCCCGTTTCTGGTTCGTCATTAACGCCTTCTAGCATTAGAAGAACTGCAGAAGAACCCGCTGATGAAGATGTGATACCGTTTTGGTTGATATATGTTCCATTACCGGTGATCATTAGATCTCCACCATCTTGTCTTGTTAAAATCAAGAAGTCAGCTCCGTTTGCAGGGGCTGAAGCCGCGATACCAAAACCTGATAGGAATGTATCTCCTAGAACGTCAACGTCAGTTGTTGTGATAGAGATTGAAGCCGTTGATGTAATAGCTTGAATCTTCAATTGTCCAAAGGTAGATGAGTAAGCTCCGTCTCCTGGTATGATTGCGATTGCTTCAAGATCTAGGCCATCAGCTTGAAAAGCAGCGTTAAAAAGATCAGCTGCGATCTGAGCATTAACCAATAGGTATTCCGGTGCATCTGGATATGCGATTGGAGAAGTTACTGTTGTTTGGTCAAATAGAACTGTTGTTGAATTTGTACCATCGCTGATTGTTACATCAATCTGGGTGTAACTTGCGCCTGTGTTATCTGATAGCGCTAGGATTGATACACCATTAGTTGCAACAGATGCGTTAGAAAGCAAAGATGAAAACTCTGATTCTTTAGATGCTGTGATATGGTGATCATCAGTTGATGCGTTAATTAGGTCAACAAAATCTTGAACTGTTGAAACTTCATCTGAAGAACCATCAAACACTGGAATCTCATTAAAGATAATCATGTCTGAAGAACCCGGTAAGTAGTTTGAAATAGTAGCTCTAACTTCAGTTTGAACTGGATCTTTAACTTGTAGGAAAAGTGCTTTAGCTCCTCTTGAAGCAGTTGTTGTGATTCCACCAGGAACTGTAGGGTCCATGTAGTAGATTTCACCAGCATTACCATTAAGAAGTTCAGGGTTTGAGTGGTTATCAATTAACGTGTTAAATGGCTTAATGTAAACTACAGTGTCATTCATTGTCTTTTCAAGAACCAAACCAACTGGAACTTCTGCAGCACCCGGAGTTCCAAGCTTTACAAACTCGCCTTCAGCTGAAACTGTAATAATGTCGCCTGAATTATAACCTGTTTGAGAAGTTGAAAATTCAAATCTGTATCTTTCTGTTTCTTCTTCAGCTGCAAAGCGACCTTGGATCTTATCCATTGACGCTGGAGTTGGAAAGAAAGATTGAACTGCCCCAGTAGTTAGAAGAGGCACATTGTTATCTGAAACTTCAAAGAAAGCTAGCTTAGAATTTGTTGTAAGATAATTTGAAGCGTAAAGTTTATACGCAATCATATCTACGTCTTTTGCGATAAAAGAAATAGACGTTTCGGATTTAGTTTCGATTGATTCAATCTTTAGAACAATCTGACCATTTTCACTTGTAACCCAATCTCCAGCCTTAATGTCCAATCCATTGTACTCTTTAACGTTACCTGAACGAGAATTAGCAGTACCGATGGATTGCGAAGTTACTTGATCAACTGTGATTTCAAAGGTGTAATATGCACCGGTTGCTTTAATGCCAGTTGAATCCTCATAAGGATACTGATCTAAACCGTTAATAGATGTGATTCTACCGGATAGAAATAGGGGTGGATTGGTTGGATTGTAGATTGCCATAGTCTTAGAATACAAATATTACGTATGCGTGAGCGTTTCTTGCAGAAGAACCCAAACCTGATTTATTACCGTATTTAATAAAGTCTTTTCTTACGTCAAGTGTCATTGATGTTGTAAATGCACCATTTAAGAAGTTTGGAACAAGTTGATTTGTGCCAGACGTAGAGAAGTTTGCAGCTGCAGAATCAATTTTAGCTAGTGCAGCGTCAACTCTGTAGGCGTGAACTTCATACTTGTAAGTTGCAGGATCCCATGCAAGAACCTGAATTGCAAGTGGTGGATTTGATTCATTGAATGAAACTGTAGCTGTATAAATTGCCGTTGAAGTATTAACTGAAACTGAGTCAACTGATGCGTTTGCAGTCAAGAATCCAGTTGCAGAAACAAACTTGTTATCTGTAGTGTTATTAACTAGGTGGTTTGATGAATCATATTCAAGTCTTAGTAGATACTTGTTAGTTCCTGAACCAGAACCTCCTGAGATAGTAGACCACTGTACGTTATATGGGTTAGAGTCAATTTTAACAAGCGCTTGACCTGATGTACCACCTGAAGGAATTCCAAGACCATTAGTACCTGAAGAACCTGACGTACCATCTGTACCTGAAGAACCTGAAGTACCATTAGTACCCGAAGAACCAGAAGTGCCGTCCGTGCCAGATGAACCTGAAGTACCTGAAGAACCCGAAGTACCATTGTCACCTGAAGTACCCGATGAACCTGAAGTACCATCAGTTCCTGAAGAACCTGAAGTACCGTCTGTGCCTGATGATCCTGAAGTACCATCAGTTCCTGAAGAACCCGAAGTACCATTGTCACCTGAAGTACCTGAAGAACCCGAAGTACCATTGTCACCTGAAGTACCTGAAGAACCAGAAGTGCCATCAGTACCTGATGAACCTGAAGTGCCGTCTGTACCTGAAGAACCCGATGTACCGTCCGTGCCAGATGAACCTGATGTGCCGTCCGTGCCTGATGAACCTGAAGTACCATTATCTCCTGAAGTACCTGAAGAACCCGAAGTACCGTCTGTACCTGAAGAACCCGAAGTACCGTCTGTACCTGAAGAACCCGAAGTACCGTCTGTACCTGAAGAACCCGAAGTACCATCAGTACCTGATGAACCTGAAGATCCACTTGCTAATGAAGAAGCACTAATTACATAAGGGTCTGCAACTGTACCAGAACCCGAAACATCAATGTTAGTTCCAGCCTGTGTAATACCTCCAACGCCATCTGTACCAGATGAACCAGAAGTACCATCAGAACCTGAAGTACCATCAGTGCCTGAAGAACCTGAAGTACCATCAGTACCTGAAGAACCAGATGAGCCTGAAGTACCATCAGTACCTGAAGAACCTGAAGTACCATCAGAACCTGAAGAACCAGATGAGCCTGAAGTACCATCAGAACCTGAAGAACCAGATGAGCCTGAAGTACCATCAGTACCTGAAGAGCCAGATGAGCCTGAAGTACCATCAGTACCTGAAGAACCAGATGAACCGTCAGAACCTATTACACCATCTACACCTGCAGGACCCTGTGGACCCGCTACGCCATCAGTACCTGATGAACCTGAAGTACCGTCTGTACCTGAAGAACCTGAAGTGCCGTCTGATCCTGCAGTTCCTGAACCAGAACCTGCTCCACCAAACATATCAATGTCATAACTAATGTACTGTCCTACTTCCCATACGTATGGTGAAGCAACTGGAGAGTATGAGCTATCTTCGTATGTAACTAGAACTTCAGTGTAATCATTATCGTTATCGTCTCCTCCACCGGCTTCAGCGTTAATTCTATTATAACCTGTAATTTCGTAGATAGCGTATTGGTTTGGAGAACCTGCGTTTGTAACAACGATGTTAGCGTTGACGTTAGAACCGCCCGGGTCTCTCTTTATCAGATAATTTTCAAGCAGTACGTTTCTAACGTTGTTCTGATCTAAGTTGTAAAACTTGATTGAAGTTACCAGTGAAGGATCAGAGGCATTGAACGTGACTGATTTCAGTGATGGGTTTGAGCCATCAACTGCAGATACTTGGTATCTAACGTAAGGGCTTGAAGCGTTACTTGAACCTGAAAGTGAAGTTGATCCTGAACCCGATCCTGAACCAGAACCTGAACCTGAACCAGAACCAGTACCTGTAATACTTGATCCGCTAACTGTACCAATCATCAACTGTGGAATAATGTAAGTCTTCGCTGATGGATAGTAGTTAGAGTATGTGATTGTTACTTGAGCATAAAGGTTACCATTGGCCAGATTTGCGCTCTGGTTTGGTGTGATCGAGAAAGAGATGTAACCCTGCGTTGCTGTTGCTGGGTTACCCATTGTTAGAAGATCAGTAATACCCGAAATAACTGGGTTTGAGTACTGATACATCTTTTGTCCTAATGAATTGTACAGAGATACCGTAATTGAATCGGCATCAGCGGCATTCAACTGATTGTTGATGTAGTCTTTGTACAAGATTAGCTCGACGGTCGATGGTTGGCCAGCAACCACTGAAAGGTTACTGCCGATATAAACCATTATGTCATCCTTTGAAACGTAAGGCATGTCTATGCTATCTTATTTTATGTTTGGTTATATATCACCCTCATGAGGTGAAATCCTTCATTAAGGAAGAATATAATATACTCTTGGCTATCGGGAAGATTGCGTCTTCAAACGAACAATTGATATTATAGTCCATTCTTGCAAATGGAATCCGAGTGTCCATTTGCGTATGGATCTCTACCATTTTACCCATTGCTTCTGGTGTGAATGGAACTTCTTCAATCTTTTCAAGTTTGAAAGTTCTCCAATCTCCTCCTAACTTTGATGGTTTTTCAAATTTACACAGGTGAATCTTTTGTCTATTGTCAACCATCGCTGCAAATCCTGACTTTAAAATTGGAGTTTTAGAAGGAATCCACGTTATTCTAATATGCGGTTCAATGTCTCTCCAAGCCAATCTTGCTTCCATGTAAACGTCTTCAAATTTAACTATCGCTTCGTTTGCAATACGGTGAAGAACGTCCATCTGATCTCCTATTTGATCATCAGGAATTTCGTAAATAATTCTAAAGTTAACGAAGTCAATATCCTTAGCAATCTTTAACTTATCGTCAAGAGTTTCTTTCTCATATTTGAAACGATACAGGTAATCCAAGTGGTACTCAACCTCCTGAATAATAGGCCAGATTATACCAAGTTTAATCATACCTTCAAGGCGCTTAATTTTCGCCATTAAAGTGTATTTCTTGAACTCGTAATCTATAGGCCCTTGGCTAAACCAATCCTGATCAAACTCCATCATAGAGTATATATCACATGGTACTCCGCCTGTTTATTTTAAAGTGCTCCCCAGACCTTTTTTTCTGTGATAACTTCTTGCCATAGGGGCTGCCACTTCATTTCATCATATCTGAGCACGTGTCGAGGTTGGGGTTCAACGGTCTTTGGGATCATTTCTACTTCCTCCGCGGTCGGGGGTACGCGATTATTATTAATAGACTGTAAATGATAGTAAATGTGCCGTGTTGTTCCATCAAAGGTTTCCATCACCTCTTCAACCTGTTCCTTTTCCATTCCAAATTCTGAAGCTAAGTCCTGCGCAAGTCGATTCAAAGACTTCTGTTCTTCAATCAAATGTCGTTCCATGATAAATTCCTTGCGTTTGTGGAATTTCTTACGCAGGTGAATGATGGCTTCTTCAATCACATCTTGACTCTTTGACTTTAAGGTTTGCTTTAATTTTTCAATCTCTGCAAGATAAACCTTATCCTCTAAGTACACTTCAAACCCAAGATGATTGAATTCATACTCACCATAATCAATTCTCTGGAGAAGCTCGGAGTAACCTTTCCAGGGCAGTTGCTTTAAGTGTCGTGTTGTGTAAAACCTACGCCACCATGTAAATTGTCTGTGATTCATCGCCATGCATCTTGTTTATCGTAATCTTCCCAATACCGTGTTTGTGTGCGCCAGTGAACCCTGTGAGGAGCAAAGTGTTCTTCAACCAATTGACGTTTTGATTCTTTAGCGAAACCACCAACTCGATTGTGGTGAGAAGCTAAGACACTTGCATATTCAGACATAGTGTAGTCCCATACGTTTGGCACGATGGCATCGTAACGTAGCACCTTTTCTTCGGGTGCTGGATTTTCAAAATAATGATGATCTTCCATTACTTACCGGTTAAACTACTGATGTCAACTTTCTTAAAACTAAATGATGCCCATGGGCGAGTAGATACATCTGACACGATCCAACGCTGTGCAGGGTGCTTATCGTTCTGCCGATTGGCAATCATTTGTGCCTTTGAAACTGCATGCTTATCATCGCGTGATTCAATGTCAATTTGAAAGGTTACAGTATATCTCATAGGTTGTCTCTTACAGCGTTCTTTAGTAACATTTGGGAGGTGGGTGCAATACCGAAGTAAGTCCAATCGCGGCCTTCGCGAGCATTGTACCGTTCGCGACAATAGTCCATGATAGTTTCATCAAAGTGGAGTTGCTTGCCGGTGATGTCGGTTACTGGGTGCCAGATGGTTTCCCATCCTTCGTTGAAGAAAGTTACCCAGGCCATTTCTTGATTTAAGTCTAGTACCATATATTTATTAGAAGTTGTAATCATAGTGTTTACGTGGAGCATCAGCGATTTTGCGCCAATCATATCGCCCAAGGGTCATTCGCATTTCAACAACTTCACCAACTTCTTCAAACTCCCACTCTTGGGCACTGTTGTTGGTACAATGTGCTGAAAAACCACCTGGAATGAATTCCATCTCAGTCTTATTCTTGGTAGCTTCGATCGGTTGTACATAAAGAATTGTCTTCGATTTGATACCAACGATTTTTCCAACTGGATTAACGTCAGAGTAAAGATACTCGTTGATGTACTTACCAATCATGTCTTCTGTTGCGGTGAAAGTAGTTCTTGCCATGTTTTTTGTCTATTAGTTATCTGATTACTTAGTAAATATAACAAAAAAACCCGAGACTAAAAAATCTCGGGTTAAAAAAATTGAAAAAAGTTTCAAATTAGCTGGCTTTGGCCACTTTGTCAGCTGGTTGAGCGATGAAATCCTCAACGTTAAGCTCTTGATTGGTTGTAAGACCCCATTGTAGAACAAACCAGCTCATCTCGTTTTCAGCTCCCTTCTTGGTCATGCTAAGCTCTTTACGCAAGAACTCAACACCCCATTGAATGAATTCTTTTTCGGCTTCAGGCGTAGTCTTGTAACGAAGGTACCACATCGGGTCACTAATTACGTCTTCATACGTTTTACCGAAAGGAAGAAGCTGACGATCAACAAGCTGTTTGAAGACTCGAGTTTGTTTGTCTCTTCGATTCATGTTAGTTTTGAATTAATTCAGTTTGAAAGAGCACATCTTGATCTTGAAAATAAATGAACGTATCAAGTGCCATTGATACCATTAGGGTTCCAGGCGAGTGCTCTTCAAAATATTCAATTTTAATACCTGAACCCATATACGAACTGTCTGCCAATAGACCGTTGAAAACCAACAAGTCTTTTTGTGAAATGTAGATATAGACTTTCATTAGTTATATATTTCGTCGTGGCAGCTTGAACACAATTGTCCAGCACCCTCAACATAATGATAACGAAAATCGATGTGAGTTGACTCCTCGTATTGAGTTTCAACGCTACAGCTTACACATTTTTCTTTTGCCATTTTGAATTGAATTAAGATTCGTGACCCGTACGAGATTCGAACTCGTGATCTTCTCCGTGAAAGGGAGATGTCCTAAACCGCTAGACGAACGGGCCGTTTAGTATTTATACAGTCAAATCTAAAATTGTTTCACCACTTACCAAGTGGACAAGAAGAATTTACAGATAGAGCTTTAGCTCTTAGGTGACAACCACATCCTCGAACAATCTTACCTGTTTCCGCATGAGTTCCTGTTTTGGTTGGATCGCAAATTACACCGTTACGAATCTTGCAATCATGACAAATTGAAAGACGCTGCTCTGTTCTTTCTTTCAGGGCAGGTGCTAGGTTATCGTAATCTTGGAAGAGCAATCTTCCCCAACCTTCAATGATTTCTTTGATCTTACTCATATTAAAAAGAAATGGACGGTTGAACCGAAGCTCAACCGTCTAATTTCGCCACATTAGCTCCACTTTGTTTTGCCTGAGAACAAAGAAACTCATGGTGGAGGTAGAGGGATTCGAACCCACGACCCTCTGCGTGCAAGGCAGATGCTCTAGCCAACTGAGCTATACCCCCATGAAAAATAGTAATAATGGGATTCCTGACTACCCATACACCTTGGATCTACCCCTTTTCACCCATGGTCCAACAGAGTAGCTAGTTCTGTTGTAATGACCAGCTGGATTGACTACCAGCACCCGTTGCAAAGATCAGATAGCGTATCTTGGCGGGACCTCATTGACTACCAGGTTGCGCATTCTACCCTGTAGTTTGAGTGGTTTTATCTCATAGATCTGTGTGATCCAACATTCCTGCTTTTCAGCAGTTCAGCCAGTACCTTAAGGACTCTTAACCCCTTGTTCGGTCACATTACTATTTTGAGCGAAAGACCGGGTTCGAACCGGCGACCCTGACCTTGGCAAGGTCATGCTCTACCAACTGAGCTACTTTCGCAATTTTTTGGAGCTTCACCTTTTTAGCGCGCTTGCAGCATCAAGGTCCCAACCTAAGCAGTCCGTCGACTGTGCTCTTAGGGTTTTACGTTTATCTCTCCATTTTCTTGGTGGCGAGTAATTTGCGGTTACTCATTTCTACTTCTGAATGTGCTGATTAGGTTAACATCACAGCATGAATTTCATTTTCGTCTAATTACCACCTTGGAGCCTCCTGTCGGACTCGAACCAACGACCTACTGATTACAAATCAGTGGCTCTACCAACTGAGCTAAGGAGGCATTAGGGGACGGTATCGAGTTGAGTGTTAGTCCCGTCCCCTAGGCTAGACTCAGTGGGATTACTCAGCTACTACTTCGGTAGCTTCTTCCGCAACTACTTCAGTGGTAGCTTCCTCAGAAACAACTTCCTCAACGGTAGTAGTTTCCTCAGTTACAACCTCTTCAGTGTTGTTACAAGCTACAGCGGCGAATGCCATTGCAGCTAGAAAAAGAGATTTTTTCATGTTACTCTTGTTTAAAGGTTAATAAAGAGAATCAATTCTCAATAGAATTGCAATCTCTTCGCGGAGGCGGTAGGATTCGAACCTACGGACCTGTTACAGTCAACAGTTTTCAAGACTGCCGCGATCGACCACTCTGCCACGCC
>Ga0102815_10003045_pt1 | contig 10097 bp, 8 predicted proteins | sample ColrivemetaGS759_FD_79113 | JGI IMG/M metagenome (GOLD analysis project Ga0102815, IMG submission 79113) | Estuarine microbial communities from the Columbia River estuary - Ebb tide ETM metaG S.759 | ecosystem: Environmental > Aquatic > Marine > Intertidal zone > Estuary | place: USA: Columbia...
AATTGTCGGTCAGACCCAGCATGATTTATTTCATATCTATCCGGTAGATGTGCACACTCTGCAAGTTGTCCGCAATATCCGACGAATGGCGCGACCAGAGGTAGCAGAGCAATTTCCAGTGGCCGCTCATATCTTTAAAAATCTACCCAAGCCCGAGCTGATTATTATTGCCGCCCTGTACCATGATATCGCCAAGGGGCGCGGCGGCGATCACTCGGTACTGGGCTCAGTGGATATTGCCGACTTCGCCGAGCGCCACGGGCTGCAATCTCAGGAAATCAAACTGCTGCAGTGGCTGGTCGAGAACCACCTGCTGATGTCCACAGTGTCCCAGCGAGAGGATATTTCAGACCCGGATGTGATCTACAAATTCGCCAAACACTGCGGCGATCTTATGCATCTAGAGTTGCTCTATGTGCTGACGGTAGCTGATGTTAATGCCACCAATCCGCAGCTGTGGACGGACTGGAAAGGCTCATTGATGCGCAACCTGTATTTTGAGACTAAACGCGCCCTCCAGCAGGGGCTGGGTGTGCCGGTGGATAAATCAGTATGGGTTGACTATGCCAAGACCGCAGCCCTTAGAATCCTAGCTGACGAGGCTATCACTGAGCAGCAGGCTCTGGCCGCGTGGAGTGATGTGGACCAGGAATTCTTTTTGCGCGAGCGGGCTGAGGATATAGCCAGCTTTACCCAGTCAATTATCGCCAATCAGCATCCAGGCACCCCGGTGGTAGTTCTCCGGGATGTGGGTGTAGAGATACCAGTGGCCACCCAGGTTTTTGTCCATGCCACAGATCGACAGAATATCTTTGCCATTATTGCCGCTGTGCTGGACCAGTTGCAGCTGAATATTCAGGATGCCCGCCTGCATACCACCAGCGATAATCGCGCCTTTGATGTGTTCTATATTCTCGACGACGAAAACCGCCCCATAGGCACAGACACTAATCTCTGCACTCTGGTAGCTGACTCGCTGAAGCAGGCCATTATGGACCCCAGTGCAGTCAAGTTTGATATCTCCCGGCGCACCTCGCGCCAGCTGAAGAACTTCACCCTTAAAACTCAGACCAGCCTGAGTAATGACACAGAGACCAACACCACGGTCCTGGAAGTGATAACTCCTGACCGCCCCGGCCTGCTGGCTCACCTAGCCAGTATATTTCTGCGCTTTGGCCTCAACCTCTATAATGCTAAAATCTCCACCCTGGGCGAGCGGGTTGAGGATACTTTTTACCTGACTGACTTCAGCCACAAACCATTGACCGATGAAGCCTTTGGTCAAAAACTTCAGCAGACTATCTGTTCTGAATTAGACGCGCGCAACTCTGAAGATACCTAAGTCAAGCTATGGGACAAAACCATGAACTCTAATCTCCAGTTGCTGCACCCCTACCCCTTTGAGAAGCTCAGGCAGCTTAAAGCCGGAACAGAGCCCCCAACTGGTCTGCAGCATATTGCTCTGTCTATAGGTGAGCCCAAGCACCAGGCCCCGGAATTTGTCAAACAGCGCCTGCGCGATACGGTCGACAAACTGGCTCTGTACCCAACCACCGCCGGCAGCCCGCAGCTACGTGAAGCCATAGGCCGGTGGCTGGAGCAGCGCTTTTCACTGCCCGCAGATACCATTGACCCAGACAGGGAAGTGCTGCCGGTTACAGGCACCAGAGAGGCCCTGTTTGCCTTTACCCAAACAGTGATAGACAGGGCTGACCGCAAGCCCTTGGTGGTTTCGCCCAACCCCTTCTACCAAATCTACGAGGGCGCAGCCTTACTGGCTGGTGCAGAGTTGCACTATCTCGACTGTAACTCGCAAAATGGCTTTATCCCCGACCTATCTCTGGTGCCAGAGCAGGTTTGGCAGCGCTGTCAGCTGCTGCAGCTCTGTTCTCCCGGTAACCCTACCGGCGCAGTTATGTCTCTGGCCCAGTACCAGCAGGCCCTAGAATTGGCAGATAAATATGACTTTATTCTGTCCAGCGACGAATGCTACTCAGAGGTGTATTTTAATGAGGACAATCCGCCACTGGGCTTGTTAGACGCCTGCTGGCAGCTGGGGCGCAGAGACTTTAGTCGCTGTGTGGTTTTTCACAGCCTGTCCAAGCGCTCTAACCTGCCTGGTTTGCGCTCCGGCTTTATTGCCGGCGACCACCGCCTGCTGCAGGACTTTCTTAAATATCGCACCTATCACGGCTGCGCCATGTCTCTACCCACCCAAGAAGCCTCAATTGCCGCCTGGACTGATGAGGTTCATGTAGTAGAAAACCGTCGCCTGTACCGAGAAAAATTTGCAGCGGTCACGGATATTCTGCGTGGCAAACTGGAATTTACTGAGCCCAGCGCCAGCTTCTACCTGTGGCCCAAAACACCGATCGACGATACCCAGTTTGCCCTGGGGCTTTACGCCCAGCAAAATGTAACTCTGCTCCCAGGCCAGTATTTATCGAGAGCTACAGCCACAGGCAATCCAGGGCAGAATCGCGTGCGCATGGCTCTGGTGGCAGACATCAATGAATGTGTTGAAGCGGCTCAGCGCATAGTGCGCTATGTCGACAGCTTAAAACTGTGACTCTGCACTATGTTAAAAAAACAACGCGCTGAATTTATCCTGCAACGGCTCAACCAGCTGTACCCAGAGACTCCTGTGCCTCTCGACCACAGGAATAACTTTGAACTTCTGGTGGCTGTTTTACTCAGCGCCCAGTGCACAGATATCCGAGTCAATCAGGTAACACCAGCCCTTTTCGCCCTGGCAGATAATCCCTTCGATATGCAGCATGTGCCTGTAGACAGTATCTATAAGATTGTTCGTCCCTGTGGTCTGGCACCACAGAAATCCAGCGCCATCTCCAAGCTATCAAAGATTCTGGTCGAGCAGTATGCAGGTGAAGTCCCGGATGACTGGAAAGCATTAGAATCACTTCCTGGTGTGGGCCATAAAACGGCTGGGGTGGTGATGTCCCAGGGCTTTGGCCATCCCGCCTTTCCTGTAGACACTCATATTCATCGTCTGGCCCAGCGCTGGGGGCTGACCAAAGGCAAGAGCGTCACCCAGACAGAGCGAGATTTAAAAAAACTCTTCCCCCGGGAAGCCTGGAATGCCCTGCATCTGCAAATTATTTTTTATGGCCGTGAGTTCTGCTCAGCCCATGGCTGCGACGGTCGCGTCTGTGACATATGCACCAGCTGTTATCCCAACCGCAAAAAACCCTTTGTGGCTCACAAGCCCTAGCAGTTTTGCTATGCTTAACCACCCAGATAACAAGGAAGACAATCAGTGATTACAGTATTTGGCATTAAGAACTGCGATACCATTAAGAAGGCACGCAACTGGCTAACAGACCAGGGCATTGAGTATCAATTTCACGACTTTCGCGCAAACGGTATAGACCGGGACAGAATTGAAACCTGGATCCAGCAGGCGGGCTGGGAGACAGTACTGAACCGCCGCGGCACCACCTGGCGCAAGTTAGATGCTGCTATTCAAGATACTGTTAACAGAGATAATGTCGCGGCCCTGCTCGCCGAGCACCCGGCAATGATCAAGCGCCCGGTGCTGGATATAGATGGCGATATCAGCATAGGTTTTAAGCCCGATTTATACCAAAGCATTTTTAACCTTTAAATAAGAGTAATAACATGAGTAGTCTGTACAGCTTAGCCGTTGGTGTTGGCACCAAAAATAGTCGCAATGAATGGCTGGAAGTTTTCTATCCGGGCCCACTGCTCCACCCGGATGAGGCTGTAGTCGATATTTTTCGCGTTAGTCTAGGCCAAGACAGTGGCGAAATTGAACCCAGCACTGAGCAACTGGCGGCCCTGGAATCGGCCCTGCGCCACAATGGCCACTCCGAGTTAGCCGAAGCTATGGTTGCGCTGGCCGCATCAAATCGCCCTGTAGTGGCGGTTATGCTGGCCGAGGACAGTGCTCCGGCCACAGTGCCAGAGGGCTATTTAAAATTACATCTGCTCAGCCACCGACTGGTGAAGCCCCATGGCACAGATCTGAGTGGCATCTTTGGGGTATTAAAAAATATTGCCTGGACCAGCGCCGGCGCCATAGATATTGAAGAGCTTCCCGAGCGTCAGCTTGCCGCCCGCATGGTCGGACAGCCATTGTCAGTCGACTGTGTCGATAAGTTTCCCAAAATGGTCGACTATGTGGTGCCCTCCGGCATTCGCATCGCAGATACCTCAAGGGTTCGACTGGGCGCCTATGTGGGTGAAGGTACCACAGTAATGCACGAGGGCTTTATCAATTTCAATGCTGGTGCTCAGGGACCCAATATGATCGAGGGCCGAGTTTCAGCCGGGGTATTCTGTGGTGCTGGCTCGGATATTGGCGGCGGCGCGTCCATTATGGGCACCCTCTCCGGTGGCGGTAGTATGGTGATATCCATGGGCGAGAAGTGCCTGTTGGGCGCCAATGCCGGGCTGGGTATCTCTCTGGGAGATCGCTGCACAGTGGAGGCTGGCCTGTATATCACTGCCGGCACAGTGGTGACCATGCTCGACGATAAGAAGCAGGTCACAGCCAAGGTAAAAGCCAGGGACCTATCTGGCAAAAGCGATCTGCTATTTAGGCGCAACTCGGTCAGCGGCACAGTGGAGTGCCTAACCAATAAAAGTGCTGTTGAGCTGAATGAGGCTCTGCACTCGGCCAACTAAACCAAAGGTAATGGGGGAGACTACCTCCCCTATCAACCTGCGCCTAGGCGCCCAGTAGACTCTGCCCGCAAACTCTTACCAGATTGCCATTGATTCCCGCAGCCTGTGGACTCACAAAAAAGCCAATCACCTCAGCCACATCAATGGGCAGACCACCCTGTCCCAGCGAAGAGAGCCTGCGCCCCATCTGTCTGGTGACGAAGGGAATCGCCGCGGTCATCTGAGTCTCAATAAAACCGGGCGCTACCCCATTGACCGTAATGCCTCTGGCAGCGCAGGGCTCGGCCAGAGTCTCCACCATGCCAATAATGGCTGACTTGGAAAACCCATAGTTAGTTTGACCCCGATTGCCGGCAATACCACTAATAGAGGCAACACCAATTATTTTGCCGCCATTGTCCAGCAGATCAGTTTCCAGCAGTGCGGCATTGATCCGCTGAACACTACCCAGATTAACCTGCATCAGCATATTCCACTGCTGCTCGCTCATGCGCGACAGCATCTTGTCTCTGGTAATACCTGCATTGTGAACAATGCCATGCAGCGAAGATGTCTGAGCTGCGCAGAAATCTCGCAACAGGGTCTCGGCGCCATCGCTGGTAATATCTAGAGCCAATGCAAGCCCCCCCAGTCTGCGCATATTAGAGGTCAGCTCCTCCTCTGCCTGGGGTATATCCACACCAATCACTATGGCGCCATCCCGCGACAACACTTCGGCGATCGCCAGCCCTATGCCTCTTGCAGCTCCAGTGACCACCAGCATCTTGCCCATCAATGGCCGTCGCCAGTCTCCCTCAACTGGGGTTACCGGGCTGGCAGCGGTCAGCAGCTGAGCATTCATAAATGCGGAGCCCGCCGAGAGCATAAACCGCACCGGCGCATCAATAGAGGCTTCACCGCCTTTTTCCACCAGCAACAGATTGGCTGTGGCGCCATTGCGACCAATCTCCTTGGCCAGAGACTTAACAAACCCCTGCAGACCGCGCTGCACAGTGCCGTGATCTATGGTATCTGTGGCTGAGGCTTTTAAGCCAACCACAATCACCCGACCGCAAGGTTTGAGAAATTTTATATTTTGATGAAAAAACTCATACAGCTCAGCACTCTGTTCGGCGCTGGCAATACCCGAGGCATCAAAGATCAGATGACCCCTCTGGCCCCCGACACTGTCGATAACCTGCACCTCCGCAGCCTGCAGAAAATGCTTAATCTGATCAGCAAACCTGGAACCCTCGGCACTGCCAATCAGCACCTCGCCACTGAGCACATGGGGTTGCGCAGCATCCTCGCGATCCAGCACTGCAGGCTCAGGTAGTCCCATGGCCGCAAAAAGCTTTTTGCCCACTGCTGAGTTGGCAAGTTCTAAATAGGTATCAGACATTTTATATTTCCCTGTTAACAACAATCAGCGCATTCTACCCCCAGGCTAGCAAATAGGATTGACCTAAATGACAGTTTCGCTGAAATTACCGTCATTGGCTTCCTGAGCCGAATCCCCTATCCTAGAGCAATATTCCACCATTAGACGAGACCCCTATTATGAGTGATATTCGCAAAGTAGCCATTGTCGGCGGCAACCGAATTCCCTTTGTACGCAGCAACACCTCCTACAGCCATGCCAGCAATATGCAGATGCTGACCGCCGCCCTGTAGGGCCTGGTGCAGCGTTTTGATCTTGAGGGTGAGCGCCTGGGGGAAGTTGCGGCGGGCGCTGTGATGAAGCATTCAAAAGATTTTAATCTGGCGCGTGAAGCCACATTGGACTCGGGACTGTCCCCCCAGACCCCAGCCTATGATGTACAGCAGGCCTGTGGCACTGGGCTTGAGGCAGCCATACTGGTGGCCAATAAAATAGCACTGGGGCAAATCGACTCTGGTATTGCTGGGGGCACAGACACCGCCAGTGACGCCCCTATTGCCCTCAATGAAAAATATCGTCAGATGATACTCAGCCTAAACCGCGCTAAGACGCTGGGCCAGAGACTCAGGGCGCTGGCCAGCATTCGCCCCAGCTTTATGGCCCCCTTTCTCCCAGCTAATGCCGAGCCCCGCACCGGGCTATCCATGGGTCAGCACTGCGAACTGATGGTCAAAGAATGGGGTATTAGCCGTGAGGAACAGGACCAGCTGACCTATCACAGCCACCAAAATTTAATTGCCGCCTATGAGCAGGGTTTCTTTGATGATCTGATCTGTGCCTTTAATGGCGTCGAGCGCGACGGCATTATGCGCAATACACCACTGGAAAAACTGGCGACATTAAAGCCCGCCTATGATCGCGAAAATGGCACCTTAACTGCAGCCAACTCCACCACATTGACCGACGGCGCTGCCACTGTACTGCTGGCCAGCGAACAGTGGGCCCATGAACGCAACCTGCCCGTTATGGCCTATCTCGCCCACAGTGAAGTGGCTGCCGTAGATTTTTACAGCCAGGGTGAACAGAGTGAGGGCCTGCTAATGGCCCCGGCCTACGCGGTGCCAAGAATGTTGGCGCGCGCCGGCTTAACATTGCAGGATTTTGATTTTTATGAGATTCACGAGGCTTTTGCTGCTCAGGCTCTGTGCACCATGAAAGCCTGGGAAGACAAAAATTTCTGCGTCGACAAGCTGGGGCTGGATGGGCCGCTGGGCAGCATTGACCGCACAAAACTCAACGTCAATGGCTCCAGCGTTGCCACAGGTCATCCGTTCGCAGCCACAGGGCCAAGAATAATTGCAACATTGGCAAAATTATTGGAACAAAAAGGGAGTGGCCGGGGTCTTATCTCTATATGTGCTGCTGGCGGTCAGGGTGTAACAGCCATTATCGAAAGATAAACCGCAGAGCAGGCCCGGTTTTCTCCCCCAAAGGGGTCTTACGTTGGTAAAAGTAGGGCCCCTTTTTTAATGGCTGTCGGTAATTGTCAAATGACTGCCGGCGGCCAAGATATTTAGGCCTTTGCTGCATTGGCCAGTATAAGGCGCACAAATTCCGGCAGCAGTTTTTGTGGCAATGTATGGCCCATACCATCAAATAATTCCAGTTGGGCATGGGCAATGTGCCTGGCTGTATCCTCACCGCCATTAACTGGCACCAACACATCCTGCATGCCATGAATCACCAGCACAGGCACCTTAATTGTTTGCAGCAGTGCTCTGCGCCCCGGTGCAGTACGAATAGCAGCAATCTGGCGCATATAACCGGCCGGATTACTGGAGCGCTTATGCTCGGCCACTACAAGGCTGCGCACCTGATCGTCGGACATAGGATAGGCAGGACTGCCAATTGTCTGCCATATATCCACCGCATTATCCAGCGCACTGCGCTCTGGGGTTACTGGCTTAATCATTTCCGCCGATACTTTTAACGAGGGAACCCCCTTCCCCCGCTCACCACTGGTAGACATAATCGAGGTCAGTGAAAGAATTCTATCTGGATACAGCCCAGTCACCAGCTGGCTGATCATACCGCCCATAGACATACCCACAATATGCGCCTGAGCTATATTCAAGGCATCCAACACACCCACTGTATCGGCCGCCATATCATTTAAGCTGTAGGGCGCAGATACAGGAACACCCAAATAGGATTTAAGAAACAGGCGCAACAGCCCGGGCGCACTGACGCCATCCATCTTGTCGGTGAGGCCAATGTCACGATTATCAAAGCGGATCACATAAAACCCACTGTCCGCCAACATCTGACAAAATTCCACCGGCCATCTAACCAGCTGATTATAGAGCCCAGCTACCAGCAAGATCGCCGGATCGCCGGGCTGACCAAAGTCTTCATAGGCCATTTTAAGACCGTTGGAGTGCAGGAATTTGGTTTCCCGGTCACCAAAAATAGGATTTTTCTCGCTCAAACTTATGCTCTTTTTATAGGTGTAATTTCAATTATGCCCCTGTCTAGAGGGCGCTATTCTAGGCTAGCAATTCCTATAGCCTGCTCTCCCGCCTTTGGCTTTACTAGGGCGTTACTATATTAAAGTTATCATTGCTCTCACCCAGCAGCGAAAAGAACTTCAATAGTTTTAATACGCTGCCATCAACCTGTAACTCATCAGTGGTCAGCAACTGCTGTATACCCACCTGACCCAACAGCAAATCCACAAATAGATTTTTAGTCAGCGCAATGCTGGCATCGGCATTGTTCGCTGCGGGCAGCTGCTGATAGTGCAACACTGAGTTGCGCACAGTCAGCACAAAGTTTTGCTGCTGATCGGTAAATAGCACATTGATCACCAATAACTCAGCCTCGGCTTTTTCGGCGTCCAGCCGAACCGACAGGGCCTTCATAAACTGCATAAGGGGCACCTGCTGCACAAAGGCCCTGGCTAGCCCGGGGTCATAGAACTGCTCTCGGCTCTCGGACTGCAGCTCTAGCGCCCCAGACAGATAGATATCCCGCCAGGGGCCAGACTCGGCCTGATAGCCCAGCTGTCGATAGGCATAGGCCAGCATCTGCAGAGCGGCATCATTATCCGGCTGGGCAAATACCAGGTGATTGAGCACTTCGGCCACCCAGCGATATTCGCCCCGCTGCATAGACTCAGAGGCTTTATGCAGGATAGCCTCAGCGCCACCCATAAACTCCACATAACGCACAGAAGACTGCTCCGGGGGCAGCGGATTTAGCTGTGCCGGATTGCCCTGATACCAGCCAAAATAATGCTGATAAACCGCCTTGCTGTTGTGACTGAGGGTGCCGTAGTAACCCCGCAGATGAAAATTGCCCGCCAGACTTTTCGGCAGTTTCAGCCGCTCGGCTATCTCGCTGGGGGTATAACCCAGGTTGGCCAGTCGCACTGTCTGGTCATGGGTAAACTTGTACATATCCTGTTGCTGTTCCATCTGGGTAATAATTCGATCGTGCCCCCAGGTCGGCCAGTGATGACTATTAAAAAACACCTCTACTTGGTCCAGTCGATCTATGGACTGACCAATATAATCACTCCATAACAGCGCATCCCGCACCTTGGCTCCACGCAGAGTCAGCACATTGTGCATCACATGGGACAGCACCTCGGCGCCGCAGAAAGCTTTGTGCTCAGGCAGGTAAAAGGTTAATTCCGCCGGCGCTTCCGAGCCGGGCATATTGTAAAACTCAAACTCTACGCCATCTATACTCAGGGCCATTTCAGGCTGATCAATAACCAGAGTAGGCTGCAAAATCGAGGTGCTGCCATAGATAACCTGCTTACCCAACCCAGCATCCACATGCCCTTCGGCAGAGCGAGGCAGGCTGTTGCCAAACATATAGACACCGCGCCTGGTCATGGCCGGCCCAGCGATAATATTCTCGCTGGTGGACTCTTCCATAAACCCAGCTGGCGCAATAATAGGCACGTTATTATCAGCCGCCTGCTGGCTGTTAATCAGAGATAGCACACCACCAAAATGGTCGATATGACTATGGGTAAAAATAACGCCGGTCAGTTTAATAT
>Ga0102815_10003046_pt1 | contig 10096 bp, 11 predicted proteins | sample ColrivemetaGS759_FD_79113 | JGI IMG/M metagenome (GOLD analysis project Ga0102815, IMG submission 79113) | Estuarine microbial communities from the Columbia River estuary - Ebb tide ETM metaG S.759 | ecosystem: Environmental > Aquatic > Marine > Intertidal zone > Estuary | place: USA: Columbia...
ACAGCGACACAACCGTGTCACCCATCGTGTAATCCACGCGCGCCAAAACGGGCCCGCCGCCTGCGGTGTCCATTTCTTGCGCGATCGCGTCCAATCCGGCGCCATCGCCGTTCAAAATGCCGCCCTCGTAGCCTACGCCGCCGCCGCCAAGGTAGCCCGCGTTGGTCAACGCTCCGTCTGTGTTGCCAAAGGTCAGCCGCAAGCCACGCGCCTCAACCCAAACATTCGAACCCGAGAAAATGCCCGTTGTACCGTTCGCGATTTCGACGCTGGAGAGCGCGCCAAAGCTCAGCCCGTGATCTCCCTCGACGGACACGCCAAAATCAAAGAAAAGCTGGTTCTCTTGCATCCAAACCCAGCCACCAGCGTCCAAACCCATAAGGCCCATCCGGCCTTCGCCGGAAATTTCGACGGATTGTGCGTGAACTGCGGGTGCTGCCAGTGCGAGCAGAAAAGTTGTCGTTGCGAGTAGTTTCATCTCATGTCCCCAAAACAAAGTGTTTGTAACTGGGGACCGTATGCGGCGTACCTGGCTGCCACGATCTGTAAGTCATTCAACCCGATAGGCTCAAGCAGAAAATTCGCGCAAACGCCTAGCGCAGCATCGTTTCGAATTGCCAAAACTCAAAAAAGCGGCGCGAAAACAATATGTTTCTGCGGCGCAGCAGGCTTTGTGCGACTCAATTCTGCAACTGCAACAAGACGCAGATGCCTCTTCGGCACGCTGCTGGTTGAGAAATTCGGCTCAGTTCTCAGGCGTTGAACAAGAAGTGCAAGACATCGCCGTCTTTGACTTCATAGGTCTTGCCTTCGACGCGGAATTTGCCCGCCTCTTTCGCGCCCGCTTCACCATTTCCAGCAATGTAATCTTTGTAGGCGATGGTTTCGGAGCGGATGAAACCTTTTTCGAAATCGCCGTGGATCACACCCGCCGCCCCCGGTGCCAAAGTGCCTTTGGCTATGGTCCAAGCGCGCGCTTCTTTGGGGCCGACCGTGAAATAAGTCTGCAGGCCCAGCAACTCATAACCTGCGCGGATCAACCGGTCGAGGCCCGCCTCTTCCAGCCCCATTTCCTCAAGGAACATGGCCGCTTCTTCGGCGTCCAATTGGCTGATCTCTTCCTCGATCCGGGCGGAAATCACCACCACGCCCGCACCCTGCTTTGCCGCCATCTCAGCAACACGCGCGGATTGGCTGTTGCCGTCTGCGGCTGAAGATTCCTCGACGTTGCAGACGAACAACACGGGCTTTGAGGTCAACAATTGAAGCAAGCGCCATGCTTTCATGTCATCAGCGGCGACCGTTACGCTCCGGGCCGGACGCCCCTCTTCCAACGCAACTTGCGCCAGCGCCAGCAAGCGATCCTGATCGCCGGATTCTTTGTCCCCGCCACGCATCTTGCGCACGAGGTTCGCACGCCGCCGTTCAATCGATTCCAGATCGGCCAACATCAGCTCGGTTTCAATCGTCTCGGCATCAGCAACCGGATCGATCTTCCCCTCAACATGGGTGATATCGTCATCCTCAAAACACCGCAGCACATGCGCAATCGCATCGCATTCGCGGATATTGGCCAGAAACTGATTGCCCAGCCCCTCGCCTTTCGAGGCCCCGCGCACAAGGCCCGCGATATCAACAAAGGTCATGCGCGTCGGAATGATCTGCTTCGAGCCCGCAATCTTGGCCAGCGCATCCAGCCGATCATCTGGCACGGCCACGTCACCGACATTGGGTTCAATGGTGCAAAACGGAAAATTCGCAGCCTGAGCCGCGGCAGTTTTCGTCAATGCGTTGAACAGGGTCGACTTGCCAACGTTCGGCAGACCCACGATCCCCATTTTAAAGCCCATCATTCCCTCCGGCGCTTGATCGTCGCGCTTCTAGGGCAGGCCGGGGGGCGAGGCAAGCACAGGTTGGTTTGGCTTAGAAGGGTTTGACGACAACGACCCAAAGAATCGCGATCACAGCAAACACGCTGACCTCGTTAAAGATGCGCAAAAACAGATCGGATTCGCGGAATTCACCACGCCGGGCACGCACCACCATGACCCCCGTCCAGATGTAATGCCCGGCCAAGGCGGTAACCAATGCGAGTTTCAGAAGCACCCAAGGCGCGAAGGCCCAAACCTGCCAGCCCAGCCATAGACCGGTGATCAGCGCGATCACCCCCAACCCAGCCGAGAACCGATAGAGCCGCACAGTCAGATCGCCTGTAGGGCCGAACTCACCCAGCCGCGCGAATTCGCGCTTCCAGTAAATCAAGGCACGCGGCACGGCGAAAATGCTGGTCATCCAGCCCATGACGCACAGAAGATGTATAATCTTGACCCAATCCATCCGCTTTGGATGCCCCGGCGCGGGCGCGGGCGCAAGACGATATGCAACTTGATCGGTGCGACGGCTCGGCGCAGACTGCGCGGTATCACATAAAAGGAGTTCGCCATGGCCCTCTCGCCCTATCTGCATTTCGACGGCACCTGCGCCGAGGCTTTGCGGTTTTATGCGGATGTCTTTGGTGATCCCGCGCCGGAACTTATGACCTATGATACCGTGCCGGATGCCCCCGCCGATTGGGCCTCGTCACGGATCTTGCATGGTCAGGTCAAAATCGCGGATGGGATGCTGTTGGCGTCAGATTCTCCGCCGGGTGAGCCCGTTGAACCGCAAGCAGGCATGTCGATCTGCGCGTCTTTGCCCAGTGCAGACGGTGCGAAAGCGGCGTTTGAGCGGCTGGCCGAGGGCGGCGCGATTATCATGCCGTTCGGCGAGACCTTCTTTTCCCCGGCCTTTGGGATGGTCAAAGATCGGTTCGGCACGCATTGGATGGTGATGCTCGACGCGCCGCTACCTGACTGAACAGACGTCTGAACGGGTGTCGCCTCTTGATTTTCCCGGCCCGAGCGTGCAAGGCCTTGGCAATCTTTGACGGGGACCGCCATGACCAGAATTGACGACACCTTTGCCCGCCTGCGCGCCGAAAAGCGCAAAGCTTTCGTGACCTACATCATGTGTGGCGACCCGGATCTTGAGACCTCGCTGCAAGTGATGAAGGGGCTGCCCGGCGCTGGTGTGGATATCATCGAACTGGGCATGCCTTTTACTGATCCGATGGCGGATGGGCCGACGATTCAATTGGCCGGTCAGCGGGCGCTGAACAACGGCATGACGATGAATAAGGTTCTGGATGCCGTGCGAGAGTTCCGGCGCGACGATCCGACGACCCCGATCGTGCTGATGGGCTATTATAACCCGATCTATTCGCGCGGCGTGGATCGGTTTCTGGTCGAGGCGGTCGAGGCGGGCATCGACGGGTTGATCATCGTTGATCTGCCGCCTGAGGAAGACAGCGAATTGTGCATCCCGGCGCAAAAAGCGGGCATCAATTTCATCCGGCTGGCGACGCCGACGACGGATGATAAACGCCTGCCGAAGGTTTTGCAGAACACCTCGGGCTTCGTTTATTACGTCTCGATCACCGGGATTACTGGGGCAGCGGCGGCTGAGGCGAGCGATGTCGCGCCTGAGGTTGCGCGGATCAAAAAACAGACCGACTTGCCGATCATCGTGGGCTTTGGAATCACGACGCCGGATGCTGCGCAAAATATCGCCTCGGTGGCGGATGGATGTGTGGTCGGATCGGCGATTGTCAGCCAAATCGGGGCCGGGAAATCGGTGGCTGAGGTGCTGGACTTCGTGGCTGGATTGGCCGAGGGCGCGCATCGGGGTTGAGAGGTCTCAATGCAATGTCCCACCGTGGGACATTTTTTGCACCGTTATAAATCAAAAGCTTAGCTTGCAGCATTAACTTTTTGGCAAGATGTCCCCCGGTTCACGACCGGGGGTTTTTGTTTGCGCTGTTCCCTCGCGGTGTCTAGCCCATGGGGTTGACAGATACCCACCTTGGTACATAGGTATCAGGCATGAAACACCCCATTTACCGCGTGCAAACCGGAATCCGCATCGAAAAACGCTTGCTCAAAGTCCTCAAAGGGCTGGCCGAGCATTTGGAGATTTCAGTCGGGGATCTGATCGAAGGCATCACCCTGCACAGCTTTGAAAACAAACCCGCGTTCTCTACAGAGACACTCACGAAAATCGCGCAACTCAAACAGGTTTATGATCTGGATTGGACCGCCGAGGACAGCCACGCCCATAAGGATGCCAAGGAATGAATGCTCAGACGCAAATGTCAGACCTGACGCGGGATTTTCTGGCGCATGACATCGACGCAGGCGCCTTTCACCACGCCGAACATATGCGCGTGGCCTATGACTTGCTGAAAACGCAGGACTTTATTGACGCCTCGGCCAATTACGCCAAAGGCATTCGCCGCATCGCCACCGAGGCCGGGGCTGTGGATAAGTTCAACCTGACGATCACTTATGCATTCATGAGCCTGATCGCCGAACGCTTGGCAGACGGCGATGACGCGGATTTCGAAAGCTTCCTCAGCGCGAACCCCGACCTGATGGCCAAAGACGTGCTGGCCCGTTGGTATGCGCCCGAGCGGCTGCAAACGGCGCTCGCGCGGCGGGTGTTTTTGATGCCAACCGTGGCGGCCTAAGGGCGGTCGGGTGTTTTTGTTTGAGACCGGCGACCTAAAACCGGAAACAGGTCGCCTCGGGCCACATTCCGCCCCACAATACGCGGAACGTGAACCCTACCGGAGCGCCTTGCATGCCCAGCCTCCCCATCCCCCTTATCAGTGCGCTGGTGCTTGGGTTTTTGCTGGTGCGCATGTGGCTGACGGACCGCCGTCACGGGCCGCTGGTGATGCTGCTGGCGCTCTGCGCGGTGCAAGGATTGGTCGTCTCACTGGCGCAACATTACCGCGTGCCGGGGATGGCGTCGCTGCAACCGATCATGGCGACGACGATCCCTCCGATGGCTTGGATTGCCTTTGTCACCACGGCCATGCGGCGGTTTCAAACGCGGGATTTGGCGCATGCGGCATGGCCGATTGTAACGCTGCTCGTTGTGGTGTTGCACCCGCCGCTGCTGGACCTGCTGATCCCCCTTTTGTTCCTGATTTTTGGCGGAATGATCCTGAGGCACAGCTTGAAAGGGGCCGACGCCCTGCCCCGCATGCGGCTAGAAGCGGGCGATTTACCGGGGCGGATTTGGCAGGTGATCGGGCTCAGTTTGATCGCCACGGCGTTCAGTGATGTGCTGATTATCGCGGCGGTGATACTGGGTGCAGGATATTTGCAGCCGTGGATCATCAGCGTGTATTCCAGCGTTTTACTGCTGGTGATCGGCGTGTTGAGCCTGTCGGGCGCCTTGGTTAACGCACCCTCAGAGGTCGAAGAGGCGCAGGAACCGGACGTATCCGAGATCGACACGCAGATCGTCGCCCGGTTGGATGCCTTGATGACCCGCGAAAAACTGTTCCTGAACCCAGAGTTAACGCTGTCGCAATTGTCGCGTAAGTTATTGATTCCGGTAAAACAACTATCCGCCGCGATCAACCGGGTGACGGGTGAAAATGTCTCGCGCTATATCAATGCCGCACGGATCAATGCCGCGCAAAACGCGCTTTTGGCGGGTGAGACTGTGACGAGCGCGATGCTGTCCTCTGGGTTCAATACAAAGTCCAATTTTAACCGCGAGTTTTTGCGGGTGGTGGGACGCAGCCCAAGCGATTGGCTGGGGGCGCATAATCATCAACCGTAGGGGTCGTGCATTGCCTGTCAGACGGCTTGTCAGATTGCAGCCTCAGTGGTAAATAAACCTTACCAATTTGCCGGGAGAAGCCGATGCCTGTCATCACCACCATCGAAGATCTACGCAAAATCTATGAACGCCGCACGCCGCGCATGTTCTATGAGTATTGCGAATCCGGCAGTTGGACAGAGCAAACATTTCGCGAAAATACCAGTGATTTCAGTAAGATACGCCTGCGTCAGCGGGTAGCGATGGATATGAACAATCGCTCAACGGCCTCGACGATGATCGGCGAGGATGTGTCGATGCCGGTGGCTTTGGCCCCCGTCGGGCTGACTGGGATGCAGAGCGCGGATGGCGAGATCAAAGCCGCGAAAGCCGCCGAGGCGTTTGGCGTGCCCTTCACCCTGTCCACCATGTCGATTTGTTCGATCGAGGACGTGGCCGAGAACACCACCAAGCCGTTTTGGATGCAGGTTTACACGCTGAAAGACGATGATTTCATGCGCCGCCTGTTTGACCGGGCCAAGGACGCGAAATGCTCGGCGGCGGTGATCACGGTTGACCTGCAACTGATGGGACAGCGGCATAAAGACCTGAAAAACGGCCTCAGCGCGCCGCCCAAACTGACGGTCAAAAGTGTCGCGGACATGATGACCAAGGTGCACTGGGGCCTTGGGATGCTGGGCACCAAACGGCGGTTTTTCGGCAATATCGTCGGCCATGCGCATGGCGTCACGGACCCCAGTTCGCTGGGGACTTGGACCGCCGAGTCGTTCGACCAATCGCTGGATTGGAACCGGATCCGCGAGTTCCGCAAAATGTGGGACGGCAAGCTGATCATCAAAGGTATTCTGGATGCCGAGGACGCCAAACAAGCGCTGAATGTGGGCGCCGATGCGATTGTTGTGTCGAACCACGGCGGGCGGCAATTGGATGGGGCGATGTCCTCGATCCGGATGCTGCCGATGATCATGGACGCGGTTGGCGACAAGATCGAGGTGCATCTGGACTCAGGGATTCGCAGCGGTCAGGACGTGCTGAAAGCCTTGGCGATGGGGGCCAAGGGCACCTATATCGGGCGCGCGTTCGTCTATGGTTTGGGCGCGATGGGCCAGCAGGGCGTGACCACGGCGCTGGAGGTGATCCGCAAAGAGCTGGACCTGTCGATGGGCCTGTGCGGGGTGCAAGATGTGAACGCCCTGAGCCGCGACAACCTGTATGTGCCGCAAGGATTCGAGGATCCGACGGTGCAGATTTAGCACTTTCTTTGTCGATTTCTTTGCGCGTCAATTTCGGGGGGCTTTGCCCCCCGTTTTGCGTTGAGCCAATACACACGCACTCTCAGGCCCGTGTCACGGTCGCTCATATATACGCAATCCAATTGCCGATTTGACAATCCTGAATTGAACGACACCGACAGCGCTCGCGAGGGTTAACCATCCTAGCAAACAGACAGTAGCCTTCTGAAATCAGTAATTTTTTTGCAGACCAGCTCCATGAAAAAAGCGTCCAGACCCTTCGCTATCGTCAAATCAGGGGCGCTTTGCCTCACGGTCGGGCTGCTGCTCGCCGGGTGTGTCGAGACGACAACCGAAACCGTTACCGTGGAAACCGTAACGACCTCGCGTGCGCCAAACACGGGGCGCGGCGGGGTCGTGATGAGCAATGAACAATTCCCCGCCATTTCCGAAGCACGGTTGCAAGCGCTGACCTCGAATGCGCATTGCGCGACGACCATCACGACGATTGCACGCACCGCCGCGCAAACCCAAACGCATCAGGGATACGCCATCCAGATTTGCAACTCCGACCACGAGAAAGAGGGCCATGTCGTCGCTTGGATTTCCAATACCGGGAACAGCGTGATCGTGACCTCGCCAGGCGGCACCCCCTATGTGCGCCGGGCATCCAACCTCAACGATGGCGGGCAGCAAGTGCAATGGAGCATCTTTGCGATCAGGCTGCAATCCGGCGCCGTGGGCTGCGCCCTTCCGATCCACAATCGCTTTACCGAGCCATTTGCGGTGGCGCATTGTGACGCACTCGATAGCTGAACTGACGATTAAGGGGGTGCCTTGCTTCAAGGCCCCCTCTATTCGCGCTGCGATTACTCGGCGGCCTTCAGCGAAAAACCGCGTTCGATCATATCGGCGGGTTCAATCGGGTAGTCGCCCGAGAAACACGCATCGCAGAATTGCGGGCACGAGTTCTTGCGCCCTTCAGCCTCGCCCGCCGCGCGGTAAAGCCCATCGAGCGAGATGAATTTGAGGCTTTCGACGCCGATATAAACGCGCATTTCCTCTTCGGTCATATTCGCGGCCAGCAGCTTTGAGCGTTCCGGCGTATCGACACCGTAGAAACACGGCCATTGCGTCGGCGGCGAGGCGATGCGGAAGTGAACTTCGGCGGCGCCCGCCTCAAGGATCATCTCTTTGATCTTCAGGCTGGTGGTGCCGCGCACAACGGAATCGTCAACCAAAACAATGCGTTTGCCCTTAACCAAGGCGCGGTTGACGTTCAATTTCAGACGCACACCCATGTTGCGGATCTGCTCGGAGGGTTCAATAAACGTGCGGCCCATATACTGGTTGCGCACGATGCCCATCGCATAAGGAATGCCGGATTCCTGGCTGAAGCCAATTGCCGCTGGGGTGCCCGAATCAGGGACCGGGCAGACCAAATCGGCCTCAACCGGGGCCTCACGGGCCAATTCCACACCGATCTGGCGGCGGGTTTCATAAACCGAGCGCCCACCCAGAATCGAATCAGGACGGCTGAAATAGACGTGCTCAAAGATGCAAAACCGCGATTGCGCGCGGTCAAAGGGCCGCGACGAGGTCACACCTTTGGCGTCAATCACTACCATCTCACCGGGCTCAATCTCGCGGACGAAATCGGCACCAATAATGTCCAACGCGCAGGTTTCCGAGGACAGAACCCAGCCGTCACCCAGTTTGCCCAGAACCAAAGGCCGCACGCCCAGACCGTCGCGCGCGCCGATCAGTTTGGTGCGGGTCATGGCGACGATAGAGAACGCCCCCTCGACCCGGCGCAGCGCGTCTTTGAGACGCTCGGCAATGGTCTTTTGGATCGAACGCGCCATCAGGTGAATGATGCATTCGCTATCCGAGGAGGACTGAAAAATCGACCCACGTTCAATGAGTTCGCGACGAATCGCGGCGGCATTGGTGATGTTGCCGTTATGGGCAATCGCCGCGCCACCCATCGCGAATTCACCGAAAAACGGCTGAACGTCGCGGATCGCGGTGGCGCCCTTGGACCCGGCTGTGGAGTAGCGCACATGCCCCAGGCCAATCGAGCCGGGCAGCGTTTCCATCAGTTTGGCCGAGGTGAAATTGTCGCGCACAAGGCCAAAACGGTGGGCCGAGTGGAACCCATGTTCGGGGTCATGCGTGATGATGCCGCCAGCTTCTTGCCCGCGATGTTGGAGGGCATGAAGGCCCAAAGCGACGAAATTGGCAGCATCGGTCACGCCGATAGCGCCAAAAACGCCACACTCCTCTTTCAGCTTGTCATCGTCGAATGGATGGCTGAGCCAAGGCTGCATATCGGGCCCCTTTGAAGCGGTGCTGACGCTGCGGTGCGCTCCGTTTAGGCATTTGGGATCGTCGGGGCAAGAGAGAACAACCCGGTTCCGACGATTCAGCGACACTTGTGTGACACTGTGCTTAATCGGCCAGTGGTTTGCGCATGGCTTGGGCCATCGCAAGGTTGCCCTGTGCCTCGAATTGATCGGCGACGGCCGTGATATCGGATTTGGCGCGATTCTGGTTGAGCTTGGATTTGGCCTCGATGCGCGTGACATGCAGACGAAAGGCCACGATGTTGTCCAGCATGGTGGTCAGGAAGTCGGCCGGGGCATCCCCCATGCGCCAGCCGTTTTCGGCATTGGTGAGGGTCTCGAAATGCCGGGTCAACTGATTGAGAACACGACGTTTTTGCGCGTCCTCATGGGTGAACTTCAGGGTGCCGTGGACGTGCACCGCTTGATAATTCCATGTCGGCACAGCCTTGTGGGTCTCGGCTTTGGAGGGGTACCAATTCGGGCTGACGTAGCCCTCAGCGGCGGTGAAAATCGCGAGGATCGGGGTGTTGGCGTCGAACCCGACATGCAGGTCGTTGTTCAGCGCGATATGGCCGATGAAATCCGCGCCATCGCGCAGCAAGGGGATGTGGTTCGCGACCAACCCCTGCGCGGTTTGCGCGACTAAAACGGCGAGCGGGTGGCGCGCGCAAATGCGGTCGATTTCGGCTTGGTCGGATTCCGAGAAATGGGCCGGGGTATACATGTCTTAACCCTCACAATTTAGGGTGGTTAGGGTCGCGCCGGGTGGCAGGCTGGCGGCGAATTCGGCGAGGGCTGCGCGCATCGGCGCCTCCAATGTGGTGTCGAGAAGATAAAACGCGA
>Ga0102815_10003048_pt1 | contig 10095 bp, 9 predicted proteins | sample ColrivemetaGS759_FD_79113 | JGI IMG/M metagenome (GOLD analysis project Ga0102815, IMG submission 79113) | Estuarine microbial communities from the Columbia River estuary - Ebb tide ETM metaG S.759 | ecosystem: Environmental > Aquatic > Marine > Intertidal zone > Estuary | place: USA: Columbia...
TAAAAACAAGTTAGCGAATAAATTATTGCGATCTTTAAATATGATTCCTGTTTACAGACTTAGAGATGGAAAACAAAGTATGTTAAAAAACATTCAGATTTTTGAACAATGTTTTGAATTTTTAAAAAATGAAAAAGCTGTTGAAATTTTTGCTGAAGGTGAGCACCATTTATTAAGAAGAATTATCCCTTTAAAGAAAGGATTTGCAAGAATTATACTAGGTACACTTCAAAAATATCCAGATTTAGAAATTCAAATTGTACCAGTTGGCATTAACTATGATAAACATTTAGAATACCCTTGCAGCACATCAATTTACTACGGTGCACCAATAAGAGCAAATGATTTTTTTAATATAGAGAACCCTGATTATACTTTTAAAGATATTATAAAAGAAGTAAAAAACTCTTTAGAAGAATTAACATTACATATTGAAGATACTAAAAATTACGATGAAATTTTATCAAAATTAGAGGCTGTAAAAGTAGATTATTTGAACCCTATAAAGGCAAATAAAATAGTTGAAACCATAAATTATCAAACTTTATCTTTTAGTAAAGATTCTATAAATTGGTTTCAGCCTTTACACTTTTTAGCAAAATTAAATAGTGTTTTTCCATTATTAATTTGGTATTATTTAAAGCCAAAAATTAAAGATAAAATTTTTACAAACACTTTCCGTTTTGCTTTAATTACAACAATTTTTCCTCTTTTTTATTTAATACAATCATTCATAATTTATGTATTTTTCAACTTAAATTATGCTTTATTATATGTATCAACTTGTATTATATTAGGAATAATTTCAACTAAAACAATGAGAGTTAGTTAATAATTGCATCTTGAATATATTGCTGAATTTGAGTTCTAATATTCTCATTTACTAAACCTCTATTTTCAGCAGTTGGATAAACTCTATTTGATAAAAATACATACACAATTTCAGATTCAGGATCGGCCCATGTATAAGTTCCTGTAAAACCACTATGACCAAAACTTTTATCTGAAACACAGCTACATGTAGCTTTTTCTGCTTCCACTAATTGGGGTTTGTCAAAACCAAGACCTTTTCTAACTTTTTTATCTTCAAAATAGCGGTGATTAAAAGTGTCAATAGTTGATGGTTGAAAATATCGTTTTCCCCCGTAATAACCTTTTTGAAGATACATTTGCATTAATTTAGCAACATCGTTAGCATTTGCAAACAAACCAGCATGACCACCAATTCCACCTTGCATTGCCGCTCCCATATCATGAACATATCCATGTACTAATTCATACCTATAATATTCATCTTTTTCAGTAGGAACAATTTCATTCAAATCAAATTTTTCAATTGGTAAATACGTTGTTCTGTTAGCTCCAATAGATTTGTAAAAATGAGATTGAGTTAAATCGTTTAAATTCTTACGGTAGTATTTTTCTAAATAATCTTTAAACAAAAAATAAGACAAATCACTGTATTTATATTGTTGTTTATCTAATAAATCAGTTTTTGCAATTATATCAATAATTGAATCTTTATAATCACTTCTTAAATATAAATTATTTGAAACTTTTAAATTAAATTTCCTTGAAAGTTCTGTCCTATAGTACTCTTCAGATGGATGCTTAGTACTATCTAACGTTTTTAAATAAAAAGGAATCCAAGCTTGTAATCTACCATAATGGGACAATACCTCTTTTACTGTTAATTTACCCTTATTGGTTTTTTTTAATTTAGGCAATAAGCTTGCTAAAGTACTTTCTATTTTAAATTCTCCTTCTTCTTCCAACTCCATAATTAATGGTAAAGTGGCTAATATTTTAGTCATTGATGCTACATCATATAGGTGATTATTTTCAACCTTAACAGATTCATTATCTGAATGTTTACCAAAACTTTTATTATAAATCACAGTTCCTTTTCTCGCAACTAAAATTTGCATTCCTGGAGCCATTTTTTCCTTTAAAATAATTGACGCCATAGAATCTATTTTTTTTAATTTCAAACTACTCATTCCCATTTCTTCTGGAATTGAGTATGCTAGTCTTTTTAATGAAGTTGAAATTAATCCGTGACCTTCGGCAAAATTATTCTTTATTGATACAGGCAACTTGCCTTTAGTTTCTAAAGCTCCAAATATCATTTGCCCTGATATTTCTTGTGCTAAAATGCTATTTTGATATGAAACAACCAACCCTTCAATATTTTGAAAAGTTTTTATATCTAATAAACTGTAAGGGCTAGCAAAAACATCAATAATAACTTTTTTCAACCTCGCTATTTCCTGAATCCAAACAAGGTCTTTATCTAAGAATTTATAATCTTTCCATGGATTTAAGTTGGATTTATGGTAACCAATAATAACCAAATTATATGGCGCTAATTGGGTTATTAAATCATCTAAATTTTCGCTTGAAATAACATCAACATTTGTATAATTTTTCAACATATTCACAAATGAACTTCCATCATCATCTCCAAATTTTACATATGCAATATTCTTTTTCTCTAAATTTTGAATTGGAAATATATTGTTTTCATTTATTAGTAATGATATAGAATTTTCAACCAAAGATCTATGTAATAATTCATCTTCAATTGCATTTAAATCATTTTGTAAGTTTTCAATTTCAACTAATTTTGACTTATTTAAACCTGCCCAATATTTAGCTTTTAATATTTTTTCAACTGAATAATTTATTCTTTCTTCAGTAATAATTTTATTTTCTAATGCACTTTTAATTTTTAAAACAGATGAAGGTACATTTTCAGGAATTAATAAAATATCATTCCCAGCTAACAATGCAGCTAAATCAATATCTCCAGGCTCTGCATAATCCGCAGCTCCTTTCATATTTAAGGCGTCTGTTAAAATTAAACCATTAAATTTTAATTCTTTTTTTAACAAATTTGAAATTACATTATAAGATAATGAAGTTGGTAATTGGCTGTTTGGCTCCAAAGCTTTTACACTTAAGTGAGCAACCATTACACTTGTTAAACTATTCTGAATCAATTCTTTATACGGATATAATTCAATAGAGTCTAATCTCTCAAACTCATATTCCAATACAGGTAATGTTTTATGAGAATCTGTTGATGTATCTCCATGTCCTGGAAAATGCTTTGCACTTGATAATATTTTTTGGCTTTGCATTCCTTTTATAAAAGAAATTGATTTTTCAGTAACGTTTTCCCTGCTTTCTCCAAAAGATCTATTTCCAATTATAGGATTTTCAGGGTTGGTATTTACATCAACCACTGGCGCAAAATTCATTTGAATTCCTAACCTTTTACAATGTTTACCTAATTGAATACCAAAATCTTCTATTAATTTATTATTTCTTATAGCCCCTAAAGTCATATTCCAAGGAAAACGATACGTGTTTTTTAAACGCATATCTAATCCCCATTCTCCATCAAAACCAATAAGTAAAGGTGTTTTAGCTTTCGACTGGTATCTATTTGTTAATTCAGCTTGTTTAATGGGTGTTCCTTGCATAAAAATAAGCCCACCAATATGATACTTTTCTATTAAACTATCTATTCCAATGCTATGTTTTTCATCTAAATTAGAATATGCCTGAACCATAAACAATTGGCCAATTTTTTGATCAATAGTCATAGTACTAAACATTGAATCTACCCATTTTTTTTGAGCAAACTCATTGGAATCCTTTAAAGGATCCAAGTCTTGAGCTTTTGAAGACCAAAAACTCAAAATTAAAAAAACAAATACTATTTTTTTTATCATTCAGAATAAAATGAAAGGGTTTATAAATTATAATTAAGGAAAATAATCAAAAATAGAGCCAAAAATTTAAGCCTCTTTTACAGTTAAAAATTTAGTATGCCAACTGTCTTTAGCTTCAACTTCCCATTTAGCTTTAAAATCTGCTTTTGTGGCTACCATATTATTAAAAACAATAGTTTTGAAAGTGATTTTTTCTTCTTTCGCAAATTTTTGAAAATCGGCTAAACTAACCACGTTTATCTCGTTACCATCTTTAAACGATATGTTTAATTTGTTTGTTAAATCCACTCCAAATTCCCTTTCAAATTGCTTCATTAAGTTTACAGAAGCATCTATTGAACACCCTGAAACTCCATTGTATTTCTCATCAACAGCTAAAACAATAAATTGATTGTATTTCACTAAATATGAAGCCTTTAAATCCTCGCCATGACGCATCCAATTTTCAATAAAACTTTCAACTTTTACCTTAATTACTTCCAGTTCATTCGCTAAAAATTCTCTATTGGATTGAAAAACCCAAATTCTTGAAGAATCATCTAAACTTTCAAAATTAACTAACATTTTATAATTTTTGATTAAACTTATTTTTTAAATCTTCTAAGGTACTTTTAGGTGATTTTGAATGCATCCTATCTTTAATTTCACCTAACACTTTTTTAGTGTACAATGGAAAGTCTGCATTTTGAATCCATGAAAAATAACCTTTATCCTTTTTTAATACTTCAACTGCTTTTTCTCCTTTATACTTTCCAAATGAAAACATTTCATCTCCTTCTTCATCAAATAAAATAAAACCAGCAAAATCTGCTCTTTTAATATGGGTTGAATAATTATCTAAAAACTTAACGTCATTTTCAATATCATCATATTTATCCAGTTGAGCTTTCAAAATTTCATAAGTTGCACGAGTGTCAGCTTCTGCAGAATGGGCATTTTTTAAATCTTTATCGCAATAAAATTTATATCCAGCACTTAAAGTTCTTTCTTCTTTTTTATGAAAAATAACTTGAACATCAATTGAATTTCTATCATTCATATCAAAATTAACTTTTGCACGTAACATTTCTTCAGCCAATAATGGAATATCAAAACGATTAGAGTTAAATCCTGCTAAATCACATCCTTCAATCATGATGCTTATTTGAGATGCTAACTCATTAAAAGTAGGCTCATTCAACACTTTTTCATTTGTAATACCATGAATGTCAGAAGCTTCTTTTGGTATTTCAATAACTGGATTTACTAGCCAAGTTTTACTCTCCTCTGTTCCATTTGGGTATATTTTTAAAATGGAAATTTCAACAATTCTATCATTTGCTATGTTAATTCCTGTTGTTTCTAAATCGAAAAAAACAATTGGCTTTGTTAAATTTAAATTCATGGTATTTTTAGTAATTTTTTTAAAAAGTAAAGATACAATTTGAAATTTAGGATTTATAAATACAACTAGCAGTTTTATTAAAGTTTTTAACAATTTATTATATTGTAAAAAATTAAAAACAACTATTAATTTATAAGGCTTACATTTTAAACTTTACAAAATTTACTCACTACCTAATTGTTTTTTATAATTACTTATTTCAGCTTTGTATTTTTGTGGCAATTCAGGCACTTTAAATCCGTACTTAGATAATTCTTCAACAATAGCTTCAGCAACTAATAAGCGTGAAGTACTTTTGTCATCGGCCGGAATTATATACCAAGGAGCAAAGTTTGTGCTTGTTTTATTTAATAATTCTTGATAACACCATTGATATTCATCCCAAAGTTTACGTTCTTTTAAATCGCCTGGTTCAAATTTCCAATTTTTTTCTTTTAACCTAAGTCGTCTTAATAACCTGTTTTTTTGTTCAACATTAGATATGTGCAAAAAGAATTTTAAAACAATAGTTCCATTATTTACAATATGTTTTTCAAAATTGTTAATTTCTTCCATTCTATTATCAAAAAAAGCATTGTCTAAAACATCTACGCTGGTTGCTGCTGGAATATTTTCAGCAACAATATACTCTGGATGAAGACGAGTTACTAACACATTTTCATAATGGGTTCTATTAAAAATTCCTATTTTCCCTCTTTCAGGTAAGGCAATATAATGACGCCACAAATAGTCATGTTGTTTTTCTTTATGTGATGGTACTTTAAAACTTGTAACTTCAATTCCCTGAGCATTTACATCCTTAAAAACCTCTCTTATTAAACTATCCTTACCAGAAGTATCCATACCTTGCAAACAAATTAATACCGAATATTTACCTTCAGCATACATTTTATCTTGCAATTTACTTAATACTTTTTTGTTCTTTTTTAGCTTTTTAGTTGCTTTTTTATCGCTTACTAATGTTGGTATTTCTTTTAAATTTATTTTATTTGTTACTTTAAAGCTACTCATATTATTATTTTTGATAAATATATAAAAATGAATATAAAAAAAATCCCGACTTAAGCCGGGATTTTTTATTTTAATTAGTATTGATTTTAATAGTAGTATATTTTTTTAAGAATCTATTGATCCTAAAACTCTTTTCATAAAAGTATTTAAAGCTTCTTTTTGTGGCATTCCTTCCTTTATCATTTTATCAACTTCCAAAGCTCCATACATATTAGAAATTAATTCACCAATTACATCTAACTCTTCATCTTTTAACGAAGAAACTTCTGTTAATGCTTCAAGAGTTTCTATAGTTTCTATAAGGTAATCTTGATCATTTTCTTCAATAAAATTTGTTAAATGCTTAATTACTGGTAACTTCATCTACTAAATCTTTTAAAATTTCAAACTTATTTGTTTGTACCTGATTTACAAAAGTTCCGTCTTTAAAAGTTGCAAAAGTTGGTAAATTATCTACTGTTGCCAATTTTCTAGATTCTGGAAACTTTTCTGCATCTGCAATTACAAAAATAGCAGTTTCATTTTCTGAAGCCAATTTTTTAAATTTAGGCTTCATTATTCTACAATTTCCACACCAAGAAGCAGCATATTGAACAATTACTGTTCTATTTTCTCCAACTATTTGGTCTAAATTATCTTCTGTTAATTCTTGAAACATAGTTATTTTGTTTAATGAGATGCTAAATATTCTGCAGTTCCGGCTCTATTTGCTTGCATTGCATCTTTTCCTTCTTCCCAATTTGCAGGACAAACTTCTCCTTTTTCTTGAACGTGTGTATAAGCATCAATTAAACGCATAAACTCTTTTACATTTCTTCCTAACGGCATATGATTAATTCCTTCATGGAATACTGTCCCTTCTTCATCAATTAAATAAGTTGCTCTGTAAGTAACATTATCTCCTTCAACTTGCACAGTTCCAGTTGCTTCATCATAAGTTTCATTAAAAATATCTAAAATTCCTAATCTGCTTGATAAATTACGATTACTATCAGCTAAAATTGGGTATGTAACACCTTCAATACCTCCATTATCTTTAGTTGTATTTAACCAAGCAAAATGAACCTCAGCGGTATCACAAGAGGCTCCAATTACAATAGTATTTCTTTTTTCAAACTCTCCTAATGCTTCTTGAAATGCATGTAATTCCGTTGGACATACAAACGTAAAATCTTTCGGGTACCAAAATAACAATACTTTCTTTTTGTTATTTAATGCCTCTTCTAATATATTTAATTTGAATGTGTCACCCATTTCATTCATTGCGTCTACATTCAAATCTGGAAATTTTTTACCTACTAATGTTGCCATATTATTGATATTTTTAAAATTATTAATTTTTTATTTACTGCAAATATAAAGAGGATTGAAAAGTGTAATGCACACATTCAATCCTCTTTTTTTATAGAAGTATAAAATTTATTTATAGTAAATATTTACACATAATAAACTTCTATTGTATATTATTTACTTGCAAAAAGTTTTACATCATTTTCAGATACTTCTTTTTCTCCCAAAATAATTAAACGTTCTACAACATTCCTCAGTTCACGAATATTTCCAGTCCAGTCATAATCTTGCAATAATTTAGTAGCGGATTTTGAGAATGATTTTATCCCAGTTCCTTGTTCTTGAGCAATCTGTTCAGCAAAAAATTCAATTAAAAGAGGAATATCATCTCTTCTTTCATTTAAGGTTGGAACATTGATTAAAATTACAGCCAATCTGTGGTATAAATCTTCCCTAAACTTTCCTTCTGTAATTTCTTTCTGTAAATCTTTATTAGTAGCAGCAATTACTCTAACATCTACTTTAATATCTCTATCACTACCAACCCTTGATATTTTATTTTCTTGAAGTGCTCTTAAGACTTTAGCTTGAGCTGATAAACTCATATCTCCAATTTCATCTAAGAATATTGTACCTCCATTTGCAGCTTCAAACTTTCCGGCTCTATCTTTATTTGCACCGGTAAAAGAACCTTTAACATGTCCAAAAAGCTCACTTTCAATTAATTCCGAAGGAATTGCAGCACAATTAACTTCTACCATTGGTCCTTTAGTTCGTTCACTTTTTTCGTGCAACCAATGTGCAACTAATTCTTTTCCTGTTCCATTTGATCCAGTTATTAAAACACGAGCATCAGTTGGCGCAACCTTTTCTATCATATTTTTTATATGAAATATAGCTTCACTATCTCCTATCATTTCATATTTTTTACTAACTTTCTTCTTTAAAAGTTTATTTTCTACAGTCAACTCTTTTTTATCAAGTGCATTTCTAACTGTATTTAATAACCGATTTAAATCTGGTGGTTTTGATATATAATCAAAAGCTCCTAAACGCATTGTATTAACAGCTGTGTCTAAATCACCATGACCTGATATCATTACCATTGGAATTTCAGGTTTCAAAACTTTTATTCTTTCAAGAACCTCTACTCCATCCATTTTGGGCATTTTAATATCACATAAAACCAAATCGTAATCCGATTTAATAATCATATCTACACCTATTAGGCCATCTTCGGCTTCTTCAACAATATAGTTTTCGTTTTCTTCAGAAATTATTTTTGATAAAACTCTACGAATAGCAGCTTCATCTTCAATTATTAATATTTTACTTTTCATATCGTTTTTAATATTTTAACCATTTGTACAGTTCTTTATAGCTTGGTTTTTTACCGTACATTAAAATTCCAACACGATAAATTTTTGCTGCAAACCAAACAATACCAACAAAAGTCACCAATAATAATGCCATAGAAACCGCTATTTGCCACCAAGGCACTCCAAATGGAATTCTCATTAACATAACTATTGGAGATGTTAGTGGAAATAATGAAAAACCTAAAGCTATTGGTCCGTGTGGATTTTCAATTACAGAAAAACCAACATAAATAGCAATCATTAAAGGCATTAAAACAGGCATCATAAATTGTTGCGTATCAGTTTCGCTATCCACAGCTGCTCCTATTGCCGCATAAATTGAACTATAAATTAAGTAACCCCCTAAAAAGTAAAAAATAAACGAAAAAAACATGGTTAAAATTGGTAAATTTTTTAATTCAGCTAAAGCTACTTGTAAATCTGTAACTGAAGATTGCTGCATTTGTTGTACCATTTCCGGATTCATTTGTCCCATTGCAGAACCTGAACTTGCAGCTTCAATATTAAAAACATACGCTAATACAGTTAATATTAAACCTATCGAAATTGCCCAAATAATAAATTGTAAAATTCCAGCCAAAGCATTTCCTAAAATTTTACCCAACATTAAATGAAATGGTTTTACAGATGATATAATTACTTCAATTATTCTACTAGTTTTCTCTTCAATTACACTGCGCATTACCGAAGTTCCATAAATTATAATGAACATAAAAATTAAATATCCTAAACCTCCACCAGCAAACATCCTTAAAATACTGCCAATTTTTGAAGATTTTTCTCCAGAGAAATTTTCAGTAATAATATCAACTGTTGTTTCGGTTGCTTTAATTTTGAAAACATCAAAATTTAATTGTTCAATTTTCAAATCTCTAATTTTCTTTTCTAATTTATTTTCAATATCACCCAACAAACTTAAACTTGGTGTATCTTCTGAATAAAATGAAATCCCTTTTGAAATAGTATTTAAACTATCAATTTTAGGAATATACAACACTCCGTAGTATGATTTTTCTGCTTGATTTCTGGCTTCATCTATTCCTAAAGCTGTTAAATTCACATATTTTATTGAAGACGTATTTACAAAAACTGAATCTAATAATTGAGAATCATCAACATAAGCAATTGTTCTTACCTCTTCACTGTTTTTTTGATTTAGAAATACAATTAATGAACCAAATCCTACCATTAACAGTGGACTTAAAATGGTCATTATTATAAACGACTTGTTTTTTACTTTTGCAAAAAACTCTCTTTTTATTATTAATTTTAATTTACCCATTGTTTGCTA
>Ga0102815_10003051_pt1 | contig 10092 bp, 11 predicted proteins | sample ColrivemetaGS759_FD_79113 | JGI IMG/M metagenome (GOLD analysis project Ga0102815, IMG submission 79113) | Estuarine microbial communities from the Columbia River estuary - Ebb tide ETM metaG S.759 | ecosystem: Environmental > Aquatic > Marine > Intertidal zone > Estuary | place: USA: Columbia...
AGTCGATTGCAGTTGCAGGCTGATTGTAGTTGCAAGTCGATTGCAGTTGCAGGCTGATTGTAGTTGCAAGTCGATTGCAGTTGCAGGCTGATTGTAGTTGCAATTGCAGGCTGATTGTAGTTGCAAGTTGATTGCAAGAGAGCAAGGGGGGTTTTATCTTGAAAAACAAACGTCTCTACTGGCGCGAAAAAAGCTGGGGTGGTTTAAACATAATTCAGTGATATTTATTATATGTATTAGCCTATCTATCCGTGTTGACTCTTCTCGACCCTCTCATGCCTACATAAGACGCATTTATATTTATCCTTGCCTGTCATCAGAAAAACCTTCGTCCCGCATTTGCTGCACACTGGAGGCCCGTAGACGTATCTTGGAACAAACTTCTGTCTTTTCTTTTTCATCCATATTTCTCCATTTAGAAATTTCTTGAGTAGTCCTGAAGCACCCATTACAAACTCCGTTTGTGTTGAGATTGCAGTGCTTAATGCAAGGTGATTTAATCATATCTGTTTCCGTTAGTGCATACCGAGTACGTTTATACCATAGAAGTATATGATATAAGGTGATGTTTGTGAGCGGCCCGTCTTAGTTCCTTACGGCTTCTATGGTCCAAGTTACTCGCCAGTATTGCTTGGTTTTAATTGTTTGCAGGCCCACGAATTCTCGTTTATTCGCATACCAACTCACATCTCTTGTTTTGGTAAGTCTGTTATACTTCACCAATTTCAGTTTTATAATTCAAACTAGAGCTGTAGCACTTTATCACCATTGCTACACTATATATTAGTCTGTTTATTAGCAAATACCAAGTAAATTTTTAGATTTTTGTACGTTTAGTGTATATAATAATATAACCAAGGAGAAAAAAATGACTAAAAAAGCTAACGGTACTTGTAAAAGCTCATTATGCTGTAAAGCCACAGCTAACTTGCGATCTGAAGTAGAGAAGGATTTAGATAAGCCCGATAAAAGCTTAGGGGAACTATTGGATGAAAAAGAAAATGACTGCGACGACGTTTGCGACAGCAGCGACGAAAGCAATAAAAGATAGCGAAGATCTAGAGATACTTCCTATCGACGCGCTCAAAAATGCAAAAAGCTTATTTTATGCTTCTGAAACTATACCTGAAGACGTTTGTATCTCCAGAAAGTTTAACAAAGAAGAAAATTTCTTTTACACAGCGACACTTCATAAAAACGGCCAGCTTCATTCTCAGGAGATAGGTGTCGCTGAATTATACTCTAAAGGCCGAGGAAAGAACAAGAAATCCTACATAAAGAGAGAAAAATCTTTATATTTCATAACAAGTTCTTCCGCTAATAAAACGCGAGGTGATTTACACGATTTTGATCTCGATGAAGTAATTGTGGTTGAAACATATATACCGGAAAGACTTCAAGACTTATTTGTAAAGCCCAACAGCATACCTTGCAGCATAGACGCACACTTACCAACCATAGTAGAGCTAGAAGAAAACTGTCTTGTAGGCAGAATGAATGACATAATCCAGTCTATAGATAAAAATGAATTATGGTCTATTCTAATGAGTAAAAAAAACCCGTCAAAGCCAAGTAAAGGAAGCATTAGGTACAATAGCAAGAAAGAGTGCTTTGAGGGTTATAACGGAAAATCTTGGAGAGCATTAATGTGGGGAGAGTAAATGAAAGTACCAGTAGGACACACCGAAGGGCAAGTATTAGATCTAATAATTAAAATATGTGACAGATCTGCTCATAGATACGTTTTTTACGGATATACAGCCGAAGACATAAAGCAAGAAGGGTTTATTATATGCCTAGAAGCTTTGAAGAGATATATACCCGGACATCCATTAGAAAACTTCTTGGCGGTAAATTTAGCTAATAGGCTAAAGAACTTTGTTAGAGACAATCATATTAACTCTAGCACAAATGAACAAAAAGTTAAAGTTCATCAGCCAGCGCAGCTAAACAACGCTAATTCTATACAAAATTGGTTTGAAGTCCAGTCTATCTTTCTAGATGATATAGATAAACAAGAAATACTAAACATCATAGACAACAACTTACCAGCAAGGATGAGACTTGACTATCTTAAAATGTCTAATAATGTATATGTACCCAAGAACAAGTCTGGCGAGATATTAGAATACATTCAAAATATACTTGAGGATTATGGATACTATGAAGAAAGGTAGAATATCTAATGAAGAGACAAGATATATAAAAGCAAACATAGAAAAAGGCTATAAAGCTATAGCTAACGAGATAGAAAGAGACCCAGAAAGTCTTTTAGAGTTTATCAGGAAAAAAGTTGCTGAAGGCAAGATAGAATGCCCGTCTTGGATGGGAAATCAAAACGACGAAGAACAAGCTCAGTATGGTCTAACAGTCAGACCGTATTGGGCCGAATTACAGAAACAATTTACTGAAGACGAGCTAAAACTATTCAGATACCATTGGGCTAGGATCATATCTCAGTTTAGAGACGATGTAATTCCTACAGAAGAGATGCAAGTGGTTGACTTGATTAAACTAGAACTACTAATGAATAGATCTTTAGAAAGTACTAGACAGAACGTCCAGCAGGTATCAGAGGCAGAGACAGAGATTGAGCGACAAAAAGGTATAAGCATAGAACACCAAGACATTGAAAGGATAATGGGCTTAGAGAGGCTTGTGGCGACCCTCAGAGGCTCTATGGAGTCACTCAACAAAGATTACAGGGAATTGCAAACGAAGAAGAATTCTATGCTCAAAGAGATGAAGGCTACCAGAGAACAAAGAGTCAAGAGGTTAGAGGATAGTAAACATAACTTTAGTAGTTGGCTGGCTCATTTGGCAACAAATCCAGACATAACAAAAGAGTACGGGGCCATGATGGAAAAAATGAGACTTTCTATGGAAAAAGAGAAAGAGAGACTTTCTGAATTTCATGAGTATAACGACAAGAGCATTGACCAACCATTCCTTACTCCAGATACTGTGAAAGATTAACATTGACACCCAAAGAGAAAAACATACTGTATATCGGTAGTGGAAATTCAGCAACTTTAGCCAAGAATCTAGATCTAAATAATTATACTATTTGTTGTGCTAATAATGCTTGGAAACTGCTTGATAATTACACAATCGACTATTGGATTCATTCTGGAGATTTTCCAAACGAAAACAGGCCCAGTAAAGAACAGGTAAATTTTAGACAGGAAATAAGCTACTCACAATACAAGGTCTCTTCTGAAGAGTTTGTAAAAAAAATAAATGCAAAATGTGCATCTCCGCAACATTATCTGGGATATACAATTTTTTTCCTAGGGCTGTATTGGATAATAAACACTTTAGAACCTAAGAAAATTAACCTATTAGGCTTTGATCATGATTACAATATCGAAAAAGTAAAAAAGTGGAACGAAAATAAAAGACCAAGCCCACAAAATTATCATAAAGAAAAGAATCAAACGATCAAGAATTGGTCCAATGATTTCTTTTCGGGTATGAAAGAAGACTTTTTTTATGGACATGGGACTCCAGACCCATTAAGGCTTGGAGACGATCATTTAATTAAAAAGTTTCGACAGGCAATTGATATATGTAAACAAACAGGTGTTGAGTTAGTTAATCTGTCCCCAGTTGAATCAAAAATAAATATAATCAAAAAAGAGTAAACTAAAATGATTAAAAAATTACCGATACATTTAGGTGGACATCTCAATACAACCCATATAGATGAAGCATCTTTGGATTTTTTAATATCTAAATATAATGTCAACTCATTTTACGATCTTGGTTGCGGTCCCGGAGGGATGGTTAAGCTTGCTAATTCAAAAAAAATAAAAGCTATCGGTATAGACGGCGACTTTACCATTAGATATCAAGACGGTTTAGATATAATCATACATGACTTTACTAAAGGTGATCTAGATTTAGAAAGCCACGACTTATGCTGGTCCTGTGAGTTCCTAGAGCATGTAGAAGAAAAGTATATGGATAATTATTTTTCTGTTTTCAATAAATCTAAAGTTGTTTTCTGTACCTATTCACTGAGTCGCGGCGGACATCATCATGTAAACGTAAAAAATCAAGATTACTGGGATAAATGTTTCGCAGAAAGAATGTTTACCAAAGATTTAGAGTCAACTGAATACGTAAGAAAAAATAGTTCAATGAGTAGAAACTTTGTTAGAAACACTGGAACAGTCTATATAAATAATAGAAAACTATGAACAAGCAAGGTAAAATATGGGGAAGCACTGTTGAGATATTTAATTTAAACAATGTTTCTGTAAATAGGCTAGAAACCAAAAAAGACAGTTGCTGCTCAAAACACTGCCATGAACATAAGTATAACACCTTTTTTGTGGAAACGGGTAAGATACTAATACAGGAATGGAAGAACGATTACAACTTAGTTGACGAAACAACTTTAAAGTCTGGAGAGAAGTGCTTAATACCACCTAAAAACTACCACAGATTCATAAGTCTTGAAGACAGCGTTGTGTATGAAATATACCATGTTGAACTTTTAAATAAAGATATTATAAGAGAAGACACTGGACAGGAAATTTTTAAAGAGGAATAAAATGAAAGCTATTATCACAGGAATCACAGGTCAAGACGGTAGCCACTTAGCGGACCTTTTGCTTGAAAAGGGTTATGATGTAGTAGGTGTTTCAAGAAGAAGCAGCACAGACAATACAGATAGAATTAAACATATTCTTAATAATGAGCGATTCAGTTTGGTTCAGGGCGATATAACCGACACACATTCAATTATAAATATATTAAAAGCACACGATGATGTAAATGAAATTTATAATCTCGCTGCGCAAAGCCACGTTGCTGTCTCATTTAAACAGCCTGCTTTAACTTGGGACATCACGGGCAAGGGGTGTCTTAATATCTTACAGTCTATGGTAGACTTAGAAATGCAGCAGGTTAAGTTTTACCAAGCGAGCAGTAGCGAGATGTTTGGAAAAAATTATGACGTTGAAGTTGGAATGACTGCTGAAAGTAAATACCAAAACGAAGAAACCAAATTTTTACCACAAAGTCCATATGCGATAGCTAAATGCGCCGCCCATTACATGACCAGACTATACAGAGAAGGATACGGAATACATGCGAGTGCTGGAATTCTATTTAATCATGAAGGACCACGCAGAGGTCAGAATTTTGTGACGAGAAAGATCACTAAGTGGATTGGTGACTATGTAAAAAGCGGAAGAAGCTCAGACTTTCCAAAACTCCGTTTAGGCAATCTAGACGCATATCGAGACTGGGGGTACGCAGGAGATTACTGTGAAGCGATGTGGATGATGCTACAACAAGACGAGCCAGACGACTACGTAATCTGTACAGGCGAAACATATACAATTAAACAATTTCTAAATGTAGCATTTAAAGAAGTTGATATTGATAATTGGTCTGATTTAGTAGTTCAAGATCCAGAGTTTTACAGACCAGCAGAAGTAGACTATTTACGTGGAGATGCTACTAAAGCAAATGATGTTTTAGGATGGAAACCAAAACACTCATTTCAAGACCTCGTGAAAATGATGGTAAAAAGTGACTTATAGAGACTATAACGACCCAGTCTACAAAGACTGGAGGATAAAAGTATATAAACGCGACGACTTTTGTTGTCAGATGCCGGGATGTAAAAGTAAAAAACGTCTTAACGCTCACCATATTAGAAAGTGGGCTTCCGCATCTACTTTAAGATTTGATGTACAAAACGGAATAACCCTATGCTATTATTGTCACAAGTCAGTAACTGGAAAAGAAATACATTACGAATCTTTGTTCTATAATATAGTGAGAAAAAACAGTGCCTAATATAAGACCTTTTACCATAATTAAAGACACTAGAGAGAAGAAGGGTTACACCTTTGAAGCATCTAGGACTAAATACCATGTATGCAAAGGTATGGTACTAAAGAAGCTAGACACCGGCGATTACAGCATAGAAGGTTTAGAAGACAAGATCTGCATAGAAAGAAAAGCTAGCGTCGTTGAACTTGCAAATAACGTAGGTTTTGATAAAAGAAGGTTTACAAACGAAATAGAAAGAATGAAAGACTTTCCTCATAGGTTTTTAATACTAGAGTTTTCTCTAACAGATCTAATGAACTTCCCGGAAGGTTCTGACATACCAGAAAAAGAAATCAGTAAATTAAAAATTTCAAATAAGTATATGTTAAGATTTTTAATGGAGCTACAGATAAATGACGATATTAACGTTATTTTTTGCGATTCTAAAAAGAATGCTAAATGGACTGTTTTAAGTATACTAAAACGTATCAACGAAAAATACTCTACGAGGTAAGACATGTCAATAAGCAGAGATATAGTAGGAGAAATTCATACCTACAATATAGACGTTAAGAATAGGGAAATCTATATTAATGAATTCGACGACTCAGGAGAAACTGGAGGTGTTGACCACAGAATGCTCCAAAACTTTGTCAAAAATATAAATATACTAAAAAATTTAAGTAGAGACCCAATTTCTATACACATGCAAACAGTGGGTGGTTGCTGGTATTCTGGCATGGGTATATACGATGCAATCAAGAGTTGCAAATGCAAGACTACTTTTATTGGCTATGGTCAACTATGCTCTATGGGTACTGTTATTATACAGGCTGCTACAAGAAGATTAATTACGGATAACTCAGCGTTTATGGTACATTGGGGTAGCAGTGAAATAAGCGGACATTATCTAACAACGCAAAACCTTGCTGACTTTGAAAAATATATTGCACAGCAAATGATAGAAATATACGCAGAAAAATGCTATAAGACGGGGGAATACTTCAAAGAGCGTGAACTAAGCTTATCTAAAACAAAAACATACTTAAAAAGAAAACTAGGAGGTGGCGACTGGTACATGACAGCAGATGAAGCTGTCTATTACGGGTTTGTCGATGGAATATACAAATGAATGAATTAAAAAAGATAGACGAAGCTTGGCTAAACCTAGACGCAGTAGATAAAACACATCTAATCAACCCATTTGATATGGTTAACTTAAATGACGAAGACTATCATTATCGCCTTATATGGTTAATGACTAGGCCAGAATACTTTTCTTTTCTATGTAAACATGTGTTTAATATTAATATATTACCATCACAAGCTTTGTTTTTATGTGAAATGTGGAGCAGAAAATTCCCAATGCTTATAGCAAGCCGTGGATTTGGTAAATCGTTTATTCTTTCGCTTTATGCTATGATTAGAGCTTTAATCTTACCTGAACGAAAAGTAGTAGTTGTTGGCGCTGCCTTTCGTCAATCTAAAGTTTTGTTTGAGTATATGGAAACAATCTGGAATAATGCACCAATTTTAAGGAGTATGTGCGATGCGAACTCAGGTCCGCGACGTGATGTTGACCGTTGTGTTATGCGTATTAATAAATCTCGCGTTACTTGTCTTCCCTTGGGAGACGGACAAAAGATTCGTGGTCAGCGTGCTAATGACATCATTTCTGACGAGTTTGCTTCTATACCGCGAGACATTTTCGAGACCGTTGTTGCTGGCTTTGCTGCTGTTAGCTCGGACCCTATTGAGAATGTTAAAAAAATTGCCTCAAGAAAAAAAGCTAGAGAACTAGGAATAGAAATAGAAAAAGAAAACGACTCAGCAATAGATAAGAAAGACAATCAAATCATATTGAGTGGAACTGCTTATTATGACTTTAATCATTTTGCTGACTACTGGAAAAAATGGAAATCTATAATCAAGAGCCAAGGTAAAGCCAATAGACTTAGAGATATTTTTGGTGAAGATCCACCCAAGGACTTCGACTGGAAAGACTACTCAATTATCCGTATACCATACGAACTACTACCAGAAGGTTTTATGGACGCCTCACAGGTCGCTAGATCTAAGGCGACTGTACATGCTGGTATATATCAAATGGAGTTCGGAGCTTGCTTTACGCGCGATTCTCAAGGCTTCTTTAAGAGAACGTTAATAGAATCTTGTGTTGCTAACGAGGGCAACGACAAAAAAGAGGCAATATTAGACATAAACAAAAACCCTATAACGTTTGAAGCTAAACTCATGGGAGACAAAGATAAAAGATATGTATTTGGTATTGACCCAGCTTCCGAAGTGGATAACTTTAGTATAGTTGTTTTAGAACTACATAACGACCACAAAAGAATCGTTCACTGTTGGACTACCAATAGGAGCGAACACAAAGAAAAAGTCAAGAAGGGCTATTCCTTAGAGACAGACTTTTATGCGTATTGCGTAAGAAAAATTCGTGACCTAATGAGACTATTTCCTTGCCAGCATATCGCTCTAGACGCTCAAGGTGGAGGCATAGCCGTAATGGAAGGCTTGCACGACAAAGACAAGATACAAGACGGAGAACTACCAATCTGGCCTGTTATTGACGAAGATAAAGCAAAAGACACTGATGGTGAACAAGGTTTACATATCTTAGAGCTATGTCAGTTTGCAAAGCACGAATGGCTTGCTGAAGCTAATCACGGTATGAGGAAAGACTTTGAAGACAAAGCTCTAGTATTCCCTAGATTCGACCCAATTAGTTTAGGTATATCAAACGTGGAAGATGCTATGAAAGGAAGACTGTTTGACACTTTAGAGCAATGCGTAATGGAAATAGAAGAATTAAAAGACGAGCTTGCTATGATTCAAATGACTCAAACCGCATCGGGTCGAGATAAATGGGATACTCCAGAATCTATCATAGGTACTGGGAAAAAAGGAAAACAAAGAAAAGATAGATATTCATCTTTACTCATGGCTAACATGGCAGCAAGAATTATACATAGGACTCCAACTCCAGCAGAATATAATTTTTATGGAGGTTTTGCTACTGGAACAAAAAGTAAAGACAAGGAAAGTTCGATGTACACTGGACCAAGTTGGTTTACCAATTCTACGAAAGATTTGTATTAATGTGTATAATATACACATCAATCCAATTACAATCCAATTGAGGTAAAAATGATAGATAAAGACGTTATGGTATCATGGGACGAATCTGATTCCTCCAGTAAAAAAATCGCTTTAGAGCAAATGTCATCCAACGTTGAAACCTATGAAGGTGTAGCAAAAGCCTCTGCTTCTAGAGATTTCTTAGATATTGAGCCGAACAGATCTGTAAGACCTTCTTTCACAAAGAATGATTACTACGCTTTTAGATCAGAAGAGCAGGTTCCCGCTAGAAGTAAAAAAATAATAAAGATGTGTATGGACGCATACGACAAAGTTGGAATCATTCGGAATGTAATTGATTTAATGGGAGACTTTGGTTGTCAAGGTATAAACATAGTTCATGAAAACAAAAGCGTAGAAAAGTTTGGTCAACAATGGTTCAAAAAAGTTGACGGAAAAGAGCGATCAGAAAGGTTTTTAAATAACTTATACAGATCTGGTCAATGTATCGTTTACAAGAGCTATGCAAACATTACTCCAGAAGTTTCTAAATATGTCAAATCTTTAGGTAGTGACATTGCAGTAGAAGTTCCAGAGATACAAAAAAATCAAATTCCTTGGAGATACAATTTTTTCAACCCTTTGAATATAAATTTTAAAGATGGTAATGTAAATATGTTTCTAGGTGTAAGTAACTTAGAGATATCAGCTAACTCTTTCTTCGATAACTTTAAAAATGGCGCTATCCCATCTCACGTACTAGACACATTGCCGCCAAGCGTCAAAGACCAAATAAAGAAAGGTCAAAGAAAAATAGAACTAGATCCAGAAAGACTTCATATTGCCTACTACAAGAAGGACGACTGGCAACAATGGGCGCACCCATTAGTTTATGCTATACTAGACGATATAATAATGTTAGAAAAGATGAGGCTTGCAGACATGTCAGCACTTGATGGAGCTATATCTAACATTAGACTTTGGACCCTTGGTAGCTTAGACCATAAAATATTGCCAAATAAAGCTGCTATTAATAAATTAAGAAATATACTCGCCAGTAACGTCGGAGGCGGGACGATGGAGCTTGTATGGGGTCCAGAATTGACTTACACAGAGTCCAATAGTCAAGTCTACAAGTTTTTAGGTTCTGAAAAATATCAATCTGTTTTAAACGGTATTTACGCAGGACTTGGCGTTCCTCCA
>Ga0102815_10003053_pt1 | contig 10091 bp, 13 predicted proteins | sample ColrivemetaGS759_FD_79113 | JGI IMG/M metagenome (GOLD analysis project Ga0102815, IMG submission 79113) | Estuarine microbial communities from the Columbia River estuary - Ebb tide ETM metaG S.759 | ecosystem: Environmental > Aquatic > Marine > Intertidal zone > Estuary | place: USA: Columbia...
GAAACCGAAAAAGATAAAAAGTCTCGAAACTAGATGAATAATAATATAATTTCCTTTCAAAGTCAACTATATTATTATTCTGAGAAATTATTTTCTAATTATTTTAAAGATGCTTTACCACCAGCTTCTTCAATTTGTTTTTTCGCATCTTCAGCAGCATCTTTTGCAACTGCTTCTTGAATTACTTTTGGTGCAGATTCAACTAATTCTTTCGCTTCTTTTAAACCAAGACCAGTAATACTACGAATAACTTTTAAAATAGCAATTTTCTTGTCTGCTGGTACTTCATCTAGGCTTAAGTTGAATTCTGTTCTTTCTTCAACTTCTTCTACAGGAGCTGCAGCAGCCATCATGATTGGACCTGCAGCTGCTGCAGATGCATCTACGCCAAATGTTTCTTCAATGGCACTTACTAATTCTGATGCTTCTAATAATGTTAATGTTTTTAATTCTTCAACAATTTGATTAATTTTTTCTGACATGATAATACTTAGATATATAAATAATTTTAATAAGAATTTTAGATCATTTACGCAAAAGCCGTTAAATCTAATTTAATCGATGGGCCCATTGTGCTACAAATAAATAAAGTTTTAAAATATTTTCCTTTCACACCTGATGGTCGATTTTTTTCAATAGAAGTGTATAAAGCTTGTAAATTTTCAATTAATTGATTGTTCGCAAAATTTGATTTTCCAAAACTAACATGAACAACTCCAGTTTTATCAGCTTTATACTCAAATTTTCCTTTTTTAAACTCTGTTAAAGTTGTTTCAAGAGTTGTACTTACTGTGCCTGATTTTGGAGATGGCATTAATCCTTTCGGCCCTAATACTCTCCCTAACTTTGCTAATTTAGGCATCATATTGGGTGTTGTAATTAATAGATCAAAATTAATATTCCCTTGAGTAATAATTTCAATCAAATCATCATTTCCAATAATATCAGCTCCAGCATTTTTTGCTTCTGCAAAATTTTCCTCGTTTGTTAAAACAGCAATTCTTAACTGTTTTCCAACTCCATGAGGTAATGTCACAGTTGTTCTTAATTGTTGATCCGCATATCTTGGATCTATATTTAAGTTTGCATGTAATTCAACACTTTCAACAAATTTCGTGTTGGATGTTTCTTTTAAAATTTCTATAGCTTCGTCTAAACTTGAATAAATTTTATTCTTCGTTTTTTCAATATTTTCTTGGTGACGTCGCGATAATTTTCGCATAAATTTCTCCAGTAAAAACTTATTTAATGTTAATTTAATCTACAATGGAGATACCCATATTTCGGGCAGTTCCTTCAACAATTTTCATGGCACTACTAAGCTTAGTAGTATTTAAATCTGGTAGTTTTATAGTCGCAATCTCTTCTAATTGAGCTTTTGTAATTGACCCAACACTTACTCGATTTGGTGTTGAAGAACCTTTTTTAATTTTTGCAGCATTAACTAATAAAACAGACGCAGGGGGTGTTTTAAGAATAAATGTGTAACTTCTATCTTCATAGACTGAGATTTCAACTGGAATAACCAATCCTATTTTATCAGTTGTTCTTGCATTATATTCTTTACAGAATGCCGCAATATTTACACCATGTTGCCCTAAAGCAGGTCCAACGGGTGGTGCTGGTGTTGCTTTTCCCGCAGGTAAAGCTAACTTAATTAATGCAGTAATTTTTTTAGCCATAAGAATTTAACAATGTAGTTTTAAAAAAGATTTCGAAAGAATTTCAATTGGAGATGATCGGGTTCCGTTTTTTAAAAAACCTGGGACGAACAATCAAAACTAATAGTTCAACGCAATCTTTGAATGATTTGAATTCTATCAACAAATAATACCCTCTTGAAAGAGGAACGCGCCCTGAAGGACTTGAACCCTCGACATCTAATTTTGGAGACTAGCGTTCTACCAACTGAACTAAGGACGCTTCAATTAGATTATAATATTAAAAAAGAAAAATTACAAGATCCTAAAATTAATTAATGCAACTATCGAATTATGAATTCTTTGGATAAAACTACTGATAAAATTTTCATTAAAGATTCCTTACCTCACAACTTTTTAGCGGAAAAAATGGTTTTAAGTTGTATTTTGTTTAATCAAGAGGCACTTGAAATTACACGTCAAAATCTTGTAGTTGAGGCATTTTATTTTAAGAATCATCAAGAATTATATAGAGTTCTTATTGAAATGGAAGACAATAAATTACCAATTGATATTGTTACCGTTACTGTTTTTTTGCAAGATAATGGATTACTTTCAAAAATAGGTGGAATAAAAGTTCTATTAGATCTTGGAAATCAATCGTTAGCCTTTTCCTATCTTACCGAGTATATTCGGATTATTAAAGAGAAATTTTTAAAACGTTCTTTAATTAAATTTGGTTATAAAATTATAAATTCAGGCTATATTACAAACATGTCCTTAGAAACAAGTTTAATTAAGATTGAAAAAGAATTATTCAATATAACGAATGAACTCTCTCCAAATAATGTTGCCACTACAGCTCAAGTCTTGAATGATTTATTTGCGGACTTAAAAAATAAATTTTTAAATCCTCAACTTCCTGGATTACCTTCTGGATTTTTAAAATTAGATGAGTTAACTCAAGGTTTTCAAAAATCAGATTTGATCATTATTGCTGGTAGACCATCCATGGGTAAAACCGCTTTAAGTTTAAATATTGCATTAAATTGTATTAAAATTTCTCGTTTACCAATTTTATTTTGTAGTTTAGAAATGTCAAAAGAACAAATTCTTTACCGCTTACTTTCAAGTGAAAGCGGAATTAACCAAATGAAACTACGAAGTGGAAAATTAGCGCAAAATGACTGGATCAAATTAAATACAGTAATGCGAATAATGTCGAAACTACCTTTTTTTATTGATGATACATCAAAATTATCGACTCACGATATTCGCTCTAAAATTAAAACAATACTTTTAGAACAAGATCAACTTGGCTTAGTGATTATTGATTATCTTCAATTAATGCAAGGATTAAATTTAAAACAACAAAATCGAGTTCAGGAACTATCACAGATTACTCGTGAATTAAAAGGATTAGCCCGGGAATTTAATGTTCCAATTATTGCTCTCTCTCAGTTAAGTCGAAATGTGGATAGTCGTATTGATCAGCGCCCAATTTTATCAGATTTACGAGAAAGTGGTTCCATCGAGCAAGATGCGGATCTTATTTTAATGTTATATAGTTCTAAACCAAATTCCCAATCAATCTCATTTTCAGGATCTTTGAAGGATAAAACGAAAGTCTCTACTACAGAACTTATTATTGCCAAACATCGAAATGGTCCAATTGGAACAATCAAATTAGAACTTAATACTGACAAACTACAATTTTTAGAATCTAAAAACAATTAATGCCCAGAACCAGATTCGAACTGGTGACACGAGGATCTTCAATCCACTGCTCTACCAACTGAGCTATCCGGGCTTACTATAAATTATATCAAAAGTTGAAGTGAATTACAAGATAATTTAAAACTTCCAGCTTGATTATTTCTAAACTTTGTCGTATACTTATTCTGGATATAGGATTTAGTATAATTTTTAAATTTATTTAAAATGTCAGAATCATACGATAGCAGCATAGAATAAAGCTTAAAAATTAGTAGTAGACCTATATCTTTCATATTTATTAATTTATTTATCCGTTTGGAAATCAAAAATAGAATATTTGTTCTATTTTTTTGTAAAAATTGATACAATACTTATTGTAGTCAATCTTACTATTTTTAACTTTATTATTATTCAAATAAAAAGGAATTCGATAAAATGACACCTTCATTAGCCAATTTTATTTCAAGTTTAGTTGCAGGCGCTCTTGTTGTACTTGTAATTGGGATCGCTCTTGTTGTTATTAGTAAAAGTGATCGAGTTACACGCGTTTAAAATTCTAGTAAATCTTCAAAAATTCATTTATACTGTTTTTAGTTAAATCTATCTTAGGATATGATAATTTAAAATAAATGTCTTATGATAAATGTTAGTTTTGGTCCGAATATCTTTTTAGGTATTATTGTAAGTATTGGTGTATTAATATTATATTTTCTCCGAAACGTTAAACCCGAAGTGGCCAGAGATGAAGATATTTTTTTTGCAACAATAGGGTTTCTTTATAGTTGTATTTTAATGGTTCATGGATGGCGATTAGATCCAATTCTTTTATTTAGTCAAGTACTTATTATTATAACCGTTTTAGTAGCTGGATGGGAAAACATTCGATTACGTGGTTTAATTGCCAATTTGGCAAAAGTAAAAAATAAGAAAAAATTTTAGTTTGTTCGTTTAAAAATTCTTGGTTTCAAGTTTGTAAATAACTTTTTTAAATCATGTTTAAAAAATATTCACAAATCTTTTCTTTACTAGTAGTAGGTCTTTTTAGTATTTTTGTAACAACTGCATCAGCAATTGATTTAGATGAAGCAACAAGAACTGTTGTGAAAGATGCTTCAGGTAAAACGGTTGTATTAACACCAGAACAAGTAAAACGTGGAAAACGATTATTTAATGCAACTTGTGGTGCATGTCACGTAGGTGGAATTACAAAAACAAATCCAAACGTTGGTTTAGATCCAGAAGCATTAAGTTTAGCAACTCCACGTCGTGATAATATCGATGCGTTAATTGACTATTTAAAAAATCCAACATCATATGATGGTTTAGATTCAATTGCGGAAGTTCATCCAAGTATTAAAAGTGCGGACCTTTACCCACGTATGCGTTCAGTAACAGATGATGATTTATATGCAATGGCAGGTCATATTTTATTACAACCTAAAATTGTTACAGAAAAATGGGGTGGTGGAAAAATTTACTATTAATAATAGACTAATTTTTAGTAATTTAAAATATTCTTACTTGATTCAAGTAAGAATATTTTACAAAAGTTAAAATTCATTTTACACTAAAAGCATGTAGCTCAGTGGATAGAGCATCAGATTCCGATTCTGAAAGCCAAGGGTTCGATTCCCTTCATGCTTACTATTCAAGCGAATAATTTGGGGCTGTTTTGGTTTCGACATTTAAATTTAATTACTATATGAATCAGGTCGAAGTTTGTAGTCTTCGTAAAAAAATACAAATTTAAAATAACTGCTAAAAATTTAATTTTATCATTAGTGACTGTTTTTGGATTTAACACAAAAAACCAGTTACAATTTGCTATCTAACGGAATAACTCAAAAAATTTTTTCACTAGTACTAGACGTTTAAGTCTACTCTAGTTTAGAATAATTTATATTAGTACTTATGTTCTTTGAAACTATACCTGTGAACGACTATAGTAAGAATTTTTAAATGGACGTGGGTTCAAATCCCATCAGCTCCAAACTTAATTGCATTCGTGGCCGAGTGGTTGAAGGCACCGGACTCATAATCCGTTTTCCTATGGAACATCACTGGTTCGAACCCAGTCGAATGCATTTGAATGATTTTTATATTGTCTTTTTTACAATCTAGTTGTAAGATTATAGATAATAACTAATTACATTTAATTACGATAGAAGCCATGGCTAAATTAAATATTCAACAAACTATTAGTACTGTTGAAAAAAACTTCTTAAAAAACAATCTTCCAACTCTTCAAATTGGAGATAACGTTAAAATTGGTGTAAAAATCATTGAAGGAAATAAAGAACGTGTTCAATTTTATGAAGGAACAATTATTGCAAAGAAAAATAGTTCGATTAATACAACAATAACGGTTCGAAAAACTTTACAAGGAATTGGGATTGAACGAATTTTTTTAATCCATTCTCCAAAAGTTGATTCCATTACTGTTTTACGATCTTCAAAAGTTCGTCGATCAAAATTATATTATTTAAGAAACTTAAAAGGAAAAGCAAGTCGTTTAAAACAAACATTTTAATAAAATATTAATTTTTAATTTTTATTAAAAAAATTTTATTTGTATTAAATTTACGTAGTATAATGTAAGGTAGTAAAGTAAGAGTAGAAATAATCTTTTAAATTTTTGCTTTATATTCATTTATAATAAGGAGTTATATGGTTACTTATAAAGTGACATTAATAAGCGAAGAGCATGATATTAATTCAAAGATTGATTGTAATGATGATGTATTTGTTTTAGATGCAGCAGAAGAACAAGGAATTGAATTACCATATTCATGTCGTGCAGGTGCTTGTTCGACTTGTGCAGGTAAAGTAACATCAGGTACAATTGATCAATCAGAACAAACGTTCTTAGATGATGATCAAGTAGATGCAGGTTTTGTTTTAACTTGTATTGCATATCCAAAATCAGATTGTACAATTTTAGTTCACCAAGAAGATGAATTATACTAATTGAACAAAATTTTCAAGAGTGTTGAATTCTCAAAATTTGACACTCTTGAACCAACTTTTTTCATTGATCTTTACTTTCAATTTTTTCATCTTTATATCTCAACTATAAAAAATAATTCCCACTACTAAAAGTAGCTAAAGGGAAGTTTTTTTAGATTTTCGAAACATCTGTTTCGAAAATCTAAAAAATGGCGGAAAAGTATTAGAAATTTAATTCTGCAGCTTGAACCTTCTCAAATTGTTTTTTCTTTAAAACTAATAAAATCTGTGTTACTAATACACAGAAACAGAAAGCTAAATAACCTACAATGCGTGCAGGATCTTGTAGAACAATTTCTGATTCTTCTTGACCAAATCCACCTACGTTTGGATCTAAATTTAAGGCTTGATCAGCTTTTACAATCTCACCTGTTTTAACCATTAAATCTAATCCTGCAGGAATAATTTGTGACGTTTTTGTACCGTTTGAATTTACGATAACAATTGTTGAATCGCCTTTTTCAGATGTTGTAATTTCTGTAATTTGACCAGCTTGACTAGCACCAAAAACGTTTACATTACTTTTTTCACCTGTTGGATAAACTTGGCCACGACCTCTGTTTCCACCAGCGTAGAATGGATACGTTAAATATTTAATATCAGGATTTTTCTCTGGGTCTGGTGCTACAACTGGGAAAAGTAATTCTTGATGTGTTTTTCCTGCAATTGGACCTACAACAAAAATATTATCAAATTCAGTACTGTAAGGTGAAATAAAAACACCTTTATTTTTTAATTTAACTTCTTCTGAAATTTGATTTTTTGCTGCTAATTTAAATCCTTTTGGTAAAATTAAAATTCCACCAACGTTAAGGTCAGCCTTTTTCCCATTTGCTCCAATTTGTTGCTTACTTGTATCGTAAGGAACTTTAATTTCGACTTCGAAAACTGAATTTGGAAGAACAGCTTGAGGTGCTTCAATTTCAATTGCTTTTTGGTTTAAATGACAATTAGCACAAGCTAATTTCCCATTTGCAGCACGCGGATTTGAATAATTTTGTTGTGCAAAAACAGGATATGCTGATGATTCTTGGGCAGAAAAACCAAATACATTTATAGCAATCGTTAAAGCAAATAAAAGACTTTTAAAAAACTTGTTAGTTGCCATAGTTTAAATACTTGTTAAGTATAATTATTCTATTATAAAAATTAATTTTTTATTAAAAACAAGATAGCTAACCCAGAAAAGTACAATAACAAGATTGCTAAAGATAACAATAATTGTGTTAATGGATCAGTAGAGGGAGTTAATATTGCTCCAAGAATTGTTGAAACTAATATAACATATCGCCAAGCACTCAACATTTGTTTTGGTGAGACAATATTTAATAACCCTATTAATATTTGGAGAATTGGGATTTGAAAAGCTAACCCTGTACTATAAAATAAAACAAGAATAAATTCAAAATATTGGTCAAATGACCAAAATGGCTCTAAGACTTCTTCACTATAATTCAAGAAAAAGTTTAAAGCTGCTGGTATTAAAGTATAGTAAGAAAAAGCTAATCCTAAACCAAACAAAACTAATGAACTTAATAAAAGTGGTAAAATAATTCGTGTTTCTTTTTTTGTTAATCCAGGTAATAAAAACAATATTAATTGGCCAATGATAAAAGGACTTGAAAATAACAAGCCTGTATAAAAGGAAATTTTTATTGTTGAAATAAAATATTCACCAGGAGATAATTGGAAAAATTTTACATTACTAATTGGTAATTCAAGTATTTTAACTAAAGTTTTGACTTCAATAAAAGCGAAACAAGTTAACAATAAAATTATCCCAAAGACTAAAAAAATGCGTTGACGCAATTCTTCAATATGTTCAGAAAAAGGCAATTCTAATGTTATAATTGAATTCTTTGTAAAATTAAAATTAGAATTAGTCGTCATTTTAAAAGCTTATTCGTACTATTCTAGAAATCTATGGAAGGAGTAGATTCTAAAAATTCCAGATCAAATGGAATTTTTAGAATCTCTTGAAAAGTGTGAACAATTCGGCTGGATAAGAGTTTAACTTGTTCTTACGATAAGTAATTCATTGCCTCTAACCGAGCTGTTGCTTTTTTTAATTCAACAGAAGCATCTAGACGAGCTTTACTTGTTTCAGCTTGCTCTACAGCTAAGGTTGCCTTCTCTAATTCTTTCGTAGCTTCACTTAATTCAATACCGATAAGTTCTTCTACATCATTTACTAAAACTGTTACTCGATTACGATCAATTTCAGCTAAGCCACCACATAAAATAATTGGTGTCCACTTTTCATTTAGTTTTATTCTTAATAATCCAGTATCTAAAGCTGTGATTAAGGCTGCATGACCGTCTAAAACCCCTACTTGACCAGTTAAACCGGGTAAAACAACTTCATCAGCAGTTGTTGAGCAAATAACTCTGTCTGGGGTAAGAACGCGAATGTTCATAACCATATTTATTGCTCCTTATTTTAGAGTTTCTGCTTTTGCAATTGCTTCATCAATATTACCAACTAGGTAGAATGATTGTTCTGGTAAATCATCTAATTCACCGCCTAAAACCATTTTGAACCCTTTAATCGTTTCTTCTAAACTTACGTATTTACCTGGTGATCCTGTAAAGATTTCAGCCACAAAGAATGGTTGAGATAAGAATCGTTCTACTTTACGTGCACGTGCAACAGTTAAACGATCTTCTTCTGATAATTCATCAATACCTAAGATGGCAATAATATCTTGTAATTCTTTGTAACGTTGTAATGTTTCTTTTACAGTTTCTGCTACTTCATAATGTGTTTCACTAACAATACCAGGTTGTAACATTGTTGAAGTTGAATCTAATGGATCTACAGCAGGATAAATACCTTTTGCTGCTAAACCACGTGATAATACTGTTGTTGCATCTAAGTGAGCAAAAGTAGTAGCTGGAGCTGGATCTGTTAAATCATCCGCAGGTACATAAACTGCTTGAATAGAAGTAATTGAACCTTGTGTTGTTGAAGTAATACGCTCTTGTAATGCACCCATTTCTGTTGCTAGAGTTGGTTGGTAACCTACCGCTGATGGCATACGACCTAATAATGCTGATACTTCTGACCCTGCTTGTGTAAAACGGAAAATATTATCAATAAATAATAATACGTCTTGTTTATTAACATCACGGAAGTATTCTGCCATTGTTAACGCTGTTAAACCTACACGCATACGCGCTCCTGGAGGTTCATTCATTTGTCCATATACTAAGGCTACTTTAGATTCTGAGAAATTTTTTGAATTAATTACGCCAGATTCTTTCATCTCTTCGTATAAGTCATTACCTTCACGTGTACGTTCACCTACACCACCAAATACTGATACACCACCGTGTGCTTTCGCAATATTGTTAATTAATTCCATAATTAACACGGTTTTTCCTACACCAGCACCACCGAATAAACCAATTTTACCACCACGACGGTATGGTGCTAATAAATCAACAACTTTAATACCTGTTTCGAAAATTGATGGTTTAGTCTCTAATTCCGTAAATGCTGGCGCATCACGGTGAATAGGTAACGTTTCATCAACTGAAACTGCACCTTGCTCATCAACAGGTTCACCAATTACATTAAAAATTCGACCTAATGTAGGAGTACCTACCGGTACACTGATCGGAGCGCCTAAATTAAGAGCAGCAACTCCACGTCTTAAACCATCAGTCGATCTCATTGATACTGCACGTACTTTATTATCACCTAATAATTGTTGTACTTCAACGATA
>Ga0102815_10003056_pt1 | contig 10084 bp, 6 predicted proteins | sample ColrivemetaGS759_FD_79113 | JGI IMG/M metagenome (GOLD analysis project Ga0102815, IMG submission 79113) | Estuarine microbial communities from the Columbia River estuary - Ebb tide ETM metaG S.759 | ecosystem: Environmental > Aquatic > Marine > Intertidal zone > Estuary | place: USA: Columbia...
TCGGTCGATACAACCTATGGGGTGGAAGTCGAGCGCGAACTCAGCAGCCGGCTTTCGGTATACGCCCGGGCTTCGAATACCCAAAGCGAGTACCAGAGCTTCGATCAGGACGATCGCACCATTGATGCAGGAGGAGGCTTGCGCTACTACGTTTCGCCGACCGTCTTCCTCGGAGGTGATCTGCGGGTAATCGACCGGGACTCCAACGTCAATGAGCAGGAATACCGGCGCAGCCAGGTTACTTTCAGCATCGGTTTTACCCCCGGGCGCGACAGCAATTACCGCAGCGTTGCAGACAGCGCGGGCAGCAGCCTGTTTGCCCTCGGCGGCATGCCCGCCACCGGGCTGTTCAGCGGCCCTTATGTCGGTGGCGCCATCGGCTACGGACTGCTCAATTTGACAACTTCCGGCGAAAAAGGTGACGAGGGCAGTGATTACAGCCCGCTGGGTGATGCCGATACCGGCGAGGTACTTTTCGCCGGCTACGGTCAGCAATGGGACCGCTGGTATCTGGGTGCCGAGATCGAAGCTACGGACAGCCAGGTCGACGTGAGTTTCAGCAAACAGAAGGACACCGCCAGAACCATCTCGACCGAGCAGAACTCCGGCTACGGGCTGAGCCTGCGTGGCGGCTATATAGTCGACAACGGCTCGCTTCTTTATCTGCGCGCGGGCGCCGTGCGCTCGGAATTTGACACCTATTACACCATCAACAATGAACCCGACGGGGCATTCAAGAAGTCCACTGATCAAGACGGCTTCCGCTATGGCGTGGGTGCCGACATACCGGCCAGCGAGCGCCTGTTCGTGCGCATGGAATATGACTACACCCGCTACGATGACAAAACAGGAACCTACAGTCTGGACGGTGCACCAACCAGCGTGAGGCTCGAGCCCCGGGAGTCGCAGTTCCGCGTAGGCCTTGGCTGGCTGCTGGGCGACAAGGCACAGAGCGCGCCCACACGCCCTGAAGTCAGTGGCTTTTACGCTGGCATTCATGCCGGCCACGGCAGCGTCGACTCAAACCTCAAGGGCCGCCACTCGCAGTCCGGGGAACCGCTTTTTTCACAGGCCTACAACGGCCAGTTCGCTGGCATGGGCGGGGTATTCGGTGCCTTTGCCGGTTACGGCATGAGTTACAACCGCTGGTATGCGGGCCTCGAAGCCGAGGTCGATACCAACAGCATCAACTGGCAGCACAAGCGCGATACCGCTCAACCGGGCGGGGGTCGCGACTTTTCGGCAGACAAGAAAAGCGATTACGGCGTAGCGCTGCGCCTGGGCTATAGCTTGCCTAACGGCACGCTCCTGTATGGCCGCGGCGGACCGGTAAAGGGCCGTTTCAACACGACCTGGAGCAAGGGTGAAAACATTCTGGCAAATATCGACCGCAGCTATGAAGTCGACGGCACCCGTTACGGCATCGGCGCTGAAATCCCGTTAAGCGAGAACACCTTTGCACGCCTGGATTACACCCGTACCGATTACGACAGTTACCAGTTCACAACATCACACGGCGCCCCGGATCAAATGAAGTTCGAGAACAGCGAAAGCCTGTTCCGCGCAGGTCTGGGGGTGCGCTTCTGAGTTTTTAGACGACAAACCTCTGAGGGAGGGTTTTGAGATGGGTAAACGATAAGCCATACCGGGAAAGCGGGGTTGAGCTTACCCCTATTTAAAAGCTCGATAATTTATACAGTTAGAGGAAGTTAAATCATGAAAACCAACTTCAAGCAGAAAAAACTCATCACCACCGGCGGTGCTGTGCTGGCAGCCTGCGTACTTCTACTCAGTGGCGGAACCGCGTCAGCTGCATCCTTTGATTTGATCTCCAGCGCCAGCGCCGCCGAACAGGGCAAAGGAAATGGTGCGCAGGGTGCCGGGCAAGGGAAAAAGGGCGCCTCCGACGGTGGCATGGGTGGCAGCCATGCCGGTAGCGGCAAGGGTGGCTCGATAAACAGCAAGATATTCCGTGCAGTCCCTGCAGTCGGAGAAGAAGAGGATAGCGATCGTCCCGACTGGGCAGGCGTCAAGGGCGGCAAATCCGGTGGCGGTGGCAAGCCATTCGACGCAGGCACCAAGAAGGGCGACCTGTTTGGTGACATGTACATCCTGCTGCGTGACGAGAATGGCGTACCTGTTCTGCTTGACGGCAACGAGCAAGTCATTGCATTCATCTATGACGATACCGGCGCACTGGTTCCCCTGCTTGATGCAGACGGCGCAAGGGTTGTGATCCCGCGCAACGAGGAAGGCGACCTGCTTACCAGCATGACCATTGGCGAAACTACTTATGACGTCTATCCGGGTGAGGTCGAGCTTGGCCGTCTGAGCGTAAGCCGTTCACCGACCAAGGTGATCGAGCATGCGTTGGATGAGGCACTGACCAAGCTGACCGCCCCTGATGCTGAAGTGACACTGGACGCCTCCGGTCGTCTGGTAGTGAATGGCGTAACCATCGACTCGCCGCTGGAAAACCTGGCGCTGTATGACACCTACATGACCACCGGTAGCATTCCAGGGGTGACGTTGCCCGCAGACTTCGATCCAGCCTCGTTACTGGCAGCGGCCGCTGACAAAACCGGCACCATCCAGGTCGATACCGTGGTTTACATAAACTCGATCCTTGGCATCAACACACCGACCTCGTACTACGACTACTCGGACTATAACTATGACCGCACCGCAACCTGGGAGTCGGTGAGCGTTACCGTGCTGGTCTATGACGAAGTCAACAACGTCTATGTGCCAACTCCCGTCAACGTGTATGAGACGCTGTTCTCCTCGACCCAATGGGAAGATTCGACCGAGGGGGGTGCGGACGACTTTGCAGCAGCTACCGATGACTATCTGCAGGTGCTCGAGTTCCTGCACGCCAACGAAGTTCGTTGAAGCGTCTGGTGGCCGGACGAGTAACCTCGTCCGGCCTTTTTCAACCAAACGAGGAGAAACGCCATGAAAAGCTTGGTCAGGACGAGCAGCCTGCTGCTTGCGCTTACCGTGATGAGCGCTTTCACAGCAGTGCAGGCTGAGGATGATCACTCCAGCCACAGTGGCGGCAAGGGTAAGGGTTCCCACTCCACAGGAGGAGGCCATTCCGGCGGCAAAGGTGGCCCCGGCAATCAGGGCAGTGGTTACACTCACGACAGCCAGGCTGCAGGAAGCAAATCGGTTGAGCACAAGATTTTCGAGTCAGAACATGGCAAGGGCCCTAAATACATGGGCGGCGGCGCAAGCGGTGACCATACGGACAAAGAGGATGGGCACGATGGCGATGAACATACAGGCGAAGATCATCAGATCTGAATGCACCTCAATCGGCTGAACGCTTTTCAATCCGGCATATGTGCAAGGGCTGCCCACCCGTGTCTCCACTGCACAAATCAGCAACAGCGGTGCAGGACAACGAATTACTGTCCTGCACCGCCTCCATCACTCAGACTTTGTGATACAGCCCGCCACCCCGCGCCTTGAACTCTTCAGCCTTGGCCTGCATCCCCTGCTCCACTTCAGTCTGATCCGGATTCCGCACGGCGATGGGCTGATCTACGGCCACGCCAGCCGAGCCAATTGTCTCTCAAGTACTCTATGATCTACTGTGACCGTTACGCCAGTGACCTAGCCCACATCAGTAGAAGTCATTAATGATCTTGAGTCGGCGCGCGAAAGAAGCCTTAAAAATGGGACTTATTGTTGTCCTGGCGCTTGGCTTGGCGCAGTCTTTCGGCTGGGAGCGGCCCGACTGGGCCGTGTTTATGGCCCTTGTGGCCAACCTTGGTTTTACCGGGGCGTCCTATCTGAAAGGCGTGCGCGGGATTCTCGGAACGGTATTGGCGCTGCCCATACTTTTGGCCATCCATGCTTTCTTCCCTCAAGAGCGCTGGTCTTTTCTGCTGGTGTTGTCGCTGGTGATCAGCGTGCTTCTTTACCTGGCGCTGACTCAGCGAAACGCATATATCTGGATAAAATCCTTGAACGCCATACTGATCATTGGGGTGGGCGGCAATCTGGGTATGCTTGACAGCGCAGACTTGTTTAATTTGAGTGTGGCTCGCCTGCAGGAAACTGTGCTCGGGGTGGCGGTATTTGTATTGGTCCAGAGCGTGTTATGGCCTTACAGCGGCCGCCCACAAATGGTGACGACCAGCGCCGAGTTGCTGGTTATGCAGCGAGAGCTGATTCAGGCGTGTTTTACCAGTTTGCTGAGCAACAAACCGTTGGCAGGCATGGCCAATCAGCCTGCCGAGTTAATTGAAAAAATCAATGCGTTGTCCGTTCAGAGCCGCGACATACAGCTGGAAAACGGGCGCAGTTTTGAAGAGCGGTTTGCCTGGCAACAAATTGCAGGGATTGACCAGGCGTTGTTGCCGATATTGCTAGAGTTGTTGAGCTGTCGGCAGCAACTAAGAGGCGTACCACTGAATGATTGCCTGCCGTGTTTACCGGACATTCTGCTTGAACTCGATGCTCGTTTAGCACATGCGCACGAGTTGCACCTGGGCCGACAGACGAGTCGCGCCTGCCTTGAGATACGCCTGACCGATCCACAACCGATGCCGGCTCTAGACCAGGACTCACGCTTAGCGCTAACCCGACTGCGCGAGCAACTCACGCAATTGCAACGTCAGACCAAACAACTGTTAGAGCTGTTAGAGGCTGTATTCCTATTCAACCAAGCACTGCCACAAGCGGCCGCCCCCTTAACGCAAGAACGTGCGATGGATTGGGAAGCGCTACAAATGGTCATGGCCAACCTGGGCCTGTTCTGGGTGGCCGCATTGCTCTGGATAAACATCACCGTACCTGGTGGATCAACCTTTTTGCTAATGTCCGTGGTGTTGGCGGTGTCCGTATTCTTTCTCTCACGGCTACCAACCAAGGTGTATACCAAATTGCTTATACCGTTCATGTTGATCGCGGCGCTTCAGGTTATCTTTATCGCGCCACACTTGAGCGGCTTTTATCAGTTGGCACTGTTCCTGGGCGGCAATGTTTGCCTGAACTGGTACCTGTTTAAATTGCCGGCGATGCGGTTGGTGGCATCGATAATGTTGCTAATGATCGGCAGCGGCGTATACAGCAACCCCCCGGTATTCAGTGCCCTGGCCTCCGTTACAACCCTGCTGATGCTTCTCACTGTATTCGTAGTCAATTATCTGGTGATTGAGTTGCTGGTACCGATGGACCCAGCGCGACAGGTTCTGCGCACGCGTCATTATTTTCTGCTAAAAATCCGCCATGACCTGCTGCAGTTATTGCCGGCGCATGGTTTGGGCTTCTCGGATCAAGTTATTCGTTGGCTCCCAAACAGCAACCCGCAACTATTGGTCGGGCGCTATAAACTGGCCCTGCAACAGTGGTCGACAATGAATCCTCAGGCATTGGCCGCAGACCGGCTGGATCTGGTGGTTGGCAGGGCCCACTTGGTTGGCATCCAGTTGCGCACCTTGCTGCGTGATTGGCAACAGGCGCAAGGGTTTCTCGGCGACCCTGATTTACGTCAGCCTTTCGAGGAAGCCGCCAGAGAGATACTGGCGCAGCTAAAGGAACATCGGGGAAATGCTACCGGGGCTCACCAAGCATTTGCGCTCCAGGGCCAGCGTTTACGCGACCATGTGCAACGAGCGCTGGCAGGCCGCGAACTGGCCCCTGATAGTCAGCTGTTAGACTCGATCGGTAACCTGCTACATGCTTGGGAGACACTGTATGAGTACTTGGACGAATTTACCCCGGCCAGCCAGGCCGTTGATTGGCCGCGTTTGGCAGAGGTGCGCTTTTGAGTTGAATGCTGGATGCCGTTCATGACACCGCCAGCCGAGTTCGTTATAGGCGATATTTTATTGCCGCCCATGTTAATAGTGGTCTCGCTAGCGCTGCTGCTAAGTATTTTACTTGCCTATCTGCTTAACCGTTATCGCCTTAGTCGCTTTGTCTATGCGCCGCCCTTGGTGCTGCTGGCGTTAGTCACTCTGATTACGCTGTTATTGGATCGTTTTCTGCTGCCTATTTAGAGGGGCTTCTTCATGCATCGCTCGTTACGCCTCACGATAACGCTCTGCCTCTTGCTGCTAGCGATTTTGCTCGGTTACCAGCGTTATGCAGACTATCTGCTCAACCCCTGGACGCGAGATGGTCAGGTTCGCGCGCAGGTTATTCAGATTACGCCACAGGTCAATGGGCAGATTGTTGAACTGCCAATCCGTGACAATCAGGTGGTCAAGGCGGGTGATCTGCTCTTTCGTATCGACCCCAGGCCTTACCAGGCGGCACTAGAGGATGCCGAGGCCGCGATCAGCGGTGCCTCTATCAATGTTGCCCAGGCACAAGACGAACTCGACCGGGGCAAGGCATTAACAAAGCGCGACCCTGGCGTGGTAGCCCAGTTCAGGCTTGTTCAGCTGGCAAACAATCTCAAGGAGGCGCAAGCCTTAAAAACACGTGCTCAGGCCGTGCGTGACTCCGCCCAACTCAACCTTGAGTTTACTGAGGTGCGCGCATCGGTTAATGGCTATGTCACTAATCTGGAACTCAGGCTGGGTTCACAGGCGGTAGCCTCACGTGCGGCGCTGGCTTTGATTGATCGCAATAGTTTCTGGGTGCATGGTTTTTTCAAGGAGAGTGAGCTGGCTGGAATGCAATCGGGTGATCGCGCTCAAGTCACGTTGATGACCTATCCCGATCAGCCGCTGGATGCCGTAGTCGACAGCATTGGCTGGGGCATCGCTCAACCAGATGGCAGTCCCGGCCACAATCTGCTGCCGAGCGTCAGCCCGACCTTTCAGTGGATTCGATTGGCTCAGCGCGTACCCGTGCGCGTGCACCTGTTGCAGGTTCCTGAGGATATTAACCTGCGTGTAGGAACCACGGCCTCGGTTCTGGTCAGCAAACAGGAACCAACAGAACCTTGAGGCCTGTTTGCCGGGCGCAGGGCAGCTGCCCCCCGGAGGTCTTAAGGATTTAAAAAACGGGCCATTGCGGCCCGTTTTTTTGTTTTTCCCAAACCGCCTTATCGAGTATTTCAGACCCTGCGGTACAGCTCGCTACCCTGGGCCTTGAACTCCTCGGCCTTGGCTTGCATACCCGCCTCAGCGTCCAAGTCGAGTGCCGCGATGCGCTGCTCTTCAGCGTAGACGCGCACTTCCTGGGTAATTTTCATCGAGCAGAACTTCGGCCCGCACATGGAGCAGAAATGCGCAACCTTGCCCGACTCTTTCGGCAGGGTTTCATCGTGGTAACTGCGCGCGGTGTCCGGGTCGAGACCGAGATTGAACTGGTCTTCCCAGCGGAACTCGAAGCGCGCCTTACTCAGGGCGTTGTCACGAATCTGCGCGCCCGGATGGCCTTTCGCCAAGTCGGCGGCGTGCGCGGCGATCTTGTAGGTGATGATGCCGGTTTTCACGTCATCCTTGTTCGGCAAGCCCAGGTGCTCCTTGGGCGTGACGTAGCAGAGCATGGCGCAACCGAACCAGCCGATCATCGCCGCACCAATGCCACTGGTGATGTGGTCGTAGCCGGGAGCGATGTCGGTAGTCAGCGGGCCGAGGGTGTAGAACGGCGCCTCGTCGCAGCACTCCAGCTGCTTGTCCATGTTCTCCTTGATCAACTGCATCGGCACATGGCCGGGGCCTTCGATCATTACCTGCACGTCGTGCTTCCAGGCGATCTTGGTCAACTCGCCGAGGGTTTCCAGTTCACCGAACTGCGCTTCGTCGTTGGCGTCGGCAATCGAGCCAGGACGCAGACCATCCCCCAGCGAAAAGCTTACGTCGTAGGCTTTCATGATCTGGCAGATGTCGTCGAAATGGGTGTAGAGGAAGTTCTCTTTGTGGTGCGCCAGGCACCACTTGGCCATGATCGAGCCGCCACGGCTAACGATGCCGGTAACCCGCTTGGCGGTCATCGGCACATAGCGCAGCAACACACCGGCGTGAATGGTGAAGTAGTCCACGCCCTGCTCGGCCTGCTCAATCAAGGTGTCGCGGAACAGCTCCCAAGTCAGGTCTTCGGCGACGCCATTGACCTTCTCCAGCGCCTGATAGATCGGCACGGTGCCGATCGGCACTGGCGAGTTGCGGATGATCCACTCGCGGGTTTCATGAATGTGCTTGCCGGTAGACAGGTCCATCACCGTGTCCGAACCCCAGCGAATACCCCAGGTCAGCTTGGCCACTTCTTCTTCAATGGAAGAACCCAGCGCCGAGTTGCCGATATTGCCGTTGATCTTCACCAGGAAGTTACGGCCGATGATCATCGGCTCCAGTTCGGTGTGGTTGATGTTGGCCGGGATGATGGCGCGACCGCGGGCGATTTCTTCGCGGACGAATTCGGCGGTGATTTCTTTCGGAATGCTCGCACCGAAGCTGTTACCCGGATGTTGCGCATCAAGCAGGCCGGCGGCGCGGGCTTCGGCCAGCTTCATGTTTTCGCGGATGGCAACGTATTCCATCTCGGCGGTGATGATGCCTTGGCGGGCGTAGTGCATCTGGCTGACGTTGGCGCCGGCCTTGGCTTTGCGTGGGTTGCGCACATGGGCAAAGCGCATGGCGGTCAGCTCGGCATCGGCCAAGCGCGCCTGACCAAAGTTGGAGCTCAAGCCGGACAGCAACTCGGTGTCATTACGGTCATTGATCCACGCAGAGCGCACATCGGCCAAACCTTTGCGCACATCGATCTGCACGGTCGGGTCGGTGTAGGGGCCGGAGGTGTCATAGACGGTGACCGGGGCGTTGATTTCACCACCCAGCTCAGTCGGCGTCACATCTAGTGTGATTTCACGCATCGGCACGCGAATATCTGGCCGCGAGCCCTGCACGTAGATTTTTTGCGAGCGAGTAAACGGCTGCACGGATTGCTGATCGACCTGCGCACTTTCACTGAGGTTTTTTTCTTTTGCATTCATCAGGGTAATCTCCACTACTGCAAGCCAGGCAAGAGTGTCGGAGTCAACCTGAATATAAGGGGCATCGGATGGATGCGAGAGATCTCGAAAGCTGCACAGGGCAATCGCGAGAAATCTTGTTCCCTACGCAGGCGTTAACCTGATCAGGTTCAACGGGATCCGAAGTATTTCGATCTCAGCCTCAACAAGAGACACCCCGACAAGAACGCGTCCAGTCTAATCAAGCGTCGACACATAAGCCATGCTCAGGACAAACTGCTGACGATTGGTCATAAATATTGCTTGAATAGCATCACCTGTATCTGGATTGTTGCACGCAGGCAACATAGCTTGTTGCAAACTAGACTGGCTTGGACACAGGCGCGACTTGACCCTTAAGGGCGCCACCCGTAGCCTTGCCTATTAAGTAAAATTTCAGGAATTCCGCATGCTGCGCAGAATGTCACTGGCGATCGCCATAGCCTCCATTGTTGCTGCTCCAAGCTGGGCAAGCGAACCACAGCTGGCTACCCAAAATGACTTGATGGGTGTTTATGAAGCAGCGGTGAAAAACAACTCCGATCTGGCTGCTGCCCAGGCCAGTCTGGCAGCTCAGCAGGAATCGGTTCCGCAAGCCCTTTCCAACCTGCTGCCGCAACTCAACGGCACCGTGGAAAACAGCAGCACGCGAACCTCTGTGGATACCCGTTCCTTTGGCACGCTCGCCAAGACGCAAAGCGGCACCTCTTACCAGGCCAACCTGAGCCAGCCGCTATTCAATGCTGCTGCCTGGTTCCAGCTCAAGGCTGCAGATGCAGCCAGCCAGCAGGCGGCAGTGGAGTTTTCCGCCATCCAGCAGGATCTCATCCTGCAGTCGGCCGATGCCTATTACAACGTGTTGAGCAAGCAGGATGACCTTGCCACCAGCAAAGCCGAAGAAGCGGCGTTCAAGCGCCAGCTCGACCAGGCTTCCGAGCGCTTTGATGTAGGGCTGTCCGACAAGACCGACGTACTCCAGGCCCAGGCCAGTTACGACACGGCCAGGGCCAACCGCCTGCTGGCAGAGCGGTTTGTCGAAGATGCCTTCCAAGAGCTGACCACGCTGACCAACGAGTCTTACAACTCGATTGCCGGGCTGATGCACAGCCTGCCAATCCTGCCGCCCGCACCACTGGACGCCAAAGCCTGGGTGGACACTTCCACCAA